>OCAN01000029.1_pt1 | contig 181576 bp, 178 predicted proteins | sample 1538321 | NCBI WGS metagenome assembly OCAN01 (sample SAMEA2580294, study PRJEB22360) | human gut metagenome | biome: human gut; feature: human-associated habitat; material: faeces | place: Denmark | collected 2008/2010 | reverse complement strand
ACTCTTGATTGGGCTTTTTGTTTGCTGTATCTTTCATGCAAGAGGAAAATTAAAGTCCTCTATTCCATTTCTCTTTTAGATAATCTTCATAGTCCGTTTCATTAAAATCTAATTGTGGCGAAGTGTTGGGAATGTTGTTTCTGTTGTCTATATCTGCAAGCTGACGGAATATCCAATCATCATAAGGGTCGTGATATTTATACTCTTTGGGCTGTTCTCTGTATCGGTCTAACCCTCGCATTTCCTTATGTACTTTCATCATGCGTTCCAATTTCTGACGCTGTATCAACTGCTTGATTTCCATAAGTTCTTCCAACTCTACTACCTCACTAGAAAGATAATTGCTAATGTATCTAATCAATGTAGTTTCCATGTAAAATCTACATTCTTTTTCGTCATTGAAAAATTCATTTTCAGACAAATAATCTAAGGAAACATTAAAATCCTGTTCTCGTTTGATAACGTCCATGATATATGGCTCGGTGTGGTCAATATATTTCCATTCCCCCGACAATAATTCATTCGGTGTTACTCCCAGCACGTCCATTATCTTTTCCAATGTATCAAAGGTAGGATAATTCACACCTCGTTCAATCTTGGAAAGGCTCTGCATATTGATACCGATTTTATTGGCAAGTTCCTGTTGTTTCATTCCCCTGTGTTTTCTTATGATTTGTATGTTTTCTCCTAAGAAACTGATTTTCTTTTCATAATACTCCATAACTTAGTATAACCGCTCCTTTCGTTGCTTTTATTGTCATTTATAAGCATATCATACTTAATATATATCGAAAAGTCAATCGAAACTTCTTGACAAGTAATTCTAGTGGCGTTATTATCTTATCAGACAGAGTGATTAAGCACGCTAGGGTCAATCACACACTTGAGTAAGCATATATAAGAGATGTTTTCACTTTGATAGCATGAATGAGCATGGACTATCAGACTAAAAATAGGGTTTCTGACTGGGGCTGTTTCGTTTAGCCACGAGCCTCTCAAGGCTCGTGAGCGTTAAGAACGGAACAGACACAGGAAGAAAGGGAACGCCTTTAGGCGCTCGTAAAGGGCGTATATGTAACACCGCACTGCGCATACATGTCATAGTACCTAGAAACTGTGATAAATAAAGGACAAAACACGATTTTTACCCCGCAAAAAAACGGGGGCATACGAAAGGAGCAATGCACTATAACTACACACAAAAATTTATCCGTTAAGATTGATTACATCAATCCTTATTATCATTCATCAAGACGGACAACGTGTATCATAAGTATTATGATGATGTGCTGATACTGTTAAAAACAGGACTTCGTATCTCGGAACTGTGCGGATTGACAGTAGCCGATATTGATTTCAAGAATGAAGTTGTGATTATCGACCACCAGTTACTAAAGAGCAAGGAACAAGGCTATTACATTAAAACGCCTAAGACGAAAAGCGGAATAAGGCAAGTGCCATTAAGCAGAGAAACGATACAGGCTTTTCAACGGGTTATGAAGAAACGCCCAAAGGCAGAACCATTTGTGATAGACGGACGGAGCAACTTCTTATTTGTCAATCACAAAGGCAAGCCGAAAGTTGCCATTGATTATAATGCCTTATTTGTCCGTATGGTAAAGAAATACAACAAACACCACAAGGACAATCCTTTGCCACATATCACACCGCATACGCTACGACATACGTTCTGCACAAGGTTGGCAAGCAAGAACATGAACCCAAAAGATTTACAGTATATCATGGGGCACTCAAACATCAGTATCACAATGAACTGGTACGCTCATGCGTCCATAGATACTGCAAAATCAGAGGTTCAGCGTCTAATTGCATAAGAAGTATTTACCACGATTTTAACCACGTTTGATAGCGGAAATATAAGAAGATAGACCTAGATATGTGAGGTTTACCACAAAAGTAAAATGCCCGTAGAGCCGATAAAATAAGGCTTTGCGGACATTTAAGAAGATATAAAAAGATAGTCAAAAAGATATATATAATTTGTCATAAATAATAATAATATCCAGGATGATAATGCAGGGCTTCGGCGGCTATTCTGAGTTTGTATGATAGATATGCTATGAACAAAAGCAAGCAAAACAAGTTTTGAAAGAACGGCACCTAAAATGGAACCGCTATTTATGTTGTCGCCTATAATTTGCATAACCAGAGATACGATTACTTCAATGAGCATTCCGGTAGCACAAAATGTGATGGACAGGAAGAGTAGCTTTTTTAAGGGTGCTAGATAGAGTAAGCGGCACAGACATATTGTAACAAAGCAATTAAAAGTGAATAGGATTAAAGGATACGTTATCTGGCTAGAAATAAAAAGCTGTACAATAAAAAAGCAAGCCCATGCTATTATCTTGAGAGAAAAGGACTGATGCTTCTTAGAAACGAAAAAACAGTTAAAAAAAGCGTGTAATAACCAAAAATGAAATATGTAAATTACCAAAATAAACATTTATAACTCCTCAACTATGTATAAGTATTGTAATCGCACTTGAGCTTGATATTTAGGCCCTATACTAAGAATACTATGATCGACCATTTCGATGTTTGAAAGGGTAATAGAACGAATGTGATATGGATTAATCAAATAAGACTGATGAATCCGTAAAAAATGTATTTCATTATCTAGCATATAATTTTCAATAATATCGAGTTTACTTAGAAATCGGTACTTCATTGTAGTTGTATGAATCAAGATGGTACGTCCACGACTTTCAAAATACATAATTTCTGAAATGGGGACTTTAGTATATCTTTGATGAAAACTGAATGTAAAAAACTGTAATTGAGAGGTTAGTTTTTTGTAAGCTTCCATGAAATATTTGTAAAAAAGGTGTACATTAATTGGTTTAGAAATAAAATGAAACGGTTCTACTTCGAAAAGTTGTTTGAAATAAGTCTCATAGGCCGAAATATATATTAAGATAGATGGTATGTTTTGAGCACGAATTAGACGGGCTGCTTGAATACCATCTACATCATTCATTTCAATATCCATATAAATGATATCAAAATTTGTTCCAGATTGAATTTGCTGATATAAGGTTTTGCCATCGAAAAATATGTCGATATCCATCTTAATGCAATAATCTTGCATAATATCTAAAAGCAGCGACTCGATCTCGCTTTTAATAGGCAGATCATCATCGCAAATTGCGATTCGTAACAAAATATCACCTCTTTATTTCATTATCCAGCAATCCGTCAATTATAATAAAAATGGACTCTATTTCCTTGGGAGTAAGGGATTGAAGTTTGAACATATATTCAGTTATTCGTGAATTGAATGAAGATGACTCAGGGGCCAAGCTATATCTCTGATCAGTTCTATACAGTAAATAATCAACAGAAGTATGAAAATAGTCAGCAATTTTGCATAGAATGTCTGCATCAGGAACAGAGTATTCTAATTCGATTTTACTAATTACATTTTGTGAACAACCTATAGCAAGAGCCAATGAAGTTTGCGTTATTTTTTTGGAGGTTCTTAAATCTCTAATTCGTATTTTCATAGTACTATCGCTCCCGAAGATTTATGATCTTAGTTTACTAAAAATCGGAACAGGAAATACTCTATATAGAAAAATAAATATCCTGTATAGAGTGAAAAGAAAAATATTACATATATAGACTTTTTTTTGACATATTAGGTTAGAAATGCATAGGAACAGTTAGGATACTATGGTGAAAGGAGATGAAAACATGTTAAAAAAAGCATTAGATTCTTTATTAAAGAGGAGAACTACTCTAAGCGTATTTATGCTTGCAGGAGGACTTTTATCAGTTCTGTCACAGTTTGGATGTTGCTTTTATATTTATCATCAGCCACACTATCCTGAAGCACTAAGAATGAAAGAGTAATAATATGAAACAATTAGTTGAACATATTATGGCCTGCATCAATCAGGAATATGCATTAGAAAAATCGGAACAAGAGATTATTCAATTTGGTATTGAAGCGGCGCTTGAAGTGGGTGCTAACGTATTTATCAGTATTTTGATTTTGTACAAAATGGATATGATGTTGGAAGGACTGATTTTTTTTAGCACATTTATTCCAATAAGGACACTAGCAGGTGGTTATCATTCAGAATCATATTTATGTTGCTTGCTTTTTTCGGCTTGTACTTTAATGGGAGTAATGATATTAAGCAGCCATATTAATATCAGTAAGGAGCTGATCATGATTCTGATACTAATTTTAGAATTAGTAATAGGGATGATTGGTCCCATTATTAACTCTGATCGTCCGGTTTCCCAAAAGGAATACATAGTATTTTCTAAAAAATTGTACAAAATTTTTGTTATTGATGCAGTTCTTTGTGTTTGCATCGGAGCAACTGGTTACGATGAGCTTCTAAATATTGTCTTTTTGAGCTTATGCTTAATCGTGGCTACTTTAGTCATTGGAAAAATAAAGTATAAGGAGTACCAAATTAAATTTTAGAGAGAGGAATCATTGAAAAGCAATTTAGAAGTGCTCATTAGCAGGAGTATGAAACGAAGCGTTGAAAGATAGATCATAGTATCTATAAACCAACGCTTCGTTTTATGTATAAAAAGAAAGCAGATATAGTATGAGCGGAGTGTGTAACAGAGGCGAGGATATGCAACCAATGGGGGAGAAGAATAAATACAAAATAAGTCATAGATTATTTTGCATATTTTTCGATATTTTATTACTTTAGACCTTTTATATTTGTGAAAGGGAGAGATGACTGGCTTTTATTAAGGCTTTATGCAGAAGGGAGGTGTTCCCTTTGAAGGACCTAAGTTCTGAAGAAAAAGAGATTGTTCGAAAACAGTTTTGTGCATACTGTATTAAGGTTTTACACGGCGAAGAGCTTAACTATTTTAAAGAACTAGAGAAAAAGAGAAAACGTGAAATAAATTTTTCTGAACTGTTTCAAAAAGAACCTAATATGCTGTATAATCATGATGAATTTGCAATAGCAGAACATTTCACAGTAATGGGATTACAAGTTTCTGTTTATGATGAATGCATTAGTGCAGCATTAAGAAAACTTCCGGATAAAAAAAGAAATGTTATTTTAATGCTGTTTTTCCTTGATATGAGGGAAACAGAGATTTGCTGTTTATTTGCAATTGGTACAGAGCACAGTACATTATCATAAAGCTGATTCGTTACGATTATTAAAGATATTATTAGAACGAAACTGCAAATAAGACATATACACAAAGCGTCCATGCAAATGAATATTAATCTATTGGTAAAAAGATAAGACCAATGAATCAATAATGCGAGCGAAAGCTTCTTCTTGTTTAGACGTATTGAGTGTAGGAGGAGGTGTAATAAGGTCTCCCTTTCCATATTGGTATTATGGCAGGTTACATTTATGTAGCGTTCCGGTGATGAACGATCAGTATAGCTAGTATATGTAAGATCAGTATCTGGCAATAGTTATACAAAGACGTTATCTATAGAAAAGACGATTTTAGGAGATTTAGTTTAACTCTGAACTAATCCCAAAATCGTCTTTTTAATAGAATTTTTATGAGATTCAAATTGGAGAAGAAAAGGCTACATGGCGTAGAGATACGGTCATATCTTCTTGTTTCCCACGTGTAGTAATTAAATAGATTCTTCTAATAAATTTACTTTATATTTGAGTTTATCTTTCCATTTGATTTTATATTTTTTGAATTGAGAGGACTCAATTTGTTGAGTTTTGCATTTGTTAGCAACGATGCGGTAATTGATATCATACTTTGTAAGCTGACCGCTTGGGAACTGCATTATAATACAATCAAGGGCAGAACCTCAAAAAATTGGTCCTGCCCAAAGTAACTAATGACATATCTTATATCAGTTTTTTTCGTTTACACAAAACTTGGGATCTGTTGACAAACTAAAGAGAAATGGCTTTCTGTATGGTATACTTATTATATCAGTTGCAGGAGGTCATTTTTTATGATGGGAAAGCAAAGCGGACAAATCCAGATGGTAATCCTTGACATAGATTCTATGATTCCAGAAGATCATCTTCTGAGACGGATTAAAAACTGCGTAAATTTTGATTTTATATACGAAAAGGCAGCCCCCTATTATTCCCCTGTTGGCAGAAAATCCATCGATCCCGTTGTTCTGATAAAAATGCTGCTGATTGGTTATCTTTATGGGATTAAATCAGAGCGGAGACTTGAAGAGGAAGTATCTCTTAACCTTGCTTACCGCTGGTTTTGTGGAATTGATCTTATGCATAGAGTACCGGATCACTCAACTTTTAGCCAGAATAGAAAAAGACGTTTTCAGGAGGCCAGCATATTCCGGGAAATTTTTAATGAGATCGTACTGAAGTGTATAGAGCTTGGGATCGTATCGGGAGAAACGGGTGTTGCTGATGGTTCATTCCTTCCGTCCAATGTGTCCTGGGACAGCCGCTATGAGGCAGTTGAGACGGTCCAACGTTCCACTGTAAAATATATGGAAGAATTGGAAGCAGAGCTTTCATTCATGCCTGGTTATAAAGAGCCGGAGAATGTAAAAAAAGAGAAAGAATCTTTAAAAAGCCGGACAGATCCAGAGTGTGGTTATATCCACCAGGCTCGTAAAAAGGGGCTGGGTTATCTGACGGAGATGACAGTGGGTACCAGGCATGGCATTATTACGGGGGTGGACTGTTATCCAGCTAACCAGAGGGAAAGTGATATTATCCTGGAACATTTGAAAGGACAGCCTTGTAAACTATCAGGAAATTGGATTAGATGGCGGATATGATATAGGAGCGGTACACAGAGGGCTGGAGTTATTAGGGGTCCAAGGTTATACAGCGATACGTGAATATCAGAACAATGCAATGAAAAAAGGATTCTTTTATGAGGAAGAAACAGACCGCTTTGTATGTAGACAGGGAGAATATTTAGCATTTCAGAAATTAATTTATTAAAAGTCAACGGAGAACTATTACCGTTTATATAGCCGTTCAAAAAAACAATGTAAAAACTGCCCGAATTTTTCAGCTTGTGCCACGGATCACGGTACAGTCAGGATCAATGCGAGTGCTTATTATCCCTCTTTTTATCGAAATAGCAAGAAAGTAGGGACCAGCGATTATCTGAGGGTCATGAGGCTTAGGAAGATATGGGCAGAAGGAACATTCGCAGTTTTAAAACGAGAACATAAATTGAATAAAATCCAGAAAAGAGGCCTTCAGAAAGCGATAGAGGAATGTCTCTTATCGGCAACGGCATTAAATCTAAAACGGCTGGTAAAAGCGGTTTAAATAACAGAATTTACCAGCCGTTTTATGGCATTTCAAGAAAACATGCAGAAATAAACACTGAAAAAGTGAGTTTGTCAACAGGTCCCAGGTTTTGTGTAAACGAAAAAAACTGATATAAGATATGTCATTAGTTACTTTGGGCAGGACCAATTTTTTGAGGTTCTGCTCTTGATTGTATTATAATGCAGTTTCCAGACATGTCAAGCAGGGCCGGCTTATCCAGCCCTCTCAAACAGGAAGCTGTTTATAATCCGGATAGTCTTTCTTCAAAGAAAATCTCCAGCTGCGAATGGATCTGCCCCCAATCCTGTCGGTGGCCTGTCCATTTTTTTGTGATATCCATCATGGCCAGATACAGCATTTTTAAGAGACTATCATCAGAAGGGAACACGGTCTTGGATTTTGTAACCTTCCGGAGCTGGCGGTTAAATCCCTCAATGGCATTGGTGGTATAAATCAAACGGCGGACTGCTTCCGGATACTTGAAATACGTTGAAAGATTCGCCCAGTTATCCTTCCACGATTTTGCGATTTTAGGATATTTCCCGCTCCATTTTTCACCAAAGCTGTCCAGTTCTGCTAATGCGATCTCTTCTGTTGGGGCTGCATATACACGTTTCAGATCAGCCATCAGCGGCTTGAGTTCCTTGTAGGAAACAAACTTTGTTGTATTCCGGATCTGGTGGATGATACACTGCTGGATCTCAGTATCCGGGAAAACAGCCTCAATTGCCTGCGGAAAGCCTGTCAGGCCGTCTACGCATGCGATTAGGATATCTTCTACGCCGCGATTCTTCAATCCGTTCAAAATGGAAAGCCAGAACTTCGCACTTTCATTTTGCCCAACATACATGCCGAGCACGTCTTTATGCCCTTCCATGTCGATTCCTATAGCGATATAAACCGCACGTTTAACAATCCTGCCTTCATTGCGAACATGGTAGTGGATGGCATCCATAAAAACGACTGCATAGATTTCCTCCAAAGGCCGTTCCTGCCATTCTTTTACAATGGGAAGGATCTTATCTGTGATCCTACTGATGGTGCTGTCAGAAATCTCGATGTCGTAGAGGTCCCGCATGTGGCTTTCGATATCATTCGTGGTCATTCCCTTGGCATACATGGAGATGATCTTTTCTTCCATATCCTGAGTGACGGTATTCTGATACTTTTTGACGATCTGCGGTTCAAACTCACCTTTCCGGTCTCTTGGGATATCGATCTCCATATCGCCGTAACTGGTATGCATGGTCTTCTGGGAATGGCCGTTTCTGGAATTATCCGTTTCCTTGTTCCGATAATCATATTTGGAATAGCCTAATTCTTCATCCATTTCCTGATCCAGGGCACCTTCCAGGATGATGGATATCATATCCCGCATGATAGAATTGACATCCGTTCCATCCTTGACCTTTACATTGTTTTCTTTCAGATAGTTGCCCATCATTTCCCGAAGGGCTGCTTTTTGTGGGGTATCTTTTTTCCTTGCCATAAAATAAACCTCCAAACTGGTAAGTCTATCTTACATCAGTTTGAAGGTTTACACAAACTTTGGCAAACTCCTGATCATTTTTAGTTATTCTGTGTGGTAAGGGACGAGAAACAGTCCCACGATCTTTTTTTACTGATTATTTGACAAAATACACCTCAATTACAAAAGGTTTATAAGTTTGGTAGTCAAATATAAGTCCTTTTGTTTTATGCCAGGTATACGCGATATTACTGTATCTAAAGCAGAAACTTTCCTTGAAACCCAGTATTTTATTCCCAAATTACGGAGAATATTTACCTCAGAAAAAAGCATAGAATATTCTTCCAGGAGATCATTAGGAATTTTAAATTTTAATTCTTTATTTAAATATAATAAACGTTGTAGCATCAAATACTTATGATCGTAGAGCACATGCAACGGTTGTATGAAAAAAGTTTTTTCTTCTTGTTTCACCTCTTTATAATATTTTTGAAGCATGTCGTAAATATCTAATCCATAGCTTATTGATTGCAAACCGGTATTAGATCCTGTTTGCCGTTTTAAATTATAGGTACGGTAAGGATAACCGCTGTCAGAACCGAAAATATAATCATTCAGATAGTTTTTCATTAAATCTATATTAAAATCATAATTATAATTTGGATTGACAGAAAAAATATAAATTCCACCTATACCACCTAAACCATCAGTTAATCCATCTTCATGTGGTCTAATAGAAACATAACCTTTATTTATACTATCATATGAGGTGGTCGATTGAGTATATTTTTGGGTTGATGTTAGGGTGAAGTCAGCAATATTATATGTCTGTGTTAAATCATCATATCCATAAATCAGTAATTCGTGTAAAAATCGTTTTTTCCTACTAATATAGGATTCGTCAATTATACAATAGACATAATAATTGTGATTAATACAAGTTCTAATAAAACTATTAAGACTTATATTAAGATCAAGAAGGAATGTACGAGGTATTAGGGAGGAATGAAAAAATGGACAGACAGAAAATACATCTACGTGAGGAATATAATGTAAAGAAACCCATTTTTCGTAACATTCACAAAATAATTGTATAAAATTATTGTATAGCCAAGGTAAACATTTAGGATAGTTTCCTAAAATGGAAAAAGTTGCAGCGGTCCAAGTCCATGATGTAATAGTTGGATTACTAAAAGGTAAAATTTTTTTCATAAATATAACTCCTTTCTCTTACAAGACATTTGTAAAAAATGTCCGGTAGGGGTAGTAAGGGAATTTCCATTCTTGTTGCTTAAGCTGTTAGGGCATAGCAAGAAAAACTGTTGTTTGATTTCTGTACGGTGATGGCTGTAAATAAAATATGTAAGAAACTCAAGATAATGAGTCAGTAGTTTAGCTGTTGTATGAATCAGGAAAACAGCCATAAAAATAATCTTAATGTTTCTTCCTTCCCTTTTTCGGGCCACGCATATCTTTGAGGTATCAACTTCATTAATATCCTAACTTTGTTCACATTATCACAAGGGACAACGGCTTCGTTATAACATCTTTCTGAGTATATACTATCTTAAGAGTATATAATTCACAATCATAATACTAAAGTTATGCAAAGAAGTTTTAAAAAATATGTGAAAACCTTTTTCATGTTAAATAGTTCTTATTTGTTAATATAGCATAACTGATAATTAGTTTCAATGAAATACAAAATATAATTTTTGTAAATCAAATAAAATAATTTAAAAATTAAAAACAAAGTTTTAACTAAAGGCAGATCAGTTTTTACTAGTTAAACAATAATAAATATTAGGTTTTTTAAACTAGAGGAGGGAACTAATGATAAGAGCGCTATTAGGATTCAGTGAAAAATGTATGGACAAAAAATGAAATAATTTCAGGAGATTGACTGGATAAGTGACGAAGTTTTGGTTATAGAAAGTGCATGAGTGGTATTTCTAATAAATAACTTAAGCGTGTAAATATAATAATTCCGGGTAAAATTAAGAAAGCTTTAATCCCTCAGAACTTTCAATACAAGATTTTACTTCGTTTTCTTACGTTATGTTCAATCTTCCTGTACAGAATAAGCACGAAAAATGACAGATTAAGTCAAATATATTGAAGAAAAATGGGTAATAAACTAATATAATAATTAATTATTTTTACATATTAAAAAGAAATGAGGATGCTAATATGGACTTGAAAAAAATTTTATTAACAAAAGTTGCAAAGGTAAGTGAGTATACAGCAGAGCAAGGGGATGGATGGCCTACCTACTGGGGATTTCACGAGATTATTCCAGATTCTGATATTAAGACTATTTTAGCAAAAAAGAAAAATGAAAAAAAGAATGATAAATAAACGAATAGTCTGGATATAATAGGCAATCGTAGAAAATCGTATGCGCTTTCAATTATGTAAACATAATAAGGATTACATTGAGCGCATTTTTTTGTTTATGGAAAGATAAACAGCATTGTCAAAATTCGTCTTGATCAGAACATCCGTGATTTGAAATAGTGTATTCCCCCAAGTTGGCGTTACCAATGAGGGACTGACTATTAGTTTATTAGATGGATGCAAAGTATAAGAAAGAAACTGATATACCAACTATTCTATTATATTAATTCTATAATTAATTTTAATGATAAGGTTGAAATGGAATTAAAATGTTAATTGATATGAGAACTCGTAATGAATTGCTAAAAGTATGTAAGGAGTTTTTCATACTTATATTTATTAGTTTGATATATAAGTGAAAGGGAGAAAAACTATGGAGCAAATAATAATTGGAGTGTCAGGTGGATCTGGAAGTGGAAAATCTTTTTTTTGCAAACAATTTGTAAAACTATATAAAAAAAACGAGGTTATATTGATTTGTGCTGACCGTTATTTTAAAAACAAACTTCCTAAAATGATTTCGCCATTGACACAAAGGGAGTACGATGATTGGAACAGCTTAGAATCAGTTGACTACGACGCTCTTTTGGTGGATTTAAAGAAGGCTACGAAGACGAGTGCAAAAATAATTATTGTAGAAGGTGTAAATATTTTTTCCATTAATAAACTAAGAGAAATACTGCAATTAAAAATTTTCATTGATACAGATATTGAATTAAGGCTTTATAGACGTATAAAACGAAATATGAAAGAATTTAATATGAAAATGGATGACATTGCTACCTATTTTATAGAGTCTGCAAAGTATCAAGAAGAAAAATATTCTATTTCAACAAAAATATATGCTGATATTATATTTAATGGAGCTAAAAATTTTGATATACCGATCCACTTTTTAGATTCATATATAAAAAATATATAGTTTTCATCCTTGAGTTAATAAAACTAACTAATCGTTGAAAATAGGAAAAATAGAAGAAAGATAAAGGACTCAAAATGCAAAAGTTAAAAGATTTATATCAGACAGATCAAGGTGTACATTGTCAGTTCTCGTCTTTAGCAAATGTTGTAAATTATTATAACCCTAACATCAAATCATCAAATCTCTTTTTTAATGGTGGCTATTTTAAAACACATTACCGTTTTGAAGAAGGACAAGGTTTATCAGATATTCGATTAACAAATGAATTCGGTAAAATTTATAAAAAATTCTTTTTAAAAAACCAAATCAAAAACCAAATTATTGAATATCAAGAAAATGAGGATGAGTTTCGAAATTATATAAAAAATGAGGTGGATAGCTTCCGGCCTGTCTTAGTTGCGGTTATGACAAACTATTTAAATTACAGTTCTAGTTATCAAACCGGATATACAAATAAGCATTTTATAGTTATTTTAGATGTTACTAAAAATGGTTATATAATTAGTGACTGCTTTGTTCCGACACACCCCAGTTCATTATTTGTAGGTGAAATCGAAAAAGAAGTATTTTGGAACGCGTTTTCTGCTTTTAAAAAAACAATTATATCGTTAGAAAGTGAAAAAATTTCTAAATTACAAGCAACGAATAATAAAAAATTTCATATAGAATCAAATAATTTTGAGGACGAAGAGCTATCCATTTTTGCTAATGATTTAAGGAGACTCCCAGAATTGTTTTCAGAAAAGGAAATCTATGAACAAATACCAAGCTTATGCTTTAAAATACAATTTGATTCTATTATACCAGCTCGTAAAATGTTACTTAAGGCGTTTGATGAATATCCATCTGGAGTTGGCACTGTATATAAAGAAAAAGTGCAAGAATTTATATATCGATGGCAGAACATTGTTTATATCTTAATAAAAATTTCTCGTCGATTATCGCAACAGAGTCTTAATACATTAAATGAGTCGGTCTTATCTCTGCTGGAAGATGAAAAACGATTTTTTAAAAGTGTCATGGAGGAAAATTGAAATGTCAGTATTCGATATTACTAATCGATGTAATTTAAAGTGTATATATTGTTGTAGAGGAGAAAGTTTAAATAAACAAGTTGATGAAGTATCCACAGAAGATGTTTTAAATACTATAAAACAAATTGTTGATATTCGAGGGAATTTTATTGTCTTACAGGGGGGAGAACCTCTTATAAGAAAAGATATAGTTGATATTTTGAGCAAAATGAAGGAATATAAGAAAGTTATTCCAGCTAAATATTTCAATGATTTAAAAAACCTGCTGAAATTGCAGTTGCCCGCAGAACGATTCGGCATGCAGTATAAAAAAATTTTAGTTCGGCAAGGCTTGCCGATGTATTTTGTATCAACAAATGGGACCATCTATTCAAAAAATATAGAAAAAGCGTTATATGAAAGCGGATTTGCAGTAGACATATCTTTGGATTCGTTTGATAAAGAAATAAATGAAAGAACTAGAATTGGAATTAACCATGATACTGTATGTGAAAATATTAAAAAGTTTTCAGAACGACTTCCGGTTAGTATTTCCTGCACTGTTACAGAAGAAAATGTTGATACAATAGACGAAATGATTGATTATGCCTATCGTTTTGGAGCAATATCAGTGAAGTATTCTCCAGTGATCATGGTAGGAAATCGTAAAGAAAATGATGAGAATTTCCGCTTTAGATATTTAAAAGCTTTGGATAGAATTTTAGATATTTTCCCAAACTATTCAGAAAAATTATATCTTACAATCAAGATATACAAGCATTGTTTGAATGATTCATATGGAAAAGCTGTTTTAGAAAAAATCCTCGCAACTCCTAACATTATGCTTGAGATACACGAATGTGCTGCCTGCATAAAGCTAAAAGAATTGTATATAGATCCTAAACTTAACGTATATGGTTGTGCTTCAATGAAGAATGATCCTTCCTTATCGCTTGGAAATTTATACGAAAAAACTTTAGTGGATCTTTGGAAAAGTGAAAAGCGGTTGTACTTAAAACAACAATTATCTAAACATATAGAACAAGCAGGTAAGTATGGAGGGTGTACTGCTTCTTCCTACATTATTCAAAAAGATACAAGAAGGCAAAAAGATGATTAGTTTGATAATTCCTACATACAATAAACTTCCTAGATTAAAATTGACCTTAGCTTCCATTAACTTCCAAACCATTGACAGAAGCAGTTTTGAAGTAATAGTGGTAAACGACAATTCCTCAGATGGAACAAAAGAGTATTTAGAAACGCAATCTTTCCCCTTTAGAATAAGGGGATTACATTTATCTGACAATAAAGGGAGATCGGCAGCCAGAAACGAAGGTCTTGGTAAAGCACAAGGAGATATTGTGATTTTCGTTGATGATGACTTAATACTTTCCCCTGAATATTTGAAAAATCATGTACTACTTCAAAAGGAGTGTCCAAGATGTGTACATGGGAAAATAATTGATATTTTTCCATTGGCTTATTTTAAAGATCCATCTAAAGGTATTCTATATGAAACAATAGATGAAAGCAGGAAAATGGACAATTTTAAGAAAAGATGTATATCGGTTGAAGACATTTTCAATGATTTTGAAAGAAAAATTGCAAGGTATAAGACTACTTCGTTTATGGAAGAAACAATTCATAAAATTTTAGAAAGAGAAGAAAGCAAATATCATTGGATAGGTATGACAGGAGGGAATTTCTGTTGCCCTAAAGAATGGGTGATAGAGGCAGGTGGGTTTGACGAAAATTTAGGAAAGGAATGGGGCTGCGAGGATTTTGAATTGGGATATCGGTTATGCAAAAAGTATCCTATTATTTACTCCGATCAGTGCGTGAATTATCATATTTCACATTATCGCTATGATTTGAACGAAAAGTTAAAGAAAGCTTTTTCATATTTTTATAAAAAGCATAAAGATGAGGAAATCGTTCATATGTGCAGGTATCTATTAAAAGAGATTGATTATGACAAGTTGTTCACTTAGAAAGGAAATATTGCTATGAAGAAGAGAGAAGTTTGGTTTGATGCAAGAGATTTAGAATTAGATAATAATATTTTAAGTCTGGTATTTGAAAAAAATTTTGATCATTTGTTAATTCGTCCTGAATTGTATAAAAAAGAAATATTGCCAAAAAGAATGTCGATTGCTGTTCATGTAGAGAAAATAGAACAGTTGGATGAATTAGAAGATGTAATTATATTTTCAGAAAACGAAGAAATTTTAAGAGAAGCAAAAGAAAAAGGCTTACCAAGCGCATTATTTAAAGTAATTACAAACAAAGATGATTTAGAATATGTCTATAAAAACGGCGCTTTTTATGATTATGTATGTGTGTTGTTTTATGAAACGACAAATATTCCGCTTGAATTGCTTATCGCGGCATTTCAAAAAAAGAATTGTGTATTAATGAAATTTGTAAATAATGTGCAAGACGCTGAAATAGTATTTGGGGTTATGGAAAAAGGAAGTGACGGCATTATTTTTACATCACGGGAAATGATGGAAATAGAGGAGATGAGTAAACTGATCGAAAAAGCAAATCAGGTGCAGTTAAATTTAGAAACCGGAAAAGTAGTAGATATTAAACATATTGGAATGGGATGCAGAGTATGCGTTGATACAACGTCAATTTTAGATAAGAATGAAGGAATGTTAATCGGATCCACTTCAACAGGAGGAATATTGATAAGTTCAGAAACTCATCATCTCCCTTATATGGAATTAAGACCATTTCGAGTTAATGCGGGGGCAGTTCATTCATATACATGGTTTTTTGATGAAACCATATATTTATCAGAACTGAAATCAGGTATGCAAGTAATGGCTGTAAATACAGAGGGAAGAGGGCGAGCGGTAAGTGTCGGAAGGAAAAAAATGGAAATACGGCCATTACTAAAGATTGAAGTGGAATCAAAGTCTGGAAAAAGGATTAATGTAATCGTTCAGGATGATTGGCACATTCGTATTTTAGGACCAAAGGGGAAAGTGCATAATGCCTCAGCCATAAAAATTGGAGATGAATTATTAGCATATTTTTGCGAAGGCGGAAGGCATGTTGGAATTAAAATAGATGAGTTTTTAGAAGAAGAATAAATGAGTGTCAGAGGTGCGTAATGAGTAAAAAAATTAGAATGGGACGTCTTTTTAATTATAATTCAGATAAGACTTTTTTGCTGCCAATTGACCATGGGATTACCCTTGGTCCAATAAAGGGAATAAATTCGTATTGTGATACTGTAAAGTTAGCTGCGAGCGGCGGAGTAGATGCTGTTATTGCTCATAAGGGGACAATTAAAAAACTAATAGAGGAAAATATATATGGTTCATATAGTTATATAATGCATTTATCAGCTTCTACAGCTCTTGCTCCATATAGTGAGAAAAAAGTGCTGGTTACACAGGTAGAAGAGGCGTTGACGTATGGTGTTGATGGAATATCGATTCATGTTAATCTGGGCGGAGAAGACGAAGCGCAGATGTTGAAAGATTTTGGATATGTTTCAAATGAGTGTGAAAAGTGGGGAATTCCATTATTGGCCATGATGTATGCAAAAGGGGCAGAAAATGATCCCAATACTACATCACACCTTATAAAAGTAGCGCAAGAAATGGGAGCTGATATAGTAAAAATCAGCTATAATGGCGATTTAGCAAATTTGGAAGATTGCATTTCCAATACAGGAATTCATACAGTTTTGGCAGGTGGAAATTATTCAAATAATGTAAAAGAATTATTGACAAGAATTGATCAAGCAATTACATATGGTTTTTCGGGAGTCGCAATCGGAAGAAATATTTTTCAGTCTAATCATATTCAACAATTAGCAAAAATGATTAGTAGTATTCTAAACAGTGAGGAAACTTTAGAGGCATGTTTAAAAAAGGTGGAGGAATTAGGGAATGACTATTTTTAGTACGCTATTACAAAATGTTAGAACCATGCCTAATAAAATATGTATGAGAGAAGGTGACAACGAAGTTAGTTACAAGAGACTATGGATGCAAATATGTAATATGGCTTCTTACTTGCAAAAACAATCAAACAGTTCAGATAAAATTTTAATCATGCTCCCTAATTCGCACAAATTTATTGTGTTATTGTTTGGGGCGATGTTAGCAAAAAGGGTTCCAGTAATTGCTGATCCAAAACTTTCATACGATATTAATGAAATTATTGATGAAAATTCAATTCGATTAACCGCCCTTGCGAATGATATTCATGTGAAGGGGATCTGCGTTAATGAGTTGGAAAAGATAACAGATGATTTATTTTCTGATATTATTAATGAAGATAATGTAGATAATTTCGTTCATTCTATTGATATTATGCTTACAGATGTTGCATTAATACTTTATACATCGGGGTCAGTGGGACGGCCTAAAGGTGTAATTCTAACACATGAAAGTTTATTTGAAGCTTTTCAAAATTACCAAAGAACTGTAAGTATTACAAAAGAAGATACATTAATGGGTGTGACTCCTTTTTATCATTCTTATGCACTGGGAAGCTGCTTGATAGAAGGTATTTGTATTGGTGCGTGCATTGAAGTCGTTAATGAATTTACGCCACGCAAGGTGCTGGAAATTTTGCAGGATAAAAAGATTACAGTTTTTCATGGTGTTCCATATATGTACCGATTATTTAATCGAATATTACAAAAGAAAAAGTACAACTTGGATAATCTTCGAATATGTATATCTGCGGGTGCAAAGCTGGATTCCGATATCGCACGTGAATTTTACAATATCACAGGAAAAGTGATACATCAAGAATATGGCAGTACAGAAAGCGGTACCATTGCGATTAATCTCTGCGATGATCTGGAAAGCAATATAAAATCAGTAGGGAAACCTTTGACTGGAGTAGAAATCAAAATTATAGATGGAATTTCACTCATAAAAAGCAAGGGAAGAGGAATTGGATATGTTGGAGATGAACTTTTCCAAGGTGAATGGTATGACACGGGTGATATTGTTGATATAGATGAAGAAGGATATATCTATATTAAAGGAAGAGAAAAAAGAATGATAAATTTGGCCGGAGTCAAGGTTAATCCTCTTGAAATCGAAGAAGTTATCAAAAAGCATCAGAGCGTAAAGGAGGTTCTAGTTAGATCAGTAAAGCATCCAAGGTACGGAGAAGCCATTCAGGCTCTCGTTGTAGTACAAGAAGATATAGATGCGGATGACCTAAAAAAATTCTGCAGCAGATTTCTCCCTCCAATAAAAATTCCCAAGATCATTTCGTTCACAGATAAGTTGGAAAAAACTCAGCTTGGGAAAGTTAAAATGCAACAAAATAATTAGAGAAAGGGAATTAGTAGAATGATTCATAACGATGCTAAGAGAGCATTTTTATATCCAACAATGCGTTGTAATCTAAAGTGTGCGATTTGTTACTCAGGTGCTCATAAGCCAATAGTACAAGAACGTATGAAAGAGGAATTAACCTTTGAAGAGTACAAAATGGTAGTGGATAAACTATATGGTATGGGAGTACGGATTTTTGATATCAGTGGCGGAGAACCGTTATTATGTGAATTTATATATGATTTAATCAGATATATTAAATCCTATAGAGATACACAAATTTATCTCGTTAGTAATGGAACGCTGATCGAAAAAGAACTAAGTAAAATAGCAGAAGTTATTACGATGATAGACCGTTTTCAAATTTCTATTGATTCGAGCAATAAAGAGATACATGACGAAATGCGTGGAGTAAAGGGGACTTTTGAAAGAGCAGTAAAAGGTATCCAATTATTACAAAGCTTAAATTATGATGGGATCGGAATTAATAGTGTCATAACAAGCAGAAATGAGAGTACGGTTATAGAACTTTTGAATTTTGCAAAAAAAATGAATTTGAGTAGGGTGCAGCTACTCAGGTTCATTGATGTTGTTGAAAAGCAACAAAATGTAAACCATAATGTTGAAAAAGACGATTATATGAAGATATATTATATCGTCAGTGAATGGGTAAAAAAATATAAAAATACGAAACTTCAAAAGAATCTTTCGATAGAATTAGTCTTACCGGGATGCCTCTGGAGAGAGAGCTTAAAAATACCTAAGACGAGAGTAGTAACTTCAAATAATATTTCTTTATATGTACAATATGATCCATTTCATGGATGTCCTGCATTTAAAAATAGTATTGTAATTACGGCATATGGAGATATTACCGGATGTACAGGGCTCGTAAATATAAAGGACTTTCATTGTGGGAATATAAAAGAAGAATCAGTTCAAGGAATGGAAGAAAAGTTTTCAAAAAAGATTCAGTTTATTAAAGAGAGAGAAGAATATTTGAAAACAAAAGAACCTTGTTCCAAATGTAAAGAATATAATAGTTGCAAGGGGGGATGTATTGCGGCGACTTATAATTATTACGGAAATACTGGATATGCAGATCCCACATGCATACAGCATGCTTAGAAAGGAGGAATGATATGATTTTACCATCAACATTTATATTTAAGGGTGGAATTGAAGGGGAAACTTCAATGGAACATATCATTGACGTACTAAAGAAATCTAATATAAATTTCTTTGAGGCAGGATTTACACAAAGTGGAGCTATCAGTATGGAAAGCACTCCTGCGTCTTTAGAAAATGTTTTAAAGCTACTCAAACAGAATAAGATGAAAATTATGGCTATGTCTACAACTTTGCTAAGCGGACAAGAATTTTGGACGCTCTCCGGAACCTTGAATATGCAAGTTGTCCAAATTGTTAAGAAAATGATAGATGTAGCTTCTTTCTTAGAAATTCCTTATATTTCTATGCACTGTAGTGACGAAAAAAACATGCAGTTTGTAGGCTATAAAGAAGCCGTACAAAATGAAATGAATTTTTTCACCGCCTTGTCAGATTATGCTCAAAAAAGAGATGTTATAATCTGTTTGGAAAATAGTATTAGCGGAATATTATGTTATCCAAATGATGTGTTGAGCTTTATTGAAAAAATAAATTCGCCGGCTTTAAAAGTATGCTTAGATACAGGCAATTCTATTTATTCTGGGATGCCAGAACGTTGGATATCTTGTTTGAAAGACAGAATTCAAATTGTACATTTTTCTGACGTAAAAATAAGAAGGCTAAGGGGTATTATTACAGAATTTGTAGAACCGGGCAAGGGTTTGATTGACTTTCAAAAAGTATATAAGCAACTTATGGATCATGGATTTGCTGGCTGGGTAGTTTTAGAATCTTTTGGTCGTGCAAACCAGGATGATCAGGAGGTTGTCGCTACATTATTAGATAGATTTCAATATATAAAATAAAGTATTTTTAGAACTTAATTTAGCATCAAAATAAAAAAGATCTAATGTAAAGAAAGTTCAAGTGTACATAAATATAATTACAGTTTAGGAGAAAAAAATGAATAAATTTAAATATGAAGACATTGAGAATGAGATAAAGAAAATTTTTATAGAATTATTGCAGTTAGACAAAAAAGTTGAGGAATTAGATAGTAATGAGAATTTGTTCCTGGAAGAGTATGGGTATAGTTCTATTGACGCATTAGAATTGATAATTATGATTGAAGATGCATTTGAAATTGCAATTCCAGAAGAAAAGTTAAATACGGATTTATTAGAGAGTGTTAAATCGTTGACAGATTATGTTTATTCATTATTGCAGGACAAATAGGTGAAGAAAATGCGAAATAGTTTATATACCAATTTTTATGAATCAGTAAAGAGGTATCCTGATAGGGTAGCAATATGTACAGAACAAAAACAACTTAGTTATCTTGAGCTCAACAATCGTGTAATTGCAATAGCAACAAATCTTAAAAATTATATAGATGATACCCAATCTGCGGTAGGTATTTTGTTAAGTCGTTCGCCAGATTTAATTGCATCGATTCTTGCAGTTAATATGCTTGGAATTAGTTATGTTCCTTTAGATGTGACGATGCCTGAAGATAGAATTCACTATATCATTCAAGATAGTGATATAAGTGTTCTTATTACAGACGAATCTAATAAGGAACACTTCCATGGGAAAACGACAGTTCAAATCGAAAAGCTTTGCGAAACAAAAAAATCTTACATTGAACCCCAAAGTGGCAAATATGTATATAGAATATATACATCAGGATCAACAGGGAATCCGAAGGGAGTTGTTATAACTAATCACTCTATTCTAAATTTTTTTGATGGTTTGGATGAAGCGATTGATTTAAAAGATGTTTCGAGAATGCTTTGCCTAACAACAGTTTCGTTTGATATTTTTGTATTAGAAGCATTTTATGCATTACATTGTGGTTTATCTATTGTTCTAACAGCGGATGGAATAGAGTCAAATCCTAAAATGATCAGTTATTATATAGAAAAGTATTGTGCAGATGTTATCCAAATGACTCCATCACGGTTGCGTATGCTTAGAGAATATGACAAAAATTTAACATGTTTGTCTAAAGTGAAAGTACTTTTGGTTGGAGGAGAAGTTTTCCCTTCTGATTTATTACATGAGCTTCAAAACAAGACATCAGCAAAGATATATAACATGTATGGACCAACAGAAGCGACTGTTTGGTGCTTTATAGCTGATTTGACAGAAAGTAACCGTGTTCACATTGGACAGCCTATGAAGAATGTTTCATATAAACTTGTAGGGGATACAGAGGATACAGGAGAGTTATATATTTCAGGTGAATGTCTTGCAGAGAAATACTATAATAATCAAGAGCTTACAGATGAAAAATTTATCTTTTCCTCTGATGGAAAAGTCAGATACTATAAATCAGGAGATTTTTGTAAGAGGAATTCTTATGGAGAGCTTGAATGTATTGGCCGGTTAGACAATCAGATAAAAATACGGGGATATAGAGTGGAAATAGAAGAGGTAGAAAACACTATTTGCAGCTATGATTCTGAACTTCAATGCATATGCTTTCCAGAAGGAGATCATGGTTTAATTTGTTATTATGTATACGAAAACAAGTTGGATCAAACAGAACTTAAATCGTTCTTGAGTAAAAAACTTCCGGCATATATGATTCCCTTTAAGTTTGTGCAAATAACAGAATTAAAATATACAATCAATGGAAAAATAGATAGAAAGTTTCTGAAATCGCACATTCAAGAACTTACAGTTATGCCAGAAAACATTACAGAAAAAGTAGTTGTAGAGAACCCGGAATTTGAAAAATTAGCAAGGATTTTTCATCAATTGAATAATCAATATAATGAGATAAGCTTAAACACTAGTTTACAAGAAATGGGGATCAACTCAATTGATTTTATTTCTTTAATTGTAAAAGTAGAAGATGAATTCAATATCATATTTGAAGATGACAAATTGGACATGACGAAATTTCCCGATATATTGTCTTTGTTTAGCTATATTCAGCAGCAAACTAATAAGACGAGGTGAGATGCATGAATGCGATATCAGTCAAAAATCTTAATAAAGTGTTTACATATTATGAAAAAAAGGAAGGATTTCAGCACTCACTTAAAAATCTTCTTGTTAGAAAACAAAAAACTAAAGAAGCTGTAAAAAATATAAGTTTTGATATTGATAGTGGTGATATTATAGGATTTTTAGGTCCAAATGGAGCAGGGAAGACAACAACATTAAAAATGTTGAGTGGAATTTTATATCCGACTAGCGGAGAAGTACATGTTTTGGGATATTGTCCATGGAAGCGGCAGAAGGAATTTAAAATGAAGTATTCTATGGTGTTAGGGCAAAAAAGTCAGTTATGGCCAGACCTACCTGCTTCAGAAACATTTCGATTAAACCAATACATTTATGAAGTAGATGAAAGAAAATGCAAAATGCTTTTAGACGAACTTACAGAATATTTAGATGTAAAACATTTGCTAAATGTACAGGTTAGACGTTTATCACTAGGTGAAAGGATGAAACTTGAATTAATAGCCTCTTTAATTCATTCTCCGCAATTAATATTTTTAGATGAACCCTCTATAGGCTTAGATTTAGTGTCCCAAAAAAAAATTCGTTCCTTTATTCGATACTGGAATGAACAATATAAAACAACTGTAATGATTACTAGTCATTATATGAAAGATATTGAGGATTTATGTGAACGAGTTATTGTAATTAACGGTGGGGAAAAACTCTATGATGGAAGTTTAAGCGATGTTAATTATATGTTTAAGGACATCAAAATTGTAAATTTAGAACTATCAAGCGAAATAGACGATATGAAGTTAGGTAAATTCGGTGTAATTACAAAAAAAGATGGACTGAATTGTACAATGGAAGTCAATAGAGAAAACTTGCATGAATTTATCGGTTATGTAACCCAAAAACTTAATATTAAAGATATAAGTATTTCGGATATTCCAGTAGAAAAAGGAATTGAATTACTTTACCGGTAAATAGCAAGACTGGAGTTTTAAGTATGAAAAAATATTTTTGCTGTTTTAGAATGGGAATGAAGAGTGCATATGAGTACCGATTGAATTTTATATTTGTATTATTTAGCGCCTTTTTTCCTATGATCATACAAACGTTTTTGTGGATTGCAATTTTTGATAATTCACAAAAACAAATAGTATATGGATACACATTAAGCCAAATGATTTTGTATACAATCCTCTCACAAATGATTGCAAAATTTTTAAAAACAGGAGTGGAAAATGAAATATCGGCAGACGTAAAAACTGGAGGACTTAGCAAATATATTATCAAGCCTTTTAACTACTTGTTATATAAACTATTCAGTTTTATTGGGCAAAAGGCAATACATATGGAGCTTATTCTGGCGTTTATTTTTATTGTACTGGTTGTTTTTAGTTGGAAAATTCATATAGCAATGAGCATAGAAAGGATTGTACTCTTTCTAGTAGCAATACTATTGGCTTTGATTTTGAGTTTTTACGTTTTCTGTTGTTTAAGTATGCTTTCCTTTTGGATAACAGATGCATGGGGAATTTTCTTTGGTGCTCGGTTTTTAATTGATATGATGAGTGGTGCGATTTTTCCAATTGATATTTTTGGAGAAACGATCATTCAAGTTTTTCAATTGCTTCCTTTCCAGTACATGGTATATTTCACGGTCAATATAATTACTGGGAAAATCGGTTTAATGGCAGCATTAAAGGGAATCGGAATACAGATTATATGGATTTTCGTGCTAGGGGTATTAACTAGATCCTTGTGGAAACGTGGTTTGCTACAATATGTTGCGGTAGGGGGATAAGTATTGAAAGAATTTACAAAGCATTTAAAATTGATGGGATTGTTTACAAAACGGTATATTATGAGTCAAATGGAGTATCGTACTAGTTTTTTTACAATTTTAATAGTAGAAAGTTTAATCTTATTCTCGAAGTTGTTATATACAGTTGTAGTATATAATACTGATATGATTGTGGACGGACTGAAACCAGAAGCGATTACTATGTTTACTGGTACATTTTTTATTATTTCTGCAGTTTATGGTGCATTATTTATGTTCAATTTTACAAATCTACAAAATAGTGTTTATGATGGAAGCCTAGATATTGCAATTACGAAACCAATTTCATTACAGTTTTATCTTACAGTTTCTACAATAGATCTTGCAGTACCTATTCCAAACTTTATTGCAGGAGTTATTATGGTATCAAATGCATGGAAAACACTTCAATTATCAACAGAGCCTTTCATTATAGCAGGCTATGTGTTTTACATTATACTTGGAGTTGTTATGCTTTACAGTATTCTTTTGTTACCACCTTTACTGTCTTTTTGGTTTGTTAAAAGTGAAGGAATTAGTCAGATAGTTTCAGGATTATCCAATTTTAATATGATGCCGATGGCAATTTATCCTAAAGCATTAAAATTTTTTGGTACGTTTATTATTCCTATATTTATTGTTTCAAATTTTCCGCCTCTGTTTGTTCTGGGAAGGCTGAATATTGGAACACAAATATGGGGGATAGTAGCACCTATTTTATTTTTTGGAGGAGCGAGAATCGTTTTTAAAAAAGCGATTCGAAAATATAGTAGTATTGCAAATTAACATGTAAAGTAAATAAGAATGAGAACTTAAATCACTTAACCAAATATTTATAGTTGGGGGATGGTTGGAGGGAGATGGTGAATAAAATATTCAATAGAGTCTACATCAGACAAATTACTCCCTCTATTATTATAAAATCAGTGCAGTTGCTAAAGTCAATAACTCTCTAGCAATTGCACTTTTATGATATTAGCGTTTCTATATGACTATAATGTGACTATATCCTGCCCTTAAAAATATACCATATTCCTGTCAGGTTCCTATATTAATAAACATTTTCATCATCTTTTACGTTTAAAAATATTTTTTATTCACATAATATTTTCCTTCTATTATTGACATTTTATTGCTGTTTTTTTATTATTACTTAAAGATACTATTAGTTTTTGTTTTTACATTAGAGGAGCATAAGATTACTATGAAGACAAATTTACCTTTTAACTTTCCTATGATAACACATGTACCGTTTGATAATTGCATATTAGGAATTTTACAAAATTATCCTGATACTTTTGATTGGATATACTCAAACTTTATTAATGTATATATGAATAAAAAAAATGGTGCGGATTACTTTTTTCCTAAATTTCTTTGGAATATTTGTCCTTTTATAGATACATATACTCTTCCGTTTATATTTGTCAAAAATAATTTTACCAATTACACTGATTTTTTGGAGTCCTGTCTTAAAGATGGTTTTTATGTTTATTCTATCTTGAATATGCGTCCTATTCATAAATATAAAACTCAGATAGATGATGATCATAATCCGATCATTACTAATATAGATACATTATCACGGACCGTTCAGATGTATGATTTTTTTTATAACGGGATATACACCATGTATGAGTGTTCTTATGATGAAATGAATGAATCATTTCGCTCTCTTCCTCAATGTAAGGGGTTTAATATAGAAGATTATTTAAATAATTATACAGAAATTATTCTTTTAAAATATAATGCTCAACAGAAATATACATTTAACTCTGACAACTTTAAAAAATCTATTAAAGATTTTTTGAATTGCACTAATTTACTATCAAAATATGATTCCTGTTTGGTTTTGGAAAATAATGATAAAGATTCTTTTTTCTGGGGAATAGAATGTTGGAAAAATATACTTCAATCTCCAATGGTTAGACGGCATTTTAGTCTATTACTTGCTCACAGTAAAATGTGGGAGTATCGATATCAATACTTTTCTGAGAAGGAGTATTTAGACAATTCTGATTATATTGAATCTATAATTTCTGATTTAAGTAACACAGCAAAAATTGCACTTAATTTATATTTAAAGGAATCTATGAGGAAGAACAAGGTCGGAGACTATAATTTTGAAAGAATTTTTCCGTTATTAAAAGAATGCGAAGCATTAGAATATAAAATTTGTGAATACTTTTTATATCATTTATAGTTACAATATATCTAATATATTTTCACCTTCATGCCTCCTAAATAATGTTATTTTTATGACTCTTAGGAAAAGTGTTTTAGACATTTTAACTCATAAGTCCCTCTCATCTGGAACAATGTCATTAAGATAAGAATAACAAAATAATTTAAGGAGATATATTCAATTATAGGTAAGAATATCATGCTTTAAGTCAAGGAATAAGGCAACGAGACTGGTAAAAAATAATGGGAAAAACATATGTTTGAGTTTGGCACGAAGAAAGATATTCGTCCAAGCTAATGAACACTTATATGATCATAAACGATTTTAAACAAGAAGAGGGGGTAATGGTATATGATTTATGTTTCTATTTGTGATGATGATGTAATAATAGCTCGAAAAATAAAAAAACTGATAGAATATGAATTGAGTAAAAAGGGGATTGAATTTCACTGTAATATCTACATAAGCGGAAGGAGATTTCTGGAATATAACAAGGAATTTAAAAACGAATTGATTATTCTGGATATTGAAATGCCGGATATATCAGGTATAAAAATTGCCGAATACTTAAAAAAGGAGGGAAGGAATAAAAATATTGTTTTCATAACAAGTTATGACAATTTAGTTTTTCGTTCGTTAGAATGTTATCCATTCGCTTTTATAAGAAAGAAAAATGTTGAAACGGAAATTCCTAAAATGATAGAACAATTTATTTACCGAGTTAGTAAAAAATGTTCCTCATTTCTTTTAGAAACCCCCAAAACCACAATGTGTATACCAATAGAAAATATTATGTATCTAACTTATTGGGAACATAAAATTGAATTAATAACAAGTACGACGGAGAAATATGAATTTCGAGGGACAATGAAAGAGTGTCTCAACCAGTTGAAAGAAGAATCTTTTTTTAGAGTAAATAGTGGAGCGATAGTAAATTTAAGATATGCTAAAAAATTTGAAGATTCGTATATTGTTATGGAAGACAATAATATAATTCAGATAAGTCGTGAAAAGAAAAAAGAGTGTAAAGAACGTTTCATGAAATGTTGGAGGGAAAGCATTTAGGATGATATTGGGCTTTTGTATATTTTTTTGTAATTTTGTACAAGCATTTTTAATTCAAAACTTTCTTATCAAATTTTTCGGAACTAAATCAGTATGGGGACATGTAGCGCGGCAAAGATTGATAAGCATTGTATTGATTTTTTTGCCATTAGAGTTGGGAAGTTTATTAAATATAAATGACATATTATTAACATTAATTAATTTTGTGATACTGTTTATATTTTGTGAAAAGTATTTGTTGGGAAATAAAATACAGCATAGTATTATTGTATTAATTTCGTTGCTTTTGATCCCATTAATTAATGTAAATTTTTTGCAAATAATAATTCTGATTGGAGGTGTGTCTTTCGAAGAATATGTAGATATTCATAATCCCTATTATTACTTAGGAATAGCAGGGGTATTAACTATATATTTTATTATAACATCAATAATATTAAAATATGGAAAAAGAATCAAGATTTTCTTGAATAAAAGATATTGTATTATTTATAGTTTGATTTTATGGTACTCCATCTTGGTTGAAGGGGTAATTTTGTATTTACTGAATAGGGAAGTTTATATAAATACATATCATTTAGGGCTGCTATTTATTTCTTGTGGTGCAGTAGGTGTAGATATTTATATCGTATTTACAATATGTAAAATTAGCGAACAAAAGTATCAAGAAGATAAGATAAAAATTTTACAATTTCAGAATATATGTCAAGAACAACAAATTAAAGAAATTAAACGTTCTGAAAAAAGAATTCGTAGACTTAGGCATGATTATAGGAATACACTATTAAACTTAAAAAGCTTGATAGAGAATGGCAATATACAGGAGAGTCTAGTTTATTTGGAGAAAATTGATAATTATTATATAAAAGAGAGTAAAGAATATATATTTACGGGAAATTCACTGATTGATGTGACATTAAATTCAAAATTTAATATTTGTCATGAGAATGAAATTGAATTATACAGCTATATTATTGGTGAGTACGATACAATAGATGGATTTGCAATCAGTATTATATTGTTTAATCTACTTGATAATGCCATTGAGGCTGAAAGGAAAGTAGAGCAAAGAGAAGTATATTTTGAAATGATAATGAAAAATGAATATGTCAGTTGCATAGTTAAAAATAAGATAAATCAGTCTGTGTTGCAGAATAATAAAGGATTAAAGACAAATAAGAAAAATACAGAAGAACATGGATTGGGGATTGAACATGTTAAAGAATTGGTAGAAAATATAGATGGAATGTTTGAAGTTTTTGAATTAAAAGATAATTTTTGTGTTCATGTGATGATACCGTTGGAATCTCTGCAATTACAAAATAGGAAAGAGGAATGACTTTTTTGTGATATGTATTAAAAACTAAAATAGGTAATTCATATAAATACCAACTATTTTAAATATAGGTTAAATTAAGAATGTATGAGAATAAGATAATTTTTAGGAAAGAATTGTTAAGATCAGAGAATATACAGCAAAAAAAGAATATAGTGGTCCTATTCCCTGGGGATTTCGCAGGAATGTCCCATATTTTAATATTAAAATTATTATAAGAAGAAAAATGATAGAAAAAATAGTAAATAATTTGGTAAAAAATTTATTAAAAATAGAAATAATAAAAAGCGAAGAGAAAGTTCTTTATGAATATGGAATTAGGTTATTACTTACATCCATTTTTAATTCGATTTGGATAATTGGTGTAGCTGCATTTTTAGGTTATCCTATTCTTGGGGTTATTTATATTCTCATATTAGGAAATGTGAGAACTCAATTAGGAGGATATCACGCAAAGTCATATGGAGGGTGTTTCGTTTGTTATAACATTTTTTTTGCGTTTTCTATTTTAATATGTAAATTTTTAAGCTTTATTAGATGTAATCGATTAGAGATGGCATTTATTGGAGGTGTTTATCTGTTAATCATATATAAATTTGCGCCGGTACCGTTTGCAAAGAAATTGGATAGCAGTGAAAAGGATATTGCCAAAAAAAATGCTCTAGGGAGAACTGCTCTTTGGATTTGTATAGCCATTCTGTTAAGAAACTATGAGGAGTATTGGGCATTTGAGATTTTAGCTGTACTTGGTATATCGATAGTTTTAATGTTAACAGAATTAAACAAAAAAGAATGAAATTTATCGGATTTTGTGTTAAAGTTATTAAGCAAGTTTTTTTACTAAATATCGTAAGAGCTATTATGTAAAAACATTTCTTTAATATCCCGTATTTCTGCAATTATTAGGTGTACGTAGATGGAATTATTGGAAATGAATTTGATATTGAAAAATGGTTTTGTTTATATTTTCGTTTAGAACAAATAAAATGAGTAAAAAAATAGATGAGAAACAGTGGAGCGTATTATGATATCAAATATAAAAATGAAAAAATATAATAAAAAATTGCCGTATTCTTATACATTAGGGGCTTTTCCAACAATAGAACTTTTAAAAAAATATCCTAAAAAAGTGATGAAAGTTTTTACACATTCCGATTTAAATAGCGTGACACAGGAGGAAATTATTACAGGTATTTGTAATGCAAATAATATTTTTTTTGAATGTAACGATAGAATTGTAGAAAAGCTTAGAGACAAAGAAAATTGTTTTGTAATAGGTGTATTTGAAAAATACAACAATGAATTAGATAAAGATTCGAATCATGTTGTATTAGTTAATCCTAGTGATATGGGAAATATGGGAACTATCATCCGAACGTGTGTGGGATTTGGTATAAAAAATTTGGCTGTGATAGAGCCTGCAGTGGATATTTTTAATCCCAAAGTTGTTAGAGCTTCAATGGGAGCTGTTTTTCATGTAAATATATGCCGATACGATTCGTTTGATACTTACTATGCGATATATAAAGAGTCCCATGATATGTTCCCATTCATGCTAAATGGGGCAAAGGCTTTGCAGGATTACGAAATTGAAATGAAAGTTGATAGAGCTTTTTCGCTTATCTTTGGAAATGAAGCAACAGGACTGCCAGATACATATTCCGAAATTGGACAATCTATTTTGATTAATTATCTTCACGAGGTGGATTCGTTAAACCTATCAATTGCCACAGGGATTGGATTATATGAATTTACAAAAAAATATTTTAAGTAATTTGTGTCTAACTAAAAAGCAGCATACCAAATCATAGGAGGTCTTTGATTACGGCAAAATAATCGAAACCTGTCCATCGGATACACGTAAAAGAAGGAAATCTCAACATAATCTATCAGCTACTGGCAGAATACGATATTCAGACAGTGCAAGACATTCAAGATGCACTTAAGGATTTACATAGACAGAAGAGGAGAAACCGATTATTGCCGAAATATCAGTCAGGTTCTAAAAGAGATTTATGATTGATACGGACAGGCAGAAATTTTACTAGGAGAAAAATATGAAGTTAAAACTGATCAGGACAACATTTTCAGATTGCCCGGATATCTATCGACTCCAAATTCGATCGTTTGGGGAACTCCTTGAAAAATATCAGGATTATGAGACGAATCCGGGGGCAGAAAAAATAGAACGGATCTACGAACGATTTCAACAATCAGAAACTGATTACTGGATGATAAAACTGAATGAAGAAATAATAGGGGCAGTTTGTGTATGTGATTTTGGAACGCTTTGTAAGCTCAAGCAAATCTTTATTTTGCCTGAATTTCAGAATAAAGGATATGCACAGGATACGATCAATGCTGTAGAAGCATTGTATCCAAAAGCAATAAGATGGGAACTGGACACGATCCTACAGGAAAAAAAGCTGTGTCATTTGTATGAAAAAATGAACTATACCAGGACAGGAAAGATAGAAAATATCAAAAAGGGGATGGACTTGGTTTTTTATGCGAAAAGTTTATCTAACTAAGTTTTAACTATACAATAATATGAACTATGCGTATTTGATTTTAATAGGATTCATTTTTCATTAGATTGCCCAAAAGGTACGGTAGAGGTCACTATTTTAACAGAAGAATAAAAACAATGACAATATCATTCTGCGATAAAGCAAGGGGAAGACTCAAAAAGAGCCTTCCTCTGTTTTTTATGTTAGAACGTAACCGTTGAGTCACAGCACTGAAAATCGGTATCAATGTAGTGGGCGATGATTCGGGCTTTCAGATTCCGTTCGTGGCAAAGCGAACGACAGGAATTTTCGGATGGGGTTAAATCTTCTGGCAAAATGAATTTGATACATTGGATCTCCACGTCCTGACACCCCGCAAGACTGTGCGTCGGTACGGTGATAGTTTTCATTCCCCGCGGATATTCTTGACCGTAAGAATCGGTCTCCGAAAGGATGATTCCAAGAGCAACCCGTTTTTTCGGGCAGACGTTTTTCAAAGTGATATTTAACTGTACGATCCGGCCGGAAGATTCCAGACAGGTATCGCCAAGATCTACAATAAGGGAATCCTGACAGCTTCCGATAGTAAAGTCAATAGGTACAGGGCAAGGTTCAGGGTTGACTACAGTACCGCAGTCTACCTGGATTGTCGGGTCTGGGAAAGTTACCAGATTCCCTTCGTCATCAGTATAAGAGATCGATTGATTGACCGGAAGAGTGCCCGAGGTCTTACCGGTATGCTGGACGTAAAATTCTAAAGAAGCGCCTTCATTTCCGGATACGCCAAGAGACGGGATTTTCCATTGAAGAGAATGAGAGTCAATGGTGGTAGCAGTACCGGTGGAGGGGATGCTGACGTTCAAAATTGTGAAAGATGGATTCAATGTTTCGTCTATTACTATATTTGTTGCTCCTGGTTTTGAGATATTGGCTGCCAGATCTGCAAACAGTTCCTCCAGTTCGGACTCATCCGGAGTAAAAACGACATGAGAAGTGTCAGGATCTGTCGCCCAATCATTGAGGGAGTCTATGTCGATACCATTATCTCCGATTAATCCGATACAGTAGATTACAACACCGGAATCACGGATCGCTTCGGCTATCGGGGCAGGTGGAATTCCGGCAGTCGTCTTTCCATCAGTGAACATGACGATCACCCTGGCATTAGAAGAGGATGGATCAAACAAGGACATTGCAGTGGAAAAGGCATCTGCATGGTTGGTTGCACCGCCTGCGGAGAGTGAATTGACAGCAGATTTTAAATCAGAAACGGATGTGATAAGCTGAGTATTCGCCGTTGCACTTCCGGAAAAACTTACAATAGCAATGCGGCTTCCCAAGCCAATCTGACCATCTTGTGTACTGTCGGTACTCTCATCGATGATATCGATGAAGGTGTTTGCTCCAAGTTTTAAATTGGCCAGAGGACTTCCAGCCATACTACCGGAGCGGTCCAGAACTAGAACGATATCGGTCGGGTTTTCCGAAATATCTGGAGCTGCGGAGAGTGCAAGTGTGACACGGAATGTCCCGCCACAACGGATCTGTGATCTGTTGATTTCTTTGTTAGAACTTGTAATACCCATAATAAAGCCTCCTGTATTTTTTATTTGAGAGATTCATTTCTTCATTATCAGGGTATGAAAATGGGGAGAAATGGTTCCTTTTGTCGAATCAGAACCAGTATCCGTGAAAGGACATACAATTATTTTGACAAAAATCATACAGTTTCCCTTAGTTGAATGGTATTTTTCTTGTGACATTAACAAGGTAAAATAAACTCCGATAAATACTGAGGAGGATGAAATTCTGAAATAACTAAAATCAAAGAGCTGGTGAATAATGAAAAAATAAATATAATAATTAAATATTATAACAAAATATCAACTAAATACATTAATGATAGACGATAATTGATAAAAATGATATAATTTAGATAATAGCAGTCGGAAATAACATGAGGAGGGAGGGAAAGTGATGAGAAAGAGGAAAAGATTCAGAAAGGCTACAGCGATGGTTTGCCTTGTGTCTCTGGCTGCAGGTTTCAGTGGATGCGGAGAGAAAGAGGAGAAAAAGACGATGAGAGTCATTACGGATCAACGTTTATATGACAAGGTGGATATGGCGGCGAGATTTATGGAGGGGATTCACAGTCGGATTCGTGTCGAGATTCAAACGCTTCCGGGTGAGGGGCCGGAGCGGGAGACGGAAATCGAGAAGCTTCGTACAGAGATCATGGCAGGAAAGGGGCCGGATGTCTATCTGTTAGAGAGTGACCAGGATAATATAGCCGAAGTGAGATCTTACTTATTAGAAAATCCATATCAGGCGATGCAAAGTGGCGCTCTGGCTCCGTTGGATGAGTATATGGAGGGGGATTCTTACTGGGAGAACAGCACATATAATGAGGTTTTTTTAAAAGCTGGAAGGTTTGACGGACGACAGTACATCATTCCGCTGTCCGGATATTGGTTTGTATTGGCACAAAAATCCGGTATAGACGAAATAGAGGGAGATACCCTATGGGAATGGATAGAACGGGCTGAGGTATCTTCTGATATTCAGCAGAAAGTGGCGTTAAGAGGTATATGGCAGGGCGCCGGACGGTGGATGCAGCCGGCGGTTGACTATGAGAATCAGGAAGTGTTCTTTGACAAAGAAGAATGGAAAGAGTTTGTGAAGCAATGGGTTTCTTTCTTGGAAAGTACGGATGCAATTATAGAAGAGTCAGGATCTGGCTTCTCTCTTAATTTTATAGAAAGTGTTGGATATGAACCGGGAACAACGCTCCGGCTTATTCCTGACATGAATGGGCACAAGGTGGCGTCGGTAGGATCCTATGGGGCGGTAGGAATGTCCAGTGATTACAAGGAGGAATCATATGAGCTGATTATGCTGTTACTCAATGAACGGACACGCAAATATAAGGAAGAAAAGCACGACAGGGAGCTTCCGGTTTTGGACGGATGGATTGATTTTTCCGGAGCTCCATTGCAGGAGAATGCGGTACAAAACTGGATGAGTTCAGCGGATGAGCATGTTGTCCAGGAAGTAGTGGAGTGCCTGAGAGAAATCGAGAATGTCTATTTTATGACGGAGGCAGAGTGGAATCTGTATACGGAATTGTCGGCACTGATTTTCGACAGATATGAGCCTTCGATTCAAATGGAGCAGAAGATCTCTGAGATTGCTGATACCACATGGAACATCTACAAGAAACTGGTGTCAGAGTAAAGTGGGGAGGGGGCAGGAAGATGAGAAAGCGTAATAATGGATTCTTGCTGGCATTCCCGGCACTGGCCGGATTTCTCGTATTTTATTTCGTACCGTTTTTGATTACGGTCTGGTATTCCGTATCTTTCGGCATTGGGAAACGTGAGTTTGTGGGGCTGGATAATTTTAAAAGTCTGTTTGAAAATGAGATGTTTCTTCTGGCGGTGAAAAATACGATCCAATACATGGCCGTGACTGTTCCCGTGACGCTGGCAGGAGCCATGTTTCTTTCCATACTGTTGCAAAATGCGGTAAAGGGCGTGCGGTTCTTTCAGTTGTCCTTTCTGTATCCGATGATTCTGCCGATTGCGTCAGTCGTTCTTGGCGTGCAGTTTTTATGGGGAGAGTCCGGTATCTGGAATAGGGTCTTGGAGTTGATTGGAGGAGAACCGAAAGACTGGCTGAATACGTCGGCGGCATTCTGGGTGCTGTGTATTCTGTATTGTTGGCGGTTCACCGGGTATTATGTTTTGATTTATTTTGCCAGACTACAGATGATACCAAGAGAATATTATGAATATGCGACAATGTTTGGTGCCGGGAAATGGCAGTCGTTTTGGCATATTACATGGCCCATGTTGATTCCGACCTTTGGCTTTACCATTGTACTTTCGGTGATGAATGGGTTTAAATGTTACCGGGAGGCCTTTCTTCTGGGAGGAAATTATCCGGATGACAGTATTTATTTGTTGCAGCACTTTATGAACAATAATTTCCAGAACCTGAATTATCAGAAGATTTCTGCTGCTGCGGTCAGTATTGTGGCGGCGCTTCTTGTGCCGGCAGTGGTTGGATACGTGCTTTATCTGATTGTGAGAAGGGGGAAAAAGTATGGCTAAAAAGAGACAGAAACGTGTTCTTTTCCTTGGAATCATCTCCCTTGTTTTTCTCTATCCGGTAATCTATATGTTGATCTGTTCGGTGTGGGAAGGGAAAAATGCGGGGGTCTCCATGATGGGCTATTACCGTGTGCTTCTTGAAAGCCCCGGATATCTGGTGAAATTCTGGAGAAGCCTTGGAATGTGTCTTTTGATTGCTGGAGGACAGACCATCCTTGCATGTATGGCAGGGACGGCCTTTGCCAAATATCGGTTTATCGGGAAGAAGTTCTGGCTTGCTATGATGGCTTTGTTTATGATTCTTCCGGTGCAGGTCACATTGCTTCCAAATTATATTCTGATGGAAAAGCTGGGATTTTTGAACAGTTGGAAATCGCTAATTATCCCGGGGATTTTTTCCCCGTTTGGAACAGTGTGGCTGACCTTTATTTTTCAGTCTATTCCGGATGAATGGCTTGAGGCGGCAAGACTTGACCGGGCAAACCAGCTTCAGATTGTCAGGTATATTGTCGTACCGGCTGCAAAGCCCGCAGTAGTGACATTATTTGTACTGACATTTGTGGAGAGCTGGAACATGGTGGAACAGCCGATTATTTTCCTGGAGGGAGAACTGGATTATCCACTTTCCGTTTTTCTGGCGGGTGTGATGGAAAACAGCATGACGGTCCAGTCTGTGTGCGGACTTTTGTGTCTGCTTCCGGTGACATTCTTCTTCCTGTACTATCATAAGGAACTGACGGATGGATTACGAGATGTGCTTTGGAGTTGATGAAACATGAGGAAAAAGAAAGTATGGATAGCCGGATGTACTGTATTTTTACTGCTTATTATCTGCACGGTATTGTCTTTACGGATTGAGAAAATGATGCGGATCGAAGTAGAAACAGTTCGCGCCGTACAATGTGAAGAAGAAGGAATGACAGATATGGTCAAAATTCCGCTATCTTGTTATAAACAGGAAGAGAATGGATCTTTTGTTTTATTTTTTGCAGAAGAGCGGGAAGGACTGTTTGGAAAAGAGTGGGTCGTTCAGAAGGAGGAAAGTGATCCATTGATGGAAGAGGGGAATATGTCTTTGGTTCCGAAGAGTTCCGTTTTTGACGATCAGCTCAGGCCAAGGAAAATCGTAAATTATTCCACATGGCCTCTGGAGGATGACGATGTAGTTGTGATTGCGGGGGAAGAGTGATGAAAAGGGAACGTAAGCGAAAAGGAAGCGAGTGTCTGATTGTATGGATAGCGGCTGCTGTGATGACTGCGGGGCTTGTGGTAATGAATTTTTTGATCAGTGAAGGAATCAAGAATGAGGCCGAGAGTTTACCGGAAGGCGTTTTGTTACAACTGAAGGAGCCTCTGGAAACGGCGGAAATAGAAGCGGCAAAGATACAGGGATACAGAATCAAAAATGTGGGCGCAGGAGAGCATGGAAGGGAAATCTATGAGGTCAGGGATGAGAAAGAAAGAGCGGTTCTGATAGGCAAAGTAACCGATTTCACCAGGGATCTATTTGGCCGGCCGATCGAAGGCAAAAGTATGAATCTTAGCGCTCACAGAAGCATTGCCTTGCAGATGGGAAGACTTGCATGGCTTGCGGCGGTCATTCCACTCAGTATGATGTTGCTGGTTTTGAGTATCAGGAAGCTGGGGGCGCTGCAGGAGAAGAACTGGCTGCAGGGACTGCAGGGGGTGGCGATCATTGCTGTCTGGATGGCAGCCGTATATTATCTGACAGGCAGGCTGAACATCCCAAGAGAATTTTTGCCGCGGGAACAGATTTTGGATATTGGCTTCTACATAGATACAGTCAAAGAATTCCTTGCCGGAGACGGCTGGGCGAATCAGAGTACGTACCAGGCAATCCGCTTATGCTACAAGGATGGGGCACTCGTATACGGAATGTGGATTATTTGTGCATGGTTGGGAACAGTGTTGATCCGGATAATTGCGGGAATTGAAAACAAAGGAAAAGGAGAGAACATAAGCAGGGGCTAAGAAAACATAAAAATACCATAGTATTCTATGACGAAAGGTGATATAATCGATGCCATATTATCCTAAAAGAGGTGGGAGGGCGTATGGAAGAGGAGAGAGGAAAGGAAGCAGAGGCCATCAGATGCAAAAAAGTCAGAAGTACCTTTCTTCTTCTGAACTGTCTGTTTGAGTTTTATGCCGGGATCACAGGAGCGACGTTTGTTTTGTTTTTGTACAGCAAGGGGCTGGATGCGGTGGAGACGAATTTTGTGGTGGCAACGTATCTGATCGCAGTCTTTTTTATGGAGATTCCGGCGGGGGCGATGGCGGATCAGATCGGTTATGTGAAAACGACAGCTTTGAGCGGTGTTTTGATGGCAGCTACGAATGTACTGTTTTTCTTTGGAAATGGTATGATGGCATTTCTGGCTGCACAGATCTGTTTGGGGTTTGCCTGCGCTTTTGAATCCGGAACTTTGGATGCATGGGTGATTGATAATACATCAGTCAGCGAGAGTAAGACGGTGTTTCTCAAGAAGAACAAATGTCTTTCCATTATGATGATCCTTTCAGGGCTGCTTGGAGGTGTTATCGCGGACTGGTTCCTGGAGGGGATCTTTCTGTTTGCATTGATCTCATCGGTATGTTATATCGGGATCAGTTTAGTAATGATGCCAAAATTGGAGATCATAAGTACAAAGAAAGAAAAGCGGAGTGTATCAGAGGCCATAGCAGGCATCAGACTCATTATAAAGGACAGTGTGAAGTATTGTATGAAGGATAAGAAAGTATGGAATATTATTTTATTTAACAGTATTCTGGCTTTCGCTATTTCACCGGTATTTGTATTTTGGTCGCCAATGCTTCATCGGTTTGAACATGTGAATTATACGATCATCGGATTTGCGTGGGTTCTGATCCGGGTGGCGATGCTGGGCGGAAATGCGGTGCTGGAAAGAGTAAAGCGCAGATCCTTTTTGGCCCTTGCGATAACAAGTACATTTTGCGGAATCAGTATACTTGGACTGGCATTTCTGCATACGTTTTGGAGTCTGCTGATCGGAATCCTGCTTTTTGAAGCGTTCCTCGGTGTGATTTATCCGTTAAAAGAGACGGTTTTAAACACAGAAATCAGTCATGGAAACCGTGCAACGGTTCTATCTTTTCATTCGATGATAGTGAGTATCTTCAACTATATCTCCATGCTTATTATGGGAAAACTGGCAGCTTGGTTTTCCATTGAGACGACATGGATGATCGGTGGAATTCTTCTGATCTCTGTGGGAATACTGCAATGGGGAAGAGAAAAAAGAGTATGGAAAAGGGGAAAGAGAGGATTCTTACCAGAATAAAAGGCAGGGTACCTTGTGTGAAAGCAGGAACTCTGTTTTTTTGTACAAGACCATGAAAAAGACCTGGCGTTGCTACAAAGGGTTCATATCATAGATTTCTTTATTGTTCATGTTTTTGAAGTAACATTCATTCGGTTATTTACGTTCTAACAATTCAGTTTGATCAATTCTTTTATAAATCCTTTTTTAAATATATATTATAAGATTCCTCTAGTTTTGTAAATAACAGAAGTTTTGAGAAAAGACGGCTCCGTATTGTTGCGTATGCACAAAAGTTCTGTCTTTTCTATTGACTTATTGTATATATTAGATATAATACAATATATAACAATATAAGGCTAAACAGTATAAAAGGAGGAGTGCGATGTCGAAAAAAGGGAAAGTACTTGGCTTCGGGGACAATGTTGTAGACCGGTATGAGCATATCAAAACGATTTATCCTGGTGGGAATTGTCTGAATTTTGCTGTATACGCAAAGATGATCGGGGTTTCCAGAGCTGCCTATATGGGATATTTCGGGAATGATATGGAAGCGGAACATGTGATTTGGTGCCTGAACAAATTAAAAATCGAAACAGTAAAATGTAGACAATTACATGGGGAGAATGGCTGCGCCCGTGTCTGCATTGAAGACGGGGAACGAATCTTTCTTGGATCTAATTGTGGAGGAATCCGGGGAAAGACACCCTATATTCTGGATCGGTTTGATCTGGAATATATGAGGGAATTTGATCTGGTACACAGTGGGAATTATTCTTTTACAGAAGAAGAACTTTGGAAGTTAAAGAAAGCAGGAATTCCAGTATCATTTGATTTTTCCGAGATACGGGATGAGGAATACTGGAAAAAGGTCGGAAGTCAAATTACATATGCATTTCTTTCATGTGGGACGCTTTCTGAAGAGCAGACGCAGGAATGTTTGGAAAAGATATATCAGATAGGAGTTCAGAAAGCAGTGGCAACAAGGGGAAGCGGCAGAGCAATAGGATTTGACGGAAAGCGCTTTTATTATCAGGAGCCTGTCCTTCTTAAAGATGTAACGGATACGATGGGAGCGGGAGATTCTTTTATTACTTCATTTCTGGTAGAAGAAATGGAACAAAAAATGGTTGGCAAAGCTGACATGCAAAGGGCAATGAAAGAGGCAGCAAGATTTGCCGCAAAAACCTGTATGATGGAAGGTGCGTTTGGCTATGGAAAATACTATGGGGCAGAGCACAGGAAGGAGGTACTATGCTAAAAAAAATATGGGATGTGATACAGGAAAGAAAGATCGACGGATATTTGATTTCCAAACGTGAAAATGTCCGGTATATCAGTGGATTTACAGGCAGAGGCGGATGGCTTTTACTGACATGGGACAAACAGTTTTTGATTATTCCAAAAGAAGAGTGCGTTCAGGCAGAGGAGGAGACGAAAGGGGTCCGGATAGTCTGTCTTGGTGAAGACGAGAGCAGGGCAAACTGTCTGGAACAGTTGATAAAAAAATACAGGATTGCAAGACTAGCGGTTGAAATGGAGGTATTTTCAGCAGCATTATATAGAAGAATCCTCCAAATCCCGGGAATCCAGATCGAGGGTCTTGACGGTGTACTGGAAGAAATACGTTCCATTAAAACACCGGAAGAAATACATAGTTTAAGATGTGCCTGCAATATTGCATGCAGGGCCTTTGATTATCTTTTGGATGATATTCGGATTGGTGTTACCGAAAAAGAGCTGGAAGCAAAACTTTCGTATTATATGACTGTTCTGGGCGGTGATGCAAAACCAAACTTCAATCTCCTGATCTCTGGAACGAGGACCTCTTTGCTTCATGGGATGCCTTCAGCAAAGTCCATACAATACGGAGATTTGATACTGATGGACTTTGGAATCGAGTATAAAGGATACACATCTGATATGACAAGAGTTGTTGTTGCCGGAAAAGCAACAGAAGAGCAAAAGGCATTGTATGGCACGGTGAATACCATGCTGGATCGTTGCTTGGAAAATATCAGAGACGGTGTAAAAGCATCCGATGTATGTGAAGCGTCTTTTAGGACAATACGCGGGACAAAATATGAACCTCATTATTATTCTTCGATTGGACATGGTATCGGTTTGTTTGTACATGAAATCCCGTTTCTCCGGCCGACATCAACGGATATGATAAGAGAAAACCAGGTTATGGCAGTGGAGCCTGCAATTTTCATTCCAGGATGGGGAGGAATCCATTTGGAAGACAATATTCTCGTTACAAAAGATGGCTGCGAGAATCTGACATCTACAGAAAAGAGACTCATCGAATTATAAGGAGGACAACATGAAAGCGGAAAAAGATTATATTAAAACATTGGTGGAAGAAATGTGTAGTGCCAAAGGAGAGTCTGGCGGAATTCAAGAAGTATATTTTGCCGCATGTGGAGGTTCGCTTGGAGCATTTTACAGTGCCTGTACGTTTTTAAAAACTGAGTCCGAGACTATAAAGACAGAGTTGTTCAACAGTAATGAATTTGTTCATAATACACCACGGTCTTTGGGAGAACATTCTGTCGTAATGGTATGTTCCCATGGCGGAGACACTCCGGAAACAGTAAAGGCGGCAGAAAAAGCCCGGAAAGCCGGGGCAACCGTGATTGGCATGACGTATACACCGGATTCTTTACTTACGCAATACTGCGATTATGTGGTCGGGTATCGGTTCCGGACTGATATTGAGGAGTCCTGGGAATTTGACAAACCGTTGGTTCCGGTAACAATTGCGGTGGAAATCCTAAACCAGACAGAAGGATACTCCCACTATGAAGAATATTGGGAAGGATTGGATAAAATCGATAGTATTATTCGCAACGCACAGAGTCAAATCGAGAATAGAGCTGCCCGGTTTGCGAGTACATACAAAGAAGAGAAGATGATTTATACAATGGGAAGCGGGGCTTCTTATGGAGCTGCCTATATTCAAAGTATCTGCATTTTTATGGAGATGCAGTGGATTAATTCCGCATGTATTCATTCAGGAGAATATTTTCATGGCCCGTTTGAAATTACGGACAGAAATACGGTATTTCTGATCCAGATCTCGGAAGGACGGACAAGAGAACTTGATGAGAGGGCATTGAAGTTTTTACGAAAATATGCACAGAAATATGAGATCGTAGACGCAAAAGAATTGGGAATCTGTACGATTGATGGATCAGTGGTGGATTATTTTAACCAGTCTTTGTTTACGGCAGTTTATGACATCTATAATTATCAGCTTGCAGAGGCAAGAAAACATCCGTTGTCTGTAAGAAGATATATGTGGAAAGTAGAATATTAGCTCATATTTTCTATTACAAAGGAGGGAGCAAATGAAAAGATCAGAAGAACGCTTAGTTTCATATCTCGAAAAGGAAAAAATAGATGCTTTTTATGTTCATCACCCTGTTCATGTCCGGTATATCTGCAAATATTCAGGGGGAGATGCCTATCTTTTGATTCTGCCACAAAAATTTTATCTTGTGACAGATCCAAGATGCTTAGAACATGCACAGGATGAATGTCCGGAGTATGAATGTATTGACTGGAGACCATATGGAAGCATAGAGTCGTGTCTTACATTTCTGGTGGAAAAAGAGAGGATTCATTCTATGGCCGTGGAAGAAGAGCATATTTCCTGCGGTATGTATGAAACTCTTCAAAAACAGTGTGGTTGTACGATAGTTCCAACAAGAAATGTGATAGAAGATTTTCAGGAAGTAAAGGAGGAGGAAGAGATCTCCTGTATCAGGATTGCGGCAGAGATTGCACAGAGGGCGCTGGAAAAATTGTATGCGTCGGTTCGCCCTGGGGTGACAGAGAAAGAGCTGGAAGCCAAGTTGACAATGTATATGGCGATTGAAGGAGCGGATGTAAAGGCTGGATTCAATACTGTGTTATCTGGCAGAAGGACCACATTCAACTATGGAGTTCCTACTATGAAAGCAGTGGAGTACGGAGATTTGGTTTGGATTCAGACCGCATGCAGATATCATGGATACTTGGCAGAAGCGGGAAGAACTGTGGTTGCCGGAAAGGCAAGTAGATTGCAAAAAAGACGGTATGAACAAGTCAGGCAGATCCATGAACTTGCCATTCATTCTATAAGATGTGGAGAGAAGATAACAGACTTTGTAAGAAAGCTGGAACGGGAGAAAGACACAATGGAAGATGCAACGTACTTTCTTACGGGTTGTGGAAACGGGACCGGACTTTCCGGAGGACAGCGGCCTCATTTGTATGAAGGGGAAGACGGTATGATAGAGGCAGATACGGCATTAACCATAGAGACGGGAATTTCTGTACCAGACTGGGGAGGAATTCATCTGGCAGATGGTGTCTTAGTCCAAAAACAGAAAACGGTTGATCTGGTTCATTTAAGTTGGGAATTGCCGGAATTATTTTAGACCGACAGAAAGGAGTACTTATGAAGAAAGGATTGGCAATCACACTGGCATGTGTTATGGGAGTTTCTTTGATTGGATGTTCTACTCCAGGAAAAACCTCCACAAAAGAGAATGATGAGAAGAAAGAAAAAGTATTTCGCTATTCCATGCTAACAGATGTAACAACATTAGATCCACAAAAGTGTAACGAATTGCTTTCCTCTACGATCGGATATCACATTGGAGAGGGATTGACAAGAAGTATTGATGGAGAAGTACATTCGGGAATTGCGGAATCTTGGGATGTGTCAGAAGATGGGCTGACCTATACATTTCATCTGCGGGATGCAAAATACAGTGATGGAGAAACGATCAAGGCACAGGATTTTGAATACGCGATGAAGCGACTTGTAGATCCGGAAACAGCAAGCACATTTGCTTTTATTGCAAAGCCTTTGGAAAATGCAGATGAAGTTACGGCCGGTACGAAGCAGCCGAATGAGCTTGGAGTAAAAGCAGTCGATGATAAGACACTGGAATGTACTTTGGGGTTCCCTGCACCATATTTTTTGCAGATTTTATCCATGCCCCAGTTTTATCCGACCAGACAGGAAATTGTGGAAGAATATGAAAATGAATTTGCGGCAAATGGAGATAAGAATGTGTATAGTGGGCCATTTTGCCTAAAGGAATGGAAACAGAATGACCGGATTATTTTGGAAAAAAATCCGGAATACTGGGATAAAGATGCCATTCATTTAGACCGAGTGGAAATCCTGATTGTTTCCGATGAAAATACTGCACTTGCAATGTTTGAATCGGGGGAATTAGATTATGTCAATGTACCAACAGATGCAGTGGCAAATTATGCGGATGCGGAATTTTACAAATCAGGAGCAGAGGATTTTATTAAAATCAATACTGGTGAAGAACCAATGTCTAACAGAAACTTCCGTCTGGCTTTAAACTACGGATTAAACAGGAAAGAATTTATCAAATTGTCCACTAATGATGTATATGAAGCAGCACAAAGATTTGTTCTGCCTGAAGTGGGGGGAGTGGAAAAAACATTCGGGGAAGAATATCCATATGAAGCATTTCCGATTGAAGGAGATGTGGATCTGGCAAAGGAATATCTTGCCAAAGCAATGGAGGAAATGCAAATTGGAGATCCTTGTGAAATCGAAGTAGAACTTCTTACATCGGATACGGAAAGAACGAAGAAGGAAGCAGAAGTCATTCAGGCATTGCTGCAGGACGCGCTTGGGATTACAATTCATGTCAATCTGGTGCCAAGGGCAGATCGCTTAAGCAGAGAAGACAGTGGAAATTATCAGATGGTCGTATCGGGAATACAGCCGGATTATCCGGATCCGATTTCTTTCTTAGAAAGCTGGGAGACCACTTCTCCATACAATCATACAAATTATTCAAATCCGGATTATGACGCTCTGCTTCAGGAAGCATATCAGTCCGGTGATGCAAAGCACAGAATGGATACTCTTGCAGAGGCAGAAAAAGTATTTATGGAAGATGGAGGGCTTGTGCCGTTGCAGTACCGGAGGAATGCAAAGCTGGTGAATAAAGATGTTACAGGTATAACAAATTATTTCTGTGGATATGATCTCAATTTCATGTATGGTGATGTGAAGTAACGAAAAAAGGAGAAGGCATATGGCAAAATACATAGCAAAAAGAGTTTTGATTTCTATTGTAACGCTTTGGGTGCTTGTAACTGTCGTTTTTGTCCTGGTGCGCTGTATGCCGGGAGATCCTTTTCAGGGGGACAAAATGACTCCGGAAATCCGGGCAAATATGGAGGCTTATTATGGATTTGATAAGAGCCTTCCGGAACAGTACATTCAGTATATCCAAAATCTCCTTCATGGAGATTTTGGGTATTCCATGAAATACACAAATCAGTCGGTTAATAAAATCATTACGCAGACTTTCCCGTATTCCTTTGATTTGGGGATCAGAGCGTTGGCATTTGCAATTTCATTTGGACTGGTATTTGGTATTCTGGCGGCGCTGCACAGAGGGAAGAAACTGGATTATGTATGCGTTGTCATCGCTATTCTGGGGACTTCCATACCGGATTTTATCATGGGAGCTATTTTGCAGTATCTCTTTGGAATCAAGTGGGGGCTGCTCCCGGTAGCACAATATCTTGGATTTCGGTATACTATACTGCCGTCCATAGGAATAGGATTTTATACACTGGCAATGGTTTCCAGGCTTATGAGGGCAAGCATGCTGGAGGTTGTACAGCAGGATTATATCAAGACGGCAAAATCAAAAGGAATTTCAAAAATGAAGATTATATATAAGCATCAGATCAGAAATGCAATTACGCCAGTAGTGACGGTTTTAGGACCGATTGTGGCTTCTGTTCTGTGTGGCACATTTGTAATAGAATCTATTTTTGCAATTCCTGGTATGGGAAAATATTATGTGGAAAGTGTACAGAATCTGGATTATTCGCTTGTGCTTGGTATGACCGTATTTTTTGGATTCTTTCTTATACTTGCAAATCTGATTGTGGATATTTTATACGGAATCATTGATCCTCAGGTACGCGTACAGGAAAGCAGGTGATCATATGGTGGGAGAACAGAGAACGAATGATGATTTTGTCATTATAGGGAAAAATTTAAAAAGGATGGAGAGTATTTCCAGACCAAGCCTCTCTTATTGGAAAGATGCATGGAGAAGGCTGACAAAGAATAAAATCGCAATTCTGTCTTTAGTACTGATTTTTATTTATATATTACTGGCAGTTTTTGTCCCCATTTTCAGTAAATATGGATATGCGGATGTGGATTCAGGGAAGATGAATCAGTTTTTGTCGACAGAACACTGGTTTGGGACAGATTCGATTGGAAGGGATCTTTGGGTGAGAGTGTGGAGAGGAGCCAGAGTTTCTTTAAGTATCGGATTTATTGCGGCAATCCTAAACGCGGTTCTTGGGGCATTCGTAGGAGGAATCAGCGGATACTACGGCGGGAAAATTGACATGGTGATCATGCGGATTATCGATGTCCTTTATGGGATACCTGCTTTGATAGTGACAATCTTGGTGATGGTAGTTTTGGGGTCTGGAATTAACAGTCTGATTATTGCTATGGTAATTGTAGGCTGGATCGGGACGGCCAGATTTGTACGTGGAGAAGTTATGCGGCTGAAAGGGCAGGACTTTGTAGCGGCGGCTAAGATATTGGGTGTGGGGAATTTTCGTATTATTATCAAACATGTTCTTCCTAATATTATGGGGCTGATTATTACCAATCTGATGATGGCGGTTCCAAATGCCATTTTCAGAGAAGCATTTTTAAGTTATATTGGATTGGGAATTGCGCCTCCGGAATGTAGTTGGGGGATTCTTGCAAAAGAAGGAGCAAAAATGCTGCGAATTTATCCACATGAACTTTTTATTCCGGCATTTTTTATTTGCACAACTATGTTGGCAATGAATCTTTTAGGGGACGGACTTCGGGATGCGTTGGATCCAAAATTACGAGGAAGCGAGTAGAGGAGGGATACGATGAAACAGGAAAGCGTGCTGGAAGTAAAGAATCTTGAGTTTTCCTTCCATACTTATGGTGGAGTAGTAAAAGCGGTCCGGGATGTGAGTTTTGATTTGAGGGAAGGAGAAATCCTTGGAATCGTTGGTGAGAGCGGTTGTGGAAAAAGTGTGACAGCACAGTGTATTTTGAAACTGAATCCGGAACCACCTGGATTTTTCGGGGAGCATTCCTCCATTTGTTTCCGTGGTGAAGAACTAGTTTCAAAAACAGAAAAAGAGATGCAGGCGGTACGCGGAGCAGAGATCGGGTTTATTTTTCAGGATCCAATGACGTCACTGAATCCGACAATGAAGATTGGCCGCCAGATTGAAGAAGTGCTCAAAGGCAGGAAAGGATACAGCAAGAAGGAAGTAAGAGAAAAAGTACTGAAGATTTTAGAGATGGTGGGTATCTCCGATGCAAAAAAGAGATATAAACAATATCCTTATGAACTCAGTGGCGGCATGAAACAGCGGGTTATGATTGCTATTGCGCTGGTTGGAAATCCAGGCATTGTGATTGCGGATGAACCGACCACTTCTCTGGATGTGACGATCGAGGCCTCTATTCTGGATTTGCTGAAGGAACTTCAGAAAACTCTTCACACAGCGATTATTTTTATTACGCATGATCTGGGAGTGATTGCAAAATTGTGTGATCGCGTGATGGTAATGTATGGGGGCAAGATCGTAGAGAGGGGAACTGTGGAGGAAATTTACTATGATACCAAACACCCGTATACGGCAGGACTGATGAATTCCATTGCAAGACTGGATCTGGAAAAATCCGTAAAGCTAAAACCGATTGAAGGTACACCACCGGATTTGTTTGCTCCGCCGGAAGGATGTCCATTTGCGGCAAGGTGTGAATATGCAATGAACATTTGCTATAGAAAAATGCCTCCGGAATTTGGAGAAAAAGATAAACATAGGTGTATGTGTTGGCTTCAAGATGAAAAAGCGCCGAAAATCAGATTGAAAACGCAGCTTTCAGGAAAAAAGGGAGGGGAGGAACATGTCTGAAAAGAAGGAAATACTGGTAGATGTAAAGCACCTGAAAAAATATTTTCAAGTATCAAGAACAAATGTGCTGAAAGCGGTAGATGATATCTCTTTTCAGATTAGAAGAGGGGAAACCGTCGGATTGGTAGGGGAAAGCGGATGTGGAAAATCTACAGCAGGGCGATGTCTCATACGCCTCGATCATCCAACAGAAGGGGAAATCTACTACAAAGGAAAAGAACTAGCGAAGCAGGATGCGAAAGAAAAAATAGAATTTTGTAAAAATGTACAGATGATTTTTCAAAACCCATATTCATCCTTGAATCCCAGAATGACCGTAAGGGAAATTGTCAGTGAAGGGATCCGGCTGCATGATAAACTCACCGAAAAAGAAATCGCAGAAAAAGTAAAAGAATTACTTAGAAAAGTGGGACTAAACGGGGACCATATGTCAAGATTTCCGCACGAATTCAGTGGAGGCCAGAGACAGCGGATTGGAATCGCAAGGGCGCTGTCAGTCCGGCCGGAATTTATCATTTGCGATGAGCCTATTTCCGCGCTGGATGTTTCGATACAGGCACAAGTTATCAATATGCTAAAAGATTTCCAAAGAAAGGAAGGATTAACTTATCTTTTTATTGCACACGACTTAAGTGTTGTGAAATATATATCAGATCGGATTATTGTCATGTATCTGGGAAAGATTGTGGAAACCGGAGATGCGGAAGAGATATATAGAAATCCGTTACATCCTTATACGCAGTCCCTTCTGTCCGCAATTCCGGAGGCGGATCCAATGGTGGCAAAGCAAAAGAAAAGAATTGTTCTGAAAGGAGAAATTCCAAGTCCGATTAACCCCAAACTATGCTGTCGTTTTGCGGAGCGGTGTCAGTTTGCTACAGAGGAATGTTTTTGCAAGGAGCCGGAACTGCTTGGAATAAACAAAAGCCATGAGGTGGCTTGTTGGAAAATATTTACAAAATAGGTTTTCATTTCCGGATGCTTTAGGCTATAATATTACATAAACAATATACAAGGTATGTTGAAGACAAGAAGGAGACAAAGTATGGGCTTAGATAATGAAAGCAGTGTACCACTTTATAAGCAATTAAAAGAAATCATAAAAGAAGAGATTTCAAGAGGTACATATAAAAGGGGACAGAAAATTCCTCCGGAAGTAGAGCTTCAGGAGACATACCATATCAGCCGTATTACAATAAGAAAGGCATTACAGGAACTTACCGATGAAAAAATTTTAGAAAGACGGCGTGGAAAAGGGACTTTTGTAGCAGATGTGAAGTTGGAACGGTCGATTTCCAAATTAATGAGTTTTACTCAGACATGTGAGGCTCAGGGCCTTGTGCCGGGAGGCAAAATTATAAAAAGTGTCATTGAAGATCCGACGGAGACAGACAAAAAGGAATTACTTCTGAAAGAAGGAAGTAAGATTATTGCTGTGGACAGAATCAGATATGCGGATTCTGTTCCGGTTTCTGTAGAGATTAATCATTTTACGGAGGATTATCAGTTCCTTTTAGGGGAAGACCTGAATAATGTTTCATTGTTCCAAATGTTGGAAACCAAATATCATATTACGTTTCAAAACAATATTAAGGTATTGGAACTGACCTTTTCGGATTATGAAATGTCACAATATTTGAGTATTGCTCAGAAAACACCGCTTCTTTTGATCTCCTCTTTGATTTGTGATCAGAATGGGGATCCGGCTTTTTACTGCCAACAGTATATTGTGGGGACTAAATTTAAATTCCTTGTATAGGAAGATAAGACCGCTGATTTGTTGTCAAAAAGACATTAGATCAGCGGTTTTACGTCTTAGCACTCGATCTGTTCTTTCGTGTGTCTGTCCGGATCCAGAAAGGCTTTTGACCCGGTGGCGCCAGTCTGTCCCTGGTATTTCCCGTTGTACGGATGCAGAGCGCAGGCATCCATTTTAGCAAACACAAGCTGACCTACCCGTCGGCCGGCCTGGAGCTCTATGGCACAACGGTTGGCGTTAAATAGTTCCAGTGTGATCTCTCCCTCGAATCCTGGATCGACCCATCCCGCGTTCTGGATGAAGAGACCCATCCTTCCTAAAGAGCTTCTGCCCTCGACAAAAGCAGTCAGATCGTTTGGCAGGGAAATGTATTCCATTGTGGTGGCGAGGACAAACTGTCCTGGCAGTAATAGGTACCTCTCAGTCTGGATCGTTTTGTATGAGATCTGATTGTCCATACTAATGATGCCGCTGGAAGTATCCTCCACAACACTAAAAGTAGTCCCGAGACGAATATCGACGCTGGCAGGCTGAATCTGTCCGCTTTCTATGGGAAAGATGGCAAGGGAGCCTTCCCCCAGCATCGCCATAATTGTCTTATCTGATAAAATCATATTGTGATCTCTCCTTTCCTTTTATAGCTATTCTAACAGCATCCGTGCTTGAGAGATGCTTCAAAAACGGACAGATCCAGATCAAAGTCTTCGTATCCTTCCCGGATCGTCTGAATATAGGTGTCCGAAGGGCGGCCAGGTGTGGCCTGATCCGTCATAAGATAAACCATAGCCAGTATGGTGGTTCCATCAGTAAGTGTCACGGGAATATCCTGTTTATAGTAGAGCGTAGGATAATCTTCGTACTCGTCCAGATTTGTCTCGTCTTTCGGTGTGATTTCCCAAAGAACTACCGGGGTAGAGGCTCCTTCCTTTTGTTGGAGAGTGGCATAGATTCTGTTCGGATTGACTCCGCGGTAGACAAGTTCCCATCCATTCAGCGTTCCAACAGCGTGTGGAACTGCATCAGGACAGCGCTTTTCCATTTGTTGTTTGTGCAGGTTGCTGCCATAAGCAATATATAATTTCATTTCAAATCTCCTTTTTTGGTTTGTCAGATGTTTTCATTGTGCACGATTCTTTGCATTTTATCAATAGAGATTTGAAAAAAATAAAAATTCTGAAAATAAAAAAAATAATAGGGAAAGACTAGATAATTTGTGAGAACTTTGATAAAATAATAATAAATTAGTGGAGCAGAAAAACGGGAACAAAAGATAGGGGATGATGAATATGCCGGGTGACAGAAAAAATCCGCTGTGGAGAAGTTTTGGATATGCGTTTTCGGGTATCTGGACCGGAATCCGCAAAGAGCGAAATATGAAAGTTCACTGTATGGCGCTTGTTTTGGTTCTGATTGCCGGAATCGTAGCGAAGCTGACTGTGGTAGAATGGTGTATTTGCATGATCATGTGCGCTCTCGTCCTGTCGTTGGAGCTTGTCAATACAGCCGTGGAGGCGGTAGTAGATCTGGCGACAGAGGAGAAGAAGCCTTTGGCAAAGATCGCCAAAGATACGGCGGCCGGAGCGGTTCTGATCGCTGCGATTGCCTCGGTGATTGTGGGGTTGCTGATTTTTGTTCCACATGTTGTTACATGGATCTGATTACGATATAAGAGAGGAGAATACATATGGATGGATTAGGAGAAAACTTAAAGAAAGTGATGCTTGCCGGAGTAGGTGCCGTCGCTGTGACAGCGGAGAAATCCAAGGAACTTCTGGATGAGATGGTGAAAAAAGGTGAACTGACTGTCGAGCAGGGGAAAGTACTTAATGAAGAGCTTAAGCACAATATCCGACAGACAATGAAGGAGAAAGTCAATGTATCTCTCAAACCGAATTCCCCAGAAGAGCTGCAGGAGATGATTGGAAAGATGACACCGGAGCAGTTGGCGGATTTGAAAGAAGCCATTGCGAAGATGGAGACGCCAGAAAAACAGACAGAAGAAGATAAAGGAGAGACAGAATAGCTTCAATGAATGGTCAATCATCGGAAAAGTATGGAAAACGATTAAAAGAGATTACATCCGTGCTTCACAAACACGAGATTTCCCGGGGCGTGACTCCGGAGAAGCTTCGATTGATTCTGGAGGAGCTGGGACCGACCTATATCAAGCTTGGTCAGATTGCTTCCATGCATTCCGACATTCTTCCGAAGAAATACTGTGATGAGCTGATGAGACTTCGGTCGGAAGTAGCTCCGATGCCCTTTGAGAAGGTACAGGAGGTGCTGGAGGAGGCTTACGGATGTCCGTACACCGAGGTCTTTGAGCAGATTGAACCGATCCCACAGGGATCTGCCTCGATCGCCCAGGTGCACAGGGCAGTATTAAAGACAGGTGAGAAGGTTGTCGTTAAAGTGCAGAGAAAAGGAATTTACGATATTATGTCCCGCGACATTGGTTTACTTCACAAAGCAGTACGGCTCCTGCCTCCGATCAGCATGAAAGGACTTGTGGATCTGGATATGGTGCTGGACGAGCTGTGGACTGTCACCCAGGAGGAGATGAATTTCCTAATCGAAGCTGCCAATATGGAGGAGTTTTCCAGAAAAAATGAGGACATCGCCTTTGTTGGGACACCGGCTCTTTTTAAAGAATATACAACGACCCATGTCCTGGTGATGGAGTATATTGATGGATTTGGGATCCATGAAAAAGAGCGTCTTCTGGAAGAAGGATACGATCTGAAGGAGATCGGAACGAAGCTCGTGGACAATTATATCAAGCAGGTCATGGATGACGGATTTTTCCATGCGGATCCACATCCGGGTAATGTGCGGATACGGGATGGGAAAATTATCTGGATTGACATGGGGATGATGGGACGGCTGACCGAGAGGGACAAGGATCTGATCGCCGAGGCGGTAAAGGGTGTGGCGGCCAATGATGTGGCATTGATTCTGGAAGTGGTGATGGCGCTGGGAGAGTTCCAGGGGCGGCCGGATCAGAGTGAGCTGTATCGGGACATTGGAGACCTGTTGTCTAAGTACGGTACTACCGATATGGGAAATATCGATTTGGCGGATGTGATTCAGGATTTGATGGAAGTGATGAAGAAGAACAAGATCCGGATGCCTCACGGTCTGACGATGCTGGCAAGGGGGCTGACCCATATGGAAGGTGTCCTTGCGGATCTTGCGCCGGAGATCAATATGGTGGACATTGCTGCTGCCCGTATGGCAGGAAATTTTTATCTGGGGAAGGACTTTAAGAAGTCATTGAAGAAAAATGCCAGAAGCATGTACCGTTCTCTTCACAAAGCACTCGATATTCCGGCACTGACGGCAGATATCCTGCACGGATTTCTGAAAGGCCAGAACCGGATTAACCTGGATCTGCACGCCGCGGACGACTTAAACGAGATGCTTTCCAGGATTGTAAAGAGACTGGTCATGGGATTTCTGGCCATGGCGCTTTTGATCAGTTCCAGTATCATTTGTACCACGGATATGAAGCCCAAAATCTGGGGGATCCCGGCGCTTGGGGCTTTTGGATACATCCTGGCACTGGGGATGGCACTGTTCATCTTCTTGAGCCACATTCATATCAAGAAATAGGAACCGAAGAAAGGGCAGAAAGAAATTGTAGGTTTTCGGGAAATCGTTTATACTATATCTGTACAGGAATGATACAGAAAGGACAAGATCGACCATGAGTGATGAGAAGAAAAATGGAACACTGACGCCTCAAAAACAGGAGGCGATCCGCAATATTCAGAGGGCCCCGGAGGTTTATACGATTGCATCTGCCTGCACAAGGATGCCATATGTAATCTGTGATCCGGATACATTTGATGATGAGGTTCTCGTATACATGAAACTGGAAGACGCGCAGAATGCCGCTAAGGCGCTTGCTGCAAAAAAGGAACCTGTAAGCCTTGTAAAAGTGGAGAATAAGCAGCTCCTGCGGTTTTTCTCAAATCTATACGCAATGGGAGTCAACTGTGTCGTTATCGGCCAGGGATTGGAAAGTGAGATTAGTCTCCAGCTTTCGGAGATTGTACATAGGGCGGATACAGAAGAACTTCCGGAGGGCAAGATCCGTGTAGAGAATCCGGAGCTTGTCCTGACGGCATTATACCTGATGCAGAAGACCCAGAGACTGCACCAGGGTGAGGGAGAATCGGAGGTCAAACAGTTACAGGAAGAAGTGATGGCACATTTCTCCAGAGGCCGTTATATTGTGGCGTTTGAGGCGGACAAGGGAGTGCCGCTTTTAAAAGATAAGAAGGAAGACTCCTACCAGCCGGTATTTACCGACGTACTGGAGTTCCAAAAGTTTAACAGGGAGAACCGCTTTCGAACGGCAGTGATTCCGGCAGAGAAGATTCCGGATCTGCTGGCGCCGGAGACAAAGGGCGTGGTGATCAATCCGATGTCGGTCAATCTGCAGCTTCAGATCCACAAAAAGAAGAGAGAGTAGCAGTCATGGTTTCACTATAGAGTGGGAAAAGGAGTGTGGGAATATGACGAATCATACTATTATTACAATCGGCAGGCAATTTGGCAGCGGAGGACATGAGATTGGCAACCGGCTTTCAGAGAGACTGAATATTCCGCTGTATGACAATAATCTGATCTCTATGGCGGCGCATGAGTTGTCAATCAGTCAGGAGGCGGCGGAGAAGGTGGATGAGACGATCCTCGGAAAGTTTTTGTCTGCCTATGTGGTTAATATGCGGGATTATACGGTATTTATCAACGACAGTAATGAGTCGGTGCCGTTAAGTGATAAGGTCTATGAAGTGCAGAGCAGTATCATCAACCGTCTTGCTGACCGGGGACCATGCATTTTCGTGGGAAGATGTGCAGATTATATTCTGGGAGATTACAGTAATTGTATTCACAGCTTTATCTATGCATATAAGGAGGACAGAATCCGCCGTATTATGAAGATTTACGGATTAGATTCCAGGCAGGCATGGGATAAGATCAAGAAGATGGACCGGGACAGAAAAACATACTACGAGGCCCATACCGGAAGAGAATGGGGAAGTATTGAGGCGCACGGTATGTTGTTCAATGCAAGTCTTCTCGGAGTGGAGGGGGTGACGGACGCCCTGGAAGCAATCTATCGGAAATGGGAGGACAGCGCCAGATAAAAGTACAAAATCTGACAACTTTCTTAATATTTTGTGAAACGGAATTTCATTCAGAGCCGGAAACCTGCGTAAATACGGGATTTATCAGGGTTCCGGCTTTCTACCTGATTTTGTAAAGTGTACCCTTGTCCTTGACTTCCTTTTGTGGGACGGGCTATAATCTAACGAGGGAATAAATAAGAGAAAAGGGAAGATGTAATATGTCTAAAATGAGTCGTCAGGAGAGACTGGCTTACGAGCAGGCCCTGAAGAAGAGAAAGAAGCAGGGCAGTTCTACTAAGAAAAGAAATTCCAGCAGCTCCCGCAATACGACGAGGACGTCAGGCAGACGTTCCAGGAGTCGGTATACCGATTACGATGGCAATGAGATCGATGAGAATGATATTCGTAATCGCAGAAGCAGTCGTTATATCGATTATGACAGCTATGACCGCAGTCGCGCCTATGATACATACGATGATTATGACGATTACGATTCGTATGGATATGATGACTATAATGATTACGATGATGATGATTATGAATATGAGGAGCGGCCAAGGCGGACCCGGATGCCGGAAGATCTCGGATTTGGTACCCGTAAAAGGCGCAGTTCTTCCTCCGGATACAGAGGGCGCGAGCCAGGTCCGGCAGGGGGGAGACATACCAAAAGATTACATGGCAGACTGATTTTTTTGATTCAGATGATTGCGACGGCGGTCTTTCTGGGAACAGCAGTCTATTTCGGAATGATCCCGTGGACATTTCTGGGGGGAGCGGCAGTCGTGCTGCTTGTGCTGGCGCTTCTGATTTTTCGGATGCAGAACGGATTCCGGAAAAAGAGGTTCCTGGGAGGCATTCTGGGGCTGCTGATCAGTGCTCTGCTGTTGCTTGCGTCTTACTATATGTTTGAAGTGCGTACAGCGTTGAATGATATCACCGACGGAAACGAAGCTCCTGAGCGAAAGGAAGCTGCCGCTGCGGTGAATGTATCGGAAGAACCGTTCAGTGTTTATATCAGTGGGATTGATGTGTATGGAGATATCACTCAGCAGAGCCGAAGCGACGTGAATATTATTGCCACAGTGAATCCAAAGACAAAGCAGATCCTGCTTGTGACAACGCCGAGAGATTACTATGTGCCGATTCCTGGCGTGTCAAACGGAGCGCCGGATAAGCTGACCCATGCTGGTACTTATGGGATCGCCACTTCTATGGCAACCCTGGAGGAGCTTTATCAGGTGGATATTCCTTTCTATGTACGTGTGAACTTTACATCTCTGATCGAGATGGTAGATATCCTTGGCGGGATTGACGTAGATTCTGAGCTGGCCTTTACGACGGGCAATGATTCCGGCATGGTTGTGGAAGTAAAGGAAGGGCTCAATCATTTTAATGGAAAAGAAGCCCTGGCTTTCTGCAGGGAGCGTCATGCTTTGGCAGAGGGGGATAATCAGAGGGGAAAGAACCAGCAGGCAGTCATTGAAGCGATGTTGAAAAAGGCTATGTCTCCATCGATTCTGATTAAGGGACCGCGTCTTATTGACCAGGTCAGTGGTAACACAGAGACGAATATGTCTACAAGTCAGCTCCAGGAGCTTGTCAGAGTACAGCTTGCGGGAATGAAAGGATGGAACGTCATATCCGTTGCGGCGGAAGGAACTTCTTCCACGCAGTACTGCTATTCCTATTCCGGAGGTCCGCTTTCTGTGATTGTGCCGGATGACACATCGGTTGCGTCCATCCGGGAGAAAATCAATGCAGTGGAAGCAGGGGAGACGATATCCAAATAAAAGAAAACAAAGATGAAACGAAGGCAGACGGACAGCGTGGGAAGAGAGTTTTCTCCCGCTGTCCTTTCTTCTTTGCCTTTGGAGGAGGATTATGGCTGGCAGGGATGGAGGCTTCCTGCTACAATAGGAGTAGGAAGAAAGAAGGTGATTCCATGAGGATCAAGGATATCCGGATACGGAATTTCAAATCGATCCGGGAAATTCACATTCCCGATATTGAACAGGCGCTGATTTTAGTTGGCCAGAACAGCACTGGAAAAACGGCGGTACTGGATGCCTTGCGTGCCGTAGCCGGGAGTTATCAGGTGCGAAAAGAGGATTTCCGGGAGGATTATCCCAATATTGAGATCATGCTGACACTGACGGTGGGAGAAGAGGATTTACAGCGGATGTACCATCACGGTATTGTCAGCTCTTATCGACGGTACGAATCGTGGCGCCGGGATTTTGGCAGGAAGATTCCCTCTTTTAAGGACGGAGAAGTAACATTTGAGTTTACGGCAAACCGGGAAGGGAAGATCCGGTACGGAGACGGGATTTCCAAGCATAATCGTTATATCCCGATGCTGCTCCCGAAGCTGTATTACATTGACGCACAGCGTGATCTGGAAAATTTTGAGGAAGATCTTTTGCTGATGCAGGAGGATGACCTTGTCAAACGGATGAGGGCCGGCAACTGCATGTTTGACATGGGGAAAGTCTGCAATCATTGTTTCTCCTGTATCGGGTTGATTCATAAGAAGGAAACAGCAAGCCTCAATGCTTTCGAGGCTGCAAAGCTTTTGGAGCATAAGCTCTACCAGCTTAATCTGGATGAGTTTTCCAGACGGGTCAACGCCAATTTCCGTAAGAACGGGGGAAAAGAGACGATCCGTTATTCCATGAACCGGGATCTGGAGAAGATGCTTTCCGTTACCACGGAGATCTGCCGGGAAGATGAGAAAATAGCCCGGAGTATGGATACGATGGGGAAAGGAATGAGAAGCATTTATATGTTGTCTCTTTTGGAAACATGTGAGGAGACAAAGGAGGAGGGGACGGATGTGATCCTTGTGGAGGATCCGGAGATTTACCTGCATCCGAAGCTCCAGAGAGTGACAGGAGATATTCTTTACCGGCTTTCCAGAACAAGCCAGGTGATCTTTTCGACGCATGCCCCTAATCTGCTGGCAAATTTCAACAGCAGAGAGATCCGACAGGTGCTTGTCGGAAAGGATGGTACATCGGAAGTGAAGGAGCGGACGGATATCAGTGGGGTGCTGGATGATCTGGGGTATTCTGCCAATGATCTGATGAATGTAAATTTTGTTTTTATCGTCGAGGGCAAACAGGATAAGAGCAGGTTGCCGCTTCTGATTAAGAAATACTATGACGAGACGTACGAGGAGGACGGGACACTTTCCAGGATTGCGATCATTACCACCAATAGTTGTACGAATATTAAGACGTACGCCAACCTGAAATACATGAATCAGATTTATCTTCAGGACAATTTTCTTATGATCCGGGATGGGGATGGGAAAGACGCGAACGAATTGAAACGGCAGCTATGCCAGTATTACGAAGAGCGGAATCTGGAAGATGTGGACCGGCTTCCACGGGTGACGGAGAAGAATGTTCTCATCCTCAAGTATTATTCTTTTGAAAATTATTTTTTGAATCCTAAAATTATGGCACTTCTTGGGGTCGTGCCGTCCGAGGAAGCATTTTATGAGATGTTTTTGGAAAAATGGAAGGAGTATCTGCATAAAATCCGTAGTGGAAAGAAGCTGCGAGAGGTTCTGGGGAAGGATTTGGAGACAGTGGAGGATGTGAAAGCCCACATGGAGGAGATTCGGATTCATATCCGGGGACACAATCTGTATGATATTTTTTATGGAAGATACAAAAAGCAGGAGACAGACCTTCTGGAACGTTATATTTAGCTGGCACCGAGGGAGGAGTTTCGGGATATCCTGGACTCGATTGAGCGTTTCCTTTATTTTGAAAGCAGAGCCAGAAAGGAAGAGAGGGGACAGAGGATATGAAAAAAGAAGATATGGAAAAGCAGGCGGCGCAGTTTGTGGCGGAGAGCAGAAGAAATGTCGTATCTCTGGAAGAGGCGATTGCACCAGAACTTGCCGGGGCGCGGATCTTTGATCCCCCGGTCTGGGGATATGGGGACGCCAAAGATCCGATGTTTCAAGAACTGAAAAAGAAGGAAGCGGTTGGACCGCAGTTTTTATTGCCGGAAGAATGGCTTCCAAAAGCGAACAGTGTGATGAGCTTTTTTCTCCCTTTTACAGAAGAAGTCAGGAGCAGTAATCGTACTCCGGGACCGGAGCCGTCCGCTTTGTGGCTGCACGCCCGGATAGAGGGCCAGCGGTTTGTAATGGCATTTTGTAAGGAGATCCAGAAAATACTTGGGATAGAAGGAATTGAGAGTGTGATTCCTGCTGCGGATGGGCGGTTTTGCAGCGTAACAAAGCCAGATCCCAAAAGAGTAGGAAACTGGCAGGACGCGTCTTATACGAGTAACTGGTCCGAGCGTCATGTCGCCTTTGTCTGTGGACTTGGAACTTTTGGTCTTTCCAAGGGGATCATTACAGAGAAAGGGATGGCCGGGAGATTGGGGAGCCTGATTGTAACGGAAACATTTGAGGCGAGAAAGCGGAAATATACGGATCTATATGAGTACTGTACACGGTGCGGGGCGTGTATTCGGCGCTGCCCCGCAGGTGCGATTTCTATGGAAGGGGGAAAGAGGCATAGCCCATGTGATACATTTCTGGAATCAACGAAGAAGACGTACGCTCCACGGTATGGGTGCGGAAAATGTCAGACAAAAGTGCCGTGCGAGAGCCGTATCCCGAAGAGGAATTATTAGCACTCTTTTTAAAAGAGTGCTAATTTTCTATTGACTTTTTCGCAGGCGGGTATTAAGATAACAGTTAGATGTGAAAAAGACATGCCGGAGAGACAGTTTAGATTATAATAAGATTGTAAAAGGCTGACTCCGGCAGGATAGATGATGAAGGAGTGATATATCATGTCAGTGAAAAAAGGAAGTCTTTCCATCAGCAGTGAAAATATTTTTCCTATTATAAAGAAGTGGGTTTATTCTGACCACGACATTTTCTTTCGTGAGATGATTTCAAACGGATGTGACGCCATCACAAAGCTGAAAAAGCTGGATATGATGGGCGAGTACAACCTTTCTGAGGACTACAAGCCGCAAATTCATGTAGTAGTAAACCCGGAAGAAAAGACGTTGAAGTTTATTGACAACGGAATTGGTATGACGGCAGAAGAAGTAGAGGAGTACATTACTCAGATCGCTTTTTCCGGAGCGACTCAGTTTCTGGAAAAGTACAAAGACAAGACGACAGAGGACGACATGATCGGCCACTTCGGACTTGGATTTTATTCTGCGTTCATGGTGGCGGATGAAGTACACATTGATACCCTTTCCTATAAAGAGGGAGCCGAGCCGGTACACTGGGTCAGCGAAGGCGGCACGGAGTACGAGATGCAGGCAGGCAGCAAAGAGGGCGTCGGAACAGAGATCACCCTCTTCTTAAATGAGGACAGTCTACAGTTTGCGAACGAATACCGGGCAAGAGAAGTTCTGGAGAAATACTGTTCTTTCATGCCGGTGGAGATTTATCTGGAAAAGGCCAATGCCCCAATCGAATATGAGACTATTGAAGAGAGTGAACTGAAAGATACGGACGTTGTCGTAGAGCACATTCACGAAGATGCCAAGATGGAAGAAAAAGAAAACGAGCAGGGTGAAAAAGAGATGGTAGAAGTCTCTCCGGCGAAAGAGAAAGTCAAAATCGAGAAGCGCCCGGTTCCGATCAACGACATTCATCCGCTCTGGGCAAAGCACCCGAATGAATGTAGCAAAGAAGATTATATTGAATTTTATAGAAAAGTATTCCTGGACTATAAGGAGCCATTGTTCTGGATTCATCTGAATATGGATTATCCGTTCAATCTAAAAGGAATTCTTTATTTCCCGAAGATCAACACGGAGTACGATTCTATCGAAGGAACAATCAAACTGTATAACAATCAGGTGTTTATCGCCGACAATATCAAGGAGATCATTCCGGAATATCTGATGCTCTTAAAAGGTGTCATCGACTGTCCGGATCTTCCGTTGAACGTATCACGAAGCGCACTGCAAAATGACGGATTCGTCAATAAGGTGGCAGAGTATATTTCCAAGAAAGTGGCGGATAAACTCACCGGAATGTGCAATACTGACTTGGAAAACTACGAGAAATACTGGGACGATATCAGTCCTTTTGTAAAATTCGGATGCCTTAAGGATCAGAAATTCTGTGATAAGATGATGGACTCCATTCTCTTTAAGAATCTGGATCACAAATATCTGTCCATGAAAGAGCTGATCGGAGAAGTACCGGAAGAAGCAAAGACAGAGGACGGTGGAAACAAAGAAGAAGCAAAAGAGACGGAGAAGAAGACGATCTACTACGTGACAGATGAACAGCAGCAGAGCCAGTATATCAATCTCTTTAAGAGCCAGGGTATGGATGCTGTCATACTTTCGCACAACATTGACGCACCGTTTATCACACAGTTGGAGCAGAGAAACCAGCATATCCACTTCCAGAGAATTGACGCAGATGTGACAGATCAAGTAAAAGAGGAAGTCGGTGAGGAAGAAAAGGAAGCATTTGGAAAACGGGCTGAGGAGATCGCTTCTATCGTCAAGAAAGCGATGAACAACGAAAACCTTCAGGTCAAAGTGGAAAAGATCAAAGACGAAAACATCGCATCCATGATGACCCTTTCTGAAGAGTCCAGAAGAATGCAGGAAATGATGAAGATGTACGGAATGGGCGGCATGGACGCCTCCATGTTTGGAAGCGATACGACACTGGTACTGAACATCAACCACCCACTGGTACAGTATATCGAAAACAATAAAGACAGCGAGAACATCAATATCATCTGCCAGCAGCTTTACGATCTTGCAATGCTCTCCAACAAACCGCTCAGCCCGGAACAGATGACAGACTTCATCAAGAGAAGTAACGATATCATGTTGATGCTGACAAAATAAAATGTTTTTTTAATGAAAAGGGGGATGTCGGTAATACCGATTTTTTACCTCTAACAGATAGAGGCAGGTGTGATTTTGTATGAAATCGCACCTGCCTCTATGTAAAGCTATCTATTTAACCATTTTCTTCAAATTCCAGTCCTTTGGACGCAAACAGTTTCATCACTGTGCCATCCCACAGATGCTCCAGACTCTTATCCAGTACAAATGTGTGAAAAGAGGTTCCGGTGGTGCAGAGCAGACGGGTGCCATCAAAGCGGAAGTTGAGGTAAAGACCTTTGATATCGCCGGACCGGTAAGGGAGATCTGCTCTTTGCAGAAGTGCTTCGATCTGATCCGGTGAAAGGGATAGGATAAAGTGGAAACGCAAGGGCGTCTGTTTCCCTTTGATGAGGGAAAGACAGTATTCCCGTACATAGCTCCAGCGTACGTACGGCTCGCTTCCGGCGTCTTCTTTGTCCGCGAAGAATTCCGGGTGATATGTCCCGTCGATCTGAAAGGTGCAGTAGGTAGTGATTTCCCCTCCGATGAAGGAGAAACTGTCGAAGCGGTCGGACAGAAGAAGGACGGACATGCAGTTTTTTGTATTCATAATGTAGCTGATCATAGATAGCCTCCAGGCATCATCGTTTCATAATGTTAAGAAATTTTGTTGTTCTTTGTATCAGTATATCAGAAGTGGGGAAAAAAAGATATAGTCTTGTTTGGGGCGTCCGTTGACTTTTGGGGCTGTTCTAAGTAAGATAGAGATAACGTAGTTTTAGAAAAAGGGGAGTCATCAATCGTATGAACAGCCAGATAGAAAGACAGTTTCAGGAGCGTTCCATGAGGGAGTCCTTTCGTCTGAATAAATATTTAAGCGAATCGGGCGTCTGTTCCAGGAGGGAGGCGGACCGCCTGATTGAAGAAGGACGAGTGATGGTGGATGGGGAAGTGGCCGTCATGGGGATGAAAATTTCCTCCGGACAGGAAGTGATGGTGGATGGGAAAGTGATCACACCGGAGGAGAAAATGATTGTGTTGGCGGTCAATAAACCAAGAGGGATTGTCTGCACCGAAGAAAAGCGTGAACCGGACAATATCATCCGTTATCTCAATTATCCCACGAGGATTACCTACGCCGGGAGGCTTGATAAGGACTCAGAGGGACTGCTTTTGATGACCAATAATGGCGATATTATCAATAAGATGATGCGTGCCGGAAATTACCATGAGAAAGAATACCTTGTCACGGTAAATAAACCGATGACGGACACATTTTTAGAGAAAATGGCAGGAGGTGTCCCGATTCTGGACACCGTGACAAGACCATGCCAGATTAAAAAGGAAGGGAAGCGCACATTTCGGATCATCCTGACTCAGGGGCTCAACCGGCAGATCCGCCGGATGTGTGAGGCGCTGGGATATCAGGTAATCACATTAAAGCGGGTGCGGATTATGGGGGTCCGACTGGGAGATCTTAAGCCCGGACAGTACCGGAAACTTACAGAGCAGGAGCTGGAGGAGCTTAGCAGTATGCTGGAATATTCCACCAATCAGCCGGTGAAAGTCAGGCGTTCAACCGGTCGCAGAGAAAGAAAAGGGAACAGGAGACCAAGAACATGACAAAGATAGATGCAAGTCTGGAAGAAAAGAAGCGGAGAATGGAGGAACTTGTGAAACTACTCAATGAAGCAGGGCGCGCTTACTACCAGGAGGCGCGGGAAATAATGAGTAATTACGAGTATGACAGACTGTACGATGAGCTTGTAGCACTGGAGGATAAGCTTCATACGACCTTGGCGGCGAGTCCGACGGTTCATGTGGGTTACGAGGTGGTGAGTGAGCTCCCGAAAGAGCGGCACGAGCGGCCGATGCTGTCTCTGGATAAGACGAAGGAAGTGGAACGTCTTAAAGAATTTCTGGGGGATCAGAAAGCATTGATTTCCTGGAAAATGGATGGCCTTACGATCGTTCTGACTTACCGGGATGGAGCTTTATATAAGGCAGTTACTCGTGGAAACGGGGAAATCGGTGAGGTTGTCACCAACAATGCGAAAGTGTTCAGAAATATTCCGTTGAAAATTTCGTACCAGGGGGAACTCATCCTGCGGGGTGAGGCGGTGATCCGGTACAATGATTTTGAGAAGATCAATGAAGAGATCGAGGATGTGGACGCCAAATACAAGAATCCGAGGAATCTTTGCAGTGGGTCGGTGCGTCAGCTCAATAATGAAATTACGGCCAGGAGAAATGTCCATTTCTATGCATTCTCCCTTGTTCGGGCCGAAGGTGTGGATTTTGAAAATTCCAGAGCACGGCAGATGGAGTGGTTGAAAGAACAGGGATTTGAGACCGTGGAATACCATCTCGTGACCGCAAAAAGCGTGGAAGAGGAGGTGGCGTGGTTTGCGGGTCAGGTCCAGAAAAACGAGGTGCCATCCGACGGGCTTGTGCTTGTTTATGATGACATTGCCTACGGAGAGTCACTTGGAAGTACGGCCAAATTTCCGCGGGATTCTTTCGCGTTTAAATGGGCGGACGAGATTCGGGAGACGACGCTGAAGGAGATTGAGTGGAGTCCGTCTCGGACAGGGCTTATCAATCCGGTGGCGATTTTTGATCCCGTGGAGCTGGAGGGGACAACCGTATCGAGAGCCAGTGTCCACAATATCAGTATTATGGAGGAGCTGGAGCTTGGTGTGGGAGACACGATCCAGGTGTACAAGGCCAATATGATTATTCCGCAGATTGCGGAAAATCTGACAAGAAGCGGGGTGAAGGACGTACCGGAATCCTGCCCGGTCTGCGGTGGCAGGACCAAGGTCCGACAGATTTTAAATGCCAGGGCGCTCTACTGCACGAATCCGCTGTGTCAGGCCAAACAGATCAAGGCGTTCACCCTCTTTGTGAGCCGGGACGCCATGAATATTGACGGCCTTTCCGAGGCAACGATGGAGAAGTTTATCGCAAAAGGTTTTATCCATGAATTTGCGGATATCTATCATCTGGATCAGCACAGGGAGGAGATCAGGAAGATGGAGGGCTTTGGAGAAAAATCTTGTCAAAACTTGTTAGACAGTATTGAGACATCCAGGGAGACAACCCTTGCAAGGCTGATCTATGCCCTGGGCATTGAAAATGTGGGAGCAGCTACGGCGAAACTGATCTGTAAGCAGTTTGACGAGGATCCGCAGAGAACGGCAGACGCAACCAGAGAGGAGCTCAGTGAGATCGGCGGTATCGGTGATGTGATTGCCGGGTCATTCACAGACTATTTTCAGGATCAGGACAGACGTGCCGGCTATGAGAAACTTCTAAAAGAAGTGAAACTTACAAAAGAGGAGACGAGGGAAGCACAGATTTTCACCGGGATACAGTTTGTCATCACGGGATCAGTTCATCATTTTAAGAACCGTAATGAGATAAAGGAAGAGATTGAGAAGAGGGGGGGCAAGGTGACAGGCTCTGTCACCTCCAGGACAAGCTACCTGATTAATAATGACACGGAGTCTATGTCTTCCAAGAACCGAAAGGCAAAGGAGCTTGAGATTCCGATTCTTTCGGAGGAAGATTTTCTAAAGATGATGGAAAATGAGGGATAAAAATGGGAAATCGTGCAGAAAATGAGATAGAAGCATATCTGCCTTTCTGGAAACAGCTTAGCCAGCCGCAACAGGAGAAAATCCTGAGGGAAGCGGTACTCAAAACCGCGAAGAAAGGCGAGATTATCCACCGGGGAAACGCTGACTGCCTGGGATTTGTTATCGTTAAATGCGGACAGCTAAGGGCTTTTGTGACATCCGGGGAGGGCAAAGAGATCACAGTGTACAGGATGTTTGAGCGGGATCTGTGCCTTCTGGCCGCAAGCTGTATTTTCCGTACCATCGACTTTGAAATCTGGATGGAGGCAAGGGAGGAGACCATCTACTGGGTGATCCCGCCGTATGCCTATCAGGAGCTGATGGATACTTCACTTTCGGTGATGAAATATACTAACGAACTAATGGCAGAGCGGTTTTCTGATGTGATGTGGACGATGGAGCAGATTCTCGGAAAAAGTGTGGATAAGCGTTTGGCGGCTTTTCTGATTGAAGAGGCAAAAAATTCAGGTAAAATGGAATTTTCGCTTACTCACGACCGGGCGGCGAGGGAGCTTGGATCTGCAAGGGAGGTCGTCACCCGCATGCTGCGATATTTTCAGCAGGAGGGGCTTGTGCTTCTATCCCGAGGTAAGATTCGCGTCCTCGACGAAGAGCGGCTCTACGAACTGGCCGGGGACAGTCTACGCTAAGCGCATCTGTTGGTGACTTTGTTACGGAAAACAGTGGAAAATCAGGTATAATAAAAGAAAAAAGGAACAGTTCAGCTATGACGGCTCGATTGCAGCAAGTTTGAGTTTAGGTTTTATGACTTTGTACATGGCTGAACCGTAACCAAAAAGGAGGAAACATAAATGGCAGAAGTATTAAAAATCACACAGGAGAATTTTGAGACGGAGGTATTACAGTCTGACAAACCGGTACTCATCGATTTCTGGGCAGAGTGGTGCGGACCATGTCAGACATTCATCCCGATTCTTCATTCCTATGCGGAGAAGACGGATGCAGTGAAAATTGGAAAGATCAATGTGGATGAGAATAGAGAGCTTGCAAAGCAGTACCGGATCTTAAGCATCCCGACAGTGGTTCTGTTTGAAAACGGAGAAGCTTTAAAACGTCATTCCGGCGTCCTGATGGAAGATGAGTTAAAAGAGTGGATAGAAGAGTAACTTCTCAGTTTAGAAAATCTTTACTTGTCCGGGCGTGATATCTGGTCTATAATAACTTCTATAACGTGCTGTAAAATCAGTATAGAAGGGGTTTTAGCAAATGTCAGAGGAAAAGAATACAACGATCGACGAAGAAAAAACAGAAGACCAGAAACTCGAAGAAGCTGTCAAAGGCGTTGTAGAAGATACGTCTAAGGACGACAGAGAATATGAGAAACTGTGCTCCATCTGCCACCGCCCGGAGAGCGTGACAGGTAAGATGATAGAGCTTCCGAATAATCTATATGTCTGCCCAGACTGTATGCAGAAAAGTTTTGATCTGATGAATAACGGGCAGATCGATTTGAACCAACTGATGCGGATGCCGGGAGTCCAGATTTTAAATATGCAGGATCTGGAGAATATGATGCCAAAGCAGCAGAAGGTTAAGAAGAAAAAAGAAAAGAAAGAAAAGGATGAGGCGCCGGAGCTGGATCTTCGTAATATTCCGGCTCCTCACAAGATCAAGGCAAAGCTTGACGATTATGTGATCGGGCAGGAGCAGGCGAAGAAGATCATCTCCGTTGCGGTTTATAACCATTACAAGCGGGTGGTGACGGATACAATGGACGATATAGAGATCGAAAAGTCCAATATCCTTATGCTTGGCCCGACAGGCTCCGGTAAAACTTATCTGGTCAAGACCTTGGCGAGACTTCTCGATGTGCCGCTTGCCATTACAGACGCTACGTCTCTTACAGAGGCCGGGTATATCGGGGATGATATCGAGAGTCTCGTATCCAAGCTTCTCGCCGCGGCGGACAACGACGTCGAGAAGGCAGAGCGGGGGATTATCTTTGTGGATGAGATCGACAAGATCGCCAAGAAGAAAAACACCAATCAAAGAGATGTCAGCGGGGAGTCTGTACAGCAGGGAATGTTGAAGCTTCTGGAAGGCAGCGATGTGGAGGTGCCGGTGGGAGCCAACAGTAAGAATGCCATGGTTCCGCTCACCACGGTCAACACGAGGAATATTCTTTTCATCTGTGGCGGAGCGTTCCCGGGACTGGAGCAGATCATTAAAGAGCGCCTGAATAAGCAGTCCTCCATTGGATTTATTGCGGATCTGAAGGACAAATATGACCACGACAAGAATCTTCTATCCAAAGTGACGGTAGAGGATCTGAGAAACTTTGGGATGATTCCTGAGTTTTTAGGACGGCTTCCGGTAATCTGTACACTCCAGAGTCTGGATCGGGAGATGTTTGTCAAGATTTTAAAGGAGCCCAGAAACGCGATTCTCAAGCAGTATCAGAAGCTTCTGGCACTTGACGAAGTGCGTCTGGAGTTCGAGGATGACGCTCTGTATGCTATTGCAGAGAAAGCAATGGAAAAGGATACAGGAGCCAGAGCTCTGCGGGCGATCATTGAGGAATTCATGCTGGATATTATGTATGAGATTCCAAAGGATGACAGTATCGGTGAAGTCATCATTACAAGAGCTTACATAGAGGGTACCGGCGGCCCGGTGATCCGGCTGAGGGGACAGGAAGTGCCTATGTTAGAGCAGAATACGGCCACAAGGCTTGGCAGGTAAAAAGTGAAATAAGAAAGAAGATACCTACATATACTGATAAAAAGTATGTGTAGGTTTTTTATGGAAGAAGAACAGTGCAGGGAGGCCGTGCTTTCAGAGGACTACCGGGACTTTATGCTTACAGATCGTTTTTTACCGTATCTGAGGGAGGGAACTTATCTGACCCAGCCTGCGGGAGTACACTATAAAAATGTGTATCTCCCACAGGAGGAGGCAGATCGCTTTCCGGAAAACATGATTCCCTATTATTCCATTCCCAGATGCTATACCCCCCTTGATATGGGAGCACTTAATGCGGCAGGGATTACGGCCGTCCAGAATTATCCCGGTCTGGAATTAAAGGGTCAGGAGATGCTCATCGGATTTCTGGATACGGGAATTGACTATCCAAACGCAGTATTTCAGGGGCTGGACGGCTCTACAAGGATTCTTGGAATCTGGGACCAGACGATTCAGGATGGGAATCCGCCTGAGGGTTTCTGCTATGGCAGCGCTTATACGAGGGAAGATATTAATAAGGCGTTGCGTCAGGAGGACCCGTTTTCCTTTGTGCCGACAAGGGACGAGGACGGACACGGGACATTTACGGCAAGCGTGGCGGCAGGGAGCGCCAATGTGGAGAATCAGTTTGTGGGGGCGGCGCCGGAGGCGATGATTGCCATGGTAAAGTTAAAGCCTGCCAAACAGTATCTGCGGGATTTTTATTTTATCCGGGAGGGAGCGATTGCCTTCCAGGAAAATGATATGCTGGCGGGACTTTATTACCTGGATCAGCTTGCCCGGAAATACGACAGGGCGCTTGTGATCTGCGTACCGCTTGGATGCAGTCTCGGAGGGCATAACGGAACGGCACCTATCTGCGAGGAGTTGGAAAATTACGCTAACGGCAGAAACCGGGTGGTAGTGACGGGGACGGGCAACGAGGCGGATAAGCGTCATCACTATCAGGGAGAGACGAGGATCCAGGGGGACCGGGAGATGGTAGAGCTTCGGGTAGGAGAGGGGGTCAAAGGATTTCAGGCGGAGATCTGGACAGATATTCCCAATGTCCTGGCGGTATCTCTGGTCTCGCCATCAGGTGAAATGATCCAGAAAGTGCCTATCCGCCAGAACAGTAGAAATGAGTATCGCTTTTTTCTGGAAAAGACGACGGTCATCATCGATTACCGGCTTTTGGTGGAACGTACCAATTCAGAGCTGATTATCCTACGGTTTATCGACCCGGCGGAGGGAATCTGGAAGATCGGTCTGGAGCCGCTTCAGAGCATTGACGGACTTTTTCACATCTGGCTTCCGGTCTCAGAATTTCTGACCGGAGAGGTGTATTTCCTGCGGCCAAGCCCGGATGAAACGATGCTGGAACCGGGGAGCACCCCGTCTGCGATTACGGCCGCTTTCTATAACTGGGAGGAAAATTCAGTTGCGGTTCAGTCCGGCAGGGGATATACTAGAGACAGGAACATTAAGCCGGAATTTGCCGTCCCCGGAGTCAATGTGACCGGGGCCATCCCTGGCGGGAGCTTTACGGAGCGGTCAGGCTCCAGCGTTGGAATTGCCATTGCGGCAGGGAGCGCGGCGCTGCTTTTACAGTGGATTATACAGGATCAGGGAGCCCAGGCTTCCTCCTCACAAATTCGCAATATATTGATTCTTGGAACGAGGAGGAACCCAGGGATCGAATACCCAAACCGGTTGTGGGGGTACGGTACCATGGATTTGTATCATACTTTTGAGGAAATCCGGCAGTTATAAAGGAGGAAAAACAATGGATCATTTTTTTGACGAGCTTGGTAAAAAGCTTTCTGAAACAGCCGATATCGTAGGGAAGAAGACCAATGAGATCTGGGACAGGGAGAAATTAAAAAGTCAGATCCGCACCTTAGAGCGTGCTAATGAGCGTGACTATGTGGATATTGGAAAGTCTGTGTATGAAAAGTTTGAAAATCACGAGTTGACAGACGAGTGCTGTATTGAATTCTGCGAGGCTATCGAGAAGAGACAGGAGCAGATTGAGGATCTGCAAAAGGAGATTGACCGGATCAAAGGAGAATAAGAGCAAATGAAAAAATGGATCGTTACCATAAGCGCTGCCCTTTCGACATTGGATTTGTTCTGGAAAGACCGCATCGAAAAGCGTCCGGACAGCGCAAAGGAAGAGGAAATGTTCGGGGGGAAGATCCGGATTCGCAAGGTTCACAACTACGGTTTCGCCCTGGGGATGCTGAGCGGTGAGGATAGGCTTGTAAAGGGAGGCTCCCTGGGAGCAGGAATTCTGTTGCTGATATATTACATGAAGCTTTTGTTTTCCAAAAAGGGAAAATGGAAATTTGCAGGGACATCCCTCATGCTCTCCGGAGCGGTCAGCAATCTGTATGACCGCCTGAAACGGGGCTATGTGGTGGATTATATCGGATTTGACGCGGCGGACCCGCAGATCAGAAAGATCACCTTTAATCTGGGGGATTTTTGTTTGATGGGCGGAGCGGCTGTCGTTGCAGCAGCCGCAGCCGCGGCAGAAATAGGAAAGACTATCAGGAGATGGAAAAAAAGTCTTTTATCTGGCCATAAATAATCTCCATCAGACGGGTTCGTGCCTCTATTGCCGCCCAAGCAATATGGGGGGTAATAAGAAGCTTTTTGCTGTCTTTGATGGAAAGGAGGGGATTGTCATCCGTCATGGGCTCCTGGCTTAATACATCGAGTCCAGCGGCGGCGATGGTCCCCTTTTTGAGGGCGTTTGCAAGATCTGTTTCCACGACGATCGGTCCCCGTCCAAGATTTAAGAGGATGGCAGATGGTTTCATTTTCTCAAGGGCAGCGGAATTGATAAGTCCCTGTGTATGGACGGTCAGCGGCGCATGGATGGAGATGATATCGGAGGTGGCAAGCAGAGTGTCAAGGTCTACCTGATGATAGCCCTCCTGAGGCGGCTGGTGGGAAGCAGAGTAGTATACGACGTCTGCACCGAAGGCGGAGGCAATCTGTGCAACCTTTCGCCCGATATTTCCAAGTCCGATGATCCCGAAGCGCATGGAGGCAAGTTCGTGAAAATGTTCGGCAAAATGAGTGAAAATCCGGTCGCTCACGTAGCGTTCTTCTTTTACATAGTCGTCATAGTAGCGCATCTTCTCCAGCAGATAAAAGAGCATGGCAAAGGTGTGCTGTGCCACCGAATCTGTGGAGTATCCTGCCACATTGCGCCATGCGATGCCACGGCTTTTGAGATAGTCTTTGTCCAGATTGTTTGTCCCAGTAGCAGTCACACATATCAGCTTTAAGTGGGATGCCTCCCCAATGGTTTTTGCGTTGATTTCTGTTTTATTGACGATGAGGACGTCGGCGTCCCTGCTTCTAATACTGGCTTCGTCCGGGGTAGTGAAATCATAGTAGACAACTTCGCCCAAAGTTTCGAAGGCAGACAGATTGATGTCGGAGCCAATGGTTTTGGCGTCCAGAAAGACGAGTTTCATATAGGACCTCCTTGTGATCTTTTTCTTTCATTATAGTCAGGTTGAACGGAAAAGTAAAGAAAAGGGGTTGACAAGAAAAAAAGAAAAATAGTATACTATTTTCTGGAAGAGCATTTGCGAATTATAATTTATAGTTTGCAGATGTTATTTTTTTGGCGTAAAGTGAGGACATACTGGAAAGGAGAATCTGTGATGAAGAAACTGGATACAAAAAAACTGGGCATGGATATACTGATCGACATTATAGGGGGAATTCTGATTGCCATTGGAACGTACAATTTTGCTGCTATGGCAAAGTTCCCGATGGTAGGATTTAACGGAATCGCCCTGATTTTCTATCACCTGTTTGGTCTGCCGATCGGTACGGTGGCGATGCTGTTAAATATTCCGGTGGCGATCGTCTGCTTCCGGATTCTGGGAAAAGACTTTTTTATTCGTTCTATTCGGACGATCATTATCACATCCGTAATTATGGACGTGGTGGCGCCGATGTTTCCAGTCTACACTGGCGACCGGATGCTGGCAGCGATCTGTACGGGGGTTTTTTCCGGGCTTGGTTATGCGATGATCTACATGAGAAATACGTCTACCGGAGGATCTGACTTCATCATGCTTTCCATCAAGGCACTGAATCCACATTTGTCCCTTGGAAAGATTTCTTTTGCATTGGAGGCGCTTGTCGTATTGCTCGGAACGCTTCTTGTTTCCAGAGATATTGACAGCCTGATTTATGGAATGGTGATCAGTTTCCTTTTATCCGCGGTTGTGGATAAGATGATGTACGGAATTGATGCCGGTAAAATGTCTTTGATTGTAACAGACTTCCCGAAAGAAGTCGCGGAGCGGATTGATCAGGAAGTGGGACGCGGATGTACCTTTTTAAAGGCGGAGGGAAGTTACTCCCGTGTGGAGCGTGACGTTGTGCTTTGTGCCTGCAACAATAAAGAAATGTACGGGATCCGAAAGATAGTAAAAGAGATTGATCCGAAGGCGTTCATCATTATCGTGGAATCCAACGAAGTGCTTGGAGAGGGATTCAAAGCACACTAAATAGGATGGGATAAAAGAGTATTTCCGCCGGAATTTGACATCCGGCAGAAATACTCTTTTTTATGATGTTAGTTCTGTTCTGCGTAAAGCTTTACGATCTCGATGACAACGTCTGTCGCCAGATCCATTCCCTCGACAGTGATGTGTTCGTAAGGGCCGTGATAGGCGTGTCCGCCGGTTCCCAAATTCGGACATGGGAGACCTTTGAAACTTAACTGACATCCGTCTGTACCGCCGCGGATCGGAAGGATCTGAGCAGGTACGTTTGCATTTTCACATGCGGTTTTTGCATTTTCGATCAGATGCATACAGTCTTTGATGATGGTGGACATATTCTTGTACTGCTGGGTGATCGTCAGCTTCACAGTACCTTCGCCCCATTTTTCATTTAAGTCTTTCTCAATCAGACGAAGTGTCTTCTGGCGTGACTCAAACATATTGGCGTCATGGTCTCTCAGGAAGTAATGAAGCTCTGCTTTTCCTACATCTCCACTCATGGATACAAGATGATAGAAGCCTTCATAACCTTCGGTTCCGCGAGGGGTCTCGCAGCCCGGAAGCATGTTGTTGATTTCACATGCCACCAGGGAGGCGTTGATCATCGTATCTTTACTGGAACCTGGATGTACGGAAAATCCGGTGATCTCGAAGTCTGCCTTGCAGGCATTGAAATTTTCATACTGAATCTCGCCCTCCGTATCTCCATCCAGAGTATATCCAAAATCAGCATCAAATTCCGGCACGTTGAAGTGGGATGCTCCGGTACCAATTTCTTCATCCGGCGTAAATGCTACTCGGATCGGTCCGTGCGGAATGTTCTCTTCGTTAATCCGCTCGATCATGGTCATAATCTCAGCGATACCCGCCTTGTCGTCGGCTCCCAGCACAGTCGTACCGTCCGTTGTGATCAGAGTACGACCTTTTAGCTCCGGAAGATGCGGGAATGCGCTGACCTCCAGGGTGCGTCCGCTCTCTCCAAGTACCAGATCTTTTCCGTCATAATCCGGGTGCAGTACCGGGACAATTTCGTGATCACAGAAATCAGAAACCGTATCCATGTGCGCGATAAATCCGATCTTCGGACTCGATTCATAACCAGGAGTTGCCGGAATCTTTCCGTAGACATAGCACTGTTCGTCCACATGTGCCTCCACGCCAAGTTCTTTCAGCTCGTCAACAAGGATGCCTGCAAGGTCAAACTGACATTTGGAGGATGGGACAGTGTCGCTTGTCTCATCGCTTGGAGTTCGGACAACGACATATTTTAGTAATCTTTCATAAGCTTTCATGGAAATTGTTCTCCTTTACTATGTAATTTTTCCTATGTTTCATTATAGCATGTTTTACAGGATGTACAAGCCCTGAAGTGTTATGAGAAAATAGGGAAAAAATAGGGAAAGATATTGTATACTATAAAGTGTATGACAGTTCAAACAACGGGGAGGAAAGGGCGATGGAACGATTACTGATTGTAGACGATGAACCGGGAATCCGGATGCTGTTAAAAGATTATTTTGAGATGACGGGGTATGAGACTTGGACGGCGGAAAATGGACGGGAGGCAGTCGAACTGGCAAAGAAGCAGCCGGATCTGATTCTTCTGGATATTAATCTTCCGGATCTGGATGGTATGAGTGTGTGCCGAAAGATCCGGGAGGAGGTGCGCTGTCCGATTTTGTTTCTTACCGCCAAGATAGAGGAGCAGGATAAGATTAACGGGCTGCTCTCCGGCGGGGATGATTATATTACAAAGCCCTTTTCTATTGATGAGCTGGGCGTAAGAGTCATGGCCCATCTGCGGAGAGAGAAGCGGGGCAGACAAAGCAAAAAGGAGAGCGAGGAGACGAAAGGGTTCCGGATTCGCTACGATGAACGCAGTGTACGCTTTGACGGGGAGGAGATCCGTCTGACAAAGACGGAGTTTGATATTCTGGAATTTCTCTCCATGCATCCAAGACAGGTGTTTAGTAAGGAGCAGATCTACGAGGCGGTCCGGGGGTTGGAAGGAAACGGTGACAACAGTATTGTGACGGAGCATATCCGGAGGCTTCGGGGGAAGATCGCACAGAAAACAAAGGAAGATTACATTGAGACAGTCTGGGGAGTGGGGTATAAATGGATTGGGTAGATGAAAAAATGGAAACGTTTCGGATATGGATTCGGAACCTTCCGATCAAAAAGGCGTTGATTGCCTATCTGTGTATTGCTGCTGTGGCTGCATTACTGCTGAGTTTTGCTACCACCCAGGTCTGCGAGCGGTGGATGGACATCCTGGTAGAGCGAAATGCTTTGGATACGGACTCTATGTACGCCAGTGATGGGGGCCATTATGTTTATTACCATGAGAAGGGGAAACTTTCGGCCTGGGAGCAGACCGGGATGATTTTTTTGCAGGAGATTTCCAAATGGTGTCCATTTGTGTATACAGTGATCACGATGCTGGTGTTTGCTTCCTTTTTTTACCGGAAGCGGCTAAAAAAACCGTTTGCCATCCTGGAGGGGGCTGTGGACCGGATTGGCAGGAAGGATCTGGATTTTACGGTCTCCTATGCGAGTGAGGATGAGATGGGGAGACTTTGCGCTTCGTTTGAGGAAATGCGGAAAAGTCTGGAAGAAAATCAAAAAGAAATGTGGAAGCTGGTGGAGGACCAGAAACAGCTCAATGCAGCATTTGCCCATGATCTACGTACTCCCCTTACGGTGATCCGCGGGTATTCGGATTTTCTTGTTCGTTACCTTCCAAAAGGAACGATCAGCCAGGAAAAATTAAAGGATACACTGGGACTTTTGGCTGAGCAGTGTGGGCGGCTGGAGCGCTTCAGTGGGACGATGAAATCCCTCCGTTCGGTGGAAGAGATTCCATTTCATCCGGTCAGAAAGAAATCCTCTGAGATTGCGGCCCGGATTTTGGGGATGGTGGACGCCCTCAATATGGCAAAAGAGGTAAGGATCTGTTACCGGAATCAGATGAAAGATCAGAAGCTGTATCTTGACGAGGATCTTTTTCTGGAGGTGCTGGATAACTTGCTCTCTAATGCTAACCGCTATGCTGAAAGTCATGTGGAAATATTGACAGAAACAGAAGGAGACATATTGTATCTCTTTGTCTCCGACGATGGTCTGGGATTTTCAGAAGATGCCCTGTTAAATGCCTCCCATCTGTATTTCAGCGAGGGTACAAAGGAGGAACATTTCGGAATCGGTCTGAATCTTTCCGCTATTCTCTGCCGGAAACATGGCGGAGATGTCAGCTACACCAACTGTATCAGTGGAAATGGGGCTGTGGTGTCAGCCTCTTTCCGAATTCGGAAGGAAATCTAAAGAAATCCTTTCACTTATTTAGGGAAAATCTAGGGAAATCCCTTGTATGATAGAGATATCAACAAGAAAGGAAGTAGACAGATGAGAAAAAACCAGATGGAAATCAGGATCAAAGACCTGGATAAATACTACGGAAGAAAACATGCCTTAAAACATCTTACCCTTACGATTCCTTCCGGAATGTTTGGCCTCCTGGGAAGAAACGGAGCCGGAAAGACGACGCTGATGAAGGTGCTTGCTACCCTGTTGAAAAAGCAAAGCGGGGAGGTCACGATCTGTGGGATTCCAGTAGAGGAAGCAGCGAAGGTTCGCAGGATCACAGGATACCTCCCGCAGGATTTTTCCATGTATCCAAATATGGGGGTGTATGAGGCAATGGATTATCTGGGAGCTCTTTCGGGGCTTTCCAGACAGACCAGGAAAGAAAGGATCCCGGTATTATTAAAGAAAGTGAATCTTCAGGATGAATACCGGACAAAGGTCAGGGCGCTCTCCGGCGGCATGAAACGAAGACTCGGGATTGCCCAGGCCATTCTCCACGAGCCTAAAGTGTTGATTGTCGATGAGCCTACGGCAGGACTGGACCCGGAAGAACGTGTACGTTTTCGGAATCTTTTGTGCGAAATCGCGGAGGAGAGAATTGTCATTTTATCGACTCATATTGTCGGGGATATTGAGGCGACTTGTGAGCAGATAGCCATCATGGATGAAGGAGAGCTTTACTACAGCGGGACAGTAACGGAGCTTTTGGAAATGACAAAAGGGAAAGTCTATACAGCTCAGATCAGCAGAAAAGATCTTAGTAGAATGAAAGAGAACTATACTTTGACGAGTATGTTGACTCAGGGCAACAATGTGACCGTCCGTTTTCTGGCGGAGCAGCCTCCGAAGATCCGGGCTACGGCCTGCGAGCCACAAGTGGAGGACGCCTATCTGTATCTGATGCAGGAAAAGGAGGGATTTTCACATGATCTGGACGTTGTTTAAAAAGGAATGTCGTATGCTGTGGAAGAGCCTGATTTTCTGGCTCTACATTCTGGCAGTGGCACTGTTTTTTTTCAGCCAGATGGGAACGATCACCTTTGAACCAAAGCCTCAGCCAGAGCAGGAAGGAAGCTATGGCATGAAGCTTTCCGACAAACCGGAAGACCAGATACAAGGAGCGCTTGGTAATCTCGCGGAATCCTATTTTCATAACAGCTTTACGACAGCACCGATCGGTTTTAACAAGCATGTGAATCTTAATGATTCTGAGAAGCAGAAAGTGGAGACAATCCTGGAAGAGATGACCGGGCTTCCGATAGAAGATCTCCAGAAAGACTTCGATGCCTGGGAAGAAGAGCAGAAAGTGGAAATGCCGGACGGCAGTAGTGTTATCAAGGCAGGAAATTACACTCTGAAACCAAAAGGCGGGTTGACTTATGAAACATTCTTAAAGGAGATGAAGGAAGTCTGCAAGATTCTCGGACCAGGATCCGATTTTACGGCAGAGGCAATTAAGAACAGCGCAGTGGTGGAGATGACCTATGAGGACGCACTGGAAGAGTATCATAATCTTCTGGAAAAAGACGGACTGACCGGAGGATATGCAAGATTGTTCTGCGACTATATGGGAATCATCCTGGCGATTCTCCCGGTTTTTGTAGCAGTGACAAGGGAGATCCGGGATAAGAGAGCACAGATGAAAGAGCTGATCTACACGCGGAAAGCTTCGTCTTTTACAATTCTCTTCAGCAGATATGCAGCGCTTTGTTTCTCCATGTTTGTGCCGGTACTGCTCCTTACCTGCCATCCGCTCATGGAGTGCGTAAGCTTTGGAAAAGGCATCGATGTGGATCTTCATATGAGTGCGTTTGTCGTCTACAGCCTGGGATGGCTTTTGCCGACCATCCTTGTAGTGACAGCCCTTGGCATGTTCTTTACGGAGCTGACCGGAACGGCAGCCGGAGTTCTTGTTCAGGCGGCATGGTGGTTTCTTTCTCTCTTCTCCGGAGAGGAGACGATGCACGGGGGCCAGTATGGGATGAATCTGATTCCAAGACATAATACGGAGATGAATTATGCAGGATTCCATGATCAGTTTTCGCAGCTTTTGCTAAACCGTATCTTTTATGTTGTACTGGCGCTTGCTCTTGTGACCGGAGCAGCTATGATCTTTGAAGCAAGAAGAAAGGGGAAATGGGGAAATGGGAAGATATCTCGCATCCGGAAAAGAGTACGTCCGGCATCATCTGCCACAGCAGGCGCTCGTTAGTATCATGCTTTTTGCGGCTGCGCCTCTCCTTGCGGGAGTCCGCAATTTAAGCGTTGGAGAGACTGCAAGGCTTTTGGATTTTTATGTGGTTCTTCCGGGGATGCTCCTTTTGATCCCGGTCTTTTTGCCGGAACAGGATAAAGCCATCCGGGATCTGATCCGTGCCAGATATACGTCCATGGGAAGTATCTACCTGGTAAGAATCTTTTTGAATGTGGCTGTCATGGCTGCTCTGACAGGAGTGTTTCTCCTGGGACTTGAAAGAGGAGGATGCGACTTCCCGTTTGGAAACTATTTTATGGCGTCCCTTGCGGGGATGGTATTCTTAGGAGGATTCGGTGCGGCGGCCTTTGCACTGAGTGACAATCCGGTGATCGGATACATGGCATCACTTGGATATTATCTTTTCTCTTTTGGGGCAGGGGCAAAATATCTGGGGAACTGGTATCTGTTCTCCCTTGTTTCTGGAAGCTACAAAGAGAAAGTATATCTTGCTGTTACCGGAGTTGCGCTTCTTGCGGCCGCAATCGTTATCCGTGTGCAAAAGACCAGGTAGAAGACAGAAGTTTCAGGCGAATGTTGGCTAATACAATAAAACGATAATTTGGCTGAGAAAACGCTTGCCTTTTCCAAAATTCGGAGTAAGATAATAGAAGACCGATGCAAAGGAGAAGGAACATGGAACGGGTAATTGTAATTTCTGTATTTCTCTGTATGATGATGGCGGCTCTGCATGTGGCACACGCAGTTGTGTTCACCATTCTGGGAGAAAAATGTGTGTGGCTCATCAAAAGCTACAGGGAGCTTCCCAAGGAAAAACGAAAGTGCTACGATGCGGCTCTGGTGGTGACCGGGGCGAGAAACCAACTCTTTTTGTGGGCTTTGTGGTTTGTGGCCGGAGCGATCGTATGCTTTTTTGTGACACCGTTTCTGGTAATTGTATTTTTAGGAGTCTGGCTTGCAGTATTTTTTTCCAGAAGAAAGTTTTCGGAAATACGGTATGAAAAATACAAAAAAAATAATTTCTCTGCTTGACAATATGAAATGCTCTGGTGTAGAATGGGGGAAATCGAAAGGAGCTGCTTTTGTATGACCCCAGTGAGTAATTTTGTAAGTATGTACAGGGACGACGATAGGTAGCGCTTGTATTGTGAACGATTCACAGGTACAAGCGCTTCTTGTGTTGTACCTGTGTGGAAAAAAGAAGAGCAGAATCACACAGGATGTGGAGAGAGTCTTGTGTGGTTCTGTTTTTTTGTTTCCCGGAAACAAAAGAGTTCCTGACAGATAGAGAAAGGTTGTGATCAAATGGGACATAAAGACGATGCCCACATGGATGGCAGGCGGATCGAAGAAAGGTTCAAAAAGTGGGAAAGAGAAAAACAGAAATCAAAAACGAGAAAGAAGGAAAATCAGGAATGAATGAAATGTATAGAATCACAGGAAGCTCCGTACCGGTGACAGAAACGAATCTTTTGGAGCATATAGGAGAAGTGATCCGAATCCACGGAAGTGTCTATAAAATCAGAAAGATGAGAGGATTTGCGTTTGTGCTGCTCCGTTGCGCCAAGCACATTTACCAGTGTGTTTATTCAGAAGAAAAGGCGAAATTTCCACTGGAAGTGCTTGTTGAGGAAAGCTGTGTGATCTTCCAGGCAGAAGTCGTCGGGGAAGAGCGGTCCCGTATGGGGGCAGAACTTCATCTCATTGATGTGGAAATCCTCTCAAAACCTTATGAAATAAGCCAGGTTGTGATCAATCAAAAAGAGGTGGACACTTCTCTCGCGACACTTTTGGACTACCGTCCGGTGACACTGCGGAATGAAAAGGAACGGGCTGTTTTCCGCATCCAGAACGGAATTACGGATGGATTTCGCATCTTTTTCCGAAAGTACGGATTTACGGAAATCCATACTCCGAAGATCGGTTCCGCCGGAGCGGAGGGCGGAGCAAATATCTTTCGTATGGACTACTTTGGAAAAGAAGCCTATCTTGCCCAGAGTCCGCAGTTTTATAAGCAGATGATGGTCGGAGTTCATGAAAGGGTCTTTGAAATTGCCCCGGTGTTCCGGGCGGAGAAACACGATACCTCCCGGCATCTCAACGAATACACCAGTGTAGACGTGGAGATGGGCTATGTAACGAGTGTGGAAACACTGATGGAGACGGAGACTTACATGCTGAAATCGATGTTTTCTTATCTGAAGGAGGAATATGAAGAGGAACTTGCGCTTCTCAAGGTCAGTCTGCCGGATTTACAGGAGATTCCGGTCATTCCTTTTGCGAAAGTCAAGGAGATTGTGGCGCGGATTCGCCACAGTGAGGTGACAGACCCTGAAGATCTGGAGCCGGAGGAAGAAAAAAGGATCTGCCAATGGGTCAAAGAAAAGACCGGCAGCGAGTTTGTGTTTGTGACGGAATACCCGGAGAAAAAGCGGCCGTTCTACACCATGGAAAGTAAAGAACATCCGGAACTGACAAGAAGCTTTGACCTTCTCTATCAAGGTTTGGAAATTACTACCGGAGGCCTCAGAATTCATAACTACGAAGAGCAGGTGGCAAAGTTACAACGCAGGGGGATGCGCCCGGAATCATTTGCAAGCTATCTCATGGCACACCGGGCAGGGCTGCCGCCTCACGGAGGTATGGGGATCGGTCTGGAACGCCTTACAAGCCAGCTCTTAGGATACAGCAATGTCAGAAGAGCATCTCTGTTCCCGAGAGACATGCACAGACTGGAGCCATAACCGATCTTCAAAATCTGTTTAAGAAAAATATAAGGAAAAGTATCTGGATTTCACAAGATACCTTCTGGACATTTCGTCGTAAACCGTGTATCATATTCTTATGTATGTAAACAAAATCTGAGACGAAAGAAGAGGTACAAATATGAAATTGATGAAACGATTGGCAGGCATACTGCTTGCAGTGTGTCTGGTAGTACCGTTTACCCGGCTGTATGTCAATGCGGCAGATGGAGTGATTTTCTTTACAGACCTTGACGGGATTCAGGTCGGAGAGACGTTCACCATACAGGGAAGCGTAGTGAATCGTGACGGAAACCTTGGCCAGGTTGAGCTGACGATGAATTACGATACGACGGCCATGAGATATGTTGACGGTGATGCAAACGTCACAGATCAGGGAGATGGAACTTTAGTTTATTCCGGGACTGTAAATGGTCAGGAGCGTCTGGATTTCAATATGGAGTTTGAGGCGCTCGTCCAGGGAGAAACGAGGCTTGAGCAGAAAGGCGCGGAAGTAACGGATGCCAATGGCGAGACACTAAATCTTTTGGATCCTCCGGGATACTCCGATGTAAAGATTGAGGCAGGAGACGGGACGCAGTCATCTTCTGGCACGGCAACAGGCAGCAAAGTCACACTGAATGTAAATGATACCGAATACACGGTAGCAAGCAGTTTCCCAAGTAATGAGCTTCCTGCGGGATTTTCCGCGGCAGATATTACGGTAAATGGCGAGACGGTAAAGGGAGCGGTAAAAGAGAATGGTAACGTACAGCTTTTATACCTGTTGGATTCCGGCAATGTAGGCGCGTTTTTCCTTTATCATGCAGAGGATGGAAGCGTTTCCCCGATTCAGATTGTGAATCTTGCCTCTGGCGGTTCTTTGATTCTTCTGGGCGACAGAGGGGATGTGACGCTTCCTGCAAGATACCAGGAAGTAGAGCTGGAGCTTTCCGATACTCAGACTCTTCCTGCATGGCAGGACAGCAAGAACAGCAGATATTATCTTATGAATGGTTTGAATGCTGATGGAGATCAGGCGATTTACCGCTATGATTCTAAGGATCAGACATACCAGTATTATGGAGATGATGTGACGGCAACGACATCCGGAAAGGATTCTGACAGCGGCGTCTTTGGGAAGGTGACCACTTTTGTACAGGATCATGTGGAAGTCGTACTGATTGGAGCAGGATTTGTGTTCCTCGTTCTTCTTCTTCTCATTCTAATCCTTGCAGTGAAGCTGCACCGCAGAAATCTGGAGTTGGACGATGTGTACGATGAGCTGGATGACCTCACCCAAAAGCGCTCTTCATCAGGTACACAGGGGCCGGAGACGAAGTCTTCGATGAAGAAGGAGTCTGATGATCTGCCAAAGATCCAGATGCCGGAAGAAGGATTTGATGAGTTCGAGCAGTTTGACAGCGATGACTATGGGGACTACGATTCCTCCGCAGACGACGAGTTTGAAGATTATGAAGATGACTACGAGGACTTTGAGGATGATTATGAGGATGACTACACAGAAGAATCCTCCGACGATGACAGCGATTTTGATTCCGACTATGACGATGACTATGATGACGATTACGACGACTTTGAAGAGAATTATGAGGAATCCAGACCGTCCAAGAAGTTCGGGCGTGGTAAAAAGAAAAAGACGCAAAAAGATGATGATGACGACTTTTCTATCGATTTCATTGATCTGTAGAAAGGAAACGATAAGAAACAGCAGGGTACATGCCCTGCTGTTTTGCACTTTACGGATATTTCGGACAAGTTTTGCAATCTTGTCTTTCAGAAAATAATACTTTACAACCGGCAGGGAAGGTGCTAAAATAATGGCCGTGATGCTAAAAGTATAAAAAAAACGGCTGATTGTACAAAATGGAGGAGAAATATGTGCGGAATAGTTGGATACATTGGAAAAGAAGAAGCAGCACCGATTTTGCTGGATGGTCTGTCAAAGCTGGAGTACAGAGGCTATGATTCTGCCGGGATTGCGGTTTTTGACGGAGAGAAGATCAATGTGGCAAAGACGAAAGGGCGTCTGAAGGCACTTAGCGAGCTCACACACGATGGCATCCTGTTGCCGGGTACACTTGGAATCGGGCATACCCGGTGGGCGACACATGGTTCCCCATCTGATACGAACGCCCATCCTCATCTGAACACCGAAGAGACGATTGTAGTCGTCCACAATGGAATTATCGAGAACTACATCAAGCTGAAAAAGAAGTTGGAGGGCAGAGGATACCAGTTTGTATCTGAGACAGATACGGAGGTGATCGCACACCTTCTGGATTATTATTACAAGGGAAATCCACTGGAAGCAGTGACGAAGATCATGCACCGGATGGAAGGTTCTTATGCTCTCGGTATCATTTTTAAGGAGCATCCCAATGAGCTCTACGCTGTCCGGAAGGACAGCCCGCTGATCGTAGGACATACGGATGGGGGTAGTATTATCGCCTCAGATGTACCAGCAGTGCTGAAATATACAAGAGATGTCTACTTTATAGAGAATGAAGAGATTGTAAGGCTCACCGAACAAGATATGGAGTTTTTCACAGTGGATGAGGAGCCTCTTCAGAAAAAGCCGGTTCATATTGACTGGGATGCCGATGCTGCGGAGAAGGGTGGATACGAGCACTTCATGTTAAAGGAGATGTACGAACAGCCGAAGGCGATTGCGGATACATTTTCACCTCGGATCAAAGACGGACAGATCGTAATCGAGGAACTGGGCATGAATGATGAGGAGATCCGGGCGGTCAGTAAGATCGTGATTGTAGCCTGCGGTTCTGCCTACCACGCCGGTATGACAGGAAAATATGTGTTGGAAGGCATGGCGAGAATCCCGGTAGAGGTGGATCTAGCGTCCGAATTCCGATACCGGGATCCGATTCTGGCAGAAGGGACCCTTGTAATTGTCGTCAGCCAGTCCGGTGAGACGGCGGATTCTCTGGCGGCTTTAAGAGAAGCCAAAAAGAAAGGATGCAAGGTGCTTGGAATCGTCAATGTTGTAGGAAGCTCTATTGCCAGAGAAGCTGACAATGTACTATACACCTGGGCGGGACCAGAGATTGCGGTAGCGACTACGAAGGCTTACTCCTGTCAGTTGACTGCATTATACCTTCTGGCTATGCGCTTTGCATACGCAAGAGGAGCGATCAGCGAGAGTGAATTAGCGGAGATGATCGAAGATCTGAAAAAGCTTCCGGCACAGGTGGAGATGTTGCTCAGCCATAAGGATCGGATCCAGAAGTTTGCCAACCGGTATCTGGCAGCCAGAAGCATTTTTTTTATCGGACGGGGAATTGACTATGCGATTTCTTTGGAAGGTTCCCTGAAGCTGAAAGAAGTCTCTTATATTCACTCAGAGGCCTACGCTGCCGGGGAGTTAAAGCACGGAACGATTTCTTTGATTGAGGAGGGAACGCTTGTTACGGCGGTACTGACCCAGGAGGATCTCTATAAAAAAATGCTCAGCAACATGGAAGAGGTCAAGACGCGAGGTGCCTTTGTCATGGCAGTCACCAATGAGGGAAATCTGGATGTGGAGAAGGCGGCGGATTATGTAGTCTATATTCCGGAGACAAATCGGTTTTTCACGAATTCTCTTGCCATTGTACCGCTTCAGTTATTTGGATATTATGTGGCAGTAGGACGTGGCTGCGATGTGGATAAGCCGAGAAATCTTGCCAAATCTGTGACTGTAGAATAGAGAAAAGAGCTGGATTTCCGGGAAGGGAATTCAGCTTTTGTTTATGATTTCATCACAAAAAATACACATTTATTCGATAGACTGTGTATCGAGTAGAAAAGGGATAACTGTCAGAAAGGGGATAAATGTTATGAATCAAGAATACGAATATTATCGTCCGGGAGAAGAGCAAACCGGGAATGGATCCGAATACGGATCTCCAGAATACGAACATCCGAAGCCGCCGAAGAAAAGGGGCAAAGGATCCATGGCGGCAAAGGTCGCGGGACTTGCTGTATTATTCGGTGTAGTCGGAGGGCTGAGTTTTCAGGGGGTAAATTATATATCCGGAAAAGTCCTGGGGACAGGAAATAGTTCCCAGAATTCTTCCCAGGTACAGCCGGTGCAGACGACAGATTCTGCCGATGGGGAGATGAAAGGATCTGATATCACGCAGATTGCGGCTAATTCCATGCCGTTTGTTGTCTCTATCCAGAATATGAGTGTCAAGCAGGTACAGGATTTCTTCGGCGGGATCCGGGAGCAGGAGCAGACGAGTGCAGGATCCGGAATCATTGTAGGACAGAATGATTCAGAGCTGATGATTGTGACAAACAATCATGTGATCGAGAAGAGTCAGACATTGACGGTCACGTTCCATGATGAAACGAGTGTGGAAGCGGTGGTTAAGGGGACCGATGCCACCAAGGATCTGGCGGTGGTTGCTGTTCCGCTGAAACAGATCAGCAGCGATACAAAGGACAGCATCAAAGTTGCGGTACTTGGTGATTCGGAGAATCTTCTCGTTGGAGAAGAGGTGATTGCGATCGGCAATGCGCTTGGCTATGGGCAGTCTGTGACAAACGGGATTGTCAGTGCCAAAGACCGGGAGATTGAAATGGAAGGATTTGACAGCAAGCTGATTCAGACGAATGCAGCCATCAATCCGGGAAACAGCGGCGGAGCGCTTTTAAACAGCCGGGGGGAGGTCATCGGAATCAATACAGTAAAAGTAAACGATTCTGCAGTGGAGGGAATGGGATATGCGATCCCGATTTCTGATGTGACTGATATCATTACTAATCTGATGAATAAAGAGACGAGGACACAGGTGCCGGAAACACGGAGAGGATATATCGGTATTGAAGGAACGAATGTAGATTCTCAGAGCTCAGAGCAATTCGGGATGCCGGAAGGCGTCTATGTTTCCAGAGTGATGAAAGGCGGCGGCGCGGCTGAGGCGGGTATCACAAAGGGATGTGTCATTACCGGAATCGAAGGATCCGGAGTGAATAATATGGAAAGCTTACAGGAGCAGCTCAGTTACTACCGGATCGGTGAGAAAGTGACCCTGACCGTACAGTTCCCACAGGGACAGGGAGAGTACAAGGAGAAAGACGTGGAAGTTACCCTGACAAAGCAATTAAGTTAAGGCCTTTTGGGAAAATCGGGAAAGCCACTTGACAAACACTTGTTGTCATTGTAGTATGAATATATACCGGGACAGGGTATGGATACTCTAACTTCGGCAGTAACGGGATGACGATGAGTAGAAAGCAAGGGAAAGAGGATGCAAGAAGAAAAGACAAAGCACAGGGAAGGTAAGGAATACCGGGATCTGGTTAATCGGCTGAGCCGCATCGAAGGTCAGGTTCGCGGTGTGAAGAAGATGGTGGAAGAGGATCGCTACTGTATCGATATCCTTGTTCAGGTACAGGCGATTCAGGCGGCTTTGAACGGGTTTAATAAGACACTGCTTTCCGAGCATATTCATTCCTGCGTGGTAAAGGATATCCAGGAAGGAAATGTTGAATGTGTGGATGAATTGTGTGAGACGATTAAAAAACTGATGAAATAACGAGATACCATCAGTTATAGAGACGGGGGTGTGCGAAGAACACCCCCGTTTGTTTTAACTGTCTGTGCCTTCTCAGACCGAAGCAGTCCCGTCTTTTCTTTAAGAACGGCAGGCCGGATTGTCGAATTCCGGGTTGAAAGCATAGAAGTTTTTGCTGTCGAGCCGGTCGGTCACGATTCTTAAAGATTCTCCGAATCTTTGGTAATGAACAATTTCACGTTCTCTGAGGAAACGGATTGGAGCAATGATATCCGGGTCGCTGATAAGCCGGAGGATGTTGTCGTATGTTGTGCGCGCTTTTTGTTCTGCGGCGAGATCCTCATGGAGATCTGTGATGGGATCTCCCTTAGACTGGAAGACCGTAGCGGTCCACGGCATACCACTTGCGGCTTGAGGCCAGAGCGCCAGTGTGTGATCCACATAGTAGGTGCCAAATCCTGAGCGCTCAATTTCCTCTGGTGTCAGATTTCTCGTCAGTTGATGGACAATCGCACAAATCATTTCCATATGGGCGAGTTCTTCTGCCCCGAATCCGGATGAAGGAGGCGCTGTGCCAGAAAGAAACATTCCTCAGAGATCAGGGCGGGGTGGAGTCCCTGGACGAGAAGGTACTCACTTTGACGGGGACGGTGCCGGGTGAGGACGCCATCTTTTAGTTGTGGAGTTGTCTTGCGGTAATTCCAGCGAAGCTTTCCGATATAGACCGGATTTTCAAGAATGTCGTGAATGGAAGAATAGGTGAAGGAAGCGGCTTTACGTGGGCGATACTCTTTCTGATCGTTTATCAGGGAGACAATCTCCCTGATCGTACATCCACGCTGACAGAACAGAGAAAAAATCAGGCGGACGGCATTCGCTTCTTTGTTTGGTTCCAGGGTAAAGCCTTTTTGGTCCGGGAGCCGGACACGGTCATAGCCAAATGGGGCGATGTTGCCGACGTATTTCCCCTCACGGACACTGGCAAGGCGGCCAGACTGCATTCTGCGGTTGATGGTTTTGTATTCCCGGCGGGACATGAAGAGACTAAATTCAAAGTATTCCAGGTCAAAGTCATTTCCGGGTTCATAGATTTTATAGGGTGTGATGATCCGTGTGCGACTGTACTGAAACGTTCGGGTGACAATTCCCTGGTCGATGGAATCGCCCCGTGCCAGCCGTTCTATTTCCATCACGAGAACGCCCTCCCAGAGGCCCTTTTCCACTTCCGTAAGAAGCTGCTGCATCACCGGGCGGTCCTGAATCGTGTCGCCGGACCCTACTTCACGGTAGATAGACTGAACAGAAATTGTCAAGGATTTGGCCAAAGAACAGAGGATGGATTCATGGCGTGCTAAGGTACTTCCAGGCTGGAGACGCTCCAGTTCCAGATCCTTTCTGGATTTTCTAAGATACATACAATAGGACAAAAACAAAACCCTCTTTGTCGGTTTTGTAGCAATCTTATGTAAAAATACAGGAGAATATGAAAAGCTCCCAAAATGAGGAGTGCCGGTACAGATACTGTACCGGCAGAATTATGAAAAAGAAAATTGTTTGCTTAGAAAGGTATTTGCTTTCTATGGTTTTTACTATACAGGAAGAATATGAAAAAACTATGTTTCTGATTTGAAAAAAGCATGAACAATATGTAACCAGATCATTCGCTGATTTGATGCTCCCGGCAATATGCAACGAGAATATCGATGAATTCCCCGGCGGATGGCCTGAAAGTCAGGGGATAGGATGCGATTTCAGTCAGAAATTCCCGGTTTCCCCGCTCCCAGCAGATGGTGATGACAGTCCGCAGATTCCGTTCTACATTACTGACCGGGATGCCATAGTAGGCTGCGATATCCAGATACATCTTCTTTGTGATGGAAAGCAGATAGTCTTCGTCGGAGAGGGCCAGAAGGACTGCTCTGTAAAGATAATGATATCCCCGGTATGTCGCGTTGATTCCGAGCCTGTGAATCAGCTGTGACAGGTTTTCCATGCTTCTCCTTTCTCTTACATCTGAGAAAAACCCACAATGCCATATTATAATATAGAAAAATAGAAAATCAGAAAAGCGACATATTTAGACGGAAATAGACAAAGAAAGACAAAAAGAGGAAGGAGGGATTCGGTACGGATTCTTCGGTTCCGATATCGGTCAGAATTCCGGTGACTTCCTTGTAAGGCATGGTGTACCGTTGGGACAGATAACGCATAGACGCCGCAAGCTCACCGTCCGGTCCGCCGAACTGTGTAATGATAATCTGGGCAGCCTTTGGATCCGGTTTGGAAATTTTTACCGGAAACTGAAGTCTTTTTTCATAATTCCACATAAATCAGCACCCTCCTTCCTGCCATGGCCACGGTTCATTGATCCAGGTCCATCTGTCGCCGCAGGATTCGTCCAACGTGTCGATTGTCAGTGGACCATAACATGCGGCATACTCCTTGAGTGCTTTGACACGCTGTTCTTTATATTTGTGAAAATAAGCAAGCGCCTCTTCATCGTCCGGGTGGGTATCAAGATAGAGCTGAATGTCATCTACCGCAAAGCTGACGGTATTAATATGATTTAAAAGCTCTTTTCTGGAAGGGAAGTTTTTCATAAGCGGCATCCCCCTTTGCCAAGAAATGGTTTGTCAAGTTCTTCAAAAATGGTTCCTCTGATAAAACCTTTGCAGACCGGATAAGGTTCCAGGTAGCGCTGCCAAGGAACGTAGGCCATGGCGACAGGGAATTCTTTTCTCAGTTTGTCTTTCACGTCGCAAGGTTTCTGCCGGTTGATTTCGCGAGTAGCTTCACGGCTGTTCTCGCGGTTTTGATAAGGCTGGCGAAACGCGGGACGCTGATAATAATTCTGCATACCGAAACTCCTTTCAATCTTTTTTCTAAGATTATCATATGGAAAAAGAAAGCGAAAGTTACAATTCATTTTGGCAAGAAGGTTGTTTTTCCTTTCTGTTGCGGATATAATAAGGAATCATCGGGGAAGTATAAAGAAAAATATGGAGTGATTTTGATATGGATCAACGGCAAAGACTGAAACGAAAAAGAATGATACGTCAGAAGAAAATGGCGGGAAACGCCGAGTACGCTTATTTTGATTACGGACTTGTAGCTGTGTTGATTTTTCTGATCTGTTTTGGACTGATCATGCTTTACAGCACGAGCTATTATTCTGCTCAGATTGACTATAAGGGGGACGGTGCCTTTTATTTCAGACGACAGCTTCTGTTTAGTGGGGGGAGCCTTTTGGTCATGTATGTAGTGACGAAGGTGGATTATCATCGTTACACACGGTATGCAACGATCCTTTATGTCGTTTCCTTCATCCTGATGGCTCTGGTGCAGACGCCGTTGGGGGTTGAGGTCAATGGGGCGAGGAGATGGCTTCGATTTCCTGTTATTCAGCGATTTCAGCCGTCCGAAATCACAAAGATTGCAATGATACTTTTTATTCCTTACTTGATTTGTAAGTTTGGGAAAAAAGCGTATACAAAAAAGGGGGCGCTTCAGATTCTCCTGTTTGGAATACTTGCGGCGGCAGGTGTATTCGTGCTGACGGAAAACTTAAGTACAGCGATCATTGTATTTGGAATTTCGGCTGTTATTTTTTTTGTGGCTTACCCACGGACAAGAAAGATCGGAATTGTTTTTGTCTGCCTTGTGGTTGGCGGACTGATTGCGGGACAGATTCTGGGAAGGCTTTTGGAGTCCAGCGGGAACTTCCGTTTACAGAGAATCCTCTCCTGGGTGGACCCGGAAAAATACGCCAAAAGCGGAGCTTTCCAGACAATGCAGGGACTTCTGGCAATCGGAAGCGGCGGATTTTTCGGAAAGGGACTGGGGGGCAGCGCTCAGAAGATGGTGATCCCGGAGCCGCAGAATGATATGATTCTTTCTATCATTTGTGAGGAGCTGGGGGTCTTCGGACTGATCGTTGTCCTGGTACTGTTTGGAATGTTGCTTTACCGTCTGATGTTTATCGCACAGAATGCGCCGGATCTCTATGGATCGCTGATCGTGACCGGAGTCTTCGCCCACATCGCCATCCAGGTTCTTTTGAACGTAGCGGTTGTGCTGAATGTGATTCCGACGACAGGAATTACACTGCCGTTTATCAGTTACGGAGGTACTTCAGCGGTCTTTCTGATGATTGAGATGGGGATTGTGTTGAACGTCTCAGGAAAAATCAAAATCCGCAGATAAAATTCCTTTTCTTTCCTCCTGGTTTGTGTTATGATAAGGAAGTAGTATTGAAAACTACATATTATAGATGTAAAAATCATACAATGGTATGTAGGAGGAATAGAGATGAGTTATAAAGTCATTGTAGATAGCTGCGGAGAACTTACGCCTGATATGAAAAAAGCCGGGAATATTTTTACGGCTTCTCTCACATTGAATGTAGGCGGACATCTGGTTGTTGATGACGAGACATTTGACCAGGCGGACTTTTTGGTCCGTGTGGCAAGATGCAGTGAATGTCCTAAGTCATCCTGTCCGTCTCCGGAGGCTTATATGAAAGCATTTGAGGGCGAGGAAGAGAGAGTCTATGTGGTGACGCTTTCAGCAGAGCTGAGCGGTTCGTACAACAGCGCCGTCCTTGGGAAAAATCTGTTCCTTGAGGAGCACGGACAGAAAGATATCTACATTTTCAATTCCCGGTCCGCTTCTGTGGGTGAGACGCTGATCACGAAGAAGATCATGGAGTGTGAAGAGCGGGGGCTCGGCTTTCAGGAAGTGGTCAATGCGGTGGAGACATATATCGACGGACAAAATACGTATTTTGTTCTGGAATCACTGGAGACCTTGCGTAAGAACGGAAGACTCACCGGACTGAAAGCCTTGGCGGCGTCTGTTTTGAATATTAAGCCGGTGATGGGAGCCACAAAGCAGGGCGTCATCATCCAGCACGGGCAGGCAAGGGGAATCAACAAGGCTCTGGCGAAGATGGTGGATCGTGTGTCGGAGGAGATTGTTTCCCCGGAGAAGAAGACACTTGGTATCGCTCACTGCAACTGTCCGGCGCGGGCAGAGATGGTCAGAGAGATGCTTTTAAAGAAGCTGCCGCTTGGAGATATCATTGTTCTTGATACAAGAGGGGTCAGCAGCATGTATGCAAATGACGGAGGGATTATCATTGCGGTATAAGATAATGCCGTTTTGTGTGGGAAATGTGAAATCCGGATTCCAAACTTGTATTTGTCCGGTGAATGTGATATCATATATACTAGTTGAGTGCAAAAGGAGTAACAGTTATGAGCCTGACAAATGCAGATTCTTATAAAAATAACAGGGAAAAGAGAAAAAAAGAAGCAAAGAAAAAGAAGCTGCTCTTCCGTCTAAAGACAGCACTAGCAGCAGTCATTGTTGTGTTGATCTGTGTTTGGATCGGATATTCCGGATATCAGAAAATTGAGGAGAATAAACCGAGAGCGAGCGTGACAGCAGATTACACCGCTTTCGATGATTATCTTTCAGGACTTAGTAATGCAGAGGCAGCAGAATAGAATAGGATGAAGAAAGAAGACAGTATGGTTTCGGCCATACTGTTTTTTTGTATAGGAAACTGTGTATCATCCCAGGGTATGGCTTTCAGAGCTTCCGGTAATTGTGTGAAATGAGTGTCGAAAAGGGTCAAAGGAGGTAAGAAATTATTAAGAATCATTTTGGAAAAAGTACTTGAAAAAGGTAGTTGTGTGGTTTACAATGGTTTCAAGTGGTAGAAAGTGGAGAGTAGTGGTACAAAATGGGGAAGACATCCCCGTTTTGGAAGAAGGTGAGTTGCATGTTGAACGGAGAATTCAATCATAGCATTGACACAAAAGGCCGCCTCATCATCCCTTCTAAGTTCCGCGAAAGTCTGGGAGAACATTTCGTGATAACAAAGGGAATGGACGGCTGTTTATTTGTGTATCCGGACAATGAATGGAGCGCCTTTGAAGATAAGCTCCGGGAATTACCACTTACCAACAAAAAAGCCAGAGACTTCAAACGGTTCTTTCTTGGAAGCGCTGTCGATGGCGAACTTGACAAGCAAGGTCGAGTACTTATCTCTTCTGCCCTGAGAGCTTATGCCGGACTGGAAAAGGAAGTGGTACTGGCAGGTGTCCTTGATAAGATTGAAATCTGGGACAAGAAAGCTTGGGATGCACACAATGAGGAAGTGGAGGCGGATATCGATGATATCGCCGGCGACATGGAAGATCTGGGCCTTCGCATTTAGGTGTAGCAGGTGAAGGAGGAAACCATGGCATTTGAACACAAATCAGTATTATTAGAAGAGGTCGTAAATGGTCTGAACATCAAGCCAGACGGCATTTACGTAGATGGAACGCTTGGTGGAGGCGGACATGCTTTTGAAGTATGTAAGCAGTTAAGTGACAAGGGGAGTTTTATCGGAATAGACCAGGACGCCGCCGCGATTGAAGCGGCAGGAATCCGGCTTCGCAGTTTCGGGGAGAAAGTCACAATCGTAAGGAGCAACTATTGTGATATGAAGCTGCGGCTAAAAGAATTAGGCATTGACAAAGTGGATGGGATTGTCCTCGATCTGGGCGTATCGTCTTATCAGTTGGATACGGCAGAGCGTGGATTCTCATACACAAAGGATGCGCCGCTTGATATGCGGATGGACACCCGGCAGGCAAAGACAGCCGCTGATATTGTCAATGGATACAGTGAGATGGACCTTTTTCGCATCATTCGTGATTACGGAGAAGATAGATTTGCGAAGAACATCGCAAAGCACATTGTAATGGAACGGGAAAAAGGTCCTATTACAACCACTTTAGAACTTACAGAGATTATAAAAGCATCGATCCCAATGAAATTTCAGAAAATGTCGGGTCATCCGGCCAAGAGGACGTTTCAGGCGATCCGGATTGAGCTGAATCAGGAACTGACAGTTTTAAGGGAATCTTTGGATGAGATGATTGACTTACTTAATAAAGGTGGAAGGATCTGCATTATTACATTCCATTCACTGGAAGATCGGATTGTAAAGGAAGCGTTTCGCAGAAACGAGAATCCGTGCACCTGTCCGAGCCATTTTCCAGTGTGTGTATGTGGGAAGAAGTCAAAAGGAAAGGTGATCACGAGAAAGCCAATTCTTCCGGGGGAAACAGAGACAGTGGAAAACAGCAGATCAAAGAGCGCGAAGCTTCGTATTTTCGAGCATATCTGATACGAAACATCGTGTGAAGTACCAGACACAGAAAAGAGGGAACGTGTATGGCATCAGGAAAGAAACGAAGAACACATAACGAAGCATATATGTACGATAATCTTGTCCGGGTCAGACGACCGCAGATACATCAGGAGGCAGGATACTACGAAGAGGAGGCCAGGACTGTGAGTCCGCAGACGAAAAAGAACCAGCGCAGGGCAATGAAGCTCGGCTTTGGTTATGTGACATTTTTTGCCGGGGCGGTGGCGGTCGCACTATTTGTCTGCTTTCATTATCTTGGAGCCCAGGCGGATTTGGAACAGAAGACAAGAAAAATTGAAAGTCTGCGGACAGAGATCACCAGCCTGAAAGAGAAAAATACATCAGAATACAATCATATCGCAAATTCCGTCAATCTGGACGAGGTTCAGCAAAGGGCAGCGGAGCTTGGTATGGTATATGCGGAGGATTCCCAGATTGTGAAATACCAAAGCGCAGGAGATCATAAAATCAGACAGTACGAAAGCATTCCGGAAGATGGAGAAGCAACGGATAAATAACAGCATAGTGAAAAGGGGAATTCCATGGAAAGAAAGAGAACTCAAAAAGAATCCCAGAATTTTCATAAAAAATTTCCGAAAAGAATGAAAATAAAGCTGGTAGGAGTGTTTACGGCAATCGTACTGGCTTTTGTTTTTTTGGCAGGAAAGGCAGTTGCCTTAAATCTTGTCAAAGGGGAGGAGTACCAGAAGCAGGTTATGAGCCAGATGCGAAGCGGGAGTCAGATCATCCACTTTAAACGTGGCGATATTCTGGATACAAATGATACAGTTCTGGCTACAAGCGAGCGTTCCTACAACGTGATCCTCGATGTGGCGGGACTTCTGGAGACGAAGACGTCCTATCAGAATAAGAAGATCAATGCCACAGTGGAAGCGCTTGTCAAAGGGTTTGACCTGGATGAGTCAGATCTCAGGGAGATTTTGCAGGACGAGTCGGACAGTCGCTATGTGATCTTGAAAAAAGATGTGGATTATGAGACCGGAAAAGATTTTCAGACGAAGATGGATAAGAGCAAAAATATTGTCAGTGTGACACTGGAAGATTCCTATACGAGAACCTACCCTTACGGAACCATGGCAAGTGATGTGATCGGATTTACTTCCTCAGGAAACAGCGGAACGATCGGTCTGGAGGCATATTATAATAACGAACTGAATGGAACAGATGGAAAAAAAACAGGGTATCTCTCGTCTGGATCCAGCTCAGAGAACGTAGTGAAAAGCCCGACGGACGGCAATTCCATTGTCACAACGATTGACGCGAATCTGCAGGCGATCGTGGAGAAGCATATTCTGGAATTAAATGAAAGGCTGCGGGATAACTACCGTGAGGGCGAGGGTACGAAAAACACAGCCGTGATCCTGATGGATCCAAACACTGGAGCTATTCTGGCTGAGGCAAGTTACCCGAATTTTGATCTGAATCAGCCAAGGGATCTGTCGAAATATTATACGACAGAGGAGCAGGAGGCCATGACTGAGGAGGAGCGTCTGGAGACACTTAATGCGCTGTGGAGAAACTTCTGCGTCAGCGATACGTTTGAACCGGGATCCACGATGAAGCCGTTTACGATGGCGGCCGGATTTGAGACCGGCAAACTGACTGGAGATGAGACATATGTATGCGGCGGTTCCTATTCCTATGAAGGAGTTGCCAAGCCGGTTTCCTGTATCGCCACAGACGGACATGGGACAGAAACATTAAAACAAGTGCTGGAAAATTCCTGCAACGTCGGAATGATGCATATTGCAGATACACTCGGCGCGGAGGACTTCTGCCGGTATCAGCATATCTTTGGTTTTGGAGAGTACACAGGCATTGATCTGCCTGGAGAGGGGGATACATCCAATCTTCTGTACACGGCTGATAACATGCAGCCCATCGATCTGGGAACCAACGCTTTTGGACAGAATTTTAATGTGTCGATGACACAGCTTGCGGCGGGTTTTTGCTCCCTGATCAATGGGGGAAATTACTATGAACCGTATCTGGTGAAAGAGATCCGCAATGCTCAGGGGGACGTTGTGGAGACGAAGACTCCGGTGCTGGCAAGAAAAACCGTATCCCAGGAAACGTGCGAGATTCTGAAAGACTATATGCTTGGAGTCGTAGAAGAGGGAAGTGGAAAATCAGCCCAGGTAGAGGGGTATGCTATTGGCGGAAAGACCGGTACTGCGGAGAAACTGCCTCGAAGCCAAGGAAAGAACTTAAATTCTTTCATTGGATATGCCCCGCAGGAAAATCCGGAAGTTATGATATACGTTGTTGTGGACGAGCCGAATCTGGCACAGCAGGCGGCAAGTTATCTGGCGACAAGACTTTCTGCGGACATTATGAAAGAAGCATTTCCATATTTGAATATTACAAAATCGGAATAAATAGAATAACCTCACAGAAGGATTAATAAGCTATATCAATCACTTCTGTGAGGTTTTTTATGAAGAATAAAACCTATAATAAAAGGAAGATTCTCATTGTGTTTATCGGGGCGTCGCTAATGATACTGGGGCTGATTGCAAGACTTTGTTATCTGATGATTTTTGACGCGGAATATTATCAAAAGAAGGCCGAGGCTCTCCACGAACGGGAGCGGGAGATCAAGGCGGCAAGAGGAGAGATTATCGACCGGAACGGTAAAGTACTTGCTACCAATAAGACGGTCTGTACCGTTTCGGTGATTCACAGTCAGATCGAGGATGCGGACGCAGTGACGAAAGCTCTTGCCGGGACACTGGAGATGGAGGAAGAAACCGTACGGAAAAAGGTGGAGAAAGTTTCCTCTATGGAACGAATCAAAACCAACGTGGAAAAAGAAGTTGGAGACCGGATCCGGGAGATGAATCTGGCAGGCGTCAAGGTGGATGAAGATTTCAAACGGTATTATCCGTACGAAGAGCTTGCCAGCAAGGTGCTTGGCTTCACAGGGGGTGATAATCAGGGGATTATCGGACTGGAGGTCAAGTACGAAGATTATCTGAAAGGAGAAAATGGAATGATTCTCTCCACTACGGACGCAAGAGGCGTGGAGCTGGAGGGGATCGCAGAGGACCGGGCAGAGCCGACTGCCGGCAATACCTTGCGGATCAGCATCGATTATAACATTCAGAAGTACGCCCAGCAGATGGCGCAGAAGGTAATGGAGGAAAAGCAGGCGGAGAAGGTGGCGATCATCCTGATGAATCCGCAGAACGGAGAGATCTATGCTATGGTGAACTGGCCGGAGTTTAATCTGAACGAACCATTTGAACTTCCGGAGGGAACGACATATGATTCGGAGGATGAAAAGCAGGAACTTTTAAACCAGATGTGGAGAAACGGGTGTATCAACGACACCTATGAGCCGGGTTCTACCTTTAAAATCATCACCTCCAGCGCCTGTCTGGAGGAGGGGGTCGTTGATCTGGATGATACGTTTGTCTGTCCGGGATACAAGATCGTGGAGGATCGGAGGATCCGGTGCCACAAGGTAGGCGGGCACGGTGCCGAGACGTTTGTGGAGGGCGTCCAGAATTCCTGTAACCCGGTTTTCATGGAAATTGGACTACGCCTTGGAGCGGAACGGTTCTGTGACTATTTCGAACAGTTCGGGCTGATGGAAAAGACCGGGGTGGATCTTCCGGGGGAGGCTTCTACTATCATGCACCGGCTGGAAGATATCGGGGAGGTAGAGCTTGCTACCATGACATTCGGTCAGTCGTTCCAGGTGACGCCGGTACAGATGGCCGCCACAGTCAGTTCCTTGATCAATGGAGGAAAGAGGGTAACGCCTCATTTTGGGGTAGAAGTGCTGGACAGTGAGAGCGGGAAGACGCTTAAGACATTTTCGGATAAACAGGGCAGAAGGGTCATATCTGAGAAAACGTCAGAGACGATGCGGAAAATCCTGGAGAGCGTGGTTTCAGTCGGATCCGGGAAAAACGCCTATATCGAGGGATACAGTATCGGAGGAAAGACGGCCACGTCCCAGACTCTGCCAAGAAGCGCCAACAAATATATTTCTTCCTTTATTGGCTTTGCTCCGGCCGAAAATCCGCAGATTCTGGGAATGTGTGTTATCTACGACCCTAAGGGAATCTATTATGGCGGAACGATCGCAGCCCCGGTTGTGCGGGAGATTTTTGATGACGTACTGCCGTACCTTGGCATCGAAAAACAAGAGAACGCAAAGTCTGAAAAGGAAGAGTGACCGTGACAGAAAAGAAGAGCAGCCTGCGGCAGAAAGAAAGAGCGAGCCATGGCGGTCGACTTGCATTGATGGTACAAATACGTTATAATGGTACGCAGGCATATAGGCCTGTTTAGAAACCAAAGGATGAAGAGGTGCAGATATGGATTTTACATTCGTAGTACCGGTTCTGATCTCATTTGTACTGAGTGTGATTATGGGGCCGATCGTGATTCCGATGTTACGGAAAATGAAAATGAAACAGACAGAACGTGTGGAGGGGGTGGAGTCTCATCTACAGAAGGCGGGGACGCCGACCATGGGAGGCGTGATGATTCTGGCTTCTATTGTAGTTACCTCCCTCTTTTATGTAAAGGATTATCCGAAGATTATTCCGATCTTGTTCGTAACGCTTGGGTTTGGACTGATCGGATTTCTGGATGATTATCTCAAGGTTGTGATGAAGCGCTCGGACGGACTCTTTCCAAAGCAGAAGTTCGCCCTTCAGATTGTGATAACTGCGGTATTTGCCTATTATCTGATCCATGTTACTCATACACCGTTGACCCTTCTGATTCCATTTTCTGGTGGAAGATACTGGAATATAGGATGGCTTGCCATTCCGCTGTTATTTATAGCAGTGATCGGTACGGTCAACGGCGTCAATTTTACAGATGGACTCGATGGGCTTGCCTCCAGTGTGACCGTGCTTGTTGCTACATTCTTTACGGTGGTGGCAGTAGGAACAAAGAGTGGGATTGAGCCGGTCACCTGTGCGGTGGTAGGTGCGCTTATGGGATTCCTTCTGTTTAATGTCTATCCGGCCAGTGTGTTTATGGGAGACACCGGATCTCTGGCTCTTGGAGGATTCGTGGCGTCCACGGCATATATGCTTCAGATGCCCATTTTCATCATCATTGTCGGAATGATTTATCTGATAGAGGTGGCGTCGGTGATGATTCAGGTTACTTATTTTAAGAAGACAGGTGGAAAACGGATTTTTAAGATGGCTCCGATTCATCATCATTTTGAGCTCTGTGGATGGTCTGAGACGAGGATCGTGGCAGTCTTTTCCATTATCACGGCGATTCTGTGTCTGATTGCGCTGTTGGCACTATAAGAAGAAAGGACGGAAGAGTAATGTTAAAAAACGGGAAAAAGGTACTCGTGTTCGGCTCTGGAAAGAGTGGGATTGGTGCGGTGATGCTTCTGGAGCACGAGGGCGTTGATACGATCTTATATGATGGAAATGAAAAACTCGATCCGGAAGAAATCCGGAGACGTCTGCCAAAGGACAGTAAGGCGGAAATAATATTCGGACCGTTTCCGGAGGATCAGATGGAAAAAATCGGTCTTGCGGTTTTAAGTCCGGGTGTTCCAGTGGATCTTCCGGTTGTGGAGAAGATGAAGGCGGACGGGATCCTGATCTGGGGAGAAATCGAGCTTGCATATCACTATGGCAGGGGAGATGTACTGGCTATTACGGGGACGAATGGAAAGACGACCACCACGACACTTCTTGGTGAGATTATGAAGGCTCATCAAAGTGAGGTGTTTGTAGTTGGAAATATCGGTAATCCGTACACCATGGAGGCTATGAAGATGACAGAGCAAAGTGTAACTGTTGCGGAGATTAGCAGTTTCCAGCTGGAGACGATTCATGGGTTTGCGCCGAAGATCAGCGCGATCTTAAATATTACGCCGGATCATCTGAACAGACACCACACCATGGAGAACTATATCAGCGCCAAAGAGGCCATTACAAGAAACCAGACGAAGGATGACTACTGTGTGCTGAATTATGAAGATGACGTGCTCCGGGTGTTCGGGGAAGAGACAGAAGCGACACCATTTTATTTTAGTAGTAAAAGGGAACTTCCGGTGGGGATTTACTTAAAAGACGGGGAGATTATCTACCGGAATCAGGAAGTAGTTCCGGTTTGCCGTGTGGAGGAGCTCATGCTGCTTGGAACCCATAATTATGAAAATGTGATGGCGGCGGTGGCGATAGCAGCGCTCTATGGCGTACCGATGGAGACAATCCGGAAAGTCATAAAGGGGTTTTCAGGAGTGGAACACAGGATCGAATTCGTGATGGAAAAAGATGGAGTGGCATACTATAACGATTCGAAAGGGACGAATCCGGACGCGGCAATCCGTGGTATTACCGCAATGAATCGTCCAACCATTCTGATCGGAGGGGGCTATGATAAGCAGTCTGAATACAATGAATGGATCGAAAGCTTTCAGGGAAAAGTAAAGAAACTCATCCTGCTCGGGGAGACGAAGGAGAAAATTGCAATGACTGCGGAGAAATATGGATTTACCGACTACGCCTTTGTGGATAGTTTGGAGGATGCAGTGCGGTGTGCGAAAGAAGAAGCCAAAGCGGGGGATGCTGTATTGCTTTCGCCGGCGTGTGCAAGCTGGGATATGTTTCGAAGCTACGAAGAACGGGGAGAGAAGTTTAAAGACTTGGTAAAATCGCTGTAAGGAGAGGGATAGATTGAAGCAGGCGGAAAAACCGGAATCCAGAGGGACGGATAAGGTGCTTCTGGTGATTGTTTTTTTACTTGTGATAATAGGACTGATAATCCTTTACAGTACCAGTTCCTATAATGGACAGATAAAGTTCGGAGATCCTTTTTACTATTTGAAAAAACAGATCTTCGCTACATCCCTTGGATTGGCCGGGATGTATGCGGTCGCCAGAACCGATTATCATATCTGGGAAAAGCTGGCGGTGCCGGGGTATCTGATGGCAATTGTACTTTGCATTGCCGTCATGTTGTTCGGCGATGAATATAATGGCTCCAAAAGATGGCTGTCTTTGGGGCCATTTTCTTTTCAACCGTCAGAATACGTGAAAGTTGCGTTGATTGTATTTCTCGCATGGCTGGTGACAAAAAACGTCAAAAAAATCGGAAAGCTTACCACATTATTCAGGATCATGCTGTTTGCCCTTCCTGTTGTAGGACTTGTGGGGGCCAGCAACTTAAGCACGGCGGTGATTATTCTTGGCATTGCCGTGATCCTGATCTTTACCGCCAGTCCGAAATATGCCCAGTTCATATGGATGGCGGTGACAGGGATTGGATTCATGGCTATCTTTCTTGGACTGGAGAGTTACCGTTTGGAGCGTATCGCCATCTGGCAGAATCCGGAGAAATATGAGAAAGGGTACCAGACGCTCCAGGGACTCTTTGCCATTGGCTCCGGCGGCCTGTTCGGGAAAGGGCTTGGCAGTAGTATCCAGAAGCTCGGCTTCGTGCCGGAGGCACAAAACGACATGATTTTTTCCATCATCTGTGAGGAGCTCGGACTTGTGGGGGCTATCCTTGTGATTTTGTTGTTTTTCCTTTTGATCTGGCGTTTTTTCGTGATTGCCTCCCATGCGTCGGATTTGTTCGGCGCGCTGATTGCGGCAGGAGCCATGGCGCACATGATGATACAGGTAATCTTAAATATCGCGGTCGTGACCAATACGATTCCGAATACTGGTATCACGCTCCCCTTTATCAGCTATGGAGGGACGTCGGTTGTCTTTCTTCTTGTGGAAATGGGGCTTGTATTCAGCGTGGCCAGTTGGTAAAATAGAAACGTTAATGATGGAACATACAGGAGGCACATCGATGAATGAACAGGTCGTGCAAAGGGATGAGAAGAGAAAAGAATTAAAACGTACCAGGCGCAGGCAGATCATCAAAAGACTGGGAAGCGGGGCGGCGGTTCTTGCTGCCATCATTTTGTTTCTCCTCTTATTTCAGCTCAGAGAAATTCGGGTGGAGGGGTCTGATTTTCTCACGGAGGGTGAGATCAGACAGTATATCCTTGAGCAGGGAGGGGATGGCAATTCTCTTGTCCTGCTACTTAGTACAAAGTTTGGGGATTTCCCGGAGCCGGCGACTGTTCAGAGTATGAAGTTCCACATGGTCAATCCGTGGACGATCCGTGTAGTCGTCAAGGAAAAATCCCCTGCCGGATATGTACAGAACCAAGAGAGCTATATTTATTTTGACAATGAGGGGACGGTACTTGGCATTACGGACGCTCCAAGGGATGGTGTGAGCCTGGTTGAAGGACTGGACGTCTCAAAGGTGGAGCAGGGAGAGAAACTTCCGGTGGAGGATTCCTCTATTTTTGAATATATTGTCCAGATTCAGGAGATTCTTACCAGATACAAGGTAAGTCCGGACCGGATTGTCACAGACGGAGAGAATATCACCCTTTATTTTGGGAAGATCTGCGCCAAACTTGGAAGTGGAGATCCGAAAGAAAAGGCTGAGCAGCTTCCGTCGATTCTGGAAAAGCTGGAGGGCCAGAACGGTACATTGTACTTGGAGCATTACGGGCAGTTGACAGAGACGATCCGCTTTGAAAAAAGTGAAGCGGCCAAGGAATAAATGCTTCCGAACTGCGGGAAGAAGGAGCTTTTGGGGTTTGTGGCGAAAATCCCGCTTAGATAAACCACATATACAAAGTACATAAAAAATTTATGATTTTCATCAAGTTTGAACTTAGATTTTTGCGGCTTTGTATATGGTTGAACTGTTACTAAAAAAATCGAAAAATAGAAAAAATTCTATTGAAATTTGCCCGGAAAGACTATATTATATAGTATATATGGCAGAATACATGTACTAGTAGGGTGTATAAATAATAAAGCATAACAAAGGAGGAGACACTCTTGTTAGAAATTAAGACAAATGAATCAGAAGCAGCAGCAAAAATTATCGTCGTTGGTGTAGGTGGAGGCGGTAACAATGCTGTCAACCGCATGATAGATGAGCAGATTGCAGGCGTAGAGTTTATCGCCATCAACACAGACAAACAGGCTCTCTCATTCTGCAAGGCTCCTACACTGATGCAGATCGGAGACAAGCTCACAAAAGGACTTGGAGCAGGAGCAAAGCCGGAAGTTGGCGAGAAGGCAGCAGAGGAGAGCGCGGATGAGATTGCGGCAGCACTCAAAGGTGCAGATATGGTATTTGTTACATGCGGCATGGGCGGCGGTACAGGTACAGGTGCGACACCAGTAGTAGCACGTATCGCAAAAGAACAGGGTTCCCTGACAGTCGGCGTTGTTACAAAGCCGTTCCGTTTTGAATCCAGGGCACGTATGAACAATGCCCTCGCTGGTATTGAAAAGTTAAAAGAAAATGTAGACACACTGATTGTCATTCCGAATGATAAGCTTCTTGAGATCGTTGACAGAAGAACAACGATGCCGGACGCTCTGAAAAAGGCGGACGAAGTTCTTCAGCAGGGTATCCAGGGCATTACAGATCTCATCAATGTACCGTCTCTGATCAACCTTGATTTTGCGGATATCCAGACCGTTATGATCGACAAGGGCATTGCTCACATCGGTATCGGACATGGAAGAGGAGACGACAAGGCGCTTGAGGCTGTAAAACAGGCTGTGGCAAGTCCGCTGCTTGAGACGACGATTTCCGGTGCGTCCCACGTGATTATCAACATTTCCGGAGATATCACTCTGATGGACGCAAGCGATGCGGCAGAGTACGTTCAGGAGCTTGCAGGAGAAGAGGCAAATATTATCTTTGGTGCAATGTACGATGAGACCAAGTCCGACGAGGCCACAGTGACTGTCATTGCGACAGGTTTACATAACAGTACAGAGAGTACTGCATCCAGACTAAAATCCAAGATCGGAGTTACAAAGCCGGCCGGATCTGTATTTGCTACTGATACACAGGCACATACAGCACTCAAGACAGATATGGGAAGAGTGACTCAGATGCCACAACAGACAAGAACAACTACAGCAGCTCCAGAGACAAATGCTCCTACAGCACCTTCCACACCATCTTACACAGCGGGGACAGGAAGGGTGAAAGAGCAGACCATCAAGATTCCGGACTTCTTCAAGAAATAGGAATCGAAGGTTCGGACATACAAAGAGATCCGATATTTGGCACTTTAGATATCATACAGACTACAAGACGAATGAAAGGTATGGAGACAGAAAAGCCTCCATACCTTTTTCTGTGCAAAATTACTATTTTTCTTTAAGATAAAAAGGGAGATGTGTCCAGATGCATCGGAACACACCTCCACGAAGGAATAGACAAATCATGTCGAAAGAAAACGCATTTCTCTGTCAGTTTCTGACAAATTTTCAAGTGGTTTTTTCTTATAATACTTTTTGTTCGTATACTGAATCGATTTAGCAGCGACGGGAGAAAAGAGTGTGAAGGATGTACTATGAAATCTATATTGATGTATTTTTCCTCATCAATTTTATGATGGATTATCTGCTTCTTGCGGCGGTTTGCCGGATGTTGTCCATGGAGTTTAAGAGGCGGCGGGTGCTTCTGGGGGCCTTAATGGGAGCGGTTCTTACCTGTCTTGTGATTATAATCCCGACAGGCGGGATCGTGCGTCTGATTCTGTGTCATTTGATAGTGAATTCAGCTATGGTTATGACAGGACTTGGTGTGAAGTCTGCCCGGGAGCTCATGAAGGCTTTGCTGATGCTCTACGGGGGAGGATTCTTGCTTGGAGGTATTTTTAGCTTTTTTGGACAATATATTCGTACAGGGAGCCTTTTTTTCCTTTTTGCTGTTGTCAGCTATGAAGTGTTGGAGGCGGTGTGGGCCTTTTTTCGGCAGGTTCACAGGCAGAATGGGTATACCTGCGAGGCGCAGATCGAAACAGCGGGAAAACGGATCCGGCTTCAGGGACTGATTGATACCGGAAACAGGCTGAAAGATCCGCTCTCCGGGCAGCCGGTATGCATCGTGGAACGAGAGGCGGTTTTGGAACTTCTGGAGAAGGCGAAGGAGCAGCGGCAGATCGGTTTTCGATCCGTAGGGAATACGAATGCCAAGATTCTTCTTGTGCGGATGGAAAGTCTGACCCTGTGGGGAAAGAGCAAAAAGCAGATCCGGGATGTATGGATTGGAATTTCTGATACCCGGATTTCGACAGATGGAACTTACCGGATGCTTGTCAATCCGGATATTTTTTAGGAGGGGATATTCATGATTATGAGTCTTACAGTGCCAAGTGCGTTCAGACAAAAGATCCTGCCTGCGTTTCGGACATGGTTATTTCCGGAAAAGCAGGAAGTCTATTATATAGGGGGATCGGATATTTTGCCTCCTCCTCTGGAGATGGAGGAAGAGGCAAGGGCAATCGAACAACTTTGCAGCGAACATAATGAACATGCCAGAAAGCAGCTCATTGAGCATAACCTGAGGTTGGTAGTGTACATTGCAAAGAAGTTTGACAATACAGGGGTAGGAGTGGAGGATCTGATTTCCATTGGGACCATCGGTCTTATTAAAGCTATTAATACATTTAATCCAGAGAAGAATATTAAGCTTGCGACCTATGCGTCACGGTGTATCGAAAATGAGATCCTGATGTATCTGCGGAGAAATAATAAGACAAAGCTGGAGGTATCTATTGACGAGCCGCTGAATGTGGATTGGGACGGGAATGAACTTCTGCTCTCGGACATTCTGGGGACGGAGGAAGATACGATCTATAAGGATATGGAGAGCGAGGCGGAGAAAAGTATGCTGATCCGTGCGGTGGGAAGGCTTTCTGTGAGGGAGCGAAGAATCGTCAGTATGCGTTTTGGTCTTGGAACTCCGGACGGTGAGGAGATGACGCAAAAGGAAGTGGCGGATGTACTTGGAATTTCCCAGTCCTACATCTCCAGACTGGAAAAGAAAATCATGGTGAGGTTGAAAAAAGAAATTGCAAAATTGGAATAAAAATATAGCTATTATCTGAAAAAAAGTGATACAATATCTACATACGATACGAAAAGAAAAGAGGCGATGGTATGAAATTGAGATTTATCGGTGCGGCACATGAAGTAACAGGAAGCTGCCATCTTTTGGAGGTATGCGGAAAGCACATTTTGGTAGACTGTGGAATGGAGCAGGGACCGGATCTGTATGAAAATCAGGAGATCCCGGTATCAGCCTCGGAGATAGACTATGTGTTGTTAACGCATGCCCATATCGATCATTCCGGCAATCTGCCTCTCCTTGTGAAACAGGGTTTCCAGGGAGAGATTGTATCTACCTTTGCAACGTCGGATCTTTGCGGCATCATGCTCCGTGACAGCGCGCATATCCAGGAATTTGAGGCAGAATGGAGAAACCGCAAGGCCAGAAGAAGTGGGGCGCCGTTTTACGAACCTCTTTATACAATGCAGGATGCAGTGGACGCGGCAGCGCTTTTTGCCCCGTGTGATTATGGACAGAAGATCTCCCTCTGCGATGGTGTGGAGGTGCGCTTCAACGATGTGGGCCACCTCCTTGGTTCTGCCTGTATCGAGGTATGGATCACGGAGGAGGGCGAGACGAGGAAGATTGTTTTCTCCGGTGACGTGGGGAATATCAATCAACCGATCATCAAGGACCCGATGACCGTGAAAGAGGCGGATTATGTAGTGATTGAGTCTACATACGGAAACCGGATTCATGGGGCTGGCATTCCGGACTACGTAGGCGACTTTACGAAAGTGATCAGGGAGACGTTTGCAAAAGGTGGAAATGTGGTCGTTCCATCCTTTGCGGTGGGCCGTACCCAGGAGGTTCTCTACTTTATCCGGGAGATCAAGGAGAAAAACCTGCTGCCGGAATATCCGGATTTTGAAGTGTATGTGGACAGTCCGCTGGCAATCGAAGCGACCAATGTATTTAATAAAAACATGTTGGGTTGCTTTGACGAGGAGGCCATGGAACTAGTACAAAAGGGCGTTAACCCGCTCCGTTTTCCAGGACTGAAACTGACGACTACAAGTGAAGAGTCCAAGCAGATCAATTTCGACGAGAAGCCAAAGATTATCATATCGGCGTCCGGTATGTGTGAGGCGGGACGAATCCGCCATCATCTGAAACACAATCTGTGGCGCAGGGAGTGTACGGTTCTGTTCGTGGGTTACCAGGCGGCCGGCACCTTGGGGCGAAAACTCATCGAAGGTGCGGAATGTGTGAAACTCTTCGGTGAAAATGTGGAGGTTAATGCCAGGATCTGCGCCTTGGAGGGTATCAGTGGACATGCGGACAAAAACGGGCTTTTAAACTGGCTGTCCGCCTTTGAGACTCCGATCCGTCATGTGTTTGTCGTCCACGGGGAGGATCAGGTGACCGACGAGTTTGCGGCTTCCATCAAGGAGACGCTCGGATATGAGGCTTTTGCTCCGTTTTCTGGGGGAGCCGTGGATCTTCTGACGGATGAGATCTTAAGCGAGGGACTCAGGATTCCGAAGAAATCTGCGGAAAAACCTGCCAGAATCCGGGCAAATCAGATATTTGGCCGTGCGGTATCCGCGGCGAAGAGGCTGCTTGACGTGGTAATGAAAAACGAAGGGCTATCTAATAAAGATCTTGCTAAGTTGGAAAGTCAGATTTTAAATCTTGCAGACAAGTGGGATCGGAACGACTGATCAGAGTATCCGAACGTGCAACATGTCAAGGACTAAAAGTTTTTTTATTTTTTCCATCATTGTATAAGAGTGTGCCGGTATGCACATCATTTCTGTTAGAAAGGCAGATTTGCTGTGACAGGAGGATGTACGATGGCACTGAACAAGGTGGAAATATGCGGAGTGAATACCTCAAAGCTTCCGCTTCTGAAAGAGGAAGAAAAGGAAGAACTTTTCGCCCGGATTAAGGAGGGCGATGAGGAAGCAAAAGAGAAGTACATTAAAGGAAATTTACGACTTGTGTTAAGTGTAATCAAGCGGTTTGCGGGGAGCAGCGAAAATCCGGACGATCTGTTTCAGATTGGCTGTATCGGCCTGATAAAGGCGGTCAACAATTTTAATACAGAGCTGGATGTTCGTTTCTCTACTTATGCGGTGCCGATGATTATCGGTGAAATCCGCAGGTATATGCGGGACAATAATTCCATCCGGGTCAGCCGTTCGTTGCGGGACACGGCGTACAAGGCGATCTACGCCAAGGAAAACTACGTCAAGAAGAATCTTCGGGAGCCGACTGTCCAGGAGATATCCGAGGAAATTGGCATTTCCAAGGAGGATATTGTCTTTGCTCTGGACGCCATTCAGGCTCCGGTGAGTCTAAACGAACCGGTATACAATGACAGCGGGGATGCACTCTATGTGATGGATCAGATCAGCGATAAGAAAAACAAAGAGGAGCGCTGGATTGAGGATCTGTCCTTGCAGGCGGCGATGGAGCACCTAAATGAGCGGGAGAAATATATTATCCGTCTTCGGTTCTTCGAGGGGAAGACTCAGATGGAGGTGGCAAAGGAAGTGAAGATTTCCCAGGCGCAGGTGAGCAGGTTGGAGAAAAACGCACTTCGTCTGATGCGCCAGTATCTGGATTGAAAAGAAACGATCAGACAGAAAAACCAACAGAACGTTTTCAGGGAACAGCGACTAACTTTTCCCTGGGGGCGTTCTTTTGTGTTGAAATTTTCCAGATCCTATATTATGCTATACTTGTAAATGGTATGAAACAAGAGAATGGAGTAAGAAAGATGTATAAAGCTTGTATTTTTGATTTGGACGGAACATTGACAGATACATTAGAATCCATTACTTATTCTGTGAATCTGACCATGGAAAGGATGGGACTTCCTCCAATTACGATGGAACAGTGCAGGAGGTTTGTGGGAAACGGCGCTAGAAAGCTTTTGGAGTGTACCCTGCGGGCGTGTGGGGATGAAGAGATGTCCCGTATGGAAGAGGCCATGGCAGTCTACGGCGATGTTTTTGCAAAATATTGCACCTATCACGCAAAGCCATATGATGGAATCAAAGAGATGCTTGAGCGATTAAAGAAAGAAGGGGTCTTTCTGGCAGTTCTTTCCAATAAGCCGGACGGCCAAACGAGGGATGTGGTACGAACCTTTTTTGGAGATCATTTCTTTGATGCCGTGCAGGGACAAAAGGAAGGGATTCCGAGAAAGCCGGATCCGGCGGCAGTGCTTTCCATTCTGGAACGCGCGGGCATCACACGGGAGGAGTGTGTTTACATCGGAGATTCGGATGTGGATATGCACACCGGAAACAATGCAAAAGTTAAAACTGTCGGTGTCAGTTGGGGATTTCGTTCCAAAGAGCTTCTGTATGAGACAGGGGCCCATGTGGTGATCGATCACCCGGAAGAGCTGATTTCGGTGGTGACAGTACAAAAGGGCAAGGAGGAGACGCATGGAGAGATTTAGTGAAGAATGTTTGGAAGTGTTCTTAAGAGAACAATCCCAGCTATTTGACGAGCCGGTGGCGGAGACGCCGGAGGAGGCGGAGGCTTTTCTGGAGGACTGTATGGCAGTCGTACTGGATTCTTTAGAAGAGGTTCGAGATTATCTGGATGAGTACGGAGCGGATGTGGACGGTATGACACTTGGGGAGATTGAGGACGCATCCGAAGTGTTCGCACTTCCGGGAGGACAGTATCTGGTCGTGGAAGGATAGGAAAAGCCGGGGCAGCATATCAGTCTGCCTCGGCTTTTTTCAGTGCCTTCTGGATTGTATCCAAGATGAGATTGGATGTATAGGAGTCATCCTCGCCGGCTTTGATCTTGTCTGTCGACTGGGACTTGATAATCTGTCCGGCGATTTCTTCCATGGCCGGCTGGACAAGGGGATACATCGTTTCCACGCTTTCGTCCAGGTTGGCAAACCGGATCGAATTGATATGGTTTTTGTCCACGGACACCTCCACTTCCAGAGGTGTATTATTGAGTGTCATGCTGGCAGTGTAGATTCCGGGCTTATAGTCTTTGGATGTCTGCTTTCCTTTTGTATGTCCGGGCAGGAACATAAAGAGCAGAAGCAGGATGAGGAGGATCCCAAGGGCGGCAAAAATGGCGGTGTAGATGATCTCCTTCATGTGAAATACGACGATTTTTGTTTTGGAACTCATAAGTCAAAAGCTCTCCTTTCGGTAAGATGTCAAATCTGGCAGTACAGTGAGATGTTGCCTTTATACTATATATGAAAGTAACAGTTCAGCCATGCACAAAGTCACAAAAAATCTGAGTTCAAACTTGTTTGAAAACGAAGATTTTTGTGTACGTTGTATGCAGCGTTGCCAAAAGAGGGTTTTTACGGTAAAATAAAAAGATACGAAAAAAGAGAGGTAGAAAGTCATGTTTATAATCGTAGGATTAGGAAATCCGGGATTAAAATACGAAGGGACCAGGCACAATGTAGGGTTTGATGTCATAGACAAAATTGCGGAGGAATACCATATAGCAGTGGACACGAGAAAGCACCGGGCGCTCATCGGCAGGGGTGTGATCGACGGCTTCAGAGTGATACTCGCAAAGCCTCAGACCTTTATGAATCTGAGCGGAGAGAGTATCCGGGAGTTGGTGGACTATTATAAGGTGGACGAGGAAACGGATCTGATTGTCATTTATGACGATATCAGCCTGGATGTGGGACAGCTCCGGATCCGCAAAAAAGGAAGCGCCGGCGGACATAATGGTATCAAGAGCATCATCTCCCATCTGGGACATGACGCGTTTTTGCGGATCAAGATCGGAGTCGGAGAAAAGCCAAGGGGCTACGATCTGGCGGATTATGTGCTGGGACATTTTGAAGGAGAGGACAAAGAGAAGATGGAGGAAGCCTACGAAAAGGCGGTACAGGCCGTGAGGATGGCTTTACATGGTGACGTCTGTGAGGCGATGAATCAGTTTAACCGCAAAGGTTGATGGAAGGGAGTAAGACACGATGAAGGCTTTTACGGCGCCTCTTTTGGAGCTTGCGGAGTTTGATACTATTCAGAAGACAAAATACCGGGAACCGGGGATGATTCAGATTGCCGGAAGTACCGGATCACAGAAAGGACACCTCGCCTATGCCCTTGCCAGGGAGGACAGACGGGTGCTTTATGTTGTGCAGGATGAGGAAAAGGCAAAGGAGATCTTGGAGGAATACCAGTTTCTGGATGCCGGGGTCTTTTTCTACCCGGCAAAGGATTTTCTGTTTTACCGTGCGGATATCCGGGGAAAATATCTGACTCAGAAGAGGATGGAAGTGATTCGGGCGCTTCGGGAGGAGGAGAAGGTCACGGTGGTGACGACAATCGATGCTTTGATGGACGGCGTCCGTCCTCCGTCCGGCATCAATGGACAGATCTTTACCCTGCGCGTGGGAGACATGTCGGACCTGGAGGAATTAAAGGTCAGACTTTCCAAGATGGGATACGACAGAGAAATCCAGATTGAAGGACCAGGGCAGTTTGCTGTACGAGGTGGGATTTTGGACGTGTACCCCCTGACAGAAGAGATGCCGGTGCGGATTGAATTCTGGGATGACGAGATCGACTCCATCCGGACGTTTGACGTGGAGACGCAGCGGTCTGTGGAAAACCGGGAGGAGATCACTTTCTACCCGGCATCGGATACAGTCTCCGGAAAACAAGGAGTTTCTTTTTTGCAGTATTTTCAGCCGGAGGAGACACTTCTGTTTTTGGATGAGCCTGCAAGGTTATATGAGAGAGGGCTGACAATCGAGGAGGAGGTCAAAGAGGCGCAGGAAAGAAGAGAGGAAGCGGAGCGGACCTCAAAGACAGAGGAGGATGAGATCCGGATGTTTCCGGTGCGTGAGATTGTGGGGCTTTTAAATAGCTATCATAGTATTGGGTTTACCGCGCTGGAAGGAAAACTGAAGGAATTCCATGTGCGGGAGACTTACAGTATCCTGGCAAAGAATGTCAACCCATATAACAGCAGTTTTGAAGTCCTGACAAGGGATTTGAAGCGGCTGAAGCGAAATGGATACCGGGTGATCCTTCTGAGTGGCTCCCGGACAAGAGCCAGGAGATTGGCAGAAGATCTGCGGGATTATGATTTAAACAGCTTTTATGATGAAGATCCAAACCGCCTGGTAAAGCCGGGGGAGATTTTTGTCTCCTACGGCCACGTGGCAGTGGGTTATGAATATCCGATGCTGAAATTCACCGTTATCTCTGAGACGGATATCTTCGGAAAAAAGAAGAGAAAGAAGCGCAGAAAGATCTATGAGGGGGAGAAGATCCAGAGTTTTACGGATTTAAAGCCGGGGGACTATGTGGTACACGAAAATCATGGCCTTGGTATCTATCAGGGAATCGAGAAGATTGAAGTGGACCGGATTGAGAAGGATTATATGAAAATCTCCTACGCCGGGGGCGGCAATCTTTATATTCCGGCCACCCAGATGGATCTGATCCAAAAGTACGCTTCCGCGGATGCAAAGAAGCCCAAGTTGAACCGGCTGGGAGGCCAGGACTGGGAGAGGACGAAGACGCGGGTACGAAAAGCCGTACAGGAGATTGCAAGAGATCTCGTAGAGCTTTATGCGACGCGTCAGGAAAAGGACGGCTATGCCTACGAGCCGGATACTGTATGGCAAAAAGAGTTTGAAGAGATGTTTCCCTTTGAGGAGACGGATGACCAGTTGGCGGCCATCGAGGACACGAAAAAGGATATGGAAAGCCATAAGATTATGGATCGTCTGATCTGCGGAGATGTGGGATTTGGAAAGACTGAGGTGGCGATCCGAGCCGCTTTTAAGGCTGTACAGGAGAATAAGCAGGTTGCATTTCTCGTGCCGACCACCATTCTGGCACAGCAGCATTACAACACACTTGTGCAGAGAATGAAGGATTTTCCGGTCAGGGTAGATCTGATGTGCCGTTTCCGGACGCCTGCTCAGCAGAAGAAGACACTGGAAGATCTGATGAAAGGGCAGGTGGATATTCTTGTGGGGACCCACCGGATTTTAAGTCAGGATGTGACGTTTAAAGATCTGGGACTTCTGGTGATTGACGAGGAGCAGCGTTTTGGTGTTCAACACAAGGAGAAGATAAAAAAGCTCCGGGAAAATGTGGACGTTCTGACACTGACGGCTACCCCGATTCCACGAACCCTCCACATGAGCCTCATCGGAATTCGGGATATGAGCGTGCTGGAGGAAGCACCGATGGACAGGATGCCGATCCAGACGTATGTCATGGAATATCAGGATGAGATGGTACGGGAGGCCATCGTGCGGGAACTCTCCAGACAGGGGCAGGTCTATTATGTTTATAATAAGGTAAAAGACATTGCGGAGATCACAGCCCGTATCCAGAGCCTGATTCCGGAGGCAAATGTGGCTTACGCTCACGGGCAGATGCGGGAGCATCAGTTGGAAAGGATCATGTATGATTTCATCAATGGGGATATCGACGTGCTCGTCTCTACAACCATTATTGAGACCGGGCTTGATATTTCTAATGTCAATACGATGATTATCCACGACGCGGACAAACTGGGGCTTTCTCAGTTATACCAGCTTCGGGGCCGTGTAGGACGGTCCAACAGGATGGCCTATGCTTTTCTCCTTTATCGGAGAGACCGGCTTTTACGGGAGGTGGCGGAGAAACGTCTGGCGGCGATTCGGGAGTTTACCGATCTGGGATCGGGATTTAAGATTGCCATGAGGGATCTGGAAATACGGGGAGCAGGAAATCTTCTCGGAGAAGCACAGCATGGCCACATGGAGGCAGTAGGGTATGATCTCTACTGTAAAATGTTAAACGAGGCAGTTAAAGGCATGAAACAAGGTATAGATCAGGATGAGGTGGAGAGCTTTACCACGACGATCGACCTGAATGTGGATGCATTTATTCCGGCCTCCTATATTCCGGACGAGTACCAAAAACTCGATATTTACAAGCGGATTGCCCTCATCAGTACAGAAGACGAGATGGACGATATGATGGAAGAGCTCATCGACCGCTTCGGGGATATTCCTAAGAAAGTACAGAAACTCATCTTGATTGCACGGATCAAGGCTCTTGCCCACTCCGTGTATGTGACGGCCATCGAGCAAAAAGGCAGCACACTCAAAATCACGATGTATGAAAAGGCAAAAGTGCAGGTTCAGGAGATTCCCAAACTTCTGGAGCGAAGAAAAGGAGAATTGCTATTCAAAAATGACGCACCTCCATATTTCCTTTACGAGCAGAAAAAGCGAAATCGCAAAGAGAAAGATCCGGATATCCTGGAAGTCGTGAAAAATCTGTTAAATGACATAAAAACATTGATTGTAAAAGGGAAACCGGATATAATAGGGTAGTTAGAAATACGAAGGAGGCTTTTGATATTATGAAAAAGCGTTTGGCAGTTGTCCTTCTGACTGCCGTGATAGCGGCGGGGGCAATGGCAGGCTGCGGGCAAGAGACGATTAAGGACAGCGACGTTGTTGCGACAGTAGGTAAAACAGAGATTAAAGGGAATATAGCAAATTTCTTTGCAAGATATCAGCAGGCAATGTATGAGACTTATTACAGTTCCATGCTGGGAGAAAATATGTGGACGACAAAAGTCGACGACGATACGACTTATGAAGAGTCGGCGAAAGAGACAATTATGCAGTCTCTGGAGGAGCTTTATCTTTTAAATGAACACGTGGGGGATTATGATGTTTCCCTGACAGAGGACGAGAAAAAAGCAATCGGGGAGGCAGCAGATGCTTTCGTAGAAGCGAACGGCGAAAATGTCCGGGAAGTGATCTCAGGGGATAAAGAGACGGTGGAAGAAGTTCTTCAATTGTTTACGATCCAGCAGAAGATGCGGACAGAGATGTTAAAGGATGTAGACCGCAAGGTTTCCGATGAAGAGGCGGCTCAGAAAGCGATGCAGTATGTGGCATTTACTTATTCCGAGGAGTCAAAGAGCGAGGACTCTGAGAGCACATCCGATACAAAGGAAGAGGCTAAGACAAAAGCAGATACATTCTTAGATGCAGTTAAGGGAGGCACGGATTTTGAGCAGGCAGCAAAAGACCAGGAAACCTCCGCGCTGGATCTGACCTTTGATTCTGAGACGACGTCTCCGAACGAGGAAGTCATCGCTGCGGCTGACAAGCTGGATGCAGGACAGGTGACAGACGTGATCGAGACCGATTCCGGATACTATGTGGCAAAGGTGACTTCCACATTTGATCAGACAGCCACAGATAATAAGAAGCAGCAGATCATCTCCGAACGGGAGAATGACTGTTACAATGAGATCGTCGAGGGATGGAAAGACGATACAAAGATTAAGGAAAATAAGGACGTCTGGAAAAAAATCGACTTTAACGAACAAGGGGTTGCGGTGAAGAAAGCGGAGGATGACTCCGACAGTACGGATAACTCTACTAGTAAAGACAGTACGGATGAAGAGAATACAGACGATTCCGAGAATACGGACAATACAGATAACGCAGAGGAAGCAGCCGAGTAGGCTGCTTCTTTTATGGTTATCATCTGATGAAGGCGTTATACAAAGAACGTGCTGACCAGCTCATTTACGAGCTTCCCGTCGGCTTTTCCTTTTACCTTCGGCATCAGCTCTTTCATTATTTTTCCTTTATCTTTTGCAGTCGGCGTTGTCAGCTCCAGATCGGAGAGGACGGAGGAGATCACAGTTTTGATCTCTTCTTCATCCATCATCTTTGGCGCAAACTCTTCGAGGACTGCGATGCGAGCCCTGCACTCGGCGATGATCTCAGCGCGGTCCGCCGGGGTCATCTCCAGAGTCTCTTTCGTCTGCTTGATCTCCTTTAATACAACCTGCACCTCTTCCTCGGCTGTCAGATCCTCCCGTTTGTCGATAGCTTTATTTTTGAGAGCGGCAAGAAGAGAAGAGAGCGTCTCTTTTCTTGCTTTGTCGCCGGCTTTCATGGCAACGACCATTTCTTTTCTTACGTCGTCAATTTTACTCATCGTCTGCTCGACCTCCTCGTGTTTTTTTCTATTTTACTATCTCTTAAGAAAAAGTGCAAACAGAATAAAATTTTTCCTTTTGCGGATACTAGCCTTATGTGGAACCGTGGAAAATAACGGTTATATTGTGAAATGGAGGGAACAAGACCGATATGAAAGCAACCGGAATTGTAAGAAGAATCGATGATCTTGGAAGAGTCGTCGTGCCAAAGGAAATCCGAAGGACACTGGGGATTCGGGAGGGCACGCCTTTAGAGATTTTTACAGGAAAAGATGGAGAAGTGATTCTGAAAAAATATTCCCCGCTTGGAGAAATTTATACATTTGCACAGAATTATGCGGAGAGCCTTTCCCAGGCATCGGGAGTGCTGACGTGTATCACAGACATGGAAAAGGTGATCGCTGCATCCGGGGCAGGGAAAAAGGATGTAGCGGACCAGGAGATTTCAGAGGAGTTCGTGGGACTTCTGGAGGAACGCCGGATGGTACAAAAAGGGGTGAGAGAAAAGGGGATGGTTCCTTTGCTGAAATATAAGAATCTGGACTACCTTGAGAGCCTGGTGTGCCCGGTTCTTACGGGAGGCGATGTGATCGGCGCTGTCGTTTTTTTGTGGCAGGAAGAGGAGAAGGGAGCATCCAAGGAAATCTGTCAGAAGCTTGCCCAGTGTGCTGCCACATTTCTCGGAAGTCAGATGGAAGCATAGTCATAAAGCGCAAGCCCGCATCATACAATAGTCTTAGAAACAGGACAAGGAGGATGCGATGAGAGTAAAGGGACAAAAATCAGGGGTTATGCGGATTTTTCAGGCACTTCTGGTATCTTATATCATTACCGGAATCCTGCTCTTGGTGCTGGCAGTGCTGCTTTATAAACTGAATCTGGATAAGGGCAAAGTGACGGCAGGGATTACCGGAATTTATGTTGTCTCCGCATTTGCCGGAGGATTTTTAATCGGAAAGCTTCAGAAAGTCCGCAAATTTATCTGGGGGCTCATGCTTGGGATTTTGTATTTCCTTCTGCTGGTACTGGTCTCCTTTGGCGTATATCACACCCTTCAGGGAGATGTGATGCAGATCGTGACGACATTGGTACTGTGCGCCGCAGGTGGGATGTTGGGCGGTATGTTGTCATAGAGAACAAAAGATGTGCGGCGCCATCAAACGGCCTGCAAAGGTCATCCGTGAGATTGCGAAAAAAGGGCTTTTAAAAAGAAGGAGGCTATGCTATAATATCTTCTAGCAAAAGGCAGAAGGAGGAAATCAGGATGAAACACATTAAAACATTAAATACACAGACCTTAAACAACACGATGAAGAAGGGCGGATGCGGAGAATGCCAGACATCCTGCCAGTCAGCATGTAAGACTTCCTGTACAGTAGGAAACCAGACCTGCGAGCAGAAGAAATAGGCAGTCAGGACTTATAAACGAAGGGTACAAAGACAGCGGCTTTTTGGTCGCTGTCTCTTGATGTTCAAAGAAAAAAGAAAGGGGTACCGATAGTGATTCACCAGTACCAGAATAACGGATACAATATTGTTCTGGATGTCAACAGTGGGTGCGTGCATGTCGTAGACCAGATGGGATACGATGTAATCGCTGCCTTAAATGCGATCCATCCGGAGCAGACGGCCAGCACAATACAGACGGCCAAAACGAGAGAAGCAATAAAAGCACAGTTTGAAAATACATATGAGCCGGAGGAAATTGACACGGTTCTTGACGATCTTGCCGAGCTTACCGAGGCCGGACAGCTTTTTGCACCGGATACGCACGAAGCCTGCATCCAGGACGTAATGAAAAGAAAGACAGTAGTGAAGGCGCTCTGCCTCCACATCGCGCATGACTGCAACCTGGCTTGCAAGTACTGTTTCGCCGAAGAGGGAGAATACCACGGAAGACGGGCGCTTATGTCTTTTGAGGTCGGAAAGAAAGCACTGGATTTCCTGATCGCCAATTCCGGCAGCAGAAGAAACCTGGAAGTAGATTTCTTTGGCGGCGAGCCTCTGATGAACTGGCAGGTTGTCAAAGACCTGGTGGCATACGGAAGAGAGCAGGAGAAGATTCACGACAAGCATTTCCGATTTACTGTTACCACAAACGGCGTGCTTTTGAACGACGAGGTCCAGGAGTTTATCAATCAGGAGATGGACAATGTGGTGTTAAGTCTGGATGGAAGACGGGAGATCAATGATAGGATGCGGCCATTTCGCAATGGAAAAGGAAGCTATGATTTGATTGTTCCGAAATTCCAGAAGCTTGCAAAGAGCAGGAACCAGCAGAAATATTATGTCCGGGGAACGTTTACCAGACAGAATCTGGACTTTTCCGAGGACGTACGCCATTTCGTAGATCTGGGATTTCAGCAGATGTCCATTGAGCCGGTGGTAGGGGATGAGACAGATCCTTATGCTATTCGCAAGGAAGATTTGCCGCAGATTTTCGAGGAATACGATAAGCTTGCAAGCTATATGATCCAGAGAGAAAAGGAAGGAAAAGGATTCAATTTCTTTCATTTTATGATCGATCTGGAAGGAGGTCCTTGTATTGCCAAACGTCTTTCCGGATGTGGGTCCGGCACAGAGTACCTGGCAGTAACGCCGTGGGGAGATCTCTATCCATGTCACCAGTTTGTAGGGGATGAGGACTTCCTGATGGGAAATGTAGACGATGGCATTACAAAGCCTGAGATTGCGGATGAGTTCCGGTGCTGCAATGTATACTCCAAGGAGAAATGCCGTAACTGCTTCGCCAGATTTTATTGCAGCGGCGGCTGTATGGCAAACTCCTACCATTTCGAGGGAACCTTACATGATGCTTATGATATCGGATGTGAGATGGAGAGAAAAAGAGTAGAGTGTGCGATTATGATAAAAGCTGCTTTGGCGGACATCGGGGAAGAGAGCCGGCAGGCTTAAAGAGAAGGGGGTGTAAGATATGAAGAAAAGCAGAGGGATCGCAGGACTTCTTGGGACGATTCTGATGATAGCACTCTTGGCCTATACAGTGAGTTTCGGATGGGGCGGATCCCACAGTGGGGCTATGAAAAATATCAAACTTGGCCTGGATCTGGCCGGCGGGGTCAGTATCACCTATCAGACGAAGGAGAAGAACCCGTCGGATGAAGATATGAGGGATACGGTCTACAAGCTGCAAAAACGTGTGGAGACCTACAGCACGGAGGCGAGTGTATATCAGGAAGGCGACAGACGGATCAGTATTTCCATACCGGGTGTATCGGACGCCAATGAAATCCTGGAAGAACTCGGTCAGCCGGGAACTCTTGAGTTCCAGACGTCTGACGGGGAAACGGTACTTACGGGAAGCGATATCAAGACTGCTGAGGCAAAAAGCGGCCAGGATCAGACTACAGGAGCCAACGAGTATATGGTAGAGCTCCAGCTCAATAAAGAGGGATCCAAGAAGTTTGCCGAGGCTACGAAGGAGAACATAGGAAACCAGATTTCCATTATTTATGATGGGGAGACGATCAGTTCCCCAAGAGTGAATGAGGCGATCACCGGAGGAACAGCATATATTGACGGTATGGCAACTTTTGAAGAAGCAGAGAACCTGGCGGCCTCTATCCGGATCGGCGGACTTTCCCTGGAGCTGGAAGAGCTGAATTCCCAGGTAGAGGGAGCCCAGCTCGGTGAAGAGGCGATCAGCACAAGCTTGTATGCGGGTGCCGTCGGACTTGCGGTTGTGATCCTCTTTATGATGATCGTCTATCTGCTTCCGGGACTTGCTTCGGGACTTGCACTTTTGATTTACACAGGGCTTGTGCTGATGCTGCTAAATGCATTTGATATTACGTTGTCTTTACCGGGAATTGCCGGTATCATTCTTTCCATTGGCATGGCGGTGGATGCAAACGTCATCATTTTCGCCAGAGTGAAGGAGGAGATTTCCGCGGGAAAGAGTGTGCGAAACGCCTTAAAAGGCGGCTTCCATAAAGCGCTCTCAGCCATTGTGGACGGTAATGTTACGACATTGATTGCAGCTGCAGTACTTTGGTTCCGTGGTTCCGGTACAGTTCGTGGATTTGCACAGACACTGGCGCTCGGTATCGTCATATCGATGTTTACGGCTCTGGTAATTACAAGGATGATTGTATACTCCTTCTATGCAGTGGGAATCCGGGATGAGAAATTCTATGCAAAGAAATGGAAAGAGAGAAAGCCGGTCAATTTCCTCAGCAAGAAAGCGCTCTGTTTTGCCATCTCTCTGGCGGTCATCGTGGTTGGATTTGGCGTGATGGGATATCACCAGATCAAAGGGAACGGTATGCTGAACTACAGTCTGGAGTTTCAGGGTGGTACGTCCACGAATGTAGCGTTCCATGAAGACTACAGCATTTCCGAGATCGAGTCCGAGATTGTTCCGGTTATCGAGGAGGCAACAGGAGATTCGGAAGTACAGACACAGAAAGTAAAGGAAAGTAATCAGATTATCATCAGAACAAAGGCTTTGAGCCTTCAGCAAAGAGAGGCATTAAACCAGGCTCTGGCAGATAAGTTTGAAATCAAGGATTCGGAAATTACCTATTCCAGTATCAGCTCTACCATCAGTGCGGAGATGAGACAAGATGCGGTGATTGCGGTTGTGATTTCCACCATCTGTATGCTTCTTTACATCTGGCTCCGGTTTAAGGATATCCGGTTTGCAACCAGTGCGGTGGCGGCCTTAGTACACGATGTACTGGTGGTACTTGCGTTTTATGCAGTATCCAGAATTACCGTGGGAAGCACCTTTATCGCCTGTATGCTGACCATCGTCGGATACTCGATCAATGCGACGATTGTGATTTTCGACCGTATCCGTGAAGAATTAAAGGTACGAAAGAAGAAAGAAGCTCTTGCCGAGCTTGTAAACAGATGTATTACACTGACGCTGACAAGAAGTATCTACACCTCTCTTACGACCTTTATCATGGTATTTTTCCTGTTCCTCTTTGGAGTTGCTTCGGTCAGAGAGTTCGCCCTGCCTCTGATGGCGGGTATCATCTGTGGCGCGTACTCTTCGGTGTGCATTACAGGTGCGCTCTGGTATGTGATGAAGACCAAAGTCGGAAAGAAGAAAGAGGTTGTAAAAACGGAAACAGGGAAAAAGAAATAGAGCGAATAAAGGGATGCGGCAGGATGGATCACCAGGATCTTGCGGCATCCTTTTGCTTTTCAGTGGAGGAATACAGATGAAAAACTGGGTACTGCTCAGAAAGGGCGGCAATTTTACGAAAATAGGGGAGCGGTTTCATATTCATCCAAGGACGGCGGCACTGATCCGCAACCGGGATATTATCGGGGAGGAAGCGGTGGACCGGTACCTGAACGGAACCATTGCGGATCTGTACGACGGGATGCTGATGAAAGACATGGACAAGGCTGTCGATTTGTTGAAAGAGAAGATCACAGAAGGTCAGAGCATCCGCATTATCGGGGATTATGACATTGATGGCGTCAATGCCACATATATTCTTCTGGAAGGGCTTACCGGCCTTGGAGCCCGGGTGGATTATGATATTCCAGACCGGATCCGGGATGGCTACGGGCTGAATATTGATTTGATCGACCGGGCTTTGGATGATGATATCGATACGATTATTACATGTGATAACGGGATTGCGGCGAAGAATGAGATTGCCTACGGAAAAAGCATGGGGATGTCCATCATTGTTACCGACCATCACGAGGTACCCTATGAAGAAAAGGAAGATGGGACGAGGGTGTTCCAGATTCCTCCCGCAGACGCGGTGGTGGATATCAAACGGGAGGACTGCCTGTATCCGTACAAGGGGCTTTGCGGAGCAGCAGTAGCCTATAAGCTCATCGAGGCTTTGTACAACGTGATGGGAAAAGACCCGGAGGATGTGGATTATCTGATGGAGAATGTAGCCATCGCTACCGTCGGGGATGTTATGGATCTGAGGGATGAGAACCGGATTTTCGTCGCGCAGGGGCTCGAGATGCTGAAAAGAACAAAGAATCTGGGGCTGCGTGCGTTGATGGAATGTACCGGAGTCAACAAGGAGTGCCTGTCAGCCTACCATATCGGCTTTGTCATCGGTCCATGCATCAATGCGGGCGGACGTCTCGATACCGCAAAACGGGCGCTGGAACTTCTGTGTGCCGGTACGCAGAAGGAGGCAGATCTTCTGGCGGGAGACTTAAAAGCCCTAAATGACAGCCGGAAAAATCTGACCGAGGAGGCGGTCAAAGAAGCTGTGATCCAGGTGGAGACAACCGGACTGAAAGAAGAAAAGGTGCTGGTCGTTTATCTGCCGGAATGTCATGAGAGCATTGCGGGGATTGTGGCAGGTCGTCTGAGGGAGCGCTACTATAAGCCGGTGTACGTCCTTACAAGGGCTGAGGAAGGAGCCAAAGGTTCCGGTCGTTCCATTGAGGGATATCATATGTATGACGAACTGTGCAAGTGCAGGAATCTTCTCACCCGTTTCGGGGGGCACCGGCTTGCGGCGGGGCTTTCCCTGCCGGAAGAGAACATTTTCTTTTTGCGAAAAGCACTCAATGACCAGACAACATTGACCGAACGGGAGCTGACGGAGAAGATAGTCATTGATATGCAGCTTCCGCTTTGTGAGGTGACGGAATCGTTTATCAAGGAACTTTCGCTTCTGGAACCGTTTGGAAAAGGGAATACCAAACCGGTCTTTGCACAGAGGAAGCTTTCCCTTTTGCGGGGCAGACTGCTCGGGAAACATCAAAACGTTCTCAAGCTGGAAGTGATGGACGAGGATCATACTATTATGGAAGCTGTCTTTTTCGGAGAGATGGAGTCGTTTTTCTCCTGTCTTTCAGAAAAATACGGCCCAGACGCCAGAGAGCAGCTTCTTTCCGGAAGAGGACAGGATCTTTTCATGGATGTCACTTATTATCCGGGCGTCAATGAATATATGGGGAAAAAGACATTGCAGATTACCATTTTGGATTATCGGTAATACTGTAAAAAGAGAAGGATACGGCCAGGTCATACGAAAAATGGATTCTTGCTTTGCTTTACACTTTTTTGAAATAATGATATACTAAAAAATATATTCCAAAAAACGACATGATATTTGAGAGTAAAGCGGGAGAAAAACAGGAAAAGGAGGGGATTGATATGGCAGAAAAAATCAGACCGGAAGAAGTGACGACGGAAGTCCGCCAGGGACTGCGGATTGTAGACGGTCATGCGGTCAAAGAGCCTGAAGATTATCAAGATCCGGATGAACTGTACCAGTATCTGATCGGGCATATTCGTAAATATCATCCATCGGCAGATGTTTCGATGATAGAGAAAGCGTATGAGCTGGCGAGTAAGGCACATGCAAATCAGTTCAGAAAATCCGGGGAGGCATATATCATTCACCCCCTGTGGGTTGGAATTATCCTTGCACAGTTGGAGATGGATAAGGAGACAATCGCTGCCGGCATCCTGCACGACGTGGTAGAGGATACCGAAGAGACGAAGGAGGATATTGCCAGAGATTTCGGGGAGGATGTGGCCCTTTTGGTGGATGGCGTTACCAAGTTAGGGCAGCTTTCTTATTCCTCGGATAAGCTGGAGATGCAGGCGGAGAATTTAAGGAAGATGTTCCTTGCTATGGCAAAGGATATCCGGGTTATTATCATCAAGCTGGCGGACCGGCTTCATAATATGCGGACACTCCAGTTTATGAAACCGGAAAAACAAAAGGAAAAGGCAAGGGAGACAATGGATATCTACTCTCCCATTGCCCAGAGACTTGGTATTTCCAAGGTCAAGACCGAGCTTGATGATCTGGCGTTGAAATATTTGCACCCGGAGGTTTTTTACGACCTGGTGCAGCAGATCAACGAGAGAAAGACTGAGCGGGAAGAGTTTGTGGCACAGATTGTAAAAGAAGTCTCCCAGCATATGGAGAACGCCAATATTCAGGCAGAAGTCAATGGCCGTGTGAAGCATTTCTTCAGCATTTATAAAAAGATGGTAAACCAGGATAAGACCGTGGATCAGATTTACGATCTTTTTGCGGTGCGTATCATCGTGAATACAGTTAAGGATTGTTATGCGGCCCTGGGAGTGATCCATGAGATGTATACGCCGGTACCTGGACGCTTTAAGGACTACATTGCCATGCCAAAGCCCAATATGTATCAGTCACTTCACACCACACTGATGAGTACTGTAGGACAGCCGTTTGAGATCCAGATCCGGACGAAAGAGATGCACAAGACAGCAGAGTATGGTATTGCGGCTCACTGGAAGTATAAGGAGTCCAACGACGGGAAAAAGAATATCAAGGCGCAGGAGGAGGAGAAGCTGAACTGGCTCCGCCAGATTCTGGACTGGCAGAAAGATATGTCGGATAACCGGGAGTTTTTAAGCCTAATCAAGGGAGACCTGGATCTGTTTGCTGAAGATGTCTATTGCTTCACGCCAAACGGCGACGTTAAAAATTTACCAAACGGGTCGACACCGATTGACTTTGCCTATGCCATCCACAGTGCGGTAGGTAATAAAATGGTAGGTGCAAGAGTGAATGGAAAGCTTGTGAAAGTGGATTATAAAATCCAGAACGGAGACAGAATCGAGATCCTGACCTCCCAGAATTCGAAAGGACCAAGCCGGGACTGGCTCAATATTGTCAAGAGCACCCAGGCGAAGAATAAGATCAACCAATGGTTTAAGAAGCAGTTTAAGGAAGAAAATATCATTCGTGGGAAAGAGATGCTGGTCTCCTACTGTAAGTCCAAAGGATTGGAACAGGGCAATCTGCTGAAGCCAAAATATCAGCAGATCGTACAGCAGAAATATGGTTTTAAGGACTGGGATTCTGTCCTGGCGGCTATCGGGCATGGAGGACTCAAAGAAGGCCAGATTGTAAACCGCCTTGCGGATGAGTACAATAAAGATCACAGACAGGAGATTACGGATGAGGCTGTTCTGGAGAAAGTAGCGGAGGCATCAAAGAATGTAGTTCACATTGCCAAATCCAAGAGCGGAATCATCGTCAAAGGGATTGACGACATGGCGGTACGGTTTTCCAGGTGCTGTAATCCACTTCCGGGAGATGAGATTGTGGGTTTTGTGACGAGAGGCAGGGGGCTTACGATCCATCGGACGGACTGTATCAACGTCCTGCACCTGACGGAGAGGGAGCGGGCAAGACTGATTCCGGTGGAGTGGGAGGCAGATGCTGATGAGGCTTCCGAAGGCAAGTATTTTGCGGAGATCAAGATGTATGTCGAGGATAAGCCCGGGACGCTGATGGAGATCTCGAGAGTCTTTACGGAAACAGAGATCGATATTAAGACGATGAATGTCCGCACAAGTAAGAAGGGCGTTTCTACTGTGGAGATGGGCTTTGTCGTAAGAGGCAAAGAAGAGATGGGACGTCTGATCGGCAAGCTCAGACAGATTGAAAATGTGATTGATATAGAAAGGACAACAGGCTAGAGGCCGGAAAGAGGACCAAATGAAGATAGAGACGTTTGTAACAGGGATTATCGGCACAAACACATATGTTGCGTACAATGAGACTACAAAGGAGGCCGTACTTGTGGATCCGGCCGCCTGTACAAAGAAGTTGATGCACTTTATTGAGGAGGAGGGACTTTCCATGAAGGCAGTCCTCCTGACTCACGGCCATTTTGACCATATTATGGGGATCGATGGTTTCCGCAAGGTTTATGATGTGCCGGTCTATGTGGGAGAGAAAGAAGCGGGATTGATTACTGACGCCCACTGGAACCAGTCCGATATCTATACGAAGGGCTATACTTTTTCTGAGGCGGTCTATGTACAGGACGGGAAGATTCTTCGGCTTGCGGGATACGATTTCCAGGTGTTTTTCACACCTGGACATACACCGGGGGGAGTCTGCTATTATGTTGCGTCGGAAGGGATTTTGTTCAGTGGCGACACACTGTTCCACCATTCGGTTGGACGGACGGATTTTGAGGGCGGCAGTATGTCAGATCTTGTGCGGGGCATCGAGGATAAGCTTTTGCCGCTGCCGGATGAGACGAAAGTCCTGCCGGGACATATGGATGCTACGACGATCGGTGAAGAGAAGAAATACAATCCATTTCTGAGAAGACATGTGTAGGAGAAATCATAATGAAGCTGACATGTAATGATACTTTATATACTTATGATGCGTATCATCTGTTGAAAGCTTTTTATCCGGACGAAGAAATCGAACAGCAGGTAGACGAGGAGCAAGAGTCACAGATCAGAATTGAATCAGACTGTGATTCTTGTTTTTGCGTCACGCTGGCCGGCGAGAAAACAGAGCTTTTGCAGATGGACAGAGGAGAGAAAAAACATCTGGCAGTCCGTTCGCTTTATGAAAAGCTGTGCAGAGCCACGAAAAAGAGCCTGCCCTGGGGGAGTCTGACCGGTGTGCGCCCGACTAAGATGCTGATGCAGAAATTAGAAGAGGGAGTACCGGATGACAGGATTTTGGACTGGATCACAAAGGAGCACTTTGTTTCCGGGGAGAAAGCCAAACTAGGGCTTGACATTGCCAAGCGGGAAAAAAGGCTTCTTTCCCGGTTAGACTATGAGAATGGATACAGCCTGTATATTGGGATACCATTCTGTCCGACGACCTGTTCGTATTGTTCTTTTACATCCTACCCGATCAGTCAGTATCTGGAGAAGACAGATGCGTATCTGGAAGCCCTCTGTAAGGAACTGTCCTATATTGCTGCAGTTTCCAGGGAGAAAAAGCTCAATACGATCTACCTTGGCGGTGGGACTCCAACATCTCTTAGAGCTGATCAGTTGGACAGACTTTTCACCCATCTGGAAAAACAGTTTTCCTATGAGCATCTTCTGGAGCTTACCGTGGAGGCAGGCCGTCCGGACAGTATTACGAGGGAGAAGCTTAAAGTGCTCAAAAGGCACGGGATTGGGCGGATTTCCGTCAACCCGCAGACGATGCAGCAAAAGACACTGGATCTGGTTGGAAGACGGCATACAGTGGAGGATGTGATTACGACATTTCGTGTGGCAAGAGAACTTGGATTTGACAATATCAATATGGATCTGATTGCAGGTCTTCCTGGGGAGACGCCGGAGGATATGGAAGACACCCTGACAAAGGTCCAGGCACTTGGCCCGGACAGCCTGACGGTACATGCTCTTGCCATCAAGCGTGCTTCCAGGCTTCGGCAGGAGCAAAGAAGCGGGGAGGGATTTACCGGGCATACAGCAAGCGCCGGGGATCTTACCGCAATGATTGACGCGGCTTACCGCTGTGCAGGCGAGATGGGGCTTGTGCCGTATTATCTGTACCGACAGAAAAATATGGCGGGGAATTTTGAGAATGTCGGATATGCAGAGGTTGACAAAGCGGGAATTTACAATATACTAATTATGGAGGAAAAGCAGTCCATTGTGGCGGCCGGAGCAGGCGCTTCTACGAAGATTGTCCTCCCCAAAGCCGTCGAGATGCCGGGTAGCAAAAAGCACAAGATGACGAATCTGATCCGCATTGAAAATGTGAAGCAGGTAGACGAGTACATCGCCCGGATCGATGAGATGATAGAGCGAAAAGGAGAATGGCTATGGCATTAAAGAAAAAACCGGTCACCGGAATGAATGACATGCTCCCACGGGAGATGGAGATCCGGGACTATGTGATACAGATGATTAAGGATACATACCGTACCTTTGGATTTTCCGCGATTGAGACTCCATGTGTGGAGCATATCGAAAATCTTCTCAGTAAACAGGGAGGAGAGAACGAGCAGTTGATCTTTAAGATCTTAAAGCGTGGGGCAAAGCTGAATCTGGAGACAGCAAAGACGGAGTCAGATCTGGTAGATGGAGGGCTGCGCTATGATTTGACACTACCACTGTCCCGTTATTATGCTAACCACGCAAACGAGCTGCCGTCCCCATTTAAGGCGCTCCAGGTTGGAAATGTCTGGAGAGCAGACCGTCCGCAGAGAGGAAGATACCGCCAGTTTATGCAGTGCGATATCGATATTCTGGGCGAGCCGTCTAATCTTGCGGAGATAGAGCTGATCCTTGCTACCAGCACTTTGCTCGGAAAGCTGGATTTCAGACATTTTACGATCCGTATTAATGACAGACAGATTTTAAAGGCTATGGCTGGTTACAGCGGGTTTGCTAAGGAGAGCTTTGATGAGGTTTTCATCATTCTGGACAAGATGGATAAGATCGGTCCGGAAGGGGTGGAGATGGAGTTAAAAGAAGCGGGATATAAGGAGAACGTCGTAGATACCTACCTGACCTTATTTAAAGAAGTGACGAACGATCTGGAGGGAATCCACTACCTGAAAGAAAAGCTTGCCGGGTATCTGGAGCCGGAAGTGGCAGAGGGGCTTGAGACGATTATCTCCACCGTGGAGGAGACGAAGGAAGCGGACTTTGCGATGCGCTTCGATCCGACGCTTGTTCGGGGAATGTCCTACTACACCGGTACGATTTTTGAAATTTCCATGGACGAGTTCGGTGGATCTGTGGGAGGCGGCGGACGTTACGATAAGATGATCGGAAAGTTTACGGGACAGGATACCCCGGCCTGTGGATTCTCCATCGGATTTGAACGCATTGTCCTTCTGCTTTTAGAGAGCGGCTACCAGATTCCGACAAAGAAAGAGAAGAAAGCCTATCTGATTGAAAAAGGGATGCCTTCTGAAGGTGTGACCCGGATTTTAGCCCTTGCGAAGGAAGAGCGGGCAAAGGGATATCAGGTACTGGTTTCCAATATGAAGAAAAATAAGAAATTCCAGAAAGACCAGCTTGCACAGGACGGATATACCGATGTGAAAGAGTGTTTTGTACGGGAATTTGCGCCGCAGGGCGAGGAATAGAGCAAAAGAGATGGAGGAAGAGATATGGCAGAATCAATGAAGGGCCTGAAAAGAACGCACCGGTGCGCCGAGCTTACGAAAGGAAACATCGGGGAAACGGTCACCGTTATGGGATGGGTACAGAAGAACAGAAACAAAGGCGGGATTATTTTTGTGGATTTAAGAGACCGTTCCGGCATCCTGCAGTTAATATTTGAGAACGGCAGCATCGATGAGGAGGGATTTGAGAAAGCCGCGAAGCTTAGAAGTGAGTTCGTCATTGCGGCGGTCGGAACTGTGGAAGCACGTTCCGGAGCAGTCAATGAAAACCTGGTTACCGGAGAGATTGAGGTCCGTGTCAGGGAGATTCGGGTTCTCTCCGAGTCTGAGACCCCGCCATTCCCGGTCGAAGAGGACAGTAAGACCAAAGAAGAACTGCGTCTGAAATACCGTTTCCTTGATCTGAGAAGACCGGACATGCAAAGGAATCTCCTTATGAGGAGCCAGGTGGCGACGCTGACAAGACAGTTTTTGGCAGACGAAGGATTTCTGGAGATTGAGACGCCGACTCTGGTGAAGAGTACACCGGAAGGAGCCAGAGATTACCTGGTGCCAAGCCGTGTCCACCCGGGCAGTTTTTATGCGCTTCCACAGTCCCCTCAGACATTAAAACAGTTGTTAATGTGTTCCGGATGCGATCGCTATTTCCAGCTTGCCAGATGCTATCGTGATGAAGATCTCCGGGCAGATCGTCAGCCGGAGTTTACCCAGATCGATATGGAGCTTTCCTTTGTGGATGTAGACGATGTCCTGGATGTTAATGAAAGACTTCTTGCGCATGTGTTCAAGGAAGTACTGGATGTAGATGTTACCCTGCCGATTCCGAAAATAACCTGGCAGGAAGCAATGGACCGTTTTGGTTCTGACAAGCCGGATACCCGGTTTGGCATGGAACTTATCAATGTCAGTGAAGTGGTAAAGGGCTGTGGATTCGGCGTCTTTACAGGAGCATTGGATCAGGGCGGAAGCGTCAGAGGAATCAATGCCAAAGGGCAGGGGGCAATGCCGCGTAAGAAAATCGATAAACTTGTGGACTTTGCCAAAGAATATGGAGCGAAAGGGCTTGCCTACCTTTCGATTGCTGAGGATGGAAGTGTGAAATCTTCGTTTGCGAAATTTATGACAGAAGAGGAGCTGTCTGCTCTCATTCAGGCTATGGATGGACAGCCGGGGGATATTCTGCTTTTTGCGGCGGACAAAAATAAGGTTGTATGGGATGTGCTTGGAAACCTGCGTCTGGAGATTGCAAGACAGCTTGATCTTCTTGACAAGAGCCAGTACAACTTTCTCTGGGTAACGGAGTTCCCGCTTCTGGAGTGGAACGAGGATGAGAATCGTTTCGTGGCAATGCATCATCCGTTTACCATGCCGATGGAAGAAGATCTCCAGTATTTGGACAGTGATCCGGGAAGAGTCCGCGCCAAAGCTTACGATATCGTATTAAACGGTACGGAAATCGGCGGAGGAAGCGTCCGGATTCACCAGAATGACATTCAGACAAAGATGTTTGAAGTCATAGGATTTACAAAAGAGGAGGCCCAAGAGCAGTTCGGATTCCTGCTGAATGCGTTCAAATACGGAGTGCCGCCGCACGCCGGACTGGCATATGGGCTGGACCGTCTTGTTATGCTGATGGCAAAGGCGGACAGTATCCGTGATGTCATCGCGTTTCCAAAAGTAAAGGACGCATCGGATCTGATGCTCGAAGCTCCGTCCGAGGTTGCTGTGAAGCAGCTGGAAGAGTTGGGAATCGGTGTGCTGAAATCGGACAAAGTATCCGAGGGAGAAGCATAGAATCCTGCTTTGCAGGATTCTCCGACTACGGCGGAGCGTTTTTTATTTTATAGGAACCAGTTTTCTACAAAAAAACACGGTTCCAAAGAACCGTGTTGAAGAGCGACAGACGGGGCTCGAACCCGCGACCCCGACCTTGGCAAGGTCGTACTCTACCAACTGAGCCACTGTCGCATACACTATGAAATTAGAAAAAGAAGAGCGACAGACGGGGCTCGAACCCGCGACCCCGACCTTGGCAAGGTCGTACTCTACCAACTGAGCCACTGTCGCTTATCAAAAGCTGTTCACTCGGAACAAAAATTATGATACTATAAGGAAAAGAAAATGTCAACAACTTTTTTGGAAAAATTTTGGCTTTCTGTATTAGTTCGGGAAACAGGGATGCGAGGATGGAAGAGCCGAACAGAGGATAGAGTGGAAGAAAGAGGGAAAAAGGATGGAGAAGATCAGGTGGAAAAAAAGGAAGATGGACGGATCAGATTTGCATGGACAGAATCTGGAGTGGGGAGATTTCACTGCAATCAGTTTTCGGAGCGCGGATTTTAAGAAGGCGAATCTTGTGAACTCCCGGTTCCGGGAGTGTGACTTTACCGGAGCTGATTTTCGGGGAGCTAATTTGCGGGGAGCGGATCTTAGAGGATGTATCCTTTGCTATGCTGATTTTAGAGAGGCGGATATTCGGCTTTGTGCTCTGGAAAATGCAGATCTGACACAAGCCAAGATGGATGAGACAACGCAGGGGTATGCAATGCGCTGCCCGGAAACAGGCGCCTTTGTAGCCTACAAGAAATGTGTTTATGACCGGATTGTCCAGCTTTTGATTCCGGCGGATGCCAAAAGAAGTTCTGCCACCGGGGCGGCCTGCCGCTGTGACAAGGCAAAGGTTCTCACGATTAAAAGCTTTGACTGTAGGCAGGAGTTTGACGAGGCATGGTCTTTGGTAGATGAAAACTTCGTCTACCGAAGGGGAGAGTGGGTCTATGCGGATGCTTTTACCGACGACCGCTGGAAAGATTCTACCCACGGGATCCATTTCTGGATGACACGGGAAGAAGCCATGGAATACTAAAACCAGAGAGTAAAGACGGGAAGCGATATGGAGGTGGCGGGAAAATCGTCAGAAAATGTCTTTACGATAAAAAGAGTTCGTGCTATAATCAAAAACGAAACGAACAGGCAGAGTAGAAATATGTGCGTTAAGTGCCATACGGACGGGGAGTTGCCGGTGGACGAAAAGAGTATTCTTGCGGTACATATTTTGCATCCCGCTGCTGCACATAGACAGAGAGCAAAATACCTGCTGTGCGTGGCAAAAGGACTACTGCAAAGGAGGTATATTTTTATGGAAAAAAGTAAGAAACTACGAGACATGTTCCGGGAATCACTTTCGGAGCTAAGAGACAGCCATACGATGGCAGTGATCGCCATGCTTCTGGCGCTGGCGGTTGTTTTGGCGATTTTTGGGACGGTGCAGGTGACTGATTTTTTAAAGATCGGATTTTCTTTCCTGCCAAATGAGATTGCGGCCATGTTGTTTGGACCGTCTGTCGGTGGAATTGTAGCTGGAGTAGCTGACATCCTGAAATATCTGGTGAAGCCTGTGGGGGCTTTTTTCCCCGGATTTACGGTCAGTGCAGTGGCAGGAGGTATTCTTTACGGGCTGATCCTGTATAAGAAGCCGCTTACCGTCTGGCGGATCGTGGCGGCGAAAGTGGTGGTTGCTATCCTTGTCAACACTTGCCTGAATACGTACTGGCTTACCGTCATGTACGGAAATTCTTTTGTGGCGCTTCTTCCGGCCAGACTGTTAAAGCAATTAGTGATGGTGCCGGTAGAGGCAGTGCTTTTTTACCTCGTAGCAAAGACACTAGCCAGGGCAAAAGTTTTTGCCTTGATGAAATCGCAATAAACATCTCAGAATGGAGGAAAGAAGATGAGTTATGCAGATCAGATATTTGTCCGTATGTGCAAAGACATTATCGATAACGGTACGAGTACGGAGGGAGAGAAGGTACGCCCGAAATGGGAGGATGGCGCCCCGGCCTACACAATCAAACAGTTCGCGGTGGTAAACCGATACGATCTCTCCAAAGAATTTCCGGCGCTGACCCTTAGGAGAACCGGGATCAAGAGCTGTACCGATGAGATGCTCTGGATCTGGCAGCGCAAGTCCAATAATATTCACGACTTAAAGCCCCATATTTGGGACAGTTGGGCGGATCCGGACGGATCTATCGGAAAGGCTTACGGATACCAGATGCAGGTAAAGCACCAGTACAAGGAGGGCATGATGGATCAGGTGGACCGGGTCATCTACGATCTAAAGCACAATCCGTACAGCAGACGGATTCTGACCAATATCTATGTACACCAGGATCTGCATGAGATGAATCTGTATCCGTGCGCGTACAGCATGACATTTAATGTGACAAAACAGCCGGAAAGCGATAAACTTGTCTTAAACGGTATTTTAAACCAGCGTTCCCAGGATGTGCTGGCGGCTAACAACTGGAATGTCTGCCAATACTCAGTGTTGATGCATATGTTGGCACAGGTGTGCGATATGCAGGTGGGGGCGTTTGTCCATGTGATTGCGGACGCTCATATTTACGACCGCCATATCCCGCTTGTGCAGGAGTTGATTCAAAGAGAACAGCATCCGGCACCGAAGTTCTGGCTGAATCCGGATGTGAAAGATTTCTATGATTTTACACCGGACGATGTACGCCTGGACGATTACGTGACAGGTCCGCAGATCAAGGATATTCCGATTGCGGTTTAGGAAATGGAGGAGACAAAGATGAATCTGATTGTTGCGGTAGATGAAAATTGGGCGATTGGAAACCGAAATAAGCTTCTGGTGAGTATTCCTGCTGATATGAAGTTTTTCCGGGAGATGACAAAGGGTAATGTTGTTGTCATGGGAAGAAAGACGATGGAGAGTTTTCCGGGGGGACAGCCTTTGAAAAAGAGAACGAATATTGTCTTGTCAAGGGATGAAAGCTATCAGGTGAAAGACGCCGTTGTCGTTCACAGTTTAGAAGAGCTTCTGGAGCAATTAAAGTCTTTTCCGGAGGAATCCATCTATGTCATCGGAGGGGAGAGCATTTACCGGATGCTGCTTCCATACTGCAAGGAGGCGTATATCACAAGGATCCGTCACAGCTATGCGGCGGATACCTATTTCCCGGATTTGGATGCGGATCCAGAATGGGAGCTGGAAGATGAGAGCGAGGAGCAGACATATTTTGACTTGGAATATGTTTTTACGAGATATAGAAGAAAACAGGCCGAGAAAAAGCTTGACAACTGATCCTGCCACCTCGTATAATGGCAGTAATTACTTTAACGAGACAGAGAAATGTAGTGACTGGGAGGAGTACCTCGCGACCGGATGCAAAGAGAGGAGACGGATGGTGGAAGTTTCCGTGAAGGCGGGTGGGAACTGGCCCACGAGCAGCGGACTGAAAGGGTTTTATTCCATAGAGGAAGTAAGATGTGAGTAGGCTCCGACGTGGTTCCGGCGTTATCGGAGACAGTATGGAAGTACTGGTTGAGTGCAGAGAGATTCTGAAGTTAGGTGGTATCACGGATTTATTCGCCCTAAGCATATGCTTGGGGCGTCTTTTTTATTTCATAGGGACTGCGTTCCTATGAAATAAAAAACGCTCCGCACGGATCGCACTGCGGCGGAGTAGAAGCTGCCGCTCAAGCGGCCCGCCGCAGGCGGAGAATCCTGCCAAACAGGATTTTTTATATTGCAGACGGATACGTATGGCAGAGTCGCTGTCTGACTCGGAAGCATGGCGGAGTTGGGGAAAGAAATGTAGAAGGAGGAAACGGCATGAGAAAGATCAGTGGAAATAAGCTTCTGGTAAAGGCTTTAAAAGAGGAAGGGGTGGATACGCTCTTTGGCTATCCCGGTGCATGTACAATAGATATCAGCGACGAGCTTTACAAACAGGGAGACATTAAGGTTATTCTCCCAAGACATGAGCAGGCACTTGTTCACGAGGCCGATGCCTATGCAAGATCCACTGGAAAAGTCGGCGTCTGTCTGGTGACAAGCGGACCGGGAGCAACGAACCTGGTGACAGGGCTTGCCACGGCCAATTATGACAGCGTACCTCTTGTATGCTTTACCGGGCAGGTGGCGCGTCATCTGATTGGAAACGATGCGTTTCAGGAGGTGGATATCGTAGGAATCACAAGGAGTATTACAAAGTATGGGGTGACGGTACACCGCAGGGAAGAACTGGGCAGGATCATCAAGGAGGCATTTTACATTGCACGCAGCGGGAAGCCAGGACCAGTGCTTGTAGATCTGCCAAAAGATGTGATGGGAGAGCTTGGATCTTCGGAATATCCGAAAGAAGTCAATATCCGAGGCTATAAGCCAAATACAAACGTTCATATCGGACAGCTTAAGAGAGCGGTCAAGCTTTTAAACCATGCGAAAAAGCCACTGTTTCTGGCAGGAGGCGGCGTCAATATCGCAGGAGCCAACGAAGCGTTTACAAAATTAGTGGAAAAGACGAAGATCCCGGTTGTGACGACGGTTATGGGAAGAGGAGCCATTCCGACAAATCATCCTTACTATGTGGCAAATCTCGGAATGCACGGTGCCTACGCGGCCAATATGGCGGTAGAAGAGTGCGATGTCCTCTTCTCCATCGGAACGAGATTCAATGACCGGATTACAGGAAAGCTGCACGCCTTTGCTCCAAACGCAAAGATTGTCCATATTGATATTGATACAGCTTCTATCTCTAAAAATATCCACGTGGATGTACCAATCGTAGCGGATGCCAAAGAGGCGATTGAGAAGATGCTGGAGTATGCCGAGGAGAAGGATACAATAGAATGGATGCAGGCGATCGTCGGGTGGAGTAAAGAACATCCGCTGCAAATGAAAAGAAAAGGCAACAATTTGTTGCCTCAAGATATTATAGAGGGAATTAACTGTGTGTTCGAGGAGGGTATCCTCGTAACCGATGTGGGACAGCATCAAATGTTTGCGGCTCAGTATTCTGAGATTACGGAAAAGAAACGTCTGTTCATGTCCGGAGGACTTGGAACGATGGGATACGGATTTCCGGGCGGTATCGGAGCCAAGATCGGCAATCCAGATAAACCGGTTATTGTCATTTCCGGGGACGGCGGGATGCAGATGAACATTCAGGAATTTGCGACAGCAGTGTTAGAGGAGCTTCCGATCATAGTCTGCGTTCTTAACAATACTTACCTTGGGATGGTGCGTCAGTGGCAGAAGCTCTTCTACGGGAAACGATACGCCATGACGAACCTTCTTGCAGGGGCCGCACTTCGGAGAGGTGATGAGGAGCTTCCGAAATATACGCCGGATTTTGTAAAGCTTGCCGAGAGCTACGGAGCAAAGGGCATCCGTGTAAAGAAAAAGGAAGACGTGGAAACGGCGCTTCGGGCAGCAGCCGCCGAGACAAAGGTGCCGACCTTGATCGAATTTCTCATTGATCCGGAAGAAGTCGTATACCCGATGGTAAAGCCAAACGGAACATTACAGGAAATGCTGATGGACTGCTAAGATAAGGAGGATGGACAGATGAATGGAATGTTGAAAAAAAGATGGATCTCTCTTTATGTGGAAAACCAGATTGGTGTGCTTTCTAAGATTTCCGGGCTGTTTTCGGCAAAGTGTTATAATCTGGAGAGCCTTACAGTAGGACGGACAGAAGATCCGACAATCTCCAGGATGACAATAGAGACTCACTGTGACGAGGAGACATTTGAACAGATCAAAAAGCAGTTAAATCGCATGGTGGAAGTCATTAAGGTCATTGATTTTACGGATCTATCCGTCTGCATGAAAGAGATACTCTATGTCAAGATCCGTAAATGTACATTGGAGGATAAGACAGAGCTCTTTCAGATTGCACAGACTTTTCGGGCAGAAGTGATTGACTACGGTAAGGACAGTATGCTTCTGGAGTTTCTCCAGACAGCCACAAAAAACGATGCTGTGGTGAAGCTTTTACGAGAGGAATTTCGGGATGTGGAAGTTGTGCGTGGCGGAAGCGTTGGAATCGAAGCCATCAGTATGGCTGAGCGATAAAGGTAACGATTCGGCCATACGGCTCAGATTTGCAAGCTTGCTACAGACCAGATTGCTTCAGATTGCACGGCTGAATCGCTACATAAAAACAGAGCGCACTCTTGAATTTTCTTTCAAACAGTTTTATACTAGAAAAATAAGATAATAAGATGGGAGTGGATCGAAATGAAAAAGAAAAATTTAGACTGGTCAAATCTGGGGTTTGAATATATTCAGACGGATAAGAGATATGTTTCCAACTATAAAGACGGAAAATGGGACGATGGAAGTCTGACATCAGACGCCAATGTGGTGCTGAATGAATGTGCGGGTGTGTTCCAGTACGCACAGACTGTGTTTGAGGGGCTGAAAGCCTACACGACAGAGGATGGAAGAATCGTCACGTTTCGTCCGGACTTAAATGCCGAGCGTATGATGGATTCCGCAAAAAGGCTGGAGATGCCGGCGTTTCCGAAAGATCGTTTCCTCGATGCCGTCACACAGACTGTCAAAGCAAATGCAGCGTGGGTGCCTCCGTTTGGTTCTGGTGCGACCCTTTATGTCCGGCCGTACATGCTCGGGTCCAGTCCGGTGATCGGCGTCAGTCCGGCAAAAGAGTATCAGTTTCGTATTTTGACCACTCCGGTCGGACCATATTTTAAAGGCGGGGCAAAGCCGATCACGATCAAGGTATCTGACTTTGACAGAGCGGCGCCGAATGGCACTGGACACATCAAGGCGGGTCTCAATTACGCTATGAGTCTTCATGCTATTGTAACGGCACACGAAGAAGGCTATGCGGAAAATATGTATCTGGACGCAGCTACCAGGACGAAGGTAGAAGAGACAGGTGGAGCCAACTTTGTCTTTGTGACAAAGGATAAAAAGATCGTAACGCCAAAGTCCTCCTCGATTCTTCCGTCTATCACAAGGCGCTCCCTGCTCTATGTGGCAAAAGAATATCTCGGATTGGAGACAGAAGAGAGGGAAGTGCCGCTTGAGGAAGTACCGGAATTTTCGGAATGTGGTCTTTGCGGTACGGCTGCTGTCGTTTCCCCGGTAGGAAAGATCGTGGATCACGGCAAGGAGATCTGCTTTGCAAGCGGTATGGATGAGATGGGGCCGGTACTAAAGCAGCTTTACGATACACTGACCGGAATCCAGATGGGACGCATCGAAGCACCAAAAGGCTGGATTCATGTAATCGAATAAGGAAATCAGACAGATCCTCCGGATAACAAAAAGTCCGGAGGATTTTGCCCCTTTTAAAACTGGCAAAATCGTGCTATAATAAGCCGGATTTATAGTCGGCAGGAGATGATTGGATGGAGGCATATACGGGATTTGCACAGGTGTATGACACCTTTATGGACAACGTTCCATACGAAGAGTGGACGGACTATTATAAGGAGATTCTGCGGGAGCATGGGATCATGGACGGGATCGTTCTCGATCTTGGATGCGGAACCGGGAGTATGACAGAATTGCTTGCGGAGCAGGGCTATGATATGATCGGGGTGGACAATTCCGAGGAGATGCTGGATCTGGCGATGGAAAAGCGCGCCGCGTCCGGACAGGACATCCTATATCTTCTTCAGGATATGCGTAAGTTCGAGCTTTACGGCACGGTCCGGGCGGTTATCAGTGCCTGCGATTCCGTGAATTACCTGACAGAACCGGGGGATCTTGTGAAAGTCTTTTCCCTGGTGAATAATTATCTGGATCCGGGAGGACTCTTCCTGTTTGACTTCAATACGGAGTATAAGTACAGAGAACTTCTCGGGGATACGACCATTGCGGAGAATCGCGAGGAGTGCAGCTTTATCTGGGAAAACTACTATGATCTCCAAGAGCGGATCAATGAATACGATCTGACGATTTTTGTGCGGGAGGGAGAGCTGTACCGGAAGTTTGAGGAGACACACTTTCAAAGGGGGTACACTGTTTCAGAGGTGGCAGATGCACTGAGGGAGGCGGGTCTTGAACTGGTCGCCTTATATGATGATTTCACGAGAGAAGAACCGGGGGAAGATAGCGCCCGCGTCTGCGTAGTAGCAAGAGAGTGCCGGAAGTGCTGCGAAGTGTCCAGATAAAAATGCCGGACAGAATACAATACAGGAAATAAAAAGAAACGAGGAAAAGCGATGAAAGATTATATTGTAAGAGCAACAGCGGCAGGCAGTCAGATCCGTGCTTTTGCCGCGTCCACCACAGAATTGGTGGAAACGGCAAGAAGATACCATAATACGAGCCCGGTGGCAACAGCGGCACTGGGACGTCTTCTGACTGCGGGCGGTATGATGGGAAGTATGATGAAAAACGATACGGACGTACTGACGATCCAGATCAAGTGCGACGGGCCGATCCAGGGACTTACCGTGACAGCGGACAGCAAAGCGAACGTCAAGGGCTACGCAGAAAACCCGGACGTGATGCTCCCGCCAAAGAACGGCAAGCTGGATGTAGGCGGAGCATTGGGTCTTGGTATCTTAAATGTCATCAAAGATATGGGACTGAAAGAGCCGTATATAGGTCAGACGATTCTCCAGACCGGAGAGATCGGGGATGACCTGACATACTATTTCGCCAATTCCGAGCAGGTACCGTCTTCTGTGGGACTGGGTGTTTTGATGGAAAAGGATAATACAGTACGCTGTGCAGGTGGGTTCATCGTACAGGTCATGCCGTTTGTGGAGGAGCAGGTACTCGTCCGGCTAGAGGAAAATATCAGTAAGATTCATTCTGTGACCGCGCTTTTAGAGCAGGGTCATACACCGGAGTCTCTCCTTCAGGAAGTATTAAAAGGTATGGATATTGAGATCACGGATACGCTTCCGACAGCATTTGCATGCGACTGTTCAAAAGAGAAGATCGAGAAAGCGATCGTAAGTATCGGGGAGAGGGACATCAAAGAGATGATTGCGGAAGGGAAGGACATTGAGGTCAAATGTCATTTCTGTAATACGGCATATACCTTTACCGTGGAAGAGCTGGAAAAGCTTTTACACCATGCAAAGAAAAACTAGGAGCATCAGTCAGACTGAAAAATCAAATGGAAAAGAGGAATAGGGCATGAAACAGGGCTTTATCAAAGTGGCGGCAGCTACGCCTGATATCCGTGTGGCAGACGTAGCGTTTAATACGGAAGAAATTATCAAAAGAATGCGGGAGGCCGCGGGAAACGGCGCCAGGATCATCGTCTTTCCAGAGCTGTGTGTGACCGGATACACCTGTGGGGATTTGTTTACCCAGGATGCTCTCCTGGAAACGGCAAAGGGCGGTCTTTTGAAGATCACTGAAGCGACGAGAGATCTGGAGGCGCTTGTTTTTGTAGGATGTCCCATTGCGGTGGATGGAGAGCTGTATAATACGGCGGCGGCACTGAATAAAGGCATGATCCTTGGGTTTACGACCAAGACGTTCCTGCCAAATTATGGAGAGTTTTATGAGATGCGTCAGTTTACGCCGGGACCGGATGTGACAAGAGAGATCGCTTTTGACGGGAAGAGAGTACCGTTTGGCCCCCAAATTCTGTTTGTTTCCCGGGAGACCAAAGATCTGGTTGTGTCGGCAGAGATCTGTGAGGACGTCTGGTCACCGGTTCCGCCAAGTATCCGGGCGGCGCTGGAAGGAGCGCTCATTCTTGTAAACTGTTCTGCAAGTGACGAGACGATCGGAAAGGACCGTTACCGGGAAGGACTGATTTCCGGGCAGTCGGCAAGATTGATCGCGGGTTACGTCTATGCCAATGCGGGAGAAGGGGAGTCTACCACGGATGTCGTTTTTGGCGGACACAATCTGATTGCGGAAAATGGGACGATTTTAAAATCGTCCGGACGGTTTGTCAACGAGACGATCTACAGTGAGATTGATATTCGAAGGTTGTTGTCGGAGCGTCGGAAGAATACGACTTTCCGCTCGGCGCTGCACAAGACACTGCCGGCTGTGTTCTTCTCCGCAAAGGAGGAGAAGACTGTTTTGACGAGGGAATTTTCGCCGGCGCCTTTTGTTCCTCAAAATGAGCGTGAGAGAGCAGACAGATGTGAGGAGATTTTGATGATTCAGGCCATGGGACTGAAAAAGCGGCTTCTTCATACAAAGACTACCAGTGCGGTCGTAGGAATTTCCGGAGGGCTGGACTCCACGCTTGCACTTCTAGTGACAGCGAAAGCCTTCGACATGGCAAGAATTCCAAGAGCCAATATCCATGCGGTGACGATGCCGTGCTTTGGGACGACTGACCGCACATATCAGAATGCCTGCCGGATGTCCGAAAAGCTTGGAGCTACTTTGATGGAGGTTCCGATCCGGGAGGCGGTGACAGTGCATTTCCGGGATATCGGCCAGGACCTTGAGGATCATAGTGTGACCTACGAAAACGGACAGGCCAGGGAGCGTACTCAGGTGCTGATGGATCTTGCCAATAAATCTGGAGGTCTCGTCATCGGAACCGGGGATATGTCGGAGCTTGCCCTTGGATGGGCAACCTACAACGGTGACCATATGTCCATGTATGGAGTAAATGCTTCCGTACCGAAGACACTGGTGCGTCATCTTGTTCAATATTATGCGGATACGTGCAGGGACCGGGAGCTTCGGGAGGTACTTCTCGATGTGCTGGACACTCCGGTAAGTCCGGAGCTGCTTCCGCCAAAAGAGGGAGAGATTGCCCAGAAGACGGAGGATCTGGTGGGACCTTACGAACTGCATGATTTTTATCTTTACTATGTGCTACGTTTCGGGTACGAGCCATCCAAGATCTACCGGATCGCGAAGAAAGCGTTTGCTGGAAGTTATGACGATGAAACAATCCTGAAGTGGCTGAAGAAGTTTTACTGGAGATTTTTCTCCCAGCAGTTTAAGCGTTCCTGTCTGCCGGACGGACCGAAAGTAGGAACCGTCGCCCTCTCGCCGAGAGGAGACTGGAGGATGCCAAGCGACGCCTGTGCGGCGGTTTGGATCTCCGATCTGGAGCGCATAGAAAAAGAAGAACGGTAGAACGTAAGCGAGGAGAGCACAGTAAAAAGAAAAGGCGGATGCAGCATCCGGAAGATCCCGGGGCGTCCGCCTTTTCTTTTCCTATAACCGAATATTTTTGAACAGATCGCCAAGATTTGTCCCGATCTCTTCAGATTTCGGAATCTCTACGTGGAGATTTTCGTCTTCCTCGTCCTTTTCTTCATGGAGTGCCTTGATGCTCAGACTCAACTTTCCATCTTTGATTCCAATGACCTTTACTTTGACCGGATCACCGATCTTTAAGACGTCAGCCGGAGTCTTGATACGCTTTTCACAGATCTGGGAAACATGAACCAGACCGGAGAGTCCATCCTCAAAACGGACGAAAGCACCGTAGGACTGGATAGACTCTACTACACCGTCCATCACAGTTCCAACCTGGATACTGGAGATGCGTGCGGAGCGCTCTTTTGCGTCTTTTTCCTTTAAGATTTCCCGTGCGGAAAGCACAAGCCGGTGTTCTTCCGGATCCACCTCGATGACGCGGACAGTGATCTCCTTGAGGAGGTAAGATTCGAGGTCTTCAATATAGGAAAGAGACAGGCGGGAGGCTGGAATGAATCCGCGAAGGCCCTCTACCTTGACGATGACTCCGCCGTTGACAACACCTTCCACCTTCAGGGTGAGGTTCGTCTTTTCGTCCAGATATCTCTGTACAATATGCCATGGATCAGACATATCAAATTGATCTTCATAATCTTTCATGCACTCTGTCCGGGTCTCCATTTCCGGTGTCGTTGTTTCTAATTCTTCATTCATTGGTGATACACCCCTTTTTCGTGTTTTCTTTAGCCAGTATATCATAGTTTGCGGCACAGCGGAGGATTATTTTGGCGAAATCAGAAAAAAACAGTTGGCGGGGCATCAAAAAAATGATAATCTAGGTTTATATCAAGGAAATGATCTGCCGATACGGCAGATTTTTGTGGGAGGAAATAAAAATCATATGTCAGATAATCAGAAAGACAGAAAGGTATATGTGGTAGGACATAAAAATCCGGACACGGATTCGATCTGTTCTGCTATCGCTTATGCGGAGCTGAAAAGGCGGGTCACAGGAAAGAATTATGTGGCAAAGCGGGCGGGAACCGTCTCCGAGGAGACGCTCTTTGTGCTGAATCAGTTTCATGTCCAGGAACCGGCGCTTTTACAGAATGTTTTCCAGCAGCTTAAAGATGTGGATATCCGCAAAATTGACGGAGTATCCAGTCAGGCGTCTGTAAAGGAAGCCTGGGCTATGATGAAAGAGAATAGTATCCGAACCCTTCCGGTGTTAAAAGATCAAAAGCTGGAAGGGATTATCACGATTGGCGATATCGCTAATTCCTACATGGAGCTCCACGACAGTCATCTGTTGTCCGAAGCCAGAACACAGTACCGGAGTATCAAGGATACTTTAAGCGGGGAGATCATTACGGGAAATGAGCACGCTTACTTCATTAAGGGGAAAGTCGTGATTGCCGCGTCCTCCCCGGATATGATGGAGAATTTTATTGAACCGGATGATTTGGTGATTGTGGGAAACCGCTATGAGTCCCAACTCTGCGCCATTGAGATGGACGCAAGCTGTCTGGTGATCTGCCAAGGAGCGGAGGTGTCAAGGACGATCAAAAAGCTGGCGTCTGAGCGGGATATTGTTATCATCAGTACTCCGTTTGACACCTTTACGACGGCCCGCCTGATTAACCAGAGTATTCCGGTAAAGCATTTTATGACGCGGGATCACCTGACCACATTCCACGTAAATGACTATCTGGAAGAGGTCAAGGAAGTGATGACGAAAAAGCGCTACCGGGATTTTCCTGTTATTGACAAGAAAGGAAGATTTACCGGATTCATCTCCAGACGGAGATTGTTAAAGCCAAAGCGCAAGCAGGTCGTTTTAGTGGATCACAATGAAAAAACCCAGGCGGTGGACGGTATTGAGGAGGCGGAGATCCTGGAAATCATCGATCATCACAGAATTGGCAATTTGGAGACGATGGGGCCGGTTTATTTCCGGAACCAGCCGCTTGGCTGTACAGCGACGATTATTTATCAGATGTACCAGGAAAATCAGATCAAGCCGCCCAAAGAGATTGCGGGACTTCTGTGCGCTGCCATCCTTTCGGATACGCTTTTATTCCAGTCGCCGACCTGTACGCCGATGGACGAAGCAACTGCACGGACGCTGGCAAAGATCGCGCAGATCGACGTTGTGGAGTTTGCGAAAGAGATGTTTAAAGCGGGCAGCAATCTTGCTAATAAATCTGTTGCAGAAATCTGCTTTCAGGATTTTAAGGAATTCCACGTCAATGAGCTGACATTCGGTGTAGGTCAGATCAATTCTATGGACAAAGAGGAACTGGAGGAGATCAAAGAAAAGATCTGTCCAAAGCTGGTAGAAGTGCTCAAGGAAAGCGGACTTGATATGGTTTTTTTTATGTTGACAAATATTGTAGAACAGTCCACAGAACTGCTATGCAGCGGTGGGAATGCTAGAGAGACTGTGATGGATGCCTTTGAGCTTTCCGAGGATACAGAGGATATCATTTTAAACGGTGTAGTATCCAGAAAGAAGCAGCTTATCCCAACGCTGGTCAGCGAGATGCAGCAGTAGAGGAGAGAGAAATGAGTGAGAAAGAGATTTTTAAACCGGGGAATATGCTTTATCCGCTTCCGGCTGTCATGGTAAGCTGTGCGGATAAATCAGGAAAGGACAATATTCTTACGGTTGCGTGGACCGGGACGGTCTGCTCGGATCCGCCCATGCTTTACATTTCGGTCCGTCCGGGACGGTTTTCCCACCATATGATCGAGGAAACAGGAGAATTTGTCGTCAACCTGACGACGGAGAAGCTTGCAAGAGCTACAGATTTCTGCGGGGTCCGATCCGGAAGAGATGTGGATAAGTGGGAGGAGACACGTCTGACGAGAAAAGCGGCCGTCTCTCTTCAGTATGCTCCTGCCATTGCGGAGTGCCCGGTCAACATCGAGTGCAAAGTGCGCAAGATTCTGCGTCTGGGAACACATGATATGTTTTTAGCGGATGTGACGGGTGTGCAGGTAAGCAGCAGGTACATGAATGAAAATGGAAAGTTTGAGCTGAACAAAACAGGACTTCTGGCCTATTCCCATGGAGAATACCTGGGACTGGGAAAGAAGATCGGTACATTTGGCTACAGCGTCAGAAAGAAGAAAAAGAAATAATAAAGATCCATCCGGAACCCGGAGTGCAGGCAAGGGCGCTAGTACTCCGGGTTCTATCTGTCTTTTCTTCGGAATACATTTACAGGAGAGAAAAGGAGAGTGGCGTATCGAGTGAAACAGAAAACAAGATGGTGGAAATTGATCGGGGAGATCCTTTTGATTGCGGCGGTCTGTCTGACTGGTATGTGGCAGAACACGAAGAAGACGATGGAGAGTATCAGCGATGTGGCAAAGAAAGAGGAGAAAAGGATCGCCATTACCTTTGACGACGGCCCGGATGGCACCTATACCCCGCAGCTTCTGGACGGACTTAAGGAACGGGGGGTAAAGGCGAGCTTTTTTGTGATCGGAAAGGAAGCAGAGGAACATCCAGAGCTGATTTTACGGATGTATAAGGAGGGACATCTCATCGGGAACCACACATATCACCATGTGGAGCTGACAAGGGTGGATATGGAGACTGAAAAAGAAGAGATCAAAAAGACAAACGAAGTGATCGAAGGGATCACAGGAGAGAAAGTCACCTATATCCGTCCACCTTATGGGGAACTGAGGGAAGAAACACTAAAGGATGTGGAGTTGATTCCGGTCAAATGGGATATTGATCCGCTGGACTGGTGTACGAAAAGTACCGGGGAAATCGTCAGAAAGGTAGTGACGAGGGCAGAAGAAAATGGTATTATCTTATTACATGACTGTTACGGCACCTCAGTAGAAGCAGGGCTTCAGATCATTGATGCCCTACAGAAGGAGGGATATCAGTTCGTCACAGTCGATGAACTGATTATGGATTAATTGTGGACGAATCATAGAATTTATGATAGATGAAGGAACGGGAAGAAACATGCTGTATGAGTTTTCAAGGACAGAATTATTATTGGGAAAAGAAGCACTGGACAGGCTGAAAGAGGCGACCGTTACCGTGCTTGGTGTGGGCGGGGTAGGATCTCATTGTATCGAGGCGCTGGCAAGAAGCGGGGTAGGACACCTTGTGCTTGTGGATCACGATACGGTGTCGCTGACAAATATCAACCGCCAGTCGATTGCCCTTCACAGCACCATCGGGCAATATAAGACAAAGGTTATGGAGGCGAAGATTGCTGATATTTCACCGGAAATTTCGGTGACAACGTACGAGGAGTTTGTGCTAGAAGACAATCTGAAGCAGGTGTTTGCCATCCGTCCGGATTATATCGTGGACGCTATCGACACGGTGACAGCCAAGCTGGCGGTGGCCCGTTATGCGAAGGAGCACGGGATCTCTCTCATCAGTAGCATGGGGACAGGAAACAAGCTCCATCCGGAGCTCTTTGAGATTGATGATATCCGCAATACATCCGTCTGCCCGCTCTGCCGTGTGATGAGAAAAGAGCTGAAAAAACGAGGAATCGAAGGTCTTACTGTTCTTTATTCCAAAGAAAAACCCATCGATATTTCTGAGGCGGCCAGCGAGGAAGATAAGGGCGAAAGGCGGTCTGTCCCTGGGAGTGTCTCTTTTGTGCCGCCGGTAGCAGGACTGATGATCGCAGGAGAAGTGATTCGAAATCTCAGTGGATGTGCATAAGGAGGAAACGAAGAGATGGATTTATTTGAATACGCGAGAGAGAAGCAAAAGGAAACAGAGTCACCTCTGGCTTCAAGGCTGAGACCGGAGACCCTGGAAGAAGTCGTAGGACAGCAGCACATTATCGGGAAGGACAAGCTGCTTTACCGGGCGATTAAGGCGGATAAATTAACCTCTGTCATTTTTTATGGTCCCCCGGGAACGGGAAAGACGACCCTCGCCAAGGTGATCGCAAATGCCACCAGCGCAAAATTCTGCCAGATCAATGCCACGGTGGCTGGGAAGAAGGATATGGAAGCGGTCGTTGAGGAAGCCAAGCGGACACGGGGGATGTACCAGCAGAAGACGATATTGTTTATTGATGAGATTCACAGATTTCATAAAGGGCAGCAGGATTACCTGCTCCCATTTGTGGAGGATGGGACGGTGATTCTGATCGGAGCTACGACGGAGAATCCGTATTTTGAGGTAAACCGGGCGTTGATTTCCAGATCTACGGTCTTTGAATTAAAGCCACTTTCTCTGGAGGAAATCGAAGTGTTGATCCGGCGGGCGGTATACGATGAGAAAAAAGGAATGGGAAGCTATCACGCCGAGATCGAAGCGGATGCCCTTCAGTTTCTGGCTGATATGGCGGGAGGAGACGCAAGACTTGCTCTGAATGCGGTGGAACTTGCCGTATTGACGACGAAGAGGAGTGTAGACGGGATGATTCACCTGACGCTTGAGGTCGTCTCCGAATGTATTCAGAAGCGGGTTGTACGCTATGATAAGGATGGAGACAATCATTACGACACAATTTCCGCATTCATCAAAAGTATGCGGGGATCTGATCCGGATGCGGCGGTCTATTATCTGGCAAAGATGCTCTACGCAGGGGAGGATATCCGCTTTATTGCCCGCAGAATTATGATCTGTGCCTCCGAGGATGTAGGAAATGCCGATCCCATGGCACTTACGGTGGCGGTATCCGCGGCCCAGGCTGTGGAGCGGATCGGGATGCCGGAGGCCCAGATTATTCTCTCCCAGGCAGTGCTCTACGTGGCGTCCGCACCGAAGAGCAATGCGGCGGTAATGGCGATCTCCAAAGCAATGGAGAGCGTCCAGACAAAAAGGACGTCTGTACCTGCACATCTCCAGGATGCCCATTATGGAGGACACGAGAATCTGGGTCATGGCGTTGGGTACCGGTATGCCCATGATTATCCGAACCACTATGTAAAACAGCAGTATCTGCCGGACGAGATCAAGGGATCTGTCTTTTATCATCCGGGAGATTTGGGGAAAGAAAAAGAAATCAAAGAGTGGCTTCAATATATTCGAACATAGAAAAGAACATAAAAAGGGGCGGTACCACAGCTTGTCAGTCGCTGTCGGAGCCGCTCCTTTTTAAAATGGAGACTTCTTCCAATCCCAGTTTACATCTTTTGTATTTAGGGCAGTTATTACAGCAGATGCGTCATAATATAAGCATAAATCTCCTGGTTTCGTGCATTCCAGTTGGCAGCCATGGTCTCGGCCTCCTCACGTGACGGGACGGTGACGGTCAGATCGATGAGCGGCATAGCGTGTTCGATTACCTGGCAGTGAACGGAAAATTCCCCGTTTGTATTCCGATAATAGTCAGATTTGACAGAAACCTCATTTTTGAGGGAAAATTTCTTCTCGATGAAAAAGTCGCTGATGTCCTTTTTGATGGCGTCGGAGATCTTGTTTTCAAAGAAACAGATGGATTCGTCGCCTTCCTCCGTCAGATGATACAGTGTTCGGTTGTGCGTTGTTTCCTCACGGATCAGGCCGGACTCCGTAAGCTCGGAGAGCGCCTTCTGGAGAGTGAAGTAGGTCGTATATCCCTTTCCGAGAATAAAATCGGAAATCTGTGCGTTGGTAAGAGGAAAATCCACTTTACTGAGCATGTACAGGATGATCAGCTTATACAGAGTAAATGTTTCTGACATAGTGTACACTTCCTTTCTAAAGAGTACGACAGGTTTTTCCCTGCCAGATATCCTTTTCTTTGAACACCTTTCCCATTTGATTGAGCACCAGCCGCTTGTTACTGGTCCAGAGCGGAGCCACAAGAAGGGGCTTGGGGCCGTCACCGGTCAGACGGTGGACGACAATGTCGGGCCGCAGCGCACACAGGCATGTCCCGAGAAAATCCAGATATTCTTCCATGGACGGGAGCGGGAAAGGATATCTTTGATAATCGTTATATAGATCGGTATCCCTAAGAACGTGGAGAAGCTGCAGCTTGATGCCCTGGATCTCTTGAAGGTTCAGATATTCTATTGTCTCCAGCATCTGGGCTTTCGATTCACCAGGCAGATATAAGATCGTATGGACGATCACGGAAATTCCGATGGCACGAAGAGTTCGCACTGCCTCCTCAAATACAGAAAGCGGATAGCCCCGTCGAATGTAGGCGGCAGTGGACGTATGAATCGTCTGTAATCCAAGCTCAATCCAGACTGGCTTGATCCGGTTCAGTCTCTCAAGAAGATTAAGAATCTCAGGTGGGAGACAGTCCGGCCGGGTGGCGATGGAAAGCACCTTCACCTCCGGATCTTCAATAGCCTGGAAAAAGGTACGTTCCAGAACGTTCACGGAACCGTATGTATTGGTATAAGCCTGAAAATAGGCAATGTAGGCGTGGCCTCGGTATTTGGAAGCGATCCGCGCTTTTTCTGATCGAAGCTGTTCCGCAATGGAAAGGAAAGGGCTTGCGGCAAAGTCGCCGCTTCCGCCCCGGCTGCAGAAGATACAGCCTCTGCTTCCGCAGGTACCGTCCCGGTTGGGACAGGTACAGCCTGCATTTAAGGAGAGTTTATAAAGCTTCTCGTGAAATGTCTCTTTCAGATAGTAATCGAGAGAATAGTAGCGTTTCTCGCCCCAGCACATTCTTCTCTCCATCCTAACGGATCAGGGCCTTGATGGCGGCGCTTACAGCATCAGCTACACGTGGGTCAAAAGCTTCCGGCAGGATATTGGTGTCGCTTAATTGGTTCTCGCCTATAAGTGACGCGATGGCATTGGCGGCTGCCAGCTTCATCTCCTCGGTGATCTGAGAAGCACGTCCTTCTAAAGCACCTCGGAAAATACCTGGGAAAGCGATAACATTGTTGACCTGGTTCGGGAAGTCACTCCGGCCTGTCCCGACCACTCTGGCGCCTGCTTCTTTTGCCAGATCCGGCATGATCTCCGGTACCGGGTTTGCCATGGCGAAGAGGATCGCGTCGCTGTTCATAGACGCCACCATCTCTTTGGTAACGATGTTCGGAGCGGATACCCCGATGAAAATATCCGCACCTTTTAGTGCGTCAGCGAGCGTGCCGTGGAGCTGATCCGGGTTTGTAACCTCGGCCATTTTCTGCTGCATCCAGTTGAGATGTTTTGAATCCCGGCAGATCGTACCGTTGATATCACACATCGTAATGTAGGAAAATCCGTAAGTCAGAAGAAGTTTTGTGATGGCAACTCCGGCCGAGCCGGCACCGTTTACGACTACACGGCAATTCTCCTTTGTCTTTCCTACGACTTTCAGTGCATTGATAACTCCGGCCAGGACGACGATAGCAGTCCCGTGCTGGTCGTCGTGGAAGACCGGAATGTCAAGAAGCTCCTTTAAACGCTCCTCGACCTCAAAACATCTTGGCGCGGAAATATCCTCCAGGTTGATCCCGCCAAAAGCAGGAGCAAGATTGACAACCGTACGGATGATCTCCTCCGTATCCTGAGTGTCAAGACAGATCGGTACAGCGTTAACCCCTCCGAATTCCTTGAAGAGGACAGCCTTTCCCTCCATTACCGGCATGGCGGCCAGGGCACCGATGTTGCCAAGTCCAAGAACTGCGCTTCCGTCTGAGACAACCGCCACGGTATTGGCTTTCATTGTATATTTGTATGCGGCCTCCGGGTCTTTGGCGATGACCTTACAGGGCTCCGCGACGCCCGGGGTGTATGCTACCGCAAGATCCTCCCGTGACCGGACATGCGCCTTTGCCGTTGTCTCGATCTTACCATTCCAGATTTCATGCATGTTCAATGCTTTTTCCAATGTATGATTTTCAGCCATTTTGATCCCCTTTTCTTCTCTATTTTAATGTACTGTCATTTTTGTTCATCCCTTCCATCATACCATTGATAAAACGGGGGTGCAATTAAATTTTGAAAAAAGACTTTTCAATTTTAAAAATGTGATGTATACTTGATGCATTAAGTCACATAGGTCTAGTCAGACTATTTTCCCCACAGACCGGAATAGAAAGGAAAACAGAATATGATGGATATGAAAGAAAAATATGAAACACTTTCACTGGCAGTACTCAAAGACGTAGCAAAGGCGAGGGGACTTAAAGGAACATCAACACTGAAAAAGTCAGAGCTGATTGACCGGCTCCTTGAAGAGGATAGAAAAACGCAAAACACGGAAGAGACAGAGACCGAAAAAACGGAATCTGTAAGAGAAGTACGGCGTGAGCACGAGCATACGCAACGGGATGAGGGAAGAACGGAGAAAAGCGCTGTACTGGAGCTTGCAGACTTGGACAGCGGTATCACCGCCCACGGGATTCTGGAAGTCCTTCCAGACGGTTATGGATTTATCCGCTGTGAAAATTATCTTCCGGGGGAGAATGATGTCTATGTGTCTCCATCCCAGATTCGTAAATTCGGATTAAAGACAGGAGACATTGTTTCCGGAAACACCAGAATCAAGACTCAGTCTGAGAAATTCAGCGCTCTGTTATTTGTAACAAAGATCAACGGACTGCCGCCGGCGATTGCGGTAAAAAGACGTAACTTCGAAGATATGACGCCGATTTTTCCAAATGAAAGACTGAAACTGGAAAATGAGCGCAGCAGTACATCGATGCGGATTGTGGATCTTCTTTCTCCGATCGGGAAAGGACAAAGAGGAATGATCGTTTCCCCGCCGAAAGCCGGAAAGACGACCTTATTAAAGGAAGTAGCGCTCTCTGTTTTGCGAAATAATCCGGAAATGCATCTTCTTGTGCTTTTGATTGACGAACGCCCGGAAGAGGTAACGGATATCAAGGAGACGATCCGCGGTAAGAATGTGGAAGTCATCTACTCTACTTTTGACGAGCTGCCGGAGCATCATAAGCGGGTGTCCGAGATGCTTATCGAGCGCGCGAAGCGTCTTGTGGAGCACAAAAAGGACGTTATCATCCTTCTGGACAGTATCACGAGACTGGCAAGAGCATACAACTTGGTCGTGCCGCCGAGCGGACGTACCCTCTCCGGAGGTCTGGATCCGGCCGCACTGCATATGCCGAAACGTTTTTTCGGAGCAGCCAGAAATATGAGAGAGGGCGGAAGTCTGACAATTCTTGCGACAGCCCTTGTGGATACCGGAAGCAAGATGGATGATGTCATCTATGAGGAATTCAAAGGAACCGGCAATATGGAGCTTGTTCTGGATCGCAGGCTCTCCGAAAAGAGAATGTTCCCGGCCATCGATATTCCGAAATCCGGGACAAGACGGGAAGATCTTCTTCTTACCCAGGATGAGCAGGATGCAGTCTATATCATGCGGCGTGGTTTAAACGGCATGAAATCTGACGAGGCTGTGGATACGATTCTTAATCTGTTTCAGCAGACGAAGCAAAACTCTGAACTGGTTCAGAAAGTGAAAAAAATGAAGTTTATTTAAAAAATGCTTGCAAAAGCAATACAGGTGTGATACAATGAATCCGCTGTTTAAGAGACAATTAGTCACAGAGAATTCTGTGTGAGACAATAAAAGCAAGAAGAGGTGAAAACATGAAAGAAGGAATCCATCCAGTATATCATCAGGCTACTGTAACATGCAACTGTGGGAATACATTTGTAACAGGTTCCACAAAGGAAGATATCCACGTTGAAATCTGCTCCAAATGCCATCCATTCTACACAGGACAGCAGAAAGCAACTCAGGCTCGTGGCCGTGTTGATAAGTTTAACAAGAAATACGGAATCGAAAGCAAATAAGATTCAGAAGTACAGGGCTGAGGTTTTTACATCTCAGCTCTTTTTCATTCCGGTAAAAGCCTGAAGCCAGATAGAAAGAGGTATTACTTATGAAGTCATCAAATATAGGAGGACAGGCGGTTTTGGAGGGTGTGATGATGAAGCACAAAGACCGCTATGCCGTGGCGGTGCGAAAGCCTGACGGGGAGATTGAGATCGACCGGGAGGACTATCGAAGTATAGTCGGGAATTACCATAGTCTGGTAAAGATTCCGTTTGTCCGGGGGATTTTTCAATTTATTGATTCTATGGTTCTTGGAATGAGGACGCTCACCTGGTCTGCCGGGTTTGAAGAGGAGGAAGACATTCTGACAGAGCAGGAAGCAGGAAAAAAGGAGAGGGCGGATAGAATCATGAATGGGATTGTGATGGTAGTGTCCTTTGTACTTGCCATTGCGATTTTTATGGTTCTTCCATACGGGATTTCCAATCTGTTTCGTAAGGTGATTCCATCGTATCTGGTACGAATTATTCTGGAAGGAGTCATCCGGATAGCGATTTTTGTGGCGTATATCCGGCTGATCTCCAGGATGGAGGATATCAGACGGCTCTATCAGTATCACGGAGCAGAGCATAAATGTATCAACTGCATTGAGCACGGGCTGCCGCTTACGGTAGAGAATGTCCGGGTGAGTTCGAAGGAGCACAAGCGGTGCGGAACCAGCTTCCTGATGTTTGTTATGATCGTGGGCATTGTGTTGTTGTTCTTTGTAAAGACCGAGTCCCACATTCTGCGCGTGGTGATCCGGATCGCGCTCCTACCGATCATTGCAGGGATCTCCTATGAGATCATCCGTGTGGCAGGCAGCAGCGACCATCCAGTGGTGAATTTCCTCAGTAAGCCGGGGCTGATGCTTCAGAGACTGACGACGAAAGAGCCGGACGACTCCATGATTGAAGTGGCCATCGCCTCTGTGGAGGCGGTTTTTGACTGGCGGGCTTATCTCATGGAGAATTTCCCGTCCGGACCGGCAGATCAGGAAGAAAAGGAGAAGGTATGACATATCGGGAAGTCTGGAACTGGGGAAAAGAAATACTTAGACATGCCGGTATTCCGGAAGCAGATCTGGATGCCTGGTTTCTGCTTGAGTATGTCACAGGGATGACAAAAACCCAGTATTATGTAAGGGATCAGGAAGAGATGGATTCCGCCAAACGGAAAGCATATGAAGAGTACATCAAAAGAAGAGGGGAGAGGATTCCACTTCAGCACATTACAGGAGTCCAGGAATTCATGGGATATCCTTTTGCCGTGGATGAGACGGTATTGATTCCAAGGCAGGATACGGAAATCCTTGTGGAGGAGGCAGACCGTGTGGCGAGACAGAGTAAGGCAGAGCGGATTCTGGACGTCTGTACCGGATCAGGCTGCGTCCTTTTAAGTCTGCTAAAGATGGATGAAAGAAGAAGGGGAGTCGGATCGGATCTCTCAGGGGACGCTCTGAAAGTCGCCGAGATGAATCGGGAGAAGCTTGGTATCTCGAAAGAACGATGTACATTTTTTAAAAGTGATCTGTTTGAAAAGATTGAGGGAGACTATGATCTGATTGTTTCCAATCCGCCTTATATCCGGACAGAGGAGATCGAAAAGCTTCAGGAAGAAGTGAGGCTCTATGATCCATACGAGGCACTGGATGGAAAAGAGGACGGGCTGTATTTTTACCGTCGTATGATCTCTGAGGCCGAACTGTATTTACGAAAGGGAGGAAGCCTTCTCTTTGAGATCGGGTACGATCAGGCAGAAGAGGTATCAGGGCTTTTTAAGGAGGCAGGTTTTGAGCAGATCCGGGTAAAAAAGGATCTGGCAGGGCTTGACCGTGTAGTAGGCGGCGTGTACAATAAAGCAAGAGAAAATGAGGAGGAATTAACAAATGTTTGACAAACTGGAAGATTTGCTGATTCGTTTTGAAGAAATCATGGGAGAGCTTCAGGAACCGGATGTTGTCAACGATCAGGCACGGTTTCGCAGTCTGATGAAAGAACAGAACGACCTGGTTCCGATTGTGGAGGCATATAAAGAATACAAGACATGCAATGAGACCATCGACGACAGTCTGTCCATGCTGGAAGATGAAAGCGATGAGGAAATGCGGGAGCTTTTAAAGGAGGAACTTTCCGACGCCAGAAGACGCCTGGAGGAGCTGGAGCATGAGATGAAGATTCTGCTTCTTCCAAAGGATCCGAACGACGATAAGAACGTCATTGTTGAAATCCGTGCCGGAGCCGGAGGAGATGAGGCGGCTTTATTTGCGGCGGAGATTTACCGGATGTATATTCATTACGCAGAGCGGAGAAGATGGAAGTGTGAGATGATTTCCCTTAACGAGAATGGTATCGGAGGCTTCAAGGAAGTGGTCTTTATGATTTCCGGACAGGGAGCGTACTCCAGACTGAAATACGAAAGTGGTGTACACCGGGTACAGCGTGTGCCGGAGACAGAAAGCGGCGGTCGGATCCATACTTCAACCATTACCGTTGCCATCATGCCTGAAGCAGAAGAGGTAGATGTTCAGATTGATATGAATGACTGTAAGTTCGACGTATTCCGTGCTTCCGGCAATGGGGGACAGTGTGTCAATACAACGGACTCTGCTGTGCGTTTGACTCATCTTCCGACCGGAATCGTTATTTCCTGTCAGGATGAGAAGTCTCAGCTCAAGAATAAGGATAAAGCACTGAAAGTACTGCGTGCGAGACTATACGAGCTGGAGCAGGAAAAGCAGCACGATGCGGAAACTGAGGCCAGAAGAAGCCAGGTCGGAACCGGAGACCGCTCCGAGAAGATCCGGACTTACAATTTCCCGCAGGGCCGTGTGACAGACCACAGGATTAAGCTTACGCTTCACAAGCTGGATACGATTTTAAACGGAGATCTGGATGAAATCATCGATTCGCTGATCGCTGCGGACCAGGCGGCGAAGCTGGCGAATATGCAGGAAAACTAACAGGCAGGATGCCCTATACCGGTATGACCCGGATGTAGGGCTTTTGCATTTTGGGTAAAAGAAAAGAAGGTAGAGACAGGATGGATGAATGGAATTTTAAGCGTGTCGGAATAGAAGATCAGAAGCTCATTGAGGAGTACTTCCGGAAATACCCGGAAAGAAGCTGTGACCGGACATTTTTCGGGGTGTTGCTCTGGGGAAGACATTACAATCTGAAATTTGCCGACACCGGAAAAGCGCTCTTATTCCGGGAGGAGGACGAGCGCAGCTATGGATTTGCATGGCCGGCGGGTCCTGAGGAGGAGATCAGAGAGCTGATCCCTCAGATGGAAATGTACTGTGAAAAACATGGCGGAGAGTTTCTGATGTACGGACTTTCCGAAGCGCAGTTTGCGCTTCTGGATAGCTGGTATCCGGGAAGATATCAGATTGAGTACGACAGGGACGCGGCTGACTATATTTACGAGTCGGAGAAGCTTTGCACGCTTTCCGGGAAAAAGCTCCATGGAAAGCGTAATCATATCAATAAGTTCAAAGCTACCTATGAAGACTGGGCTTATGAACCACTTGAAGAGGATAATCTGGAGGAATGTTTTCAGATGGCGCTCAAGTGGAGAAACGAAAACGGATGTGAAGATGACGAGGAGAAAAACTGTGAGATGTGCGTAACACTCAATTCCCTGCGGCTGTTCCGTGAACTCCATTTAAGGGGAGGAGTTCTGCGTGTCCATGGTGAGATTGTCGCGTTTACTGTAGGGGAACCAGTAAGCGAGGACACCTTTGTCGTGCATATCGAAAAGGCATTTGCAGAAGTGCCCGGGGCATACACCATGATCAACCAGCAGTTTGTGGAGCATGAGTGTAAGGGATACCGCTATGTCAACAGAGAGGACGATGCCGGGGAGGAGGGGCTGAGAAAGGCGAAGCTCTCCTACAAGCCGGCAATGCTGCTTGAAAAAGGAATCGTAACAAAAGTACTGGAGGTATCAGAATGATTGCAGAAAAGATGAAAGAGATGGTAGCGAACAGCTCCGCAATCCGTGCGATGTTTGAGGAAGGAAACCGTCTGGCTCAGATTTACGGGCCGGAGAATGTCTATGATTTCAGCCTCGGAAATCCGAATATTCCGGCTCCGGAGGCACTGACAAAAGCAATGAAGGACGTCCTTTTAGAAGAAGATCCGGTGGAGCTTCATGGTTATACGAACAGTAACGCCGGTTATGCAGACGTCAGGGAGGCGGTAGCAAGAAACTTAAACGAACGGTATGGCACATCTTTTGAAGGGAAGAATATTACTATGACAGTCGGAGCGGCGGGAGGACTGAACGTGATATTAAAGACACTTATAAATCCTGGGGATGAGGTCATTGTGTTCGCACCGTATTTTGGAGAATACCGAAGCTATGTTAATAATTATGACGGTGTGCTGGTGGAGATTTCCCCGGATACGGAGACATTTCAGCCAAAACTTGTGGAGTTTGAAGAAAAAATATCCCCCAAAACAAAGGCGGTGATTGTCAACAATCCAAACAATCCGACCGGCGTTGTTTACGGGGAAGAGACCATCAAAAGGCTGGCTGCTATTTTGGAGGCGAAGCAGAAAGAGTATGGAACGGATATCTATCTGATCTCAGACGAACCATACAGGGAGCTTGTGTACGGTGGGGCCAGAGTGCCGTTTTTGACAAAATACTATGACAATACGATTATCGGATATTCATTCAGTAAGTCGCTGTCCTTGCCGGGAGAGCGAATTGGATATCTGGTTATCCCGGATGAAGTGACGGACAGTGAGGAAGTGATCTCGGCTGCCAATGTGGCGACGAGAATTTTAGGCTTTGTCAATGCCCCGACCCTTCAGCAAAAAGCAGTGGCGAGATGCCTAAACGAAAAAGCGGATCTTGCATTTTATGACCGGAACCGGGAGACCCTCTATGAAGGACTGAAAAAGGCAGGATTTTCCTGTATTAAGCCGGAGGGTGCTTTCTACCTCTTCGTCAAATCTCCAGTGGAAGATGAGAAAGAATTTTGCACAAGAGCCAAAAAGTACAATCTTTTACTGGTGCCGGGGAGTTCTTTTGGATGTCCGGGATTTGTAAGGCTTGCCTACTGCGTTGCATACGACACCATCGTCCGGTCTCTCCCGAAGTTTGAAAAATTGGCGGCGGAGTACCGGGAAATGGAGTAAGCCTATGGGACTGGAAGCAAATATCAGACACGTGACGCCGTATGTCCCGGGGGAGCAGCCGCGTCAGAAAGTCATTAAACTTAATACAAATGAAAATCCATACCCACCGGCTCCTGGAGCAATGGAGATGCTGCATCAGATGGACCCGGAGAAGCTTCGGATGTATCCTGATCCGGAGATCAAAATGTTGACAGAATGTCTTGCCAGCCGTTATCAGGTGCGGCCGGAGCAGGTGTTTGTGGGCGTTGGGTCGGACGATGTGCTGGCCATGAGTTTTTTAACATTTTTCAATTCCGGAAAGCCGGTTTTGTTTCCGGATATTACCTACTCTTTTTACAAGGTATGGGCCGAGCTTTACAGGGTTCCGTATACATGCCCGTCTCTGGATGGAACCATGCACATCAGAGCAGAAGACTATTGCGGAGAAAACGGCGGCATTATCCTTGCGAATCCCAACGCACCTACAGGACTGTATGAGAGTCTCGATGTGATTGAGAAGATACTAAAAGAGAATCCGGGTGTGGTGGTGATCGTGGATGAGGCATACATCGATTTCGCTGGGAAGCCATCGGCAGTTTCCTTAGTTGACCGCTATGAAAATCTGCTTGTTACGCAGACTTTCTCAAAATCCAGATCCATGGCAGGTGTGAGGATTGGGTTTGCTATTGGAAACGAACGGCTCATCAGGTGGCTTCTGGATGTAAAGTATTCGTTTAATTCCTACACCCTGTCTGCTCTTGCTATTCTTTGTGGGACAAAAGCAGTGGAGGATGAGACATACTTCCAGAAGACGACAAGTCAGATTATTGCCACGAGAGAGCGGACAAAGAGAAGGATGGCTGCCCTTGGTTTTGAATTTCCGGATTCCAGCGCAAACTTCCTTTTCGCACGGCATCCGAAGTACGATGGGGAAGTGCTGTTTCAAGCGCTGCGACAGAGACAGATCTATGTCAGACATTGGAATCAGTCAAAGATCCGGGAGTATCTTCGGATCACTATCGGGACCGAAGAGGAGATGGAGACACTCTATGAGGCTCTTGAGGAGATTCTGAAGTCGTAACATAAAAAAAGGAGGAATCAAACAGGTGATTCCTCCTTTCATGCTGATGAGAGATATCCAGGGAAGGCCATCTAATGCTCGTCTCGCATGGCGAGGAGTCTGGCATATTCCAGAAGATCCTGCTTGGATTTGAGCGACAACGTGGCATAGATTGTCCGAAGATGATATTTCAGCATCCGCTCATTCATAGATGAATCGACGGTTGACACTTCCACCGGGCGGATGTCGCTGCCGGAAATGAGATAATCGGTACTGACATGAAAAAACTGTGCAATCATATATAGTTTGTCATAGTCTGGCTGTCGGTTTTTCGTCTCGTATCCTGCAATGGTGGAGCGGGATACCTGGAGATATTGTGCCAGCTCATCCTGAGTAACGTCTGCGTTTTTCCGAAGTAATTTTAGCCTTTTTGAAAACCCCATATATAGCCTCCTATCTTTAGTGTGGCTACATTTTAGCAATAGATGCATGGGTAAAACAGGAACTGTGCCGTAATGCGACACAGATTATGGCAAAAGTGCCGAAAAGAAACAAAACAGACGAAAAGAATCCCGTGTTGACAGAGGTGCATAAAAATTTTATAATTTACTTAGAATAATGGAAGAAGAAAGATGGAGGTTATCCAGATGTTAATTGCCAAAAATGATGAAAAAGAGAGAAGCTTTTTGTTCAGGATTGTGATCTGGACGGCGACTATTCTCATCATTATTGTTGCAGCGTATTTCCTGATCCGGTCCTTTGCAAGAAATCCGATTGCGGGGACCTGGGAGTACCAGGATGACAATATTACTATGACAATTCAAAGTGATGATAAAGTCAAGCTTTTGTTTCAGAATCTCCAGGAAGTGTCAGGACTTGAAGTAACGATGGACTGTCAGGTGGATAAATCCGAGAAGACGCTGGTGATAAAGGGGCTTCAGCCAAGTGAGATCGAAGAGATTTTAAAGAAGCACGATGGAAAGCTCACAGAGAGTGTGCTTCAGACAGCGCTTTCCAGGTTTGTGACGTCGTTCGACTACAGCATGGAGCGCCAGACGCTGACACTGACAGACCGGGAGTACGGTGAACAGATGATATTTGATAAAAGATAGATGATTTCCCCTCTATACAGGAAGACGGATATAGCGTGTGACTTGGGTAGAGGGGATTTTATTCATGTAAAGGAGGAAGATCATGCTGCGAAGACAGACGAAAGTAATTCCGATTGGAAATATAAAGATCGGAGGCAGCTATCCGGTTGCCATCCAGTCCATGACAAATACGAAGACGGAAGATGTAGGGGCTACGGTCAACCAGATTCTCGCTCTGGAAAAGGCAGGATGCGAGATCATCCGGTGTGCGGTTCCGACGATGGAGGCCGCAAAGGCGCTTAGTGAGATTAAGAAACAGATTCACATTCCGCTGGTGGCGGATATTCACTTTGACTACCGGCTTGCCATCGCTGCCATAGAAAACGGAGCGGATAAGATTCGGATCAATCCGGGCAACATCGGCGGTCGGGATAGGGTGAAGATGGTTGTGGACAAGGCAAAGGAATACCAGGTGCCAATCCGTGTGGGAGTCAACAGCGGTTCTTTGGAGAAGGATCTTGTAGAGAAGTACAGCGGTGTGACCGCAGAGGGGCTTGTGGAGAGTGCTCTTGATAAGGTACATATGATCGAGGAACTGGGTTACAACAATCTGGTTGTAAGCATCAAGGCATCTGACGTCCTTATGTGCGTCAAGGCACATGAGCTGTTGGCGCCACAGTGTGCGTATCCGCTTCATGTAGGAATTACAGAGGCGGGAACGATCCTTTCTGGAAATGTAAAATCCTCCATCGGTCTTGGGATTATTCTGTATCAGGGGATCGGTAATACGATTCGGGTGTCCCTGACCGGAGACCCGTTGGAAGAGATCAAATCAGCAAAGCTTATTTTGAGGACGCTGGGACTTAGAAAAGGAGGAATCGAGGTAGTATCCTGTCCGACCTGCGGAAGGACGCGGATTGATCTGATCGGACTTGCCAACCAGGTGGAAGATATGGTACAGGATATTCCCCTTGACGATGTGAAAGTGGCCGTCATGGGGTGCGTGGTCAACGGACCGGGAGAAGCAAAGGAAGCAGATATTGGAATTGCGGGCGGAATCGGGGAAGGCCTTCTCATCAAAAAAGGGCAGATTATAAAGAAGCTAAAAGAGGACGAGCTTTTACCGGCGCTTCGGGAGGAGCTCTTACACTGGAACAAAGATTGAGAGTGCTTAGTATATGGGAAAAGACTTTTTTGAGGTATTTCCGACATTAAATCTTCCGGAAGATGTCAGGTTTCTTCTGAAAGATGTACGGGTTACCAAGGTTGCTACAAATTCAACGAGAGATTTTATTCGGATTTATTTGTTTTCTACTCATTTATTACAGAAAAAAAAGATTTATGAGCTGGAGTATTCGATCAAGCATCAGCTTTTTGACCGCTCGTCAATTCAGGTAGAGATTCTGGAGAGCTATCAGCTTTCCGGGCAGTATACACCGGAGAATCTGATGAATGAATATTACGAAAGTATTCTTCTGGAGTTGGAGCAAAGAAGCGCAGTGGAGCGTAGTATGTTTGAACATGCGGACTGCGAGTTTGAGGACGGTGTGCTCAATTTAAAGCTTCAGAATTCTATCGTAGCCGAAGGGAAAAAGGATTCCATCGTCAATTTGCTGCTGGAAGTGTTTAACAATCGATTTCATGTGCCGCTTTCGGTAAAGGTAGGCTATCTGCCGCCGAAAAAGAAGAGCGCGCTGGAATTTAACGATCTTTTGCTTCAGGCAGAAGTGGATGAGATCATTGAGCGGAATGAAGCGCTCAGAAAAGAGAAACAGAAGAAAGCCGGGGAATCAGAGAATGGTGGAAATGATTCTGGAAAGGAGAAGTCTCCGCCTGTTCCGAAGATGCCGAAAGAGAAGCGGTTTGGAAAAGAGATGAAAAAGCCGATTATGAGACGGGATTTCAGAAAGTCCGACGATCCGAATATGATTTACGGGAGGGACTTTGACGATACACCGATAGAGCTTTCCCAGGTGGTGGGCGAGATGGGTGAGATCACGATCCGCGGAAAGGTTATCAGCTTTGATACGAGGGAGATCCGGAATGAAAAGACGATCCTCATGTTTGCCGTTACTGATTTTACCGATACGATTACAGTGAAGATGTTTGCCAGAAACGATCAGCTTCCGGATCTTCTTGGCGATATCAAGAAAGGAAGTTTTTTAAAGGTCAAGGGAATCACCACTATCGACAAATTTGATGGTGAATTGACGATTGGATCCGTGACAGGGATCCGAAAGATCCATGATTTTACCGTATTGAGAAAGGATCTTTATCCGGAAAAGAGGGTGGAGCTTCACTGCCATACGAAGATGAGCGACATGGACGGAGTGTCAGAGGTGAATGACATTGTTAGGAGGGCGCACGACTGGGGGCATAAGGCTATTGCTATTACAGATCATGGAGTAGTGCAGGCGTTCCCGGACGCCAATCATTTCATCCAGTCTCTTGATAAAGAAGATCCGTTTAAGATTATCTACGGGGTGGAGGCATACCTGGTGGATGATTTGACAGAGATCGCTCCGGGTGCCGGGAGTCAGTCCCTTGATGGCACCTATGTGGTCTTTGATCTGGAGACGACAGGGTTCAGCCCGATCCAGGACAAGATCATTGAGATCGGGGCGGTCAAGGTGGAGAGAGGCGTTATCACGGAGCGGTTCAGTACCTTTGTCAATCCCAAGATTCCGATTCCGTTTAAGATTACACAGCTTACGAGTATCACCGATGATATGGTGGTGGATGCGGAGACGATCGATGTTGTGCTGCCGAAGTTTCTGGACTTTATAGGGGATGCTGTCCTGGTAGCCCATAATGCCGGATTTGATGTCAGTTTCATTGAGCAGAACTGTAGATACCAGGAGATTGAGCGGGAGTTCATCTCCCTGGATACGGTAGCGCTTGCCAGGGTTTTGTTGCCAACCCTTTCTAAATATAAATTAAATGTAGTGGCAAAGGCACTGAATATCTCTTTGGAAAACCACCATCGGGCGGTGGATGACGCCGGGGCGACGGCAGAGATCTTCGTCCGTTTTGTGGAGATGCTGAAAGAACGGGAGATCGATACATTAAAGGAGCTTAACCAGTTTGGCTCCATGAATCCCGATGCCATCAGAAAGCTCCCATCTCATCATGCGGTGATTCTGGCAAAAAACGAGACCGGACGTGTGAATCTGTATCGTCTGGTTTCCATGTCCCATCTCCAGTATTTTTCCAGGATGCCAAGGATTCCGAAGAGCGAATTCCTGCGGTACCGGGACGGGCTTATCATCGGAAGCGCCTGTGAGGCGGGAGAGCTGTTTCAGGCAGTATTAAACGGAAAGTCCGAGGAGCAGATCGCGAAGCTTGTGGATTTTTACGATTATCTTGAGATTCAGCCAATCGGGAATAACCGCTTTATGATTGCGAGCGACCGGGTGTCTAATGTAAGAAGCGAGGAAGACTTACGGGATTTGAACCGAAAGATCGTCCGGCTGGGGGAGAAGTTCCAAAAGCCGGTGGTGGCGACCTGCGATGTGCATTTTCTCGATCCGGAAGACGAGGTGTACCGGAGAATTATTATGGCAGGAAAAGGATTTACTGATGCCGACGAGCAGGCACCGCTTTACCTCCATACGACGGAGGAGATGATGGAGGAGTTTTCTTATCTGGGAACGGCAAAGGCTCATGAAGTCGTGATTGAAAATCCGAATAAGATTGCGGACATGATTGAGAAGATTTCTCCGGTGCGGCCGGATAAGTGTCCCCCGGTCATCGACAATTCCGACCAGCAGCTACGGGATATCTGTTATAAGAAGGCGCATGAGATGTACGGAGAGAACCTTCCGGATGTGGTAACGGAGCGATTGGAGAGAGAGCTTCACTCTATTATCTCCAACGGATTTGCCGTGATGTATATTATAGCCCAGAAGCTGGTATGGAAATCCAATGAGGACGGCTATCTGGTAGGATCCCGTGGATCCGTCGGTTCTTCCTTTGTCGCTACTATGGCTGGGATCACGGAGGTCAATCCCTTAAGTCCGCATTACTATTGTCCGCATTGCCATTACAGTGATTTTGATTCGGAGGAAGTGAGAGCTTTTGCCGGGGGCTGTGGATGGGACATGAAAGATAAGGACTGTCCGGTCTGCGGACATCCTCTGATTAAGGATGGATTTGATATTCCGTTTGAGACATTCCTTGGATTTAAGGGAAACAAAGAGCCGGATATCGACCTGAATTTCTCCGGAGACTATCAAAGTAACGCGCATAAGTATACTGAGGTTATTTTTGGAAAGGGGCAGACCTTCCGTGCCGGGACCATCGGAACCCTGGCAGATAAGACGGCCTTTGGATTTGTGAAGAATTATTATGAGGAACGGGGAAGCAGAAAGCGGAATTGCGAAATTGACCGGATCGTGCAGGGATGTACTGGAATCCGCAGAAGTACGGGGCAGCACCCGGGAGGAATCATTGTTCTTCCCCACGGTGAGGATATCAACTCCTTTACTCCGGTACAGCATCCGGCCAACGATATGACGACGGACATTATCACAACCCACTTTGACTATCATTCCATCGACCACAACCTGTTAAAGCTCGATATTCTGGGACACGATGATCCGACCATGATTAAGACGCTCGAAGAGCTCATCAATTCGGACGCGATGGAAAATGAATACGATGGAAAAGAGCATGTCTTTGACGCCAGAGATATTCCATTGGACGACCCGGATGTCATGTCGCTGTTTGCCAATACATCGGCTCTTGGCATTACGCCGGAGGATATTGACGGATGTCCGGTTGGCTGCCTTGGCATCCCGGAATTTGGGACGGATTTTGTTATTCAGATGGTGGTGGATACGAAGCCGAAGACGCTTTCAGACCTGATCCGGATTTCCGGACTGTCTCACGGAACCGATGTGTGGCTGAATAATGCCCAGACTCTTATTCTGGAGGGGAAAGCGACGATCTCTACGGCCATCTGTACCCGTGATGATATTATGACCTATCTGATTAATAAAGGGATGGACAGCGAGCTTTCCTTTACTATTATGGAGAAGGTGCGAAAAGGGAAGGGACTGACTCCGGAGTTTGAGAAGTCCATGAAGGAAGCCGGGGTACCGGACTGGTACATCTGGTCCTGCAAGAAGATCAAATACATGTTCCCGAAAGCCCATGCGGCGGCTTATGTTATGATGGCTTACAGGATCGCTTACTGTAAGGTGAACTACCCGCTGGCTTATTATGCGGCTTATTTTGGGATCCGCGCGGATGCTTTTTCCTACGAGATCATGTGTCAGGGCAAAGAGACGCTAAATTATTACTACCGGGAGTATAAGAGTCGTCAGGATCACTTAAGTAAAAAAGAGCAGGATACGATGAAAGATATGAAGATCGTGCAGGAAATGTACGCAAGAGGGCTGGAATTCACACCTATTGATATTTATCGGGCGAAGGCAACCAAATTTCGGATTATTGACGGAAAACTCATGCCGCCTCTTTCCAGTATCGACGGTATGGGAGATAAGGCGGCGGAGGCGGTGGAACAGGCATCCAGGGACGGAAAATATCTGTCCAAGGATGATTTCCGGCAGCGGACCAAGGCAAGTAAGACGGTCATCGACAAGATGGCGGACTTAGGACTTCTTTCTGATCTGCCGGAATCCAATCAGCTCTCCTTATTCGATTTTGCGGATTAATGCTTTAAATGAATAAAGGACTATGATATAATAAAGAGGATAAGCCTGAGAGGAGTATCCTCTTTTTGCTTTACAAAAGCGACGAGAAAAAGAGCGGGTTGCCAAAGGCCTTGGCAAATACAAAAAGTATGAAGCAGAAGAGGAAAGGCTTCCGGAATTAATCAGACCAGGAGGAAGAAAAGATGATATGGGCAAAGGAGGAGACGTTGCCAAGAGATGAACTGGAGGCGCTTCAGCTTCGGAAACTGAAAAAGACCGTTTCTTACATCTATGCACGGGTATCTCCTTATCGAAAAAAAATGGAAAAATCAGGAGTCAGACCGGAAGATATTCGTACATTGGATGATCTGCGGAGACTCCCATTTACAAGTAAAAAGGACTTTAGGGAACACTATCCGATGGGGCTGTTTGCGGTGGACAAAAAGGAATTGATACGGTTCCACGCAAGCTCCGGCACGACGGGTAAGCCGACCGTCGTCGGATATACAAAAAATGATTTGGAGATGTGGCTGAGTAACGTGGCAAGGATCGCCTGCATGGGCGGAGCCTGCGGGGAAGATATCGTACAGCTCTCTTTTGGATACGGGACCTTCACCGGAGCGCTGGGACTGCACGGAGGACTGGAGAAGATCGGAGCTGCCGTAATTCCAATGTCGTCTGGAAATACGAAAAAGCAGATCATGTTTTTAAAGGATATGGGCGTGACACTTCTGGTGGCCACTCCGTCCTATGCACTGCACTTAGGGGAGGAGGTTCGCAGGATGGGACTGGATCCGGCAAAGGATCTGTGTCTTCGGACCGGACTTTTCGGAGGTGAGGGAATGACGGAGCCGATGCGGGATGAAATGCGTCATGTGTGGGGCGAGCAGTTTTTCTGCACCCAGAACTATGGAATGAGTGAACTGTGCGGACCAGGTGTGGCAGGCGAGTGCAGGGAACTTTGTGGAATGCATGTTAATGAAGACTGGTTCATTCCGGAGATCATTGATCCGAAAACAGAGGAAGTATTGCCTGCGGGAGCGCGGGGAGAGCTTGTGGTGACCTGCCTTGGTAAGGAAGCGCTTCCGATTGTGAGATACCGGACCGGAGACATGACGAGACTTTTTTATGAGCCGTGCAAATGTGGCAGAACAACCGTACGGATGGAGAACCTTTCAGGAAGGGCGGACGATATGCTTGTGATCCGAGGCGTCAATGTTTTTCCAACACAGATCGAGGAAGTGCTTTTAAAGATCGAGGAGATCGGACCGCATTATGAAATCCTTGTGGAGAGAAGGAACCGTCTGGATGTAATGACGATCACGGTAGAGCTGATCGATGACCGGCTGCTTGACAGCTATGGAAGGTTAAGTGAGCTGGAAAAAAAGATCAAGGCGGGACTGAAATCTCAGCTTGGTCTTGCAACCGAAATCCGGCTGGTAGCGCCTTATTCTCTTCAGAGATTCGAAGGAAAGGCAAAAAGAATCCGGGATTTACGAAAGGATGGATTATAAGATGTCAGATACAAAGAAAGTCATTATGCTTGGGAATGAAGCGATTGCAAGAGGCGCTTATGAGGCGGGAGTTAAGGTATCTTCTGCATATCCGGGAACCCCAAGCACAGAAATCAGTGAAAACCTCGTCCAGTATAAGGAGGATCTTTACGCTGAGTGGGCGCCTAATGAAAAAGTGGCGGCAGAGACGGCCATCGGAGCCAGTATTTCGGGCGTACGTGCTATGGCGTGTATGAAGCATGTGGGACTCAATGTGGCATCCGATCCGCTCTATACGGTGTCCTATATGGGAGTGAATGGAGGATTACTCTTTATGGTGGCGGATGATCCTGGGCTTTATAGCTCCCAGAACGAGCAGGATACAAGAATGATTGCAAGGGCTGCCAAAGTGCCGGTACTGGAGCCGTCGGACAGTGAGGAAGCGAAGGAGTTTGTGAAAATCGGATTTGAGTTGAGCGAGCAGTACGACCGCCCGGTGATCTTCCGTATTACCACCAGACTGGCACATTCCCAAGGACTGGTGGAGTTGAAAGAACGGATAGAGATTCCGGATAAGCCGTATGAGAAAAATATACGCAAGAATGTAATGATGCCAGGGAATGCCAAATACCGGCATGTGGAAATTGAAAAGCGGAACAGGGAGCTGAAAGCGGCGGCGGAGACCCTGGCTATTAACCGGGTAGAATTGCGGGATTTGAAGATTGGTGTCATTACAAGCGGAATTCCATATCAGTATGTACGGGAGGCGTTGCCAGAAGCATCCGTTCTGAAGCTTGGCATGGTTCATCCACTTCCGGAGCAGACGATCCGGGATTTCGCCTCCCGGGTGGAGACACTCTATATCGTGGAGGAACTGGACCCGGTCATTGAGGAGCAGGTGAAATCCTGGGGGATTCCGGCTATCGGCAAGGAAATCTTTACGATCCAGGGTGAATATAGCGCAAACATGATCAGGAAAACCATTTTGAGAGAAGAGATTGCGATGGACTCTGCGGCGGATGTTCCGCAGCGGCCTCCGATTCTCTGCCCGGGCTGTCCGCACAGAAGCGTCTTTTATGTACTCAATAAGTTGAAGATGCACGCGGCGGGAGATATCGGATGTTATACCCTCGGAGCAGTTGCACCTCTTAGTGTTGTGGATACGACCATCTGTATGGGAGCCAGCATTTCCAGTCTACATGGAATGGAAAAGGCAAAGGGGAGGGATTACATGAAAAACTGGGTGGCCGTTATCGGGGATTCCACCTTCTTGCATACCGGGGTCAATTCTCTGATGAATATGGTCTACAACCAGGCAACGGGCACAGTGCTGATTCTTGATAATTCTACGACCGGAATGACCGGACATCAGGATCATGCGGCTACAGGAAAGACTTTGCAGGGGAAACCGACATATGCTATCGATATTCCGGGACTGTGCAAAGCTATCGGGGTAGCAAATGTGCAGGTCATTAATGCGTTTGATATTGAAGCACTGGAAAAAGCCATTCGGGAGGAGACGGCGAAAGATGAGGTCTCTGTCATTATTACACGGACGCCGTGCGTACTTTTGGATAAATCTCCGAAGCCGGTGTATCTGGCTGATCCAAACAAATGTAAGAAATGTGGTATGTGTATGAAACCAGGCTGTCCGGCCATGACAAGAAATGCGGACAATACGATCCGAATTGACGATACGATGTGTACCGGATGCGGACTTTGCGAATCCTTATGCAAATTTGGGGCAATCCGGCTTATAAAGGCAGGTGAGCAATAATGAAGACAAAGAATATCATGATTGTCGGCGTGGGCGGACAGGGAACCCTCCTCACAAGTCGTATTCTCGGAGGTCTTGCGATGGATGCAGGATATGACGTGAAACTGTCCGAAGTACACGGTATGGCACAAAGAGGAGGAAGTGTTGTGACCTTTGTACGTTACGGAGATCAGGTGGCGGAGCCTATTGTGGAAGAAGGATTGGCAGATGTGATCATTGCGTTTGAGCGGTTGGAGGCGCTTAGGTACGCTCATTTTCTGAAACCGGACGGTGTAATGATTTTAAACGACTGGAGAATTGATCCAATGCCGGTGGTAATCGGAGCGGCACAATACCCGGAGCATATCATCGAGACGCTGGAACAGACTCATAAAGTCTATACCATCAATGCTACGGAGGAGGCTAAAAAACTGGGAAATCCACGAGTGTTTAATATGATCGTCCTGGGAATGGCGTCCCGTCACATGGATTTTTCCAGAGATCAGTGGTATCAGGTGATTGAGAAAGCTGTACCGCCAAAGACAATCGAAATCAATAAAAAGGCATTTGAGACCGGGGCGGCACAGTAGGAGGGAGAAGATGAAACAGATATCCGTATTTGTAGAAAACAGACCGGGAAGTCTGATGGAGGTCACATCAAAGCTTGTGGAGGCGGAGATCAATATCCGGGCCGTTTCTTCCTTTGACACGCCGGAGTTCGGGATTCTTCGGATGGTGGTGGACAATCCGCAGAAAGCCAAAGAGACTTTGACCCATCTTGGATTTGTCGTCCGGATTACTGACGTGGTTGGAGTGGAGTTAAAAGATGAAAAAGGCAATCTGAACAGAATGCTTTCTATTCTGGCAGACGGACAGATTAACCTGAATTATATCTATTCTTTTGTGATCCGTGACGGGAGTGCCCCTGTGATGGTATTTTCGACGGATGACATGGACCGGGCCGGAAAGATTCTTTTGCAAGAAGGGGTCAGGCTGGTCTCTGATGAAGAGTTGTAGGAGGAGAACAGGAATGATCACAGAGAAAAAGTGGGAGGAGAGAATCCGCGATCCACATGCTGAGTGCATGAGCGAAGAGGAGCGAAGAATTCTCCAGGGAGAGAAATTAAGAAAACTGGTAAAAAGGGTATATGGAACGGTCCCGTTTTACACGGAAAAGATGAAAGAACTCGGTGTAGAACCGGGGGATATCAAAAGCATTGAGGATATCACAAAGCTTCCATTTACGACGAAAGACGATCTGCGGGACAATTATCCATTTGGATTCCTTGCGGTGCCTAATGAGCAGGTCGTAAGAGTTCAGGGGACATCCGGAACAACCGGGAAACTAACGGTGATGGCATACACCCAGAAGGATGTGGATGTCTGGGGAGAATGTGTGGCACGTTGTCTGACAATGGCAGGACTGACCGCCAAGGATCGGATTCATGTCTGTTATGGATACGGCCTGTTTACAGGAGGAATGGGGCTTGATTTCGGCGCGCAGAAATTGGGGGCCATGGCAATTCCCATGTCAGCGGGAAATACGAAACGCCAGTTGATGTGTATGGAAGATTTTGAAGCGACAGCCTTTGCCTGTACTCCATCCTATGCCATGCATCTTGCGGAAGCTATGCAGGAAGCAGGAGTAGTAGATAAGATGAAGATCAAGGCTGCGGTGTGCGGTGCGGAACCGTGGACGGTAGAGATGAGAAATAAGATCGAGGAGATCTTAAAGATCAACTGCTTTGATATTTACGGCCTCTGTGAGATCAGTGGACCGGGCGTTGCCATGGACTGTATCCACCATGAAGGACTGCACATCCATTCCGATTTCTTCTATCCGGAAGTATTAGATCCTCTTACTCATGAGCCAATCAAAGACGGTGAAACCGGAGAGCTTGTCTTTACAACATTGGATAAAGAAGCTGTACCGTTGATCCGTTACCGGACAAAAGACCTGACAAGCATGACACACGAGACATGTAAATGCGGTCGGACTACGCCGAGAATCTCCAAGTTCAAAGGCCGGACGGACGATATGAAAGTCATTCGGGGAGTCAATGTATTCCCGACTCAGGTAGAGACGGCGCTCTTTGGAATCGGGGAAGTCGTTCCGCACTACCTGCTGATCATTGACCGGGAGGACAACATGGACGTCTTGACCGTTATGGTAGAAGTAGATGAAAAATTCTTCTCTGATGAAATCAGGCAGTTGGATGCACTCCGCCACCGGATCGGCGACGTCTTAAAACAGGCTCTTGGCATTTCTGTCAGAGTCAAACTGGTGGAGCCAAAGACTATCGAGAGAAGCGAAGGAAAAGCCAAGCGAGTGATTGACAACCGTAATCTGTAGGAAGGAGGAATCAGGATGAGTACAATTCAACAGTTGTCTGTTTTTCTGGAGAACAGAGAAGGAAGACTGGATGAGGTGCTTGATGCACTGGGAAGCAATGGAGTGAATATTGTGGCGCTCAGTCTTGCGGACACCACGGAGTACGGGATGCTTCGGATGATTGTTTCCGACCCGGAAAGGGGAAGAGAAGAACTGAAAAAAATCGGTATCATGGCTATGCTGACGCCGGTGATTGCCCTGCGGGTTCCGCACGATACAGGGTCTTTAAGTAAAGCGATGCACCAGCTTGTGCAGGGTGGTATCAATGTAGAGTATATGTACGCTTTCGCAAACGGCGAGGACGCATCTGCCGTTTTAAAGACGAATGAACCACAAAGAGCAGCACACATCTTAAACGAAAGCGGATTCGGCGTTTGGGAGGCAGATGAAGCTTACCGGGCAAACCGCTAGAGAAAAAAGAATATGAAAGAACACAAAAAGGCTGCCTGATGGAGGTAGCCTTAAAAAGCCGGAAACACTGATCTTTCCATGTTTCCGGCTTTTTGTAAGCAGATAACGGGAGTCGAACCCGCCTTTCCAGCTTGGGAAGCTAGCGTTCTACCGATGAACCATATCTGCGAACAAGTATAGTATATCACTTATGAGAAAAAATGCAAGGGGAAACCTGCGGATTCTCAAGCTTTTCGTTCCCCTTGCGAAGTCTCTATATTTGCGTTCTGCTTGCTCTATAAATTTTCATTAAAAAATTTTTGGAGTGCTTCTACAGCTTCTGCTTCATCTTCGCCATCTGCTGTCACCTTGATTTCCATATCTTTCTTAACGCCAAGTCCCATTACGCCGAAAATTGTCTTTGCGTTGGCTGCTTTTCCGTCTTTTTCGATCTTGATGTCACTCTTAAATCCTGCTGCGGCCTTTACAAGCAGTCCTGCCGGTCTTGCATGGATTCCTTCTGGATCTGTGATTACATAAGTAAATTCTTTCATTTTTGCGTCTCCTTTTCTTCTTTACTTTCTTCCGGAAAGGTGCTGCCGCATCCGTATGCACTGTCCGGGAGGGTACTTCTGTACATACTCTGCACATTATATGAATACCTATAGTTATGCTAACACAAAAGTGTGATAAAGGTCAACAATTCATGGGACAAAACCGGTTTTTTTTGTGAAATTTCTGATAAAGAGGTGCTGCTTGTTGTTCTAAATCCAGGGCTTTGCATAAATTGATAGAGAAGCCGGACGTATTTGGGGGGGAGGGATGAGGTAAAATGGAACAGGTTACAGAATATATCAGACCGGAGCTGTTGGTAATCGAATGACTTATTGTATCATTTTCAATTTTTTAATCAGATTTCCATATTCTTTCCCGGCATCACAGGGAGACTGATTATAAAAAGACAAATAAGACTTGATTTTTATTGTAAATACGAGTACAATTTTTGCGGCATATCATATATCACAAAGGAAAAGGACAGGAAATACCTATGAAAGAAAAATGGATCAGTAGTATCATGGCAGGTATTTATATCGCTATGGGTGCTATGGTATATTTAAGCATTTCAGACAAACTTGCGGCGAGTCTCTTTTTTGCAACGGGAATTTTACTCGTTTTGAACTTACACAACAGACTTTTCACAAGAGTCTGCCCACTTTTTGCATATAACGGCTCTTATCGTCCCGGCGATCTGTTCATTGCGTGGATCGGCAATGGGATTGGCACAGCTCTTGTGGCCATTCTGATTCACTTCACACGATTTGAAGCAGGAATACTAGGTCGGATTGAAGAGATTGTAATTCCAAAGCTTGCAGACTCTCCGGTCAGCCTGACAATACTTGGACTCTTCTGTGCACTGTTTGTAGCCTTTGCGGTTTTTGTAGGAGGTATCCGCCAAAAGCAGGGCACTTTTGCTCAGATCTTTTATGTTTGGCTTTTCATCACTGCTTTTGTTTTCTGTGGATTTGAACATATCATTGCAGATATGTATTATCTGTCCGTATATGTTTTGAATTTTGGGACATCCATCGGAGATGTTCTGAAAGTACTGTTGTTCGTAACACTTGGAAATGTGATAGGAGGAATTGCCGCAGGGTATTTTGTACAGAACCTGGAACGGGAATCGCATGAAAATAGAAAATAGGAAAGATTCGTGGATATAGGAATCTTTCCTGTTTTTTACATTTTAGTAGCCAGTACAGGGAATGTACTGGCTGAGGGAAAAAGTTATGAAAAAGTTTATTCACAAAGTATTTCTACTTTGTAATTTAATCATACCTTTGAAATGTGAAAAAAGTGTGTTCAAAATATCAAAAAAGTATTAAAAATTTATTTCACGGCCTTTTTTGCGAATTCCGTTGTAACAAGGTCTCCGTAAGGTGTCCTAGAATCCAGCTCATCTGCGTCCTCCAGAATATCCTGTAACAATTCAAAACTGTCCTGATTGAAAATCAGATCTTCTTTCCATGTTTTCTGCTCATAATACCGGGAAACGATTGTCGTGATTGTATCTAGATCATTCTCCTTAAACTGTGGCTGAATCACCTTAGAAATTTCTTCCGGTGTATGACTGTTGACATAGTCCATTCCTTTTTGAAGCGCATTGGTAAAACTCTGAATCACATCCGGATGTTTCTCAATATAACTTTTCTTTGCGGAAAAGGCTGTATAAGGTACATAACCGCTCTCTTTTCCAAGGGAAGCAACTACATAGCCTTTGCCAGAAGACTCCAGGGTGGTGGCACCCGGCTCAAATTCTACAGTGAAATCTCCTTGCCCGCCGGAGAAAGCTGCGGCGGTGGAACCAAAGTCAATACTCTGGTCAATCGCTAAGTCTTTTTGCGGATCGATTCCATTTTGCTTCAGAATATACTCGAATACCATCTCCGGCATCCCACCTTTTCTGCCACCAAGTACAGATTTTCCTTTCAGGTCTTCCCACGAGAAATCTTCGATTGGTTCCCTGGATACGAGGAAGTTTCCTGCACGTTGGGTAAGCTGTGCGAAATTCACCACATAATCGTTTGCGCCCTCATTATACGTGTAGATGGAGGACTCAGAGCCCATGAATCCGATATCTGCCTGGTTGGAAAGAACGGCGGTCATTGTTTTGTCAGCGCCAAACGGGGATAACATGTTAGGCAGAGACTTTCTCTGTAAGATACGGAAAAACGTATCCACACCTTAAACAGAGACACTCTGAACAAAATCAACATAGTTAATGGTATAGTCCGGCTTTAGGTGAATTTGCCGGATAATATTACGCCAGAAAGTCCGTCGGTTTTCTTCGGCTAGAGAATGGTAGATGGCAAGGAAATCTTTTTGAAGAAGTGATTCTACGGAGGAATAATCGCTTTCCGGCTCTATGATAATAGCTTTTAAGCCGTTTTTTTCAGATTCAAGAGCATCGTATTCTTTGCTATAATAGTCCCAGGTGATACGGTCTTTCTGAAAGAGAAGATTAAGCCGGGACATTTCTTTTTCGATTTGTTCCTCTGTGCGAACTTTTGGCTTTTGTTTGTTTTTCTTTTGAATCTCATCCACACGAATCTTATATTCCTCGAACTCTCTTTCCAGGTTTTCAAGCAGATATGTTTCTATAAGATTCTGGCTTACTTTGTGCCTGTTCGTGCAGATTCGGTCAATCATAGCACGATTACAACGGTAGTAGCAGTAATCTCGTTTTTCACCGGTCTTACGATTGATAATTGACCGACAGCCAGTACCGGCCAGAATCTGTCCACATTCAGGACAGCGGATCATCCCAGTGAAATAATAGATTCGTCCGGATGGTGTATTTTTAATGTTCTTTTTGCTGATTTTCTGCAAACGTGCCCATCGTACTTCAGAAACATAGGAAGGACAATATGGGATTCCTCGGTACGTTCCTTTGTAAAACTCGCTTGAGAGCATGGTACGAAGGCAACTGTATGAAAAGGAAGGATCGTAATGGCTTTGTATGTAACGCAGCGTAGCTTGTTTTCCCTGATGTTTTTCAAAGTAATCAAAGAAAGCGTTCACTAGCTCTTCCTGATCAGGATCTTTCACCATGCATTTTTGGCCGTTTACCACACCGATCTTATATCCCCTTGGCATATTGGCCTCTCCAAAGATGACCTTCTTCTGACGGATCGAAGCTTCATTTACAAATTTGATACGCTCAGAAGTCGTATCGACTTCATTTTGTCCGATCGACAGTACGACATTCAACTGTAGACGACCGTCACGGGTTTCCATATTGATTCCTGGTTCAGATGCAGAAATCCAGTAAACCTTATATTCATCTAGGATGTCCTGTACCTTGTAGAAATCGGACATGTTACGAAACCATCGATCCAAACGCCAGAAGAGGATTACATCAATTTTACCAGCTTTGACATCCTCCAGGAGGGCATGAATGGCTTTCCGCTTTTTCAGCTCTTTCCTGGCTGTCTTACCTTCATCTGCATAGACTCCGACAGGAATCATCCCATGATCCTTTGCATAAGAAGTGAGATAATCTTTTTGAGCCTCAAGTGATTTTCCATGTACGAGCTGCTCTGATGTGGATACACGAATGTAAATAGCGCAGCGTTTGATTTTTTCAGACACGGTATCATCTCCTTTATGTAATTGTATAATAATAACAGCCAAAACAGAACAAAAGTTCTGGATTGTAAGGCTGTTCCGAAGATGATACAATATTTTTGACTTAATATACGCATATCTTCGGATATGTATCCCGTCCTGGTGTTGGCGCGCCGGGGCGGTTTTTTTATAAAGTATCTGAAATACAGATTTTCAAATCCTCAAAGATTCCGACTTGTATCGTATCGGAAAAGGTATACTCTGACGTATCCTCTGATTCAAAATTGTAAACTGTAACCCTGTCTTTTTCAGGGTCTACAATCCAATATTCCCGTACTTTAGCCGTACGGTATTTGAAAAGCTTCGTGTAGTAGTCCATGCGTCGGCTTCCAGGTGATACAATTTCTATGATCCAGTCCGGCGCACCGTTACAGCCCTTATCTGTAAGCTTCTCAGGAGAACAAATCACGCTTATATCCGGTTCCACGTATGTTTTATCATTTTCGTTCAGAAAAACAGCAAACGGGGCAATATATGGCTTACAGGAACCACCTTTTTTCTTGATGTATTCTCGTATTACTCCAGCAAGCTCCAATAAGAATTCCTGATGTTTACGGCTTGGCGGCGCCATATAGTAAATATTGCCGTCAATCAGTTCTGCCCGTTCCCCCTCTGGAAGTGCATAGATATCATCAATAGTAAAATGGCTTTCTTTTGGTAATGGCATAGTGCGACACATCCTTTCTAAATATGAGTATTACCCTGATTGTATATACTATTGCCGATAAACAGCTTTGTATTTTATAAAAGATAAGTTATTCAGCCGGGTGGAACTCTGGCATCTCTTTAAGATTGCTAGGGCGTGATAGCTACCTGTTCTATCCTTAAAATAACTTACCTTTATATCTCTGAAATTAGTGGCAAACTTTACAAGGTCTGGATTTTCCGCTTTCCGAAATAGAACCACTATATATATTCTTTGAGCGGCTTAAACTTGGACAATTTGGAGTTGAATGATAAACATCACCACTTGCCACCCAATATACAGTCTCTCCAGTTTGAACTTGCTGTTGAGAAGATGTTTGATTTTGAGTTTCCTGTTCGGCTTGGATGCGAGCCTCTTCTTCTGCTTTTTGTTTTGCCTCTTGCTCGGCTTGGATGCGAGCTTCTTCTTCGGCCTTTTGCCTTGCCTCTTGTTCGGCTTGTTTTCGTTTGGCTTCTTTGTCAGGATCGGTAACGGTTATTTTTTCTTTATTACTTTTTATTGAATCATTTGCAATCAAGTAAATATCAGCGCTTCCCTCATTTTTAAAAGTCAATATGGCTTTGCCGTTTTTGTATTTGACAGATGCAATATCATTATCTGATATATCCAAAGAGGAAATATTCGCATCTTTTGGAGAGAGATCTAAAGTAATAGACGGCTTTTCTGTAATTGCAAAATCCTTTTTATCCAAACTTATATGTAATTTTTCCAAGTCTGGGGTAGAGGGTAAATTTATACATAAAATAAGAGATACCAATGTTATACATCCTGAAATCAAAATGTGTTTTCGCTTTTTCTTTTTATCAGGATTCTTTCGAATAGCAAAAAATATAGTAATAAAGATTCCTGGTAGCCATAAAATTGGTGACAAAATAATCGCTGCAAGAATTAATATAAAATACAGAAGATATACTAAGCAGCCTTTATTTTTCTTGTCATCATTGTCAGGAAAATTAGAATCAGCCTGTGGAGTATTGGATGTAGAGTGGGAAGTAGAAGATGTTTTACTTCCGGATGTTTCTACATAACTGATTCCAGTCCCGGGAATTCCAATACTTTTGGTGCGTTTCCCTTTTGAATTGATCGTGTAATGGGCACCACGAGTTCCAAACGTAATACTGGTGCTTTTTTTGTTAAGATTCAGCTTTACGCCAGGAGCAATTTTAAAACTTTTTCTAAATCTTAATGCCATTTTTCCTCCCTTTCCCCTTACATTGAGTAAACCCATTTATATAATCGCTTATGCGGTTATACCTTTTCCATGACTGCCAGATTCGGAATAAAATAAATTATGTAATTATCTATTTCGGTACAAATACCGTACTTATCACGATAGCAGTCGATGCATTCTTGTAAATATTCTACTGTTACTTCTAAAAATTCAGAAGCCTCATATGCTGACTGGCATCCCGATTCAAAAGCGTTGACGATCCCGGTCAGCCCGATCAGCTTGTTATATCCCCAGAGCCGTGCCTGACGCTCCTGTTTCCGGTTTGACAGATCTTCCATATTTAGGATATTTCCGACTGATGTATGATGGTGTCCAAGCTCTTCTGCAAGAACACAGATTTTTTCTGTTGTATTATATACTGATGTATTAATGGCAATATTGCCATCTATGTATATACCTTTTAGACTCTCTTCTCCCAAGTAGTAATCATGTATTTTTACTTTATCTTCAAAGGCTTCCTGTTCTAATTTTTCCAGCTTATTCACGGCAATCCCTCCATATTTTACAGTATATTTAGAAGAGGTGTGTAATAAACTGGACTTACTTATCTTCCTGCTTGATGAATTTCGCAAAAGCTTCTATTCTGTCGAGCTGCTCCTCAGTGAATTCAGTTCCATCAAAGTGGGCGGCGCGGGTATGAGGCTCTGGTTCTTCATTGCAAAAATATTCTGCCGTAACTCCAAGCGCCCTTGCAATTTTAATTAATGAGTCTATATCAACTCGATTGCTGTCCCTACGGATCAAAGAATATATAGTTGTTGGTGGAACGCCAGCCTTAGAAGCTAATTCATTCGCATTCGTGTCTTGTTCTTTCATTAATTTTGTCAGTTTGCTTCCAATTCCCATACTATCATGCCTCCTATATGAACAACATAACACAGATGAGTAGAAAAGTAAACAAAAATATATTCAAGTGAAAAAATAATTATTGACAATATGCTCAAGTGCGTGTATATTAAAAATATAAATTTACTCAATTGAGTAGAAAGGAGAACTGAAGAAGTGGCATACATGAATTTAAAAGGGGAGATGGCGAAAAAAAATATTACAAATGAATCAATCGCTAATCTTCTTGGAATCCATCGTAATAGTGTCTACAACAAAATAAACGGAGAAAGCAAGTTTTCTATCGATGAAGCATTGGCAATAAGAAACGCATTTTTCCCTAATTACGATGTAGATACCTTATTTGGAGAAAACAGAGGAGGTGAGGAATAGATGGATGTAAAAAATCTTGACAGTGTTTCTAGAGAAGAACAGAAAGCAATTTTAAGTAATGTCATTTCTCGATGTATGATTGAAAATCACATGACATTGGAAAATCTGGACGAAGCATGTGAGGTTATACGAGAGATTTATAGAAAGAATGCAATAATGAAAGGCTGACAATATAGCCAGCCATCCCTATTATCCTTTATGACATTCACGACAACAAAAATAGCAACCGTCAAAAGTTTTATTCGGATGCTTCCGCATTGCTTCAAGCTTTGCGGATTGACACGAACCAAAATACCCGATGTATTCCCTGTTTAACAGAGAAGGAAGATAAGAGCAATCTTCCGTATGAATTTCATGGTATCCATTTGTGTCAGCATGAATGTTGAAGTAGTAGTGTTTCAATATGTTCACCACCTTTCTGATCGAATATATGTTCTGAATATAGTATAAAGTATTGGGGTGAGTAAATCAACAGAAAAATATTTAAAAGCACAATATCTTGTATAAAAGCTCTATAAATGAAATGAACAAATTCTAAATACAAGGATTTCTCGATAAAACATTGGATTATCTGTTCCAAACGGATGATCCAGACAAGAAGGAGGTGGTATAGATGGAGGAGAAAACTCAAAAAAGTATAAAAAAGACGCTTGAATTAGAAGAAGGAACGCTATCGGTTGAAATATCTGCCGAGAACGTCCCTGTATCGAGAACTAATAGTTCTTATGAAATGTTTTTAGAAACATTAGTCGAAAGAACAAAAGAAGAATTTAAAAATTTATAAGGTCGGTCTGTATTAAATGAAAAATTAATTGTTGAACCTTAATATACCCTTTCATCATTTGATAGCAAGAGTATACAAAAAAATCACAGGAAAGAAAGGAGAGTAATAGAGATGTACATACATGAAGCTGTAAGGGAAGCAATGTAGATAAATGGAATAATCTTCCGAAAATCTATGAGAAGAACTGAATCAGAAATATTCGCTGTGATCAAACCATCAAATAGTTATGAAACGTGTCAACTGATTATAAGCAGATATGGAAAAGCGGAAAGAGCCGCGAGGTCATGGAATCCAACAGCAGATGACCTCACGGCTGATGATTGGAACTATTCAGGGGATGAACTTCGAAATAAAGTCTGCAAGGAAGATAAGAGCAATCTAAGGAGGTGTGAAAGCATGGATTATGAAAAGTTTAGATTACAAGTACGAGATTTAGCTACCAAAGCGTACAAAGATTTGAAAGAAGAATCAAAAGATTACGGGGAATTGCGACAAAAGTGCAAAAAATACTGTACCGGACTTTTATACAGAGACAAAGATATGGGGAACTATGTCAAGGGCTGTTTTGAAAAATTATTCATACACGATTTGAGAGATGCACAAATAACACATCTCTCTGATTAAGTCTATATATTTTCAATTTTACAACCAATACAGGAACTGAGGAAGCAGGGATTTCGATTTTAACTACATCTTTACACAGGTATTCATTTCCATCAAAGTATGAGAAACCTACTTATTCCAGATAGATGAAAAGGAGGGGGAAGTATGAAGAAGGATAAAAAAGAAAAGAAACCGTCAAAGATAACGGTTTCGGATGTGGCTCTGGTATTAGCGATATTAAACTTTTTATTTGTTCTTTCTGGAATCATTTTAGAATAGGCCGAGCCTATCGCAAATTTCCATAATAAAAGTAAGAACAGAAACAGTAACAGCGATCCAGCCTTTGATGTCGGCTTTCTTAGCTTTTTTTGATAGCAAGAGATGAGAGCGTTTCGGAAGCTTTGGCATGAGTCTCGGATGACTTAGCGATGCTTTCGGAAGAATTGGCAAGCCTTTCGGCTATTTGAGAGCGTTCCTCTGATGATTTGGCAAGCCTTTCGGCTATTTGAGAGCGTTCCTCTGATGATTTGGCAAGCCTTTCGGCTATTTGAGAGCGTTCCTCTGATGATTTGGCAAGTTTTTCGGCTGAAGAAGCAAGTTCCTTTACGGGATCTAATTCTTTCCTGATAGAAGAGAGAATTGAGTATTCAGGGGTAAATTTATAAGGCATGATATCCGTCCTTTCATTAATTGATAAGAAAATTATACCAGAGAAAAAGGAAAAAGAACAGGAGTTAAGGACAATGCAACCCGGACAATCCGTGAGGAATAGATTTTAGAGAGGTGATGATATGGATATGGAAAAGGTCATTGAAGTATTAATCAGCCTTCTTGAAGAACAGGAGGGTGTAGAAATCAAATACGAAATTGAGAAAACCGCTTAGGCGGTCAACCAGATGGACAAGCAGGAAGGGGATGAGGTTATGTATACATACCGTGGTCATACAGGGTTTTGGCGTTGATTGAGGTACAGGATGATGAATAGGCAGAGAGGGAGGTGAAAACGTGTATATACACCAAGCAACAAAAAAAGCAGTTAAAGAAAATAAAATGATGTATCGAAAAAATGTAATGCAGATACACGGAAAAATTATAATTGGGATACTTCCGACAGACTCATATGTGACGTGCCTTATTGCAAAAATAAAAGATGGCAAGGTCGTAGATATAATGAGTCACTGGAATCCAACAAGAGACGATTTGGTGGCAAAGGATTGGGAATTAATGGACCGGCCACTTCAGAAAGAGTGGCCGGAAGATAAACTAAATCGTTTTGAAATATTCAATACATAAAGGTAGTAAGACGATTTCGTATATCTGCCCACTTGAATAAACCACTTTGATATATCCGAGGCTCTCAAGAGAAGCAAGGGAATCTCTCAATTCTTGGGTATCCTTTGTGAATGACAAAAAAGACTCAATATTTACATAGTCATCGGAAGAAAAGTTCTTCAAATTTTTTAACAATTTTTTATCCATATGAGGTCTCCTTTCTTTGTACTCGGCATGGCAGTGCCTGTATCTAAAGTATAGGAGATCGGTTGGAGGATGACAAGAGATTAAAAGAGAAGGAGGAATAAAGCGTGAATATAACATCCATGCGAATCTTACACGGAAACGCAATCGCAACAATACCCCAGTTGGCGGAGCAGTTCCATATCTGCGACCGGACGGTCAGAACGATCGTCCGCGAAATGGAAGATCAGAAAGACCGATATGGAAATTACGGGATTTTAAGCGATGGAAACTTGAAACGGGTCAACATCCTGGCATTTACGGATTACTACAACTACAGGGATATGCTCAAGTCCAAAAACGGAAAGAAGCACGTCCCGCCGTATAATCCACAGGAGATTGCTAAAGCGATGGGGTTTTATATGGAGATTATGGTGTAAATGAACCGGAGAAAGGAAAGTGAAGAGGGAGGTGATAACGATGCATCGAAGAAAACTGCGGAAATACCGGATCTTGAAAGACATCTGTGCAGTGGTCGGGGGAATTGCCGTAC
>OCAN01000027.1_pt1 | contig 187372 bp, 140 predicted proteins | sample 1538321 | NCBI WGS metagenome assembly OCAN01 (sample SAMEA2580294, study PRJEB22360) | human gut metagenome | biome: human gut; feature: human-associated habitat; material: faeces | place: Denmark | collected 2008/2010 | reverse complement strand
CCAGCCCACGGGTAAAGAAAGCATTATATCCTTTGGGAATACCCATTTTGTTGTAGCTAACACTTGAAAAGGGACCCGGAACAACATTTAAAAAGTGCCCCACCCATGGGTATGTTTAACCGAACAAAATTGGTATATTCATAAAAACCAATGGCGTTCATAATATGTACCACATGGAAGAAAGAGATTCCATAATTCTCGCCTATAGGCGTGACGGATTGAGCATCCGTGAGATCGCCCGTCGTAACGGCATGAGCCGCAAGACTGTACGCAAGTATCTCCGGGCTTTCGAACAAGCGGTCGGTGACAACCCCGATGCGGAAGCAATGGACACGTACCTGCAGCAGCCGGTGCGCTATGACAGCAGCAAACGTGTCCGCAGAGTGATGAACCAGCAGGTGATGGAGGCGATAGACGGCTTCATGGCCCGCAACCGGTCTAATGCCGCGGCCGGATTGCGCAAGCAGCAGATGCGCAAGATTGACATGTGGCGCCGGTTGCGCGATCAAGGCATAGAGATTGCCTATTCGACGGTATGCCAGTATGTCCGTGCATTGGAAGTGGCGGTGTCCGCTCCAGCCAAGTCCCCGGCGGCGTTCATCCGCCAGGAGTATGAACCGGGGTTCCGGTGCGAGTTTGACTGGGGCGTGCTGACACTTTGGATTGCCGGTGTCAAGACGAAGCTGCACATGGCCGTGTTCACGATGAACCATAGCAACCTGCGGCGGGCATACCTGTTCTCCCGCGAGGACACGTTGGCCCTGATGGAAGCACACCGCAACTGCTTCCGTGCTTTGGGGGGCACGCCGCAAGTAATGGCCTACGATAACATGCGGGTGGCCGTCAAGAAGTTCCTTGGACAGGAGCGCGAACATACCGATGCCCTGCGCCGCATGGAACTCCACTATTGTTTCACCCCTCATTTCTGTAATCCGCGTTCGGGATGGGAGAAAGGTAAGGTGGAGCGTTCGGTGGAACATATCCGCCGGCGGGCTTTCGCCTATGATGTCCGTTTCGGTTCGCTGGAGCAGGCGCAGTGTCATCTTGACAAGGTCTGTGACAGGCTCAACGGGGAGGCTTCCAACATGTCTGCGCAAGAGAAGAAGGAGCGCGTACAGGCCGATATTGCGGCTTTGCGGCCGCTTGACCACGGTGACATGGGCTGCTTTGAGCAGCGGCATGCCCGTGTCGGGAAGTATTCCACCATTACCGTCGATGGTGTGCATTACTCTGTGCCTGACCGGCTTGTCGGTCGGGAGGTACCCATAAAGATGTATTCCGAGCGTATTGTCGTGCTTGACGGTCGCGACAAGGTAGCCACGCATGTACGCTCCCGGCGTCTCGGTGACTGGTGTATCGACCTGATGCACTATCTGGGCACGTTCCTTCGCAAGCCTGCGGCGTTGGGACGATCCACGGCCATGCGACAGGTACACCCGGACGTGGCGGCACTGTTTCGCAAACATTTTACGGATTCTCCCAGATCGTTTGTCGAACTGCTCGTGTTTACCCGTGACAACCAGCGCACTTATGCCGACATACTGGCTGCGGCAGACCGTCTGTCCTCCCGGGGACTCAAACGCCTGTCTTCCGAACAATTGAGCGCCGAGATGCTGGCCAGTGACGGCAATGGAACCGCAAACGTCCGTCAAGACGCGGCCACCCTGACCCCGTCCGATCCACAACAGACCGCCATTGAAGAATCGGCCTCACAGACATTGGACACACTTTCGGCGATGATCGGATGTGGCGCCACACAACAACCTGTAAACAAAGTTACCGTCTAACAACATAAAAATTGCATAGCAATGGAACAAAACGAAAATCAAGACTCCATACGCGAACGGATACGTGCGTATGCCTTCGACCTCAAACTCCCTCTGGTACGACGCGACATCGACCTGCTTATACAGCAAGGACTTGATGAACGATGGAACCTGTGGATGTTCACGGCCGAACTCCTGCGTCAGGAAAAAGAAAACCGCTCGGAGAACCAGCGTCGGCATCGCATCAAAAATGCCGCGTTCCCACAGTTGCGATACCTCAACGAAATAGACACGGACGCGCTTCCGCCAGAAGCGCGGAAGGCCTTGCCAAACCTTGAGACACTTGATTTCATCAAGGAAGGGCGCAACCTTATACTATACGGGAATCCCGGTACCGGAAAGACCCATCTGGCTACAGCCTTGGGGATTGCGGCCTGTAACGCGGGATACTCCGTACTGTTCACTTCCGTGCCCAGACTGCTTACGCAGATAAGGGAATGCCGGAACGCAATGACACTAAGGGCACTCGAGAACAAGTTCGAACGATACGACATGGTCATCTGCGACGAGTTCGGATACGTTTCTTGTGACAAGGCGGGAGCGGAGATGTTGTTCAACCATCTGTCACTCAGAACTGACAAGAAAACAACCGTCATTACAACAAATCTCGCATTCAACAGATGGGACGAGATTATTGCAGACAAAGTACTCGTTACCGCAATGGTAGACAGGCTAACGCACAAGGCCATTCTACTGAACATGACGGGAAAATCATACTGAATAAAAGAAACACAAGATATGATAAATAAACAAATTTAACCAACTTTACAAAACCTATCGGGTGGTACACTTTTCAAATGCTACCCGGATCCCTTTTCAAGTGTTAGCTACACTTCTACCTGTTTTTCGTATTGAAAATTCCAATGCCATACAAAATTATTAATTTTATCGGTAATCACTCTGCTGCACAAGAAAAATAGCTATCAACAAACCACATTTGCAAATTCATTCTCAATTATTCTACTTATCTTTGCCTCAAAATCAATTTTTACTCATATGCTTTGGACTTCATCACAACAGACTATAATCGATCAATTTATACAAGAAATAAAAACCATCGGATGGCTTAAACAGGTCGGAGAACCTTCTGAAACATATTGGGTTGTCGACACGATTTGGGAAGCTTGTGATACTTATGGCCATCAAATGCTCGAAGTTTGGGGCCAGAATAGTGAGCTCATCGAACAAAAAGCGCTGCAACAGCTGAAAGACGAACAGATAGATGCCATATTCGAGGCAGTCAGCCTGGCTATCGGCAATGAAGTCTACGAAGCTTTATGCGACCTGGAGGATAAAATCGGGCAGGAAACCGGTGAAGACCAATCCGGGATCGAGGAAGAAATTTTAGATTTCATCAAACGCGATACCGCCTGGGCTTGTATCGAAAGGCTTCTTGGAGAAAAAGGTTTTTTCTCCCGTATCCTCGAAATCAACCAAACCGGACATTGGGCTTGCTCGTGGGTCGGAAAATTTCCAAAGGGAAATTTCATTATTATGTAACCCCGAACTTTCTTCCTTTTTTCCCGTTACAGTGGAAAAAACAATGATGAAAAATGTTGCTATTATCGGAGCCAGCGGTTATGTCGGTTCAGTACTCTTACAAGAAGCACTCGGAAGAAATCTTCACGTAAAAGCTATCGTACGCCACCCCGAAAAAATACCACTTCATGATAACCATCTCGAAGTGGTCAAAGGGGATGTCAGCCATCCGGCAGAAGTCAGAAAACTGGTAGAAGGAATGGATGCCGTGATCAGCTCCTACAATCCAGGATGGAAAAATCCGGATATTTATCAGGATACATTAAGCGGTTACCGCTCCATCCTTCAAGGAGTAAAGGAAGCAAAGATCAACCGCCTGCTGATCGTCGGTGGCGCCGGCCGTTTGTATATTGCACCCGGTCTGCGTCTGGTAGATAGTGGCGAAATCCCCGAACAACTTTTAAACGGCGTTAAAGGGCTAGCCGATGTATATACCCAACTATTACAGCCTGAAAAAGAATTGGATTGGGTATTTTTAAGTCCTTCTGCCAGTCTGGTCCCCGGCCAGCGCACCGGTATTTTCAGAATAGGCAAAGACGAACTTCTCACCGATGCCAAAGGAGAAAGCCACATTTCTACTGAAGATTTTGCCGTAGCTATGCTGAACGAGCTCGAACATCCTGGACACCATCGCGAAGGTTTCACGGTCGGTTATTAAAAGCTGGGAAAGAAGTTACAAAAGTTTCAGAGGCTCAGGAATAAATACTCAACCGCTGCAACCCTTGTAACTCATGCAACCGCTGTAACTGAAACGTTCCATTTCAGTCAGGGACTTTACCAACCTTATAAACCAGCTTTATCGTCCCGTCACTCACAGCAACATTCCTGCAGCTACTTCTTTCGCTTTCCCAGATGAACGAAGTTGTTCCAACAGAGTTACTCCGAATTGAATAGCAAATCCGGGACCTTTCCCGGTAATTACATTCCCATCGACGGCTACTCCATCTGCCACGACTTCGAAATCGGGTACATATTTTTCGAATCCAGGATAGCAGGTTACCCGGAGTTTTCTGTTTGTTTTCAAATGGCTCAATACCAAAGCAGGTGCGGCACAAATAGCTGCAACCATTCGTCCCTGATCGTAATGATGTTGCAGGATCGTCATCAATTTTTCACATTCGCTAAGGTTCTGGGCTCCCGGCATCCCTCCGGGGAAAATCAGGCATTCAGCCTCTTCCGGTCGGATTTGTTCCAATGACAAATCTGCACGGAGAGTAACCTGATGGGCGCTGGTTACTTCCTTGCCTCCCCCGACAGATACTGTCCGTACATCTACTCCTCCTCTACGAAGTACATCGACAACAGCAATAGCTTCCATTTCCTCGAAACCCGGAGCTAAAAAAAGATAGGATACATTCATAAGCTGATTATTTTATATATACTAATAGGCTTTTCAAATTTACAAAAAAATTACTTACCGACCATCTCAACCTATCCTCTTCTCACACACGTATAAATAAAAAAAGTCAATATGGAAAAACGTACTTTTGCGATGATCAAACCCGATGCTGTAGCTTGTCATTACACGGGACAGATCATTACCTTAATCGAGAAAGCCGGATTTCGGATCATTGCCCAAAAAATGCTTCGCCTTACAACCTCCGACACCAACAAATTTTATGCGGTACACAGTCAGCGTCCCTTTTTCAGGAACCTGTCCCTTTTTATGACCTCCGGTCCGGTGGTCGTGATGGTACTTGAAAAAGAAAATGCCATTGCTGAATTCAGGACCCTGATCGGAAACACAGATCCACAGACTGCCCCTATCGGCAGCATCCGGAAAACTTTCGGACAAAGTAAAACCCGGAATGCCATTCATGGCTCGGACAGCGACGAAAATGCCCTCAAAGAAATTCATTTTTTCTTCAGCGAAAGGGAAATTGTACCGGAACCTTACCGTCTTCCTATCCCTGAAGCAGAAATCGCCAGTTGAATAACAAGTAAAAAATAAGGCAGAGCCTTTTTCATCTCTGCCTTACTCCGCTTGCGGTCGTAGACCTTTTTCGATTTGTGGACTCCTCCGATCCGAACCGGACGTCCGTGTGTTTTGATCTCTTCTTCCCGGGATAGCTTTCGGTTCGCTTTCAGATAATCTTCCCGGTCAAACTGCATTTTCTTGCTCATCTTTATTCTCATTAGTTGAGGACAAAGATAGCAATTTTCATCGAATTTTTCTATACGGAAGAAGCAGTTCTCCTAGTCACAATTTAAACCTCCCGTTCAGGGATAAACCGACGAAACAAAGCTCCAGCTCTTTATTTCCTATAAAAGATCGCTCGCCAGATCAGCCAGTTTACTGCGTTCTCCCTTTTCCAGATGTACATGGGCAAAAATATCCTGTCCCTGCATTTTATCGAACAAATGCGACAGTCCGTTCGACTTCTTATCCAGATAAGGTGAATCGATCTGATCGATATCTCCGGTAAATACCATTTTCGTGCCTTCGCCTGCCCGGGTAATAATCGTTTTTACTTCATGGAGAGTAAGATTCTGAGCCTCATCGACAATAAAATAAACATCCGACAAACTCCGTCCCCGAATATAAGCCAAAGCAGAAATCATCAGTTTCTGTTCCTTCTGCATCTCTTCGATCAGGCGATTTTCAGCCCCATGGATATTAAACCGCCGCTTGATAAAACCCAGATTATCATATAAAGGCTGCATATACGGATCTACCTTTTCGTTGACATCACCGGGGAGAAAGCCCAGGTCTTTACTCGATAAAGCGACGATCGGACGGGCTAAATAAATAAATTCATACTGTTTATTCTGCTGTAAAGCCGAAGCCAGGGCCAATAAAGTTTTTCCGGTACCTGCCTTTCCACTGATCGCCACCAATTGTATGTTAGGATTCAATAAAGCATCTACCGCAAAAGCCTGCTCTGCATTTTTGGGATAAATACCGAACACATTCGGTTTTTCCACTTTCCGGATCACTCTTCTTACCGGATCATAACAAGCCAGAACCGAAGCATTCCCATTCTTCAAAACGTAATAATTATTGCCTTTGAGCTCTTGCTTCGGAAACACTTGTTCCACCTCTACCCCATTTGCATTTTCATAAATCCTGTTGATCACTTCTGTATCTATCCCTTCGATTTCCCGGACACTACGGTTGATTGCAAAATCCAGATCCTCCACCTGATCCGTTTTATAATCTTCGGCCTGCAATCCCAACGAACGGGCTTTCATCCTCAGATTCATATCTTTAGTCACCAGAATCACCTTTTGTCCCTTCATTTTTTCACTGATATACTCTGTTACAGCGAGTATACGGTGATCCGGAGTATCATCACTGAAGGAATCCTTCATTTTTTGAGAAAATTTCACTCCCGGCTGAATAAATAGTCTTCCCCGTCCTTTCCCTAAAGCTGCCCCTTTATCAAAAAAATCCTTTTCGGAAATTTTATCCAACTCACGGGCAAATTCACGGGCATGAAAATTGATCAGGTCATTCCCTTTCTTGAATTTATCCAGTTCTTCCAAAACTACTATGGGGATGACGATATCATTATTGGTAAAATTATAAATAGAACGGTAATCGTGCAGAATAACGTTCGTATCCAACACAAATGTCTTTTTTTCGTTTGCAGTCATTGTTGTATGAATTTAGAAATTTATGGTAAGATACGAATAAAAATACATAAATATCCTTTCAATCTGATTTTTTACGATTCCTTTTATCAGAATTCATCTTAATTAACTTTACATTCTTTTTCCTGCCTATTTTCTTTTTGAAAAAGAATCAATTTTTCCCATTGCAACTGTGACAACAAAAAACAGTAACAATCGATAAATTCTAATTTCATATGCGCAAAAAAGTTTGATCGATTGTTACTGTTTCATTCATTTTCTTTCCGTCAATGAATAAACCGGAACATCCGCTTCCACCGGATCTTGTCGAAAAATGATTTATCTTTATCCAAGGATAACCAAATGAAATAAGCTTTTCCGACTACGTGATCTTCCGGCACGAATCCCCAGTAGCGGGAATCTGCCGAACTATGCCGGTTATCTCCCATCATCCAGTAATAATTCATCTTAAAGGTATAACTATCCGCTACCTCACCGTTGATATAAATAACAGAATCTTTTACCTGTAAATCGTTTTCTTCATAAGTACCGATGATCCTTGCATACAAAGGCAAGGTCTTCATATTCAACTCCACTTTATCTCCTTTTTTAGGCACATACAAAGGTCCGAAATTATCTACATTCCAAGGATAATTCAAGGTATCGAAAGGAAAAATATCCGGATTAGGGCTCACCTCTTTGGTTCGGTTAATTTCGACCACATTGGGGAATTTTTTCAATTTCTCCACCATTTCCAAGGTCAACGGGAAATAGTTCACTGTAGAAGGAATACCGATATCTTCCAGCGACAATCCGATATCCTGAAGTTTCATCCGATTCAAGGGGGTACCATTGGTTCTCACCTCATACCTGTACTGCAGGTTTTCAGGATTATCGGACATTTTTCCATTGACATACAACTGAGCGTCTTTCAACTCCAGAATATCCCCGGGCATTCCGACGCCCCGTTTGATATAATTCTCCCGCTTATCGACAGGGCGGGTAGTGATCTCAAATCGTTCCCACATTTTTTCTCTCACCAGCTTCTCGGCCTGTTCCCGGGATAATCCGGGATCCTGTGCCTGAAAAATCCGGGCATTCGTACGAATCTGGCTATAATAATCGGGATTTTCAGATCCTACGATCAAGGTATCTCCGGCCGGAAAATTAAATACGATAATATCGTTTCGTTTGATTTCAGTCGTCCCCGCAATCCGTTTGTAGGGCCATTGAATGGCTTCCGAATAAGCTTTTGTCTTTTGGGTAAAAGGCAGCGTATGGTGTGTGAAAGGAACGGCTAAAGGGGTATTAGGCAACTTAGGTCCGTAGGCTACTTTGCTGACAAACAGGTAATCACCCACCAACATACTCTTCTCCATAGAGGAAGTCGGAATCGTATAGGCTTCAAAAAAGAACATACGGATCAAGGTAGCTGCCACGACCGCAAAAATCAAAGCATCGATCCATTCAACCGTTTTGGTTTGTTTCTCTACGCCTTTCTTTTTCCAAAACGCCCAATGTACTTTCTTTGTGATGTAGATATCGAAAATCACCGGCACCAGGATCAACAACCACCAGCTCCCAACCCAATAAGCCCACAACAGGTAGATAATCAGGACAAGGCTGAATTTAAACCATTTATTCGTCAAAATATTTTTCATATGATAATTATTTTCCCCATTAAAATTTCAACATATCTTCCATTCCCAACACACCGTTTTTCCCTTTCAGAAATTCAGCAGCCAGCACAGCTCCCCGGGCAAAACCTTCACGTGATACAGCCGAATGCCGGATTTCTATTTCGTCGACCTCCGATTTATAAGTTACAGCATGAATCCCGGGCACTTCACCGATACGCCTGGCCGTTACAGGCAATACATCTGCCGGCATTTGTCTCCCTTCGTTCAATTGCCAGGAACGATAACCGTCGTGGTTACCTAAAATTCCTTCGGCGATTGTAATCGCTGTACCGCTAGGGGCATCCAGTTTATGTATATGATGCGTTTCTTCGATAAATACCTTATAGTCGTTAAATCCGTTCATCATCTTAGCCAGGTATTTATTGAGCTGAAAGAAAATATTCACCCCGATACTGAAATTCGAGGCATAGAAAAATCCACCTTGTTGTTCCCGGCAACAAGCCACCACCTCATCCCATCTTTCCAGCCAACCGGTTGTCCCGGAAACCACCGGAACGCCGTTATCGAAACACCATTTATAATTTTCAACGGCAACAGCAGGCATCGTAAATTCAATAGCGACGTCAGCCTGCTTCAGTTGTTCATCCGTACAAGCCGCCCGGTTATTCTCGTCTACTATCAATACAATCTCATGTCCGCGTTCTATGGCAATCCGTTCGATCATTTTTCCCATCTTACCATATCCCAACAAAGCTATACGCATATATTTGTTTCTAAAATTTATAAACCCCATGATAAAGCAAAAAGACTTTATAGGGTCAAAGTTAACATTTATTTTTCAAGTAAGTTACAGTTGTCTTATAAAATCTATAAACAGAAAAAGGCTGCTTCACAGCAGCCTTCCCTCAGGATATTCGTTTATCATTACTTCGCAAATTCTTTTGCTTTTGCAACTACAGCTTTGAAAGCTTCCGGATGATTCATAGCCAGGTCGGCCAGAACTTTACGGTTCATGTCTACATCAGCTTTATGAATCAGACCCATAAATTTAGAATAAGACAGGCCTTCCAGACGGACAGCTGCATTAATTCTCTGAATCCACAATGCTCTAAATTCTGATTTCTTTTTACGTCTGTCACGGAACGCATATGTCAAACCTTTTTCATATGTGTTTTTGGCAACCGTCCAAACATTTTTTCTGGCACCAAAGTTTCCTTTGGTTTGTTTTAAAACCTTTTTTCTACGTGCTCTTGCAGCAACGGCATTTTTAGCTCTTGGCATAATTTTCTTTTTTTCGAATGTCAGCGTTCACTCTATGGAGAAACTTACGGCATAACATTCCGGTTAATAAAATAATTTCTTAGTAATTCTTACATAACAAGCATCTTCCGTACAGCTTTCAGGTTATGTCCGTCAACTGTAGTAACATGCGTAAGATTACGTTTCTGTTTTGTTGTTTTCTTCGTCAAAATATGACTTTTGAAAGCATGTTTTCTTTTAATCTTCCCCGTAGCGGTAAGAGTAAATCTCTTCTTCGCGCTACTCACTGTCTTCATCTTTGGCATCTTCTCGTAATTTAATTGTGTTTCAGAAAAATATAACTATCCGGCTTTCACCGCTATCCTGAGCATTATTTCTTCGGAGCCAACACCACGATCATCTTCTTTCCTTCCAGTTTCGGAGCAGCTTCCACTTTTCCGTATTCTTCCAGTTCAGCGATGAAACGTGACAACAAATCGGCCCCCTGGTCTTTAAACAAAATCGAACGTCCCTTAAAGAATACATAGGCCCTCACCTTCGCACCTTCCTGCAAAAATTCCTTCGCATGTTTCAATTTAAAATTGAAATCATGATCATCGGTCTGGGGTCCGAAACGAATCTCCTTAACGACGACCTTCACGCTTTTCGCTTTGATTTCCTTCTGTTTTTTCTTCAGTTGGTACAGGAATTTACTGTAATCAATAATCCGGCACACCGGTGGCTCGGCGTTCGGAGAGATCTCCACCAAATCCATACCGGCAGCTTCTGCCATCGCCAAAGCTTCACGTAAAGGGTATACGCCCGGTTCGATATTTTCCCCGACGACTCTTACTTGAGCAGCCCGGATTGACTCATTAATTCTGTGCTGAGGTTCTTTATTAACCTGATTTCTTGAGCCTCTGAATTCCATTCTTGTTGCTATATTAAATCCTCCTTAAGTTAGTTTATCAATAACTATAAATGGTCTGTAACTGACTATTTACTTCTTCATTTATCTTCGAAATAAAGTCTTCGACAGACATCGTTCCCATATCCCCTTGTCCCTGCCGACGAACAGAAACGGTGTTGTTGTTCATCTCATTTTCTCCGACAATCAATAGATACGGAATTTTTTTCAATTCGTTATCCCGGATTTTACGTCCTATTTTTTCATTCCGGTCATCTAAAACGGTGCGAATATCGGAATTATTTAACAAATCCGAAAGTTTTTGGGCATAATCATTGAATTTTTCGCTGATCGGCATCACAACTACCTGATCCGGCGCTAACCACAAGGGGAATTTTCCTCCGGTATGCTCGATCAATACAGCCACAAAGCGCTCCATACTTCCGAAAGGTGCCCGATGGATCATCACCGGCCGGTGTTTCAGGTTATCAGCTCCGGTATATTCCAGATCAAAACGTTCCGGCAGATTATAATCGACCTGAATGGTACCCAATTGCCATTTCCGTCCAATCGCATCTTTCACCATAAAGTCGAGCTTCGGTCCGTAGAAAGCAGCTTCGCCCAATTCGACAGTCGTCTTCAGGCCTTTTTCTTCAGCCGCTTCGATGATGGCACGTTCCGCTTTTTCCCAGTTCTCATCCGTACCGATATACTTCTCTGTATTCTTCGGATCACGTAAAGATACCTGAGCAGTAAAATCTTTGAAATCCAGCGCCTTAAAGATAGTAAAAATAATATCGATTACTTTTTTAAACTCTTCTTTCAACTGATCGGGCGTACAGAATAAGTGAGCATCGTCCTGCGTAAATCCACGTACCCGGGTCAAACCATGCAACTCTCCGCTCTGCTCGTAACGATACACCGTACCGAATTCAGCAAAACGCAGTGGCAGATCTTTATAAGAACGGGGCTTGAATTTATAAATCTCGCAATGGTGAGGACAGTTCATCGGTTTCAACATAAACTCTTCACCTTCCTGAGGAGTCGTAATCACCTGAAAACTATCTTTTCCGTATTTCTGGTAATGTCCGGAAGTCTTATACAGATTCACATTCCCGATATGTGGGGTAATGACTTGCTGGTAACCGTATTTCTTCTGTACTTTCCGCAAAAATCCCTCCAAACGGTCGCGCAACATAGCTCCTTTCGGCAACCACATCGGTAAACCGGCACCCACAGCTTGGGAAAAAGTAAACAATTCCATTTCTTTACCGATCTTCCGGTGATCCCGTTGCTTTGCCTCTTCCATCAATACCAGCCATTCGTCCAGCATTTTCTGTTTCGGGAAAGTGATACCGTAGATACGGGTCAACATTTTATTATGCTCGTTCCCTCTCCAGTAAGCACCGGCTAAACCGGTCAGTTTTATAGCCTTAATATAAGAAGTATCCGGTAAGTGCGGACCACGGCAAAGATCGGTAAAGGAGCCCTGACGATAATAAGTAATCTTACCGTCTTCCAAATCGTTGATTAACTCCACTTTATAAGTTTCGTTGATACTGTTGAAATGCTCCAGTGCTTCTTGCTTGCTCACATTGATACGGCAATACTCTTCTTTCTGGCGCGCCAATTCAAGCATTTTCTTCTCGATGGTTTCCAGATCTTTGTCGGTCAAAACGACCCCTTCTCCCGGATCGATATCATAGTAAAATCCGTTTTCGATAGCCGGTCCGATACCGAATTTGGTATTCGGGTATAATTGTTGCAGGGCTTCTGCCATCAAGTGGGCCGAAGAATGCCAGAAAGCATGTTTTCCTTCCTGATCATCCCAGGTAAATAATTTAATTTCAGCATCTGCTGTAATAGGACGTGTCAAATCCCAAATTTCCCCATTCACAGATATGGACAACACTTCCTTAGCCAGTTTGGAACTAATTCCCCGGGCAATATCCAAGCCGGTCACACCTGACTCAAATTCTTTTACATTTCCATCCGGAAATTTAATTTTTATCATAGTCGTTTATTTTATTACTACGCTACGTACGCAGCTTATTTTTAATAAGGTGCAAAGATAAGAAAAAAAGTAAAAGGTAAAAAGGTAAAAGTAAAAAGTTAAAGACGATAGGCTTTAGCTTTTAACCTTTTACTTTTTTTCCCCCTTATCGTTGTACAATTTATTGAACAAGATAGCGAGGTTCATATAGATGGTGGTATTTTGCACGACAATATGCGTAGGGACCTTTATGCGGGCAGGAGTAAAATTCCAGATGGCTTTAATTCCCCAGGCGACCATCAAGTCGGCTACATTCTGTGCATGTTCGGCGGGGACGGTAATAATACCGATCACCACTTTCCGTTCGGCAGCCATAGCACGGAATTGATCGATATGAAATATTTCGATATCATTGACTTTTGTACCGATCTTCGTTTTATCCGTATCGAAGGCAGCCTCTATCTGTAACCCGAAAGCAGACAATCCTTTATCTTGCAGCAAAGCGCTCCCCAACGAACCGGCTCCGACCAAAAATGCTCCGTCCACCCGGCTAAAACCCAAAAAATCTTCCAGAATCCGCACAAAACTGTCCACCTCGTATCCAACCCGTGTTTTACCCGAAATACCGGTATGGGAAAGATCCTTCGTCACCTGAGTCGAATCGATTTCCATATATTCAGCTATCCGGGTAGAAGACACGTACTTCTCTCCCTGCTTTTGTAAAGTCTTTACAAAAGAAAGATAAGAAGGCATACGTCTCAAGACAGGTATAGGTACATTTATATCAGCTTTCATAAATAATCTATTTATAACCTGCAAAATTAATTTTTTTTTCACAGCAAAGAGAATAAATCCCGGATTTTCAACAAGCAATTTCATTTGTTTAGTACTTTTGCATCTTGTTCTCAGACCTTCACCTAAAAATGAAAAGTCCGGGAATAACATTTGAAATTTTGAAAAAACAAATCATGAATTATCAGGAAACTTTAAATTGGTTGTTTGCCCAGCTCCCGATGTACCAAAGGGAAGGTCAGGCTGCGTACAAAGCAAACCTGGACAACACTTTACAATTGGATGAATATTTCAGACATCCCCATAAAAACTTCAAAACGATTCATGTGGCAGGTACGAACGGCAAAGGATCGGTATCCCACATGCTGGCTTCTATATTACAGCAAGCCGGATATAAAACCGGCCTGTATACTTCCCCTCATTTAAAAGATTTCCGGGAAAGGATTAAAATCAACGGAGAAATGGTCAGTGAACAATATGTCATCGATTTTGTCCGGCATCACGCCGATTTATTCTCCCGGGTAAAACCGTCTTTCTTCGAAATGACGGTAGCTATGGCTTTCAAGTATTTCGCCGATAGCCAGGTGGATATTGCAGTGATCGAAGTCGGACTGGGTGGACGCCTCGATTCCACGAACATTATCACTCCTTTAGCCTCTGTTATTACAAATATTTCCTTCGATCATATGGCACTCCTGGGGAACACCCTCGAAAAAATTGCAAGCGAAAAAGCAGGAATCATAAAACCCGGTATTCCGGTTGTCATCGGTACGCGCGACAAAACCTACGATTTTGTTTTCGAGCAAAAAGCTCAAACCTGTGAAACTCCGATCGAATTTGCAAGTGACAACTGGACGACAACGATTAACATCGACGGAAGTTTCCAGCTGACACGGAAAAACGGTTGGCATTTCGATCATTTAACCAGTGAATTGAAAGGACTCTATCAACGAAAAAATATTCCTACGGTACTGGAGACTATACCCGTTTTACAACAAGCAGGCTTAAAGATCAGCGACCAGCAAGTCCGGCAAGGTATCGAACGGGTAGTGACGAATACCGGTTTATTCGGACGCTGGCAAACCCTTTCCAACCAGCCATTGACCATTTGCGACACGGGTCACAATATCGATGGCCTGACAGAGATCACCCAACAATTAAAACAGTGCCGGTATCGAAAGCTTCATTTTGTCATCGGTATGGTTAGTGACAAAGACATCGACAGCGTATTACATATCCTTCCTCAGGATGCGGTGTATTATTTCTGCAAAGCTTCCATTCCCCGGGCTATGCCGGAGCAACAGCTTGCTCAAAAAGCAAGACAAGCAGGCCTGCAAGGCGAATATTATCCCACTGTCGCAGCAGCTTACGAAGCAGCCCGGCAAGCTGCCTCCTCCGAAGATATGATTTACATCGGTGGCAGTACATTTGTCGTTGCCGAAGTTATCTAACCTCTTCGATAAAGAGCCGATCTTCAAAGTACTTCGGAGCGACTTCTCCGGGCTTGTAAAACCGCTGATGTCGCTCCAAAAATTTTTTGAACAGACCGGCAGCTTTTCAATCCGGATTAGCCGTTTTTTCTGTATGCTGACCGGAGCCTTCGGGCTAGATTCCAAAATCAGTATCAGGAGTTACCGCCCGTCTACCTTAATATTTCTCCTTCCTTAGAAAAGACTGACTTTCCCGCCCATCAACGAGTTCCTAAATAAATCAGATACATACCGGCTAAAACCAAAAGCAGGTCTATAAACTTAGCTTTCAAATTCCTCTCTTTAAACCAGATCGCTCCGGCAATAAATGAAACCACCACCCCACTCCTGCGCACTAAAGAAATAATAGAAATCATCGAGTCTTCGTAGCTTAAAGCATAGAAATAAACAAAATCAGCCAGCACCAACAAAATAGAAATAAAAGGAATAGTATTACGCCATTGAAAAGGAGTAGATTTTTTTCTTCCGGGATACCAAAGTGTAAATAAAATAACCCCCATTATAGCCAATTGGTAAAAATTATACCATACCTGCACATTCATCCGGTCGAGACAAGTCATCAGATATTTATCGTATAACCCACTCACAGAACCGGTTACGACTGCAAGAATCATAAAATAAATCCACTTATTATGCGCAAACCGGATTCCCTCTTTCTTACCTGAACGGGAAAGCAAAAACAAAGAAATTACTGCAGTTAAAACTCCGGCCCATTGCCAAATGTTCAACCGTTCTCCAAAAACAAGTAAAGCTCCCAGTAAAGTCAGAATAGGCTGGGTAGCCTTGATCGGTGAAGCAATCGTAATAGGCAAATGTTTCAAAGAAAAATAAGCGAAAATCCAGGAAGCCAAAACGATCACAGCTTTCAAAAATAACAAAAAATGCCCTTCACTTCCGATAGCCGGTAAGAATAACAACGTATTCCGCATCATGTCAGGAGCCAAGGCAGATAAAAGGACCACCGGTAAAAAAAGAAGACAACAGAAAAAAATATTCAAAAAGAGAACCGGTATAACTGCATTCCTCTCTAAAGAAATTTTTTTCACCACATCGTACAATCCCAACAAAGTAGCAGAAACAAAAGCCAGTAACAACCACATAGTATCGAATATAAACTTGTCGACTATTCAATTTTACAAAGTCGGATATGCTTCCCTCCGACAGTCCATTCTCCGGAAAAAAAGAAAGCGATTTACCGCCTGCCCGAATCGACGCACAATCATTTCCGCCCTGCCCATGCGATACCGAAACCCTACTCCAGCGTCATTTATATATAAACAGGATGTTTACCAGAAATCCGGCGCGAAAATAAAGTAAAATCCCCTTAAATACAAATCTTCCAATCGGATGTATTCTCCGAATCAGAGAAGCGATATAGTAATCAATAGCATTCCGACGGTTATAAAATAATAGTTTTTAATGAATAATACAGAGGGATATCGCCTGGTTAACCATATTATTTGATGAAGTTTTCAAAATTTTTTTTTATTTTATTGATATAGACTATCTTTGTACCCTGTATTCTGGTAAAATAGTCCGGAATCTTTGAAGAATTAGGGTAGTTTGACTAAAAAAGTCTGTAAAACTCAATCTTAGATAATTGTGTCCAAAAAGAAAATTAAAAAAGTTGTGGATGTCGGATTCATCCCTGGTATTTATAATTATTGCGATCGTTGGTGTGAAAAATGCGAACAACAGTTGCGGTGTATGAGCTTTGTAATGGGAAAAAAGATCGAGGAGAAAGGCGGTTTCAATTTTGAACGGGAAGGCCATCGGGAAGATGAAAGTATTTGGGCACGCCTGAAAGAAGTCTTCGAATCTACTTATGAAGTATTACATGAATTGGCTGAAGAACGCGGATTAGATGTCGAGGACATTTATGCTTCGGAAAATATCGACCGGGAGTTTTGGGGTGAGGATTACGAAGGGACTCCAAGAGAGCAAGTTTACCAAAAACTCGAATCTTCGGATCTCCTCCGAATTTGCAGTATTTACGAATATTGGGCCGATAAATGTCTGGAGCAGCTTTACGAAATAATAAATGATAAAGAAAAAAACGAACTTCTGGAAGAGGCTTTAGAAGTCGTCGGCTGGTATCCGGATTTGATTCAAGCCAAAATCCGAAGGGCATTATACGGTTATCACTACCATACGGCCAATAAGTCAAAAACGACAGAAGACTATAATGGATCGGCCAAAGTGGCTCTTATCGGGGTGGAACGTTCGATTGAAAACTGGAAAATAATACAACCTTTGTGTCCGGCTTATCAAAAAGAAATATCCCATCTATTGGTAGTATTGGAACAATTACGCAGCGATGCCGACGAGTATTTTCCTAAAGCCAGGACATTCGTACGCCCCGGGTTCGACAATTGATAGCCGGTCCGAAAGGCCTTCAAAGAAAATCAAGAATAAAAAATGAACGGTGCCAACAGTTAAAAACTGCATATGCACCGTCCAACTATAAAAGAATTCTTTACTTATCGGACTATTCTATCGGATCAGAATAAACTTTCCACCAACTGGTCGTCTGCATAATTCGGTAAAGTCACTTTCAGATTCGGATTCGCCTCCATAGCCCGTTTGATCGCAAATACGGCACCTTCGTTCCGAGCCCAGCTCCGGCGGGAAATACCGTTATTCACATCCCAGAACAGCATATTTTTCAAGCGTCTGTCAGCATCGGCAGAGCCATCCAGCAACATACCGAAACCTCCGTTGATCACTTCTCCCCAGCCGACACCACCACCATTATGCAAAGACACCCAGGTAGCCCCTCTGAAAGAATCACCGATCACATTCTGTACGGCCATATCCGCCGTAAACTTCGATCCGTCGTAAATATTCGAAGTCTCCCGGTAAGGTGAATCTGTTCCGGACACATCGTGGTGATCACGTCCCAGCACAACAGGAGCAGAGATCTCTCCCCATTCGATCGCCTTGTTAAAAGCTTCTGCAATCTTTATTCTTCCTTCAGCATCTGCGTAAAGGATGCGAGCCTGTGAACCTACCACCAAATGGTTTTCGGCAGCAGCTTTGATCCAGCGTATATTGTCATGCATCTGTTGCTGAATTTCTTTCGGAGACTGAGCAGCCAGCTCTTCCAGTACTTTAGCAGCCAACTCATCGGTCTTCGCCAAATCCTTCGGATCACCGCTGGTACATACCCAACGGAAAGGACCGAAACCGTAATCGAAACACATCGGTCCCATAATATCCTGAACATAAGAAGGATACTTGAAGTCGCCGTTCGGCTTCAGGATATCGGCACCGGCACGGGAAGACTCCAATAAAAATGCATTCCCGTAATCGAAGAAATAAGTTCCGAACCGTTCGACACATTTATTGATAGCAGCCACATGGCGACGCAAGGACTCCTGTACTTTCTCTTTAAATAATTCCGGCTGTTCGGCCATCATTTGTTTACTCTCTTCGAAAGAAAGACCGACAGGATAATATCCTCCTGCCCAGGGATTATGCAAAGAAGTCTGGTCGGATCCCAGCTCGACCACGATATCTTCCTCAGCCAGCCGTTCCCACAAATCGACGACATTCCCTTGGTAAGCAATGGAAACGACCTGTTTGTCAGCTTTCGCCTGCCGCACCCGTTTCATCAGCACATCCAGATCATCGATCACCTCATCTACCCATCCCTGTGAATAACGGGTATGGGTAGCTTTCGGATTGATTTCGGCAGTGATACTTACACAACCGGCAATATTTCCTGCTTTAGGCTGAGCTCCCGACATACCTCCCAAACCTGCGGTAACGAACAACTTCCCCGCCAGCCCTTCACCATGTTTGGAAATCTTACGACCGGCATTTAAAACCGTGATGGTAGTACCATGAACGATTCCTTGCGGCCCGATATACATATACGATCCGGCAGTCATTTGTCCGTATTGGGATACACCAAGAGCATTAAACCTTTCCCAATCGTCCTGTTTCGAATAATTCGGAATGACCATACCATTGGTGACCACAACCCGGGGAGCATCTTTATGCGAAGGAAACAATCCCAGCGGATGACCGGAATACATCACCAGAGTTTGTTCGTCGGTCATTTCTGACAAATATTTCATAGCCAGACGATATTGTGCCCAGTTTTGGAATACCGCACCGTTTCCTCCGTAAGTAATCAACTCATGGGGATGTTGTGCAACAGCCTTATCCAGATTATTGTTGATCATCAGCATAATAGCAGCTGCTTGCAAACATTTATGAGGATAATCGTATATATTATGAGCGTACATTTCATAATCCGGCCGGAACCGATACATATAAATCCGGCCATATTTTTCTAATTCTTCTGCAAATTCACGGGCCAAAACAGCATGGTGCCGCGGTTCGAAATAGCGTAAGGCATTCCGGATAGCGAGTTTCTTTTCCTCTTTCGTCAGGATATCCTTCCGTTTCGGTGCATGGTTTACCTCCGGATCATAAGGTTTCGGTGCAGGCAATTCCGCGGGAATACCTTCCCGGATAGATTGTTGGAATTCTTGTAATGTCATCTCATTATATATTTAATATTTATTACTTTTCGACCCGCTAATTTAATAATTTCAAACGATTACGCCCAAAAATATCACAATTAATCACACACCTTTCCTTTAAAATATAGTCACCGAGCGGGGTTTGATCACAAATCCAAACCGTAAGTAACGCCTGAACTGATTGTAGGCGATCATACTTTCGCCATATCCATTACAAAATTGCATAAATAAATACTGGTTATCTTCTCTGAACAATCGATAGGCAACCTCCAAACGCCAATTCGCATTCCAATTCCACCCACCCCGTTTTATCATTAAGGCCGAACAGGACAAACGTCCGTTATCACTGGCATAAGTCGCTGCCAAATGTCCGATTCCGGCATATCTGGTCAGGTGTCTGTTTTCTTTAGCTACCTGCATAGCTATCCAAACCTTGGCCTGAAAAGTATAATTTTTATTCATCAGATAAATACCGGTAAAAGTCAACCGGTTCCAACTCCTCGACCAAATACTGTCGCGCCCGTTCGATTCATGCTCGAACTGCACCATCCCGATACCTTTAATCCTTCCCTCCCCGATAAAATTACGTCCGAACCCTAAAGAAGGGTTATAATTATTGTCCGCAAAAGGGGCCGATTTCCGGTAAATATCCCAAAAAGACTTCTGGCTATACGTCAGGAATAAATAAATCCGATAAGGCAATAACTTACGGTAAAGCCGGTGGCGTAAGCTAATCTGAAATTTAGCATCCGAATTGTATTTCGAAATTTTTCCACCGGTGAAACTCGTTCCGGTCACCACATAATTATCTTTATATATAGTGAAAGCCGGTATATTTCCTAAAGCCTGCATCAGACTATCTTCCGATTGTCCCGAAAAGTCCGGCTCTTCATTTTGTGACCGGGCATCCAAGCCCCAAATACCTAACATCAAACTCAAAACAACAATTTTAAAAGTCATGCTTCTTCTCATTAAAAACCATTTCGTTATCAAGATTTTACGCCAACCACAAAAGAAAGGTTATCCGACTATTTCCAACCTTTCGGCAGAAAAAAACGTATTTCAGGTATTACAAACAACTTAAAACAGTATCATCATGGATTTTACAGACGAAACTATTCCGATGCCCCGGATCGGCGATCAGGCTCCGGTATTCGATGCAGTCACTACTCAAGGAAAAATTCATTTTCCTCTGGACTTTAACGGCAAATGGATTATTCTTTTCAGTCATCCTTCCGATTTCACTCCGGTATGTACCTCCGAATTCGTTACTTTCGGAGCTATGACGGAAGAATTCAAAGCGCTGAATTGTCAACTGATAGGACTTTCTGTCGACGGTTTATACAGTCATATTGCCTGGTTGCGGACCATCCGGGAAAAGATCGAGTACAAAGGAAAGAAAAATGTTGAGGTTCAATTTCCGTTAATTGCCGATGTGACCATGGAAGTAGCCCATTTATACGGCATGATCCAACCCCGGGAAAGCTCGACCAACGCTGTCCGTGCCGTATTTTACATCGATCCGCAAGGAATCATCCGGGCCATTATCTATTATCCGCTGGCTCTGGGACGAAATTTCGACGAACTGAAACGGGTACTTATCGGCTTGCAAACCATCGATAAATATGGAGTAGCCCTACCGGCCGACTGGTGTCCTGGAGACGAAGTGATCGCTCCTACCCCGGGCTCGTTCAATGCGGCAAACGAACGAATGGACAAACCTGCCAGTGGTACCCGATGCTACGATTGGTTTTTCTGTCTGAAAAAACTCCCCGAAAAATAAGGGAAAGGTGAGGATTAATAGCTACCTTTGTCCCTATAAATCGAATCTTATGAAAGTAGCTATTCCGACAAGAAATAATGTCGTCGACGATCATTTCGGACATTGTGAGTATTATACGATTTTTACAATCAGTGAAGACAAACTGATTGTCTGTACAGAAATTCAGGCTTCTCCGGAAGGATGTGGATGCAAATCCAATATAGCCTCGGTATTAGAAGAAAAAGGTGTTGAATTGATGCTCGCGGGCAATATGGGCGAAGGAGCCAAACATACGCTCGAAGACCACCATATCCGGGTGATACGGGGATGTTCGGGCAGTGTCGAAGCAGTAGTCAATGCCTGGTTACAAGGCGCACTCACCGATTCCGGAGAAGCCTGTCAACACCACGATTGTCCGGACCATCACGATTCTGGCCCGTTGACTTTCAAAGTGTTGAAATAATGCCGCTATTTCCCATTTTAATTTTATAACACAGCTATGAATATAAGGATAGGTGATATCGTACGTTTCATTTCAGAAAAAATGGAAGGTAAAGTAACCGGCATCATAGACAATACAACCGTCAATATCTTTGTCGACGACTATGGGTTCGAAATACCGGCTTCAACAAGTGACCTGGTCGTCATCCACTCTGATTTCACTCCTTCTAAACCGGATAGTAGTTCCGTAACTCAGGTACAAAAAGGGGTAACGATGGAATCGGGCGATACGTTGTATTTCGCTATTGTCCCCGATAATTTCAACAATTTACCGGATTCCCGCTATGAACTATTTTTGGTTAACGATACACAGCAAACTTGTCTCTATTCGATCGCTTTTCGCCATGGGGAAAAATATAGCGGTATCAGTGCCGGTAATTGTAATCCGGACAGCACTTGTCCGATAGGAACCTACTCGTTAAAAGATATCGATGCCGGTATAAAAGCCGTTCATATCCAGGCTATCTTTTTCAAGAAAGGTTCCACGACACCCAGAACTCCGATCGAAGCAGAAGTAAAAATCAATACCGTCAATCTTTGTAAATCCGGTATTTATAAACATACCCGCTGGTTTGATTCGATTTGCATCATCCGTGCTTTGGATAAAGAACATCTGCCTGCCACCGAAGAAATCGATGAGAAACAACTCACTCAGGCCATACGCGAGAAAAAGGACACAACACCGGCCCCGACTCCCCGGCCACAAAAACAGATTGTCGGTAACATCGTCGAGATAGATTTACATTGCCATGAATTACTCGAAACAACGGCCGGAATGAATAATAAAGACATCCTGGAATATCAATTGGAAATTTTCCGGAAAACCATGGAAGAATACAAACTACGGAAAGGCCAAAAAATAATCTTTATTCATGGAAAAGGAGACGGTATCTTACGGCAGCGCATTTTATGGGAACTCCAGACAAAATACAAACGCCACCATCATCAGGATGCTTCTTTCAAACAATATGGATACGGAGCGACAATGGTTACGATAAAATAAAACAGCCGTCTCACGACGGCTGTTTTATTTTTATTTACTTTCCAACTCACCGATATACCGTTCGGCATCGATAGCAGCGCGGCAACCAGAACCTGCAGCGGCAATCCCCTGACGATAAACCGGATCCATGATATCTCCGGCAGCGAACACACCCGGCACATTGGTACGGGTCGAAGCTCCTTCGGTAATAATATAACCTTGTTCATCTACCTTTACATACTTACTGAATACTTCGGAATTCGGATGATGACCGATAGCCAGGAAGAATCCGTCGATTTTAATGTCCTTTTCACATTCTTCCGGTTCTCCTTTCCGATACACCAGACGTGCTCCTTCGAGTCCCATATCCGAACCGTAAAGTTCGAGCGTATTGTGTTCGAAAAGCACCTCGATGTTTTCAGTATTGAATACCCGTTGCTGCATAGCTTTAGAAGCTCTCAGATAGTTTTTGCGGACAATCAGATATACTTTCCGGCACAGACCCGCCAGATAAGTTGCCTCCTCGCAAGCAGTATCACCACCACCGACGACAGCCACATCTTTACCCCGGTAAAAGAATCCGTCACAAGTAGCACAGGCACTCACTCCCAGACCTCTGAATTTCTCTTCGGTAGGAAGCCCCAGGTATTTAGCCGAAGCACCCGTAGCGATGATCACTGCATCAGCTTCGATTTGCTTGCAATCGTCGATCGTCAGTTTATGAGGATGCCCGGAAAAATCGACGGCAGTAACGATACCGAAACGGATATCCGTCCCGAAACGTTCTGCCTGTTTACGCATATCTTCCATCATAACAGGACCCGTCACTCCTTCCGGATAACCGGGAAAATTCTCGACTTCGGTAGTTGTCGTCAACTGTCCACCCATCTGTAAGCCTGTATATAATACCGGTTTCAAATTCGCACGGGCTGCATAAATAGCTGCAGTATAGCCGGCAGGGCCTGAACCGATGATCACACATCTTATTCTTTCAATTGCATTTTCTTCTGCCATAATCTTTATGATTTACATTATTATTTAGATTCAAACTAAGCGTTACAAAACTATTAATTTAAAATATGGATTACAATATTTTCCTGTCTGGCAAGCGGTTAAAAAAAAGTTAAACACTATTTTACATTATAAAGCAGAACAATATTCCAATATTGTAACACACCCTATTTCAGTAACTCTCCTCTTTTAGCCTCCAAACAGATAGCAAAACCCTATAATCGGACCTATTTTCCAACGCCCCCGCTCTTTCTGCTTCCAGCAAACACTCCCACAATTTATTGAAAACTAAACAATAAACTACTTTTACCAAACAATTATCAAAACAGATAAAAATCCGGTAATATTTTCTTATATTTGTGTATATTCAATTTTGCAAAAATAGTACAATTCTGCAATAAAAACAAGCAAATCTTGAATTATTTTCAATATATATCAAAAAAAGATTCGTATGGAAAAACTTTCGCCGGAACAACAAGAAAGGTTGCAGGAATATTTAGAAACCAGAAAGATTTCTAAATACCGGATCGCACACGATCTGAACCTCTCCGCCTCGACTATATCCAATTATCTGACAGGCAAGACGAAACCCGATGGAATCAAGTGGGAATTATTTCGTAACTATTTGGGAATTTCCGAAGAATGGATACGGACAGGACAAAATATGGTCAGCACACCCCATGATGAAACTTCCCCTAAAAAGACTCCGGCCCCAAACAGTGTGGAAGCAGCTGTAGAGGAAATCCGGCTGATGTTCCAAACCAGAGACGACCAGTATATGAACCTTCACAAAGATTTGGAAAAACTATTCAGAATGCAACAAGAATTACTGACTACCCTTTCCGCACTACTCCCCAAACTGAAAAAATAATACAAAGACATAGATAAACTTCACCCCTCTGGCGAGTAAGAAATTCTCTTCAGAGGGGTGTCTATCATTAAGATACTTTCAGATAGGAAGCCAGCAGCCGCGCTTCTTCGCCATAATAACACATAACAGGAGTCACCGCCTCATAGGAATAAGGGATATACTCTGAAATCTGTACTGCGGCAAATTTTTGATCGTCAGCAATCATTGCCTCCACTTTCACACCGGTATCTTTTTCCCGTTTCATTTTTTTCAGATCTTCAAACCGCTTCATTTCCATACAATCCTGTAGATTGTCACTTTCATGCACATCGAAATACATGGTCATCGTTTTCAGTTTACTTTTGGTCGGTTTGAACATATAGCAACTACGATCGACCAACAATTTAATGACTCCACTTAGAAACAACAAAGCCGAAGCGGTAAACAGAAATGTCGGCATAGAAGAATTCGGATCTTCAAAACTCATACCACCGATGGCACATGCCACCGAAATAATTAACACAATAGTCGCTACACCGGAAATCCGGGTTTGTTTTACTACTTCTTTATTAGTAACATTTTCTATATCTTCCTGAAGTTTTTTGAACTTTCCCATAATTTTCTCATTTTTAAATTGTTTTATTCATCGGTCCGTTTCCTGTCGATCCACGCACACAACAATACCGATCCTCCGGTCAATCAAACGAACCAACGATTAAATGATCAGTGAACCGACAGTATATAAACAAAGCAATTAAATAATGATTTTACGCAGGGAAAAGATATAATAGCCGGCATATTTTTGCCTGGCCGCATATTCCTGCGAGAAAAAGAAAGTTGTTTTTAAATGATTTTTCAGCAACATTTCCCGCTCTTCAAGCTGATACTCCATAAATTTGTCGAAAGTAAAACCACCCGGCCGATACCGTCTGGCAATATTAGAAGTAAAGCTAAGGGTAGGCTGTACCGAAAGGTTCGTAAAATGATTCGCTTCCATCAAGGCACTGATCACCTCGTCTAACTTTTGAACCACCTTGTCATCAGAGCCAGTCATCTTTTCTGCAACCAAATTCTCCGGGCCAAAATAATTCACCGTTGTGTTCCAACTCCACACAACTGTAAACAAAAACAATAGACATATAACAAACCGTTTCATCAACCCGAATTTTGTGCAAATATACGCATTTCTTCAACAGGATGATTGCCCTGAGACAAAAATTACAAAAAAATGGATAAACACTTCCGGAACAATAAACGTACAAGCAAGGGTAAACGCTAAAATTTTCAACATGTTAACAGCAATGATCGTGATGTTCGTCATCGGATATATTTTCATCGCGCTCGAACATCAGACCGGTATTAATAAAACGGCAATAGCTCTTCTGTTGGGGATCCTCTTATGGGTCATGTATATCTTTTCCGGTCCGCAAATCATCGTAGGGGCGGATCCGGCCGCTTTTCAAAATTTCATACACCAGCATCCGGCCTATGAGCATCTCTCCCCGCTTGCCCAGGTACGTGAATATATTCTTAATTGGGAAATTATCGATCATTTAGGCAATATCTCCGAAATCCTATTCTATCTGATCGGCGCTTTAACTATTGTAGAGACGATCGATGTTCACCAGGGTTTCGACGGAATCACCCGGTCTGTAAAAACAAAAAACAAAAAGAAGCTGTTATGGCTCGTAGCTTTTATCACCTTTTTTATGTCGTCCGTACTGGATAACATGACCTCGGCTATCGTCATGATGATGCTGATTCAAAAGCTATTGTCGGAACAACGCGAACGCTGGATTTTCGGCAGTATCATCATTATTGCAGCCAATGCCGGGGGAGCCTGGACCCCGATCGGGGATGTCACCACAATCATGCTCTGGATCAACGATAACATTACTTCAGGTAACATCATGAAAGGCCTGTTTCTCCCCAGTGTTATCTCGCTGGCAATTCCGGTATGGCTGGTCTCTTACTCATTGAAAAGCAACAGCATAACCACCCCCTCCCCAACTTCCGGCGTTTCTTCCCTTTACCTCGGTAAACAGGAGCAAACAAGTATCCTGATCATCGGTATCCTTTGTCTGTTAGCGGTTCCCATCTTTAAATCACTGACCGACCTGCCCCCTTTTGCCGGCATACTGTTTACCTTAGGTTTTTTGTGGTTTTACACCGATTGCCTGTATAACCGGAAGAAAACAGATTCGACCGGTCTGAAATACCGGATTCCCGATGTCCTGACCAAAGTAGATTTCTCTACTATTTTATTTTTCTTCGGTATCCTGATGGCGGTCGCAGCCCTGGAAGCTATAGGCCTATTACACCAGTTGTCCGATTTACTGAATTCGGGTATTCATAATGTCTATATCATTACAGGTATTATCGGATTTCTTTCTTCTGTCATCGACAATGTACCTTTAGTAGCGGCTGCCATGGGCATGTATCCGCTCACAGCGCCGGCCACAGCGGGAGGTATTTCCGAAACTGCCTATTTGTTGAATTTTGTCAGTGACGGGAATTTCTGGAAACTTTTAGCTTATTGTGCCGGAACAGGTGGAAGTATTCTGATCATCGGCTCTGCCGCCGGAGTAGTAGTGATGGGACTCGAGAAAATCAGTTTCACCTGGTATATGCGGCATATCAGCTGGATTGCCATAACCGGATTTCTGGCCGGAATAGGCATCTATTATTTACAAAACCTGATTTTTTAGCTCCTACACAACAGAAATTCGTATCTTTGCCGGCAAATGATAAGATCATGCAGCTAACCGCCGGGCTAAAACAATTCATACGCGCACATCTGACTGACAATACCGACAAACTACTGTTGGCCGCTTCCCGCTTTCCCGGTATCGATATCCGTTTTGCCATCGATCAAATTATCGCCCGGCGTCAGATTCAACATAAGCTTCCTTTCTGGTATGAGCAGGATGAATTGATCTATCCTTCCCGCTTGTCCACCGAACAGTGTTCATCGGAACAAACCGCCCTGTATAAACAGCAACTTCTTAGAGGAAATACGGTTTGCGACCTGACCGGAGGACTCGGGATCGATACTTTTTACTTCGCCCAAAAAGCCGGAAACGTTATTTACGTCGAACGTTTTCCGGAATATTGTACCGCAGCACAGCATAATTTCAAGGTGTTGAATACCTCCAATATTCATATTATCCATTCGGATGCATGTGATATTATTCAAACCCTGCAAGCCGATACTTTCTATCTGGATCCTGCACGCCGGGGCAATGGTAATAAGCGACTGTTCGCTCTGACCGATTGTGAACCCGACATTCTCCAGCTCAAACCCTTGCTTTTAGAACGGGCCCGACGGGTAATCGTCAAAATATCCCCGATGGCCGATCCTGAAGAAACCCTGCGGCTCTTACCGGAAACCCGTGAAATCCATATTCTGGCGGTAAGGAATGAATGCAAAGAACTGTTATTCATCCTTGAAGGCACTACCCCCTCTGTACAACCGGTAAAAATATATGCAGTAAATCTAGGTGGTACGACCGCCGAGCCACCTTTTATCTTTACTCCCGACGAAGAGAAAGAAGCTCCGTTGCAAGTGTGTCAAACCTTGCAAAACTATCTTTACGAACCCCATGCTGCCCTCTTAAAAAGCGGAGCATTCAAATTAATCGCTACCCGTTTGAATTTATTCAAATTACACCGGCACAGTCATTTATACACCTCCGAATCTTTATGTCAGGATTTTCCAGGCCGTATCTTCACTATCGAAGAGACCTATGAATTTTCCGGTAAGTTATTGAAACAGCTTTACCGCCAAATTCCCAAAGCCAATCTGACCACCCGTAATTTTCCCCTGACAGTGGCCGAACTCCGCAAACGCAGTAACATAAAAGAAGGGGGTGACATTTATTTATTCGCCACCACCCTCTATTCAGGTCAGCGAGTACTGATCCGGACACATAAAACCCATTAAACACTTAAAGCTTTTTCCTTTTCCTGCTTTTGTTCCGAAGTTTCCCGTTCCTTATCTTTCACCTCATTTCCTTTCCGTTTTTCGGCAGATTTTTCTGTTTCCAGTTGTTTTTCTTCTTTCTGCCCTTCTGTACCGTTTTTACCATACCAGATGTGATCGGCTACTTTCCCCCATTTTTCTGCAGTTCCGACACATTTACCTGTCAGTACATCCACATCTTCAGGTTTCAGCATATCCGTAGAATAAGCTTCCGAAACACGCACAACTTCTTTCAGACTATGGGGATTATCCAGCAACGGACAAGGACGCAAATGATTTTTATTAAAAGGCTGGCGTTGTTGATAAGCCTTAAACAAGGGAGAACGAAGTGCTTCCAGCAAAGAAACCTGCTTTATATTGACTGTCGAATAATGAATGAAAGCACAAGGTTCGACATCCCCATTGGCATTGATATGGAAATAATAACGTCCTCCGGCGATACATCCCCTGACATACTCCCCGTCATTCCAGAAATCCATAGCAAAGATCGGCTTTGTCTTACGGAACATACGTACTTGCTCGTACATGAATTTCCGCTGTTCGGAAGTCACCATCAATTCGGGTACAGCATCGTTACCGACCGGCATATAAGTGAAATACCAAACAAAAGCAGCCCCTTGGTCGATCATAAAATCAAGATATTCAGACGACCCGACGACATCGACGTTTTTACGATGATAACAAGTCGACATACCGAATAACAAGCGTTTGCGTTTCAATATCTCCATTGCTTTCATCACTGCCTTGAAAGTACCTTTTCCACGCCGCATATCCGTTTCTTCTCCATATCCTTCGACACTGATAGCCGGTGCAAAATTTCCAACCCTCAGCATATCGTCGGCAAAAGCCTCATCGATCAGGGTTCCGTTGGTAAACGCCAGAAAATAACAATCGGTATGTTTTTCACAAAGTTTGATGATATCTTTTTTCCGGACTAAAGGTTCCCCACCCGAAAAAATAAACATATAAATCCCCAAAGCTTTGGCTTCGGTAATAATACGGTCCAGGGTTGCCAGGTCCATTGACATCTGATGCCCGTATTCGGCCGCCCAACACCCCGTACACTTCAGGTTACAGGCAGAGGTCGGATCCATCAAAATCGTCCAGGGTACATGTACCCCATATTTTTTACTGGTCTTTTTTACAGCACTATTACCGATGATCGCTGCATTACATATCAGGGATTCGAATAGTTTTTTCCTGACATGCGGATCCCATTCCGTATAAGCCTTTTTTACCAGACGCGTCCAATTGTTCCCGGGATCCTGTAAACATTTCTCTAATTCATCCCAGGAGGATCCGTAAGTCCCGTCAAGGTCTATTTTCCGGATTATCTTTAAAGCTTTAGCCGCATTTACCTCAGGATCTCTTTCTACATACTTCAATAGCTGTTTTATGGCAAAAGCCTGCATCTGATTTTTAAATGTTCTCATCGTGAGTCTGTTTAGTTTATTTCCCTTAATAACGACAAACCATCGAATAAGTTTCGGCATGCCTCCTTTTAGTTTCGATACATTTTTCCGAAATGATTTAACTTTTTAGGTCCGCCTGCGTTACAATTCCATAAACAGACCATGCAAAATTACTTTCTAATTAAGCCATAAAACCATGAAGATCAAAACAGGCCAGGGAAATATGACATTGCAAAAATTGATAGCTATTTATTCTATATCCATGGTAACCTCTTTACCAGGCCTCGCTATCTCACCTATTCTGGGTAAATTGGAGTCGATATTCAGTTCGACAAGTGAATTACAACTGCAAATGCTGGAATCGCTACCCTCGTTTATCATCGTTCCTTTCATCCTCCTGGCAGGACGTATGTCCCTTTATTTCAATACAAAAAAATTATTGATTACCGGTCTGGCGATATTTTCCGCCTGTAGTATCGCCTATCCTTTCGCCGATCGGATGTGGGCATTGCTGCTGATCAGTGGCCTGCTCGGCATAGGAGCCGGACTGGTAATTCCTTTTTCAACAGGCCTGGTCGCCGATTATTTTTCGGGTTCTTACCGGACAAAACAATTGGGCTATGTGTCTGCGATCACTAACCTCACGCTGGTTATCGCCACTTTACTGGCCGGTTTTCTGGCCGGTATCAGCTGGCATTTATCCTTTGTCGTATATTGTATCTCAGGTATTTCCCTGTTTTTCGCATTCTATCTGGACGAAAAACCACCTTTCTATTCCGCTTCGGCCCAAGAGGCAACTCCGGTTCAACAGCCGGCGACACATCATCATAAAAAATACAACTGGTTGATCAAACTCATGCTTTTCTACTATGTGGCTACTTTTCTGGCATTGACCATACCGCTCAATCTCTCCCTTTATATGCATAATCTGAAATTGGGGAATTACGACATTTCCGGCACGTTGATATCCGTATTCTTTTTGTCTATGACTTTACCGGGTTTGCTGATCAACCGCATCATCGCTCTACTGAAAGCCTATACCAATTTTATAGCCATCGTTTTACTGACCGTAGGATTAATCTTCTTTGTCTTCAAAGCAGGTATGTTCTTACTGACCCTCGGAGTCATTCTGACCGGCTTTGGCTATGGAATCATGCAACCGATCATTTACGATAAAACAGCTTCCCACGTAAAACCTTCGGAAGCCACTTTCGTCCTGTCCCTGGTGATGGTGATGAATTATATCGCAATCATCACTTATCCGTTTATCCTACAGGGAATCGAAAGTCTGTTTTCAACGGATTCGGCCTATTTCCCTTTTATCCTCAGCACGATCATCGCCTGTTGTTTCAGTATTTTTGCCTTTTTCCGTCATCATTCGGAGACCCTCAATTGATGGACAGGATAAAAGACCGCATTTTCAGGCAAGGTACGTACAACTTTCCCAGAGGTCGTCTCCCGGAAAAAAGGACTGACTACAAACGCTTTGGGCAACTCGAAACGTCCCAGCAAAGGCCGGATTTTTTGCAGCAATAGTTGCAAAGACACGAAGTCCCAGTGTGCCCCTTCCAAGGCCAGCAGGACACTTTCGCCCAACACTTCATCCGGCCGGGAAGTAATAAAAAAACGTCCCGGGATACTACGGACCAATTTTTGTTCGATTAATTCAGGAAACAATTTGATCCCTCCTGAATTAATCACATAGTCGAACCTTCCCAGCCACTCGAACCGTTTGTTTCCATGCAATCTGACCATATCGTTCGTCACAAAACGGCGGGCTTGTAAATGGGGGGCATCGATGATCAGACATCCCCGCTCATCCTGTTCGAAGCCAACCTCCCCCAAGGCAAAATAAGCCGGATCACTATTCAACTTTTTCAAGGCGATATGAGACACCGTCTCGGTCATTCCATATGTAGCGTAACATTGTGTCGGAATTTTTTTCAACCGTTCTTCTAAAGCCACGGATACCGGAGCCCCTCCGATAATCAGATGACGAATATACCCGAAACGTTGCTTTTCCGATTCCGATTTCATAGATTCCTCCACCTGCATCGGCACCATAGCAGCCAGGTCGATCCTCCTGTCCACATATTCCTCCTGTCCCGTTATTCGTAAAGGATGAGAGGAAACTTTCACAGTCAACAACTCGGCACCTGCTTCCAGAGCCCTGACGACCATCATCTTTCCCGCAATATACGAAACCGAAAGACACAGCAATAAAACCGATTCCCGGTCGATAGCAAAAAAAGCATTTGTCATACGGGCAGAAGCCCGCATATCCGCTTTGGACAACTGTATCTCTTTAGGAGCACCTGTCGAACCGGAAGTATGCCCCGGTACATAAGAACGATCGTCGAACCACTCTTCTAAAAAAAGGAACAATTCTTCATCTGCCTGTTCACGAAGTTGTTCCAGGCAAGTATACACCCTTCCATTTAACCGTACTTCCATCATATACTCAGCTAATAGACGACAAATCCCACATTCTCTGTGGACGATAATATAATCTTTCCCCGGTCAACTGCAAAGGTGAAGGGATATTGTTGGTATAGAGCAGCCCTGTTCCTAATCCCTGAGGCATCGGATTCTGTAATCCATACGTCCATTGTGCCAATGCACTCAATCCGATATTCGACTCCAGGGCAGAAGTCACCCACCATCCGATACCTCTTACTTCAGCCAGCCGGATCCACTCTTCCGTTCCGCTAAAACCACCGGCCAAAGCCGGTTTCAAAATAATGTACCGGGGCCGGATCGCTTCCAGCAATTCACGTTTCTGCCCGGCATCGTTTACTCCGATCAATTCTTCATCGAGCGCTATAGGCACCGGTGTCCGGGCACAAAGCCGGGCCATCTCCCGCCATTGCCCCTGACGGATAGGTTGTTCGATAGAATGCAAATCGTATTTTGCCAAAGCATCCAAGCGTTCCAGAGCTGTCTCAGGAGCGAAAGCGCCGTTCGCATCCACCCTCAGTTCCACGTCTTCCCTACCGAAACGGCGACGGATAAATTTCAATAAGTCGAGCTCCGACTGAAAATCAATGGCTCCGATTTTCACTTTTATACAATGAAATCCGGCATCTAATTTAGCCCGGATTCGTTGCAACATCGTTTCCCGGTCTCCCATCCAGATGAGTCCGTTGATTTCGATCCCTGCTTCGCCGGCAGAAAAAGCAGAAGGAAAATAAATCCGCTTTCCTCCTTGCCGCAAATCGGCGAATGCCATCTCCACACCAAAACGGATCGAACTCCATTCCTGAAGAGAGGCTATCTCTATTTCAGCGATACGATTACAAACCTCTCTCAGCTTTTCTTCATAATCCGGCCGGTCTTCAGCACTTAATCCCCGGAAGAGAGCACACTCGCCAAGCCCGAAGCAGGTCTCCGCGCTTTCCTCCCAAATCCGGATAAAATAAGTATCCTTATCCAACAGAATCCCCCGGGACGTCCCGGAAGGTTCTTTGAAATGAAGCCGATATTTCTGAAAAGATGCTTTCAACATGATACCGATAACCTGATCGAATAAAGAATTCAAGGAAATTTGGGAAATTGATCGAAATCCGGATCCCGTTTCTCTAAAAAGGCATTCTTCCCTTCCTGGGCTTCAGCCATCAAATAATACATCAAAGTCGCGTCTCCGGCAAATTCCATCAGTCCGTGTTGCCCATCCAATTCGGCATTCAAAGCCCGTTTTATCATTCGGATAGCCATAGGACTACGTTTCATAATGGTTTTACACCAATCCACCGTCTCGTCTTCCAATTGTTCGAAGGGAACCACTTTATTGACCATTCCCATTTCTTCGGCTTCTTTGGCTGTATATTGCCGACAAAGAAACCAGATCTCACGTGCTTTTTTCTGTCCGACACAACGAGCCAGATACGAAGAACCAAATCCTCCGTCGAAACTCCCTACTTTCGGTCCGGTTTGTCCGAAACGGGCATTCTCGGAAGCGATAGTCAGATCACAGATTACATGCAACACATGCCCGCCTCCGATAGCATAACCGTTGACCATAGCGATCACAGGTTTGGGAAGTGAACGGATTGCCTTGTGCAAATCGAGTACATTCAGACGGGGCACCCCGTTCTCATCTATATATCCTCCTACACCCTTCACATGCTGATCTCCCCCGGAACAAAAAGCTTTATCTCCGGCACCTGTCAACACGACAACCCCGATATCGTTGCGTTCCCGGCAAATCGTCATCGCATCCAGCATCTCTTTATTCGTTTGAGGACGAAAAGCATTATACACCCGGGGACGGTTGATCGTAATCTTTGCAATTCCTTCGAAGAAATCGAATTTGATATCTTCGTATTCTTTTATGGTTTGCCACTTTCTCATAAACTGTTTTATTTAATATATTATCATTCTCCTTGTAAACTCCGGAAGTAACTTTTCAACACCTCTGCATTCTTCAAACGTGGGGTTTCGACCTCCAGGATCACGGGCCATTCGGTTTCATTGAAGAACTCAGGTAAAACACCGGCCAGTTCAACCTCATCGCTTGCTTTGAAATAACGGAAATGATGAAGTTGTGCAAATCCGCAGACATCTACCTCCGTCCCGGTTTCGAAACATTCTTCCAACTCTTCCAGTTCCGAAGGACCGGATATGAATCTGAAAATACCACCCCCGCCATTTTTCATCACAATAATCTTCAAACGAGAGGATATATATTTATTCCACAATGCGTTGGAATCGTACAGAAAACTCATATCCCCGGTGATCAGCGTTGTTATTCCTTCCCTCATCAAGGCAGCCCCCACTGCTGTCGAAGTCGAGCCGTCTATCCCACTTGTCCCCCGGTTTCCGTCTACCCGCTTCACCTGAAAATAGTCGAACAGTTGTCCGTAACGCACAGGAGTACTGTTAGCCAGCTGCAAGGCAGATCCTTCCGGCAATGCCGGCAAAATAAGCGAAAAAGCCTTCCAATCCGACCACTCTACCCGACCGGCAAATTCCTCATGACGTACTGCCGCCGATTCTTTCTTTTCTTTCCAACGCAAAGCATAATCAGATGCCCTACCTTTGGCCACCGCTACCAATTGCGGAAAAAAACCTTCTGCTTCCAATTGGATCTGAGTCGTCAGTACCTGCATGGTATCGGCCGGATGCTCGGTACGATCGATACTCCAATGCCAACGAGGCCGGAATTTCCGCAGATAAGCTTTCACATGCCTGGAAATCAACGGTCCCCCGAAAGTAATCAACAACTCCGGACTATATTCCTCCCGCTCTGCCTCTTTTACCGTTGCCAATACCCGGTCGATCGTTCCGATATGCCGCTCAGAAGTCACATTGGCCAGCGTTTCTGTCAATACCACTACATTCGGATAACCCGCCAACCGATGAAGCGCTTCTCTCAACCGGAAATCAGGCCGATGAAATCCGGCCAGAATCATCACCTTCGGACAATGATCGAAGATATCCACCAGACGTTGCATCACCCCGGCCGACAGACTCGGGGCCGGATCGATACATTCGATCGTCCTTACTTCCCGCTCCGGGTAATCCCTCAGCCCATAGAGCGATTCCCGCAAGGGTATATTCAGATGTACAGGTCCCTGCCGGCCTTTCAAAGCGGTATTCAAAGCATCGTTGACCAGACGATTGGCATACCAGTGTTCGTCTGCATGGAACAGTTCGGCCGGTAACTGATAAGAAGCCTTTACAATATTCCGGAAAACCGCTTGCTGCCGGATTGTCTGGCTATCGTCCTGATCGATCCATTCCACCGGACGGTCGGCCGTGATCACGATCAAGGGTAAACGTTGGTAATATGCTTCCGCTATCGCCGGTGCATAATTCAAAGGAGCAGTCCCCGACGTGCATACCAAAGCCACCGGAACACCCGATTGTTGCGCCATACCCAGAGCCATAAAAGCGGCACTCCGTTCGTCGAGCACGACAAAGTGCCTGATTTGTTTCTCACGGGCAAATGCAACCAACAAAGGAGCATTTCTGGAGCCCGGCGATAATACCACCTGACGGATTCCTTTTTCTTTCAGAACCTCTATCAATATCTTTATTCCTTCTTTATCTGTAGTTAAGTATTCCATATTCCGACGACAAAATTTATTTATCGCTATACTGTACGATATCCAACAAGGTCCTCGATTTCAATTCAGTTTCTTCCCATTCTTTCCGGGGATCGGACAAGGCCGTAATCCCCCCTCCGATATGTAATCTGATTTTATCGGGCCACAACTCCATACAACGTAAATTCACAAACCAATCCCAACATCCGTCACCCGATACCGGCCCCACATACCCGGCATAATACCGCCGGTTACGTCCTTCTATCCGCCTGATCATCGGAAGGGCCGATCCTACAGGTACCCCTCCCACCGCAGGAGTCGGATGCAAAGCACGACGTACCCGGTCGGTCAGCCCGGGAGTCAGTTTTCCCACATGCCGAAAAACGGTACACAAATGTTCAACCTGTCCGGCTTGTTTTGAAAAGGGGCCCTCCTGTCGCCATTTTTCTCCACATACCATCTCTAACAGCTCTGCCATATATTCCGTTACGATAGCCTGTTCCTCGATCTCCTTCTGCCCCCAAGCTCCTGATGTTCCTACCCTTCGGGTACCCGCCAGAGCCATAGTCTCGGTTCCAGCCGCCGACTGCCTCAAGAAAATCTCCGGTGTCGCTCCCAACCAACAGGTTTTACCAGGAACAAAAACCAAAAACACAAAAGCTTCCGGATAACGATCAGCCAAAGCAGTATACCAGACAGCCGCTTTTTCATAAGCCCGTTCCTGTAAAGTAATTGTTCTGGACAAAACCATCTTGCGTACCTGACCTTGTTTTAAGGCCGCTACCATCGCCGCCACCTGACTTTCATATTCTTCCCAGGAAATATCCGGTTCCTGATCGGGTTTAATATCGGTTAGCCCCATAGTCCCGCTTAAGCCGGTCCGGATTTCAATATCCGTCGTTACCTCCCTAAAGGTTATATCTCCCCGGATAAACCAGGCAGGTACTTCTTCAGATTCGGCAAAAGGAACCAGAATAAATCCCTTTCCCTGTTCTCCAACCTGACGGAAAGGGGCAACTTCACCGTCCAGCTGAGCGCCGAAAACAGATTCTCGTTCTCCCGGTAAACGATAGGAATAAAAAGGGGTTCCCTGCTTCAAACAAAGCGTTTGTGCTTCTGCAACTGTCATTTTTATCACTGTTTAGTAGATATCCTGCAAAAGTATCCAAAATTATACAATTAAATATCGGTTTAATTTGTTTTCTTCTTATCCCACTTCAAGGAAAAAGGATTTTCTCCGTCAAAGTTAAATAATGTAAGGATTTAAACATTCATTTTATCAAACTCGTACTTAGGACAGCAAAAGCGATAACAAATTCAAAAAATATAAAACACTTAATTTCAAGCTTATATTTATTAATTAAATTTATTCAAACTATGGCAACAAATTCCAAAAAAACAGGAACGGCGGCAAAAATCGGCGTAATGACCCTGGCTATCATGAACGTTGCAGCAGTAGTGAGTCTTCGTGGTCTGCCGGCAGAAGCCGAATATGGCCTGAGTTCGGCTTTCTATTATCTGTTCGCTGCAATCGTATTTTTAATCCCGACTTCGTTGGTAGCGGCCGAACTAGCGGCCATGTTCTCCAACAAAGAAGGTGGGGTATTTCGTTGGGTCGGTGAAGCTTACGGAAAAAGATACGGCTTCCTGGCTATTTTCCTGCAATGGATCGAAAGTACCATCTGGTATCCGACCGTATTGACCTTCGGTGCTGTATCCATTGCCTATATTGGCATGAATAATGTACATGATGCAGCACTGGCTTCTAACAAAGTCTTTACCTTGGTCACTGTATTGGTCATCTACTGGGTAGCCACTTTTATTTCACTGAAAGGATTGGGCTGGGTAAGTAAAATCTCAAAAATCGGCGCAACGGTAGGAACTATTATTCCGGCCGGTTTACTGATTCTTTTCGGTATTATCTATTTAGCAACCGGAGGGCATAATAACATGGATATGAGTCAGGGATTCTTCCCGGACCTGTCCAATTTCAATAACCTGGTATTAGCTTCCAGTATATTCCTGTTTTATGCCGGTATGGAAATGTCCGGTATTCACGTTATGGATGTAAAAGAACCCGCCAGTAAGAACTATCCTAAAGCCATCTTTATCGGTGCCATCATTATCGTTGTCATTTTCATTCTAGGTACTTTTGCCCTGGGATTGATTATTCCGGCTAAAGAAATCAACTTAACCCAAAGTTTATTGGTCGGTTTTGACAATTATTTGGCTTATCTTCATATTCATTGGGCTTCGCCAATCATCGCCATCGCCTTGATGTTCGGTGTATTAGCCGGAGTTCTAACCTGGGTTGCCGGTCCGTCAAAAGGTATTTTTGCCGTCGGTAAAGCCGGTTATCTGCCTCCTTTTTTCCAAAAAACGAATAAAATCGGAGTACAGAAAAACATCCTGATCATTCAGGGGTGCATCGTTACTTTATTGGCCTTATTATTTGTTGTCATGCCTTCTGTCCAATCTTTCTATCAGATGCTTTCACAGTTGACCGTATTGCTATACCTGATTATGTACATGCTGATGTTTACAGCAGCCATCACTTTACGGTATAAAATGTCCAAAGCCGATCGTCCTTTCGCTATCGGACGGAAAGGAAACGGCCTGATCTGGATAGTGGCAGGCATCGGTTTCCTGGGTGCCCTGCTGGCATTCGTATTAAGCTTTATCCCACCTTCTCAGATTGCAACCGGAAGTAATACCGTATGGTTTACCGTACTGATCCTGGGGTGCATTATCTTTGTAGCCATACCACTGATTATTTATTCTTTGCGTAAGCCGTCCTGGAAAGATCCGAATACGGAAATCCAACCTTTTCATTGGGAAGTTGCTCCGGTTACTGCTACTACAACAAACCCAGCCACAGTAACCCCCACTCCGGTAACAACCCCGGCCGGCACTCCTCAGACTAATACATCGACCGGGCAAACAACAATTCCCCCAACGCTGGGAGCAAAAGAGAACCCGACTTCACAAAAATAATCCCTTTTTCTGTTCCGGCTTATTTTCAATAAATCCGGAACAGAAAAAATTAAATTTTGAATCATGAAAAAGACCATAAAAATAACCGACCTCGAAGCCATTGTCAAACAAGCTCATGAGAAAGTAAAAAATCTGAAAGGCGGAAAGAATGCCGACTATATCCCTTTCCTGGCTAAAATCGATCCTAACCTTTTCGGTATCGCTGTCTGTCTACCCACGGGAGAAGTCATCGAAGCCGGAGATACAACCTATGTTTTCGGTATCGAATCTATTTCTAAAGTCCATACAGCTGTATTGATACTCAAACAATATGGAGCCGAAGCCGTATTGAAAAAGATAGGCGCCGATGCAACCGGGCTTCCTTTCAACTCCATCATGGCAATCTTACTGGAAAAGGATCATCCGAGTACCCCCTTGGTCAATGCCGGCGCTATCAGTGCCGATAGTATGGTTAAGCCCATCGGTGATCCCAATTCGAAATGGGCTGCTATTGCCGACAATATGGCCGATCTATGCGGTAGCGAATTAATATTACAAGACGAACTTTACAAATCGGAATCCGCCACAAATTTCAACAATCGTTCTATCGCCTGGTTATTGAAAAATTACAACCGGATTTACGACGATCCGGACATGTCGCTGGATCTCTATACCCGACATTGCTCTATGGGAGTAACGACGAAACAGTTAGCGATAGCAGGTTGTACGATAGCTAACAAAGGTAAAAATCCGGTAACCGGTAAACAGGTATTCGATGAATCCCTGATGCCCCATATCATTTCCCTGATCACTGCTGTCGGTTTCTACGAACACACCGGCGACTGGATCTACACCAGCGGTATCCCTGCCAAAACCGGAGTCGGTGGCGGCGTGATGGGTTGTCTGCCCGGCGTATTCGGTATTGCAGCCTTTGCTCCTCCATTAGACGATGCCGGAAACTCGGTGAAAGCACAAGCTGCCATCAAATACATCGCCCGGGAACTCGGAGTCAATGTCTTCAGTGGCGACACTGTAGAAATTATAAAATAACTCATAAAGTCGTTTCCCCTGCGAGCGCTTCGTTTACGTCCCCGATACGTCCCACCGAAAGTCCCGTAAATTAAGTACCCGCAGGGGACACCGACTTTACAAACTTTATGAACTTTACAAATTTTATAAACCCATAGACCATGGTACAGAAAGATAAACCTATCGTAAAATTCCTGAACATTATGGTATTGCTCAGTAGCATACTGGTTCTGGTAATTATTTCTATCGAATTATTATCTGCAACAACGATTTTATCCGAACGCTTTATTCTGAATACCCATTTAATGGTCTGTACGATTTTCCTGGCAGATTTCTTTGTCCGCTGGTATTTTAGTCAGGAAGGATGGCATTTTCTGGGGCATCATATCTTTTTATTATTGATTTCTATCCCCTATCTGAATATCGTATATATTTCTTCCGCCCATCTTTCCCATGCCACCTGGGTTTTACTGCGTTTAATTCCTATCGCCCGGGGTATCTACGGTATATCAATCATCGTCAGCTGGATGACCCGCAGTAAAGTAACCAATCTGTTCGTCACCTATCTGTCCATCGTCTTTGTTATCATTTATTTTTGCAGCATCATGTTCTACTTCGTCGAGCATGGCCCAAACCCCATGGTCAAAGACTACTGGGATGCCTTCAACTGGTCATTGATGAACGTCACTACCGTCGGTTCCAACATCTTCGGCGTCACAAAATTAGGCCAATCGCTGGCTGTTATCCTAGCCGCTTCAGGCATGGTATTTTTTCCGATTTTCACTGCATTCGTAGTGGACAACTTCCAGAAAAAGCGGAAAGAAGCGGAAACACCGACACACAATTGATTCTAAAGACCTGAAACAGTATTTCTGTATCGTTTTTAGTTACAACAGTCAGACTTGACTTTTAAAACCTTTATAACCGTTAAAACCGCCGTTACTATTTAAAAAGTAGGTTTAATTTTGTACTTATTCGTCTTCGGTGTTCGTGTTCGGAGACCCGGTCGTTTCTGTCGGTCGTCTACCTTTTTCTTTCACTGACCGGCGGAACTCCTCACTTCGTTCGTCAGACACCACCGGTCGGGCATTCAGAAAAAGCAAGACAACACTCGACAGAGCTCCAATGGTCGCCAAACACGAACACCTCCGACTTACGTTATCACTGAATTGCAGACTAATCTTGATTTGAGAAATACCATTCTCCCCGAAAATAAGCCGAACAGTCCGGTTTCCTATGGCTGTAAATTTCCGCTTGTATTTTCTTTGCCGGTTAGCTCTAACGTTAGATTCCGGGTTTTATACCGGAGGACCATTGGAGCAGGAACGAGGGTCCGATTAGGGTTTCCGAACGCCCGACCAGTGGTGTCTGACGAACGGAGTGAGGAGTTCCGCCGGTCAGTGAGTTCTTCTAATAAGCGAGAGAAAAACAAAATCTTTTGTTTTTCCGAGCAGGAGAAGAACCGATGAAATCAACGAAAGCCTTAACGGACCGTTCCAGGCGAACCGGTCTGACGGAACAATCAAGGGGACGGGGCAATTGTGCGAAAGTTTCGCACAATTGCCCCGTCCCCCTGATCATTCAACGTTTCCTTTCCCGGAATTCCTGCATATACCTTTCCGTTTCGTTCCGCGAAGTTCGAGCTCCCGGGTTATCTCCTGTTTTCTGCTGCAATATTGCTTTAATGCGCATGAAATTAGCTTTATCCAAGCTGTTAGCGGAAGCAGCACAACACGTATCAATCCAGTGAATGGCTTCCGTCATCAGTTCCTTATCATCAGAATAGATAAACTTCCGGAGATTCTCCCGGAGATAAACGTTTCCGCCGCCATGGCGGAAAAGATTATAGCTCATGACTTCCTTCATCTTGCGGAACATCCCCCGGAAATCCTCCTGATGCAAATAGGAGGCAGTATACAACCAAGCCAGTGCAGCAGGAGCAGCGTAAAAATCGGTCTCTCGCAGATAGTGGATCAATTCTTCCTGGCGTCGTTCGTCAAACGGGATCTGCTTTTTCGGTTGCCAGGCTGCCAGAGCCATAGCGGCATCCAGCATACTTTTTTCCAATTTACGGTCAACTTCATCGCGTCCCACAGTCAGATAAAACTTTTCACGTTCGGCTATCACCCGCTTCAAGGAAGCCGACAACGGATCGTTCACACAGCGTTTGATCAACTCCCAATTAGCCGCCGTACACAAGCTGTCCACAGGTAACGGATCCAAATAAGCACAGGCAATGCGGGCAGCTTCATCACGTTTATAAGCGGAATATAAAGCAGCAGCATAATTACGTACCAGTGCTGCTGTCCGTTCGCCGGCAGCATAGCGTTTCTCCATTGCACGGAGGTTGTTGTCCGGTTCCATCGCCAAGGCAGCCCCGCCAAGCAGCCAGGCAGGTGTACCTGCTCCCACCATCCGGTGTACCACTTCACAGGTGTGCGGATCGACGAATACCAGCGTGGGAAAAGCAGTCACCCCGAACTGTTTTTTCAGGACCGGACCATCGGCATCTTTCTCCATATCGTATTTGGCATTGATAAAATTCGCATTAAAAAAATCCGCTACTTCCGGATCGGTAAATACATCCCTGGCCAACAGCTTACACGGTCCGCACCAGGAAGTATAACAATCCACAAAGATCAGCCGTCCGGCCTTCCTTGCCTTAGCGACAAGCTCTTTCCACGATTTGCCGGTTTCAAAATTTATATTCCTTTCCTGGGCGACGGCCGTATGCATCCCCACGACGATCCAAAGGATCAGTAAAATATTAGCTTTCATTTTCATCATTTAAGTGTAGGTTTCAAATACCTGTTTTTAAAATTGTCCGAATCCGAGAGGGTAAACTTCATTTTCTTCCGCCAGCCATGCCGTTCTCCGGGGAAAAGCATGAGCTCGAATGTCTTATTCAACTGCTGGAGGCGATCCACCAATTGCAGGCTGTTTTGCATATGCACATTGTCGTCCATCATCCCGTGCACAATCCGCAGCATGGCAGGCCCCTGCGATTGGTAGCGGTCCAGGTAGGTGAAAACGGAAGCTGCCCGGTAACCTTCCGGGTTGTCGGCAGGAGAATCCATATAACGTTCCGTATAATGCGAATCGTAAAGCCGCCAATCCATTACACCGTATTTGGCATAACCGTATTGGAAATACCCGGCTCCAAAGGTCAGGGCAAGTGCCGTCACGTACCCGCCGTAACTACCGCCGCTGATCATCACACGTGTACTGTCGACCTGAGGAAAAGTCCGCAACAGCTTTACCCAGGCGATATAATCCTCCATTTCACATCTCCCCAGCTGCCGGTGCATCTCACTCATCCCGGCTTTCCCACAATGTCCCGAACCACGGTGGTCCGGCACCAAGGTGATATAACTGCTGTCACGCCCGGATTTTCCCGACGACCAATAATCACTCACCGAACTATGGCCGGGGCCTCCATACACCTGTATCACCAGAGGATAACGCTTTCCGCGTTCCATTCCCCGCGGCCAATACACGATGGCGGGGAGATCATAACCTTCCTTCGTTTTCAGCCACAGCATTTCCTTATTTACCGACTGTGCCGAATCGGAAGCCGGACCTTTCAGAGCACCCAGCACCTTCACTTTTCCGGTCTTCACCTCCACCAATCCTACACGGGTAGGGGTCGATGAATTGTCATAGCGGGTGAGGAAATAACGGTTGTCCGGCGACAAAAGAAGATCTTTGTGGTTGTATTCCCCGAACGTCAGCCGCCGTTGGCCTTTTCCGTCCAGGCCGACACAATATAAATCGTTACGGGTGGCAATCTCTCCCTTCGAGCAAAAATACACCTTCCGGTTTTTCTCGTCGATACGCACGATACGGGTATCCCAATTCCGTCCCGACGTCAGTTTTTGTTTCAGGGAACCGTCACTGCGATGCAGGTAGATTTGTTGCCAGCCATCGAAATCCCGGACCATCATAAATCCGTCGTCCACCCAATGCAGTGCCTCGATCCAGTCGACCCAGGTGGGCTGCACTTCGTTGTAGATCTCCCGTTTGGCTCCGGTGGCCGGATCAATATCGTACAGTTTCAGGTTATCCTGTTCACGGGGCATCCATTGTATAAGCAGCCCCTTCCCGTCCGAACGCCAGAAGGGTGTACCGAAATACTGGTCGGACTTGGGATTGAAGTCTGCCCAAATCGTCTGCCCCTCCCTGACAGAACCAACGGAACCGACAGAAGCGGCAGTCCCAACATGTACGATCCCGATGCTCACTTCCGGATTGGGATCCCCGGCCCGGGGGTAACGGTTCAATTCCAGTTCCCCGTGTTGCCCCCGCACCTGATAGAGCGGATACAGCGGTACCCGGGAATCGTCGTAACGAAAAAAAGCCAGGTAACGGCTGTCCGGCGACCACCAGAAGCTACGGTAATTACCCGCCCGTCCCAGGATCTCCTCATAATATACCCACGAAGCGTACCCGTTCCGTATGACGTCCGATCCGTCCGTCGTAAAACGCACCTCACGACCGGATGCCACCTCCACGGCATACAAATCGTTGTCACGGGTAAAAGCTACCCATTTCCCGTCCGGCGAAAGCGTAGGGTTCCTCTCCTCCGCCAGTGTCCGTGTCAGGGTTTTCCGGCTACCGTCCGGGGCTGTATAGACCACTTCCCCATCCGCCACGGCTACCGTAGCCACCCTCTTTCCGACTGGTGTATAAGGGGTACGCCTGCCCGTCTCCACTTCCACGGCATACAGGACATTCCGCTTTCCTTCGCGTACCTGTTCTATATAATGCCCGCCATCTTTCCAGCCGATAACCGCCGGAAGCTGCTGTCCGCGGCCGTTCTGTGCCACTGCCAGTCCCAGCACTGCTATCCATATCCATCTGATTCTCATTATAATATCCTTATTTTTTTGATTTCCGAATTTCTTTCCCCTGCAAGACAGTCTCATCGCCACTCACAATTCCCTGTCCGTCAACCACTACTTCCATCTGCCAATCCCCAACTGCCGACCACCAATCTTCATTCGTAAACCGTAAATTAAAAACTATTATTATTATCCATCCGCATCACATAGCGTGCCTGTCCCAACCCTTTACCGATCATCGCCTTTTCGGGCGATACGGACCGATCGAACTCGCCTCCACCGTTGATAAACTCAAATCCGTACAACTTCCAGCCGCTTGCACTGTTAGTCAGTACAACAAGACGGTTCATCTTCTCCTCCACATTCTTGGTTGTAACCACAAGATGCCGGATACAGGAAATCGTCTCCCCGGCAGGGAAAGTATATACCACACGCTCCCGATCTGCAAGATCTGTGCGCGAATTAACCAGATGCTCATACAACCGATTGTCTTTCGAAAAGAACAGTTTCGTTTCCGTCTGATGCGTTTCCACGACCTCAGCGTCCGGTAATCCACTTCCGGCCGGTAAACTGTATTTTCCCTTAATCGGGTAATTGGTGGCGACAAAAGACAAATCCAGAATTTCGTATTTTCCCTCCCCGGTCCGCCACAAAGCATATGCCGTCCAGGTCGCCGGAATAGAGTTGTATTTATAGGTATAATTACGATAGCGGAAGTGTTTCATCTCGCATCCGGTACGATTCACTGCGCCGAAATTCGCCTCCCCGTCACCGGCTTCGTTCAAAAGTGTAAATGCCGAATTACCTGTATAAGCATACACAAACGAGCAGCTCACTTCGTCCCAAAGGTAGCAATGTTGCGAATAAAGCACTCCTTCTTTAAAAATACGGTAATTTTCCGTTCCGTCGGTCCCCATCATCGGATAACCGAATTTACCGATATTGCCTGAACTCATCAGATAGAATTTCCCACCGATATTCACTTCGTCCGAAGATGATTCTGTGGCAATATCCAGCGGAGTAAGGTTAGCCGGCATCTCATAAAAACAGTCATTCCGATATTTCAACACCGACATATTCTGGGCGTCGTACACCCGCATATCCTTTGCGGAGATCACTGTAAACGCTTTCTTATACGCTTTGGTCACCGTGCCATCGCTATTTTCCACCTCCTGCGGATGCCTGGCTTTATAATCCATTTTCAGCGCTTTCCCTTCCATCCGGCCGTTCCCGAAAGTCATCATCAGGTCCTCCGTCGTCTTCCCACCGGCCACCAAATCCATATCCGTATTCATCCCGTCGTCCTCCAGCACAAACCAACCCGTCGAATAAGCGGTACCGACCGTCAGTTTCAACGTCTTCCGGACAAACAGATCGCGAAGGGTGTCGCGTACTTCAAACAACAGGTTATAAGTATTCACATCGCGATCGACCAGCCATTCCAGGTCTTTCGTATGAGCTATCGTATCTTCGGCGCTAAACGCAACGCCTCGCTGATAGACATACCAGGTGTATTTCAGGTCCTGTTCACCCTCCACCCCCTTCACCGTAGGCATCGCACGGATTACATCACCCACCATACAATCAAAACTCGTATCCAATCCGGAAATCTTCACCGGAAAAACCTCATTCGCAGGTACATAATCGTAATTTCCCCGGTCGTCGATACACCCGGCAATGAAGGCTATTGCCAACAGGCAAGCTATTTCGATATATTTTTTCATGGTCTCTCGGTTTTTTTAAGGAAACACTACACAATTTTCACAGGGTTTGCCACCTTCATGATGCCTGGCCGGATCGTTACAAAGCGGCTCGTCATGCGACGCATTGTACTCGTTGAGTTTAGAATGTGCTTTCTGTTTCAGGTACTTTTTATACCCCGCATCGTATTCCGCTTCGAAATCTTCCAGTCCCAGATAGTTGACGATAAACCACATCTTTTGTGAACTCCAGTCGCCGAAATAACTTTTCTTCCAGACATCGTCCCAGTTCGCCGGTTTTTCCGCCAATTCTGTCGTCTGCACCATAAAACGGCAATCGGCATCGATACCCGGCTTAAAATAAGCATTTTGCTCAATCGCCATCTCCAGACGCTTTTTCTCTGTCTTCAACGAAATATCGCGCAGGAAAACCACAGGAATCCGTGCCTTCACCTGATTGGCACCCATTACCATCAACTCTTTCAATTCCGCGGCATCGAACGCCACATAATGCGTACCTGCCACGGCAGCATCCACCGCATCCGGATTAGTTTGTACAATCCTCACCGGACACGCCTCATCGACCGGAAACCCCATCAACGCAATCTCTACCCACACCGTATCGCGCTCCTGCATTTCAGGCACTACAAAAAAACTGTGCAAAATACTGTCCTGCTGTCCTGTTCCATCATCTCCCCGATAGAAACACAACCGGGCTTCTTCTTCAAACACCTGTGCATCCTGCCGTTCGCATCCCAACGCCAGCAATAACACACTTCCGATAAAATATCTGATTATTTTCATATTTCAATATTGTATTAATGATATCCCATTCGATCTCCTCATCACTTTTCCTTCCTCCCGGCACCCTCGTCCCCCTACACTCATCCCTTCCCATAACCTGAAAACCGCCATTCCTCCTCATCATTCATCCTTCCTCATTCACTTTCAATCACTCGAATGCCGTCTGGCCCTGCGGTTTCGGTACCACAAACCCATTTGCCGGTACCGTCATGCTTTGCGGCACATTCCAACTCGTTTTATTCAGTCGCTTGTAATAGTAGAACAACTGTCCTTCCCCCCAGAAATCCTTGCGGTATTCTTTTTCCACCTGATTCTTCCTGGTCGTTTCATCTCCCAGGGAAACAGCGAAATCCATTCCCCTAGCCTGACGGAAAGTCTCGAAATACTGCCTGGCCTCCGTGAGAGACGCATTCTCGATCAGGATCAGGTACATCTCGGCCAACCGGATCAGCGGTACCATATCCGTTGCTGCAATCACACCACTCCGGTAATATTTCAGATAATAGGCATTGTTTCCCTCCGTCTGGAAATAACGCCCGCTTTTACTCCGATTATCCGATTCGGGATCTTCATACACGCTCGTAATCCACTTATTCTCCAAATACAAATCCGGTTTCGACGACGCCAACGAAGTAATCAGCACGCCGTTGATCAGGTCTTGCAAATCCGAGCAATTCACGGCAAAGATATGCTCGTCCGCCATCACCAACGCTCCTTTATCAGCACCCGTATAAGTACTGTTCGTGGCCAGCGCAAACTTGGCCGTCCCGTCCTCATTCTCCACCTCCACCACTTTCCGGGCATACACGGCTGCCTGTGCACCATTACCGATCCACTGATAGAAACGGGCTCGAGTGGCGTCTACGGCATAAACATTGAAATGCGTCTGCCGGTAATAATGCCAGTCGTCATCCGGTGTAAAATCCACGCTGTTAGCTCCGGGATTGTTCAGGTCATACATCGACCCCTGCATAAAAGGATCGTCTGCAAGATACTTCTCCGCCCGGTCAAGATCTTCCAGTATCCTCTTTTTTACCTCCCCATAAGTCAGGGAAACCAGTTTTGACGGATCCCGCGTCAATTCCGTCACATAAGGGATCGCCAAGGTAGCGTCGGTAGCCTCACCGGGTACCGGACCGAAAAGCCGCAACACTTCCAAATGCAGGAAAGCACGCAAACCGTAAGCCTCACCGTAAAGTAATTCTTTATTACCATACGTAAAGTTTACTTTCGTCCCATCCAGATTTTCCACCAAATCATTGATATGGGCAATAGCCGTGAAATACTTACTCCAGATCGTCTTGATCACACTCTCCACATTCTTGTTGGTATATGCATACGACATGATATAATTCTCTGTCGAATTATTGGTCTTATACCAATATCCAGCCAGCAGATCGGGAAAATAATAACTCGTATACATCCCGTAAAGGCCTTTTGACGCCAATTGGATATATATCCCGTTCATCACATTCTTAAACCCTTTCTCATCCTGGTAAATATCTTTTTCCTTCATCTCCGTGCGGGGATTCACGTCCAGCCAATCGTTGCAACCACTGTTCAGCGTCAACAGTCCCGCCAGTAATCCAATCATATATCTCTTCTTCATAATCTTCTGATTTTAATCTATTAAACGGTTAAAACCGCACCGAAACGGCAAGTGAAAATTTCCGGGCAAAGGGATAATCAGTCCCCCGTTCCTGCTTGATGCTGGAAATGCGGAAAATGTCCTCGCCATATCCTGTCAATGAAAGATAGGAAATGGCAAGATTCCTTTTCAACCAAGCGGAAGTCCATTCGTACCCCAACGAAATACTGCCGCATTCCAGGGTATTCTCATCGGCCACAAAACGGCTTGTAGCCTGTGTCGTAGACAAATCCGTCACTCCTTTATATTTGGCATGATCTCCGGGATTTTTCCAACGGTCGTAAAGTACGCGCTTATCGGCATTATTGATCGGATGGATGTTCTCCACTTTGTTCGCCAGCGTGGAGTTGTACATCTGCCCCCCGCAACGGTAGCTGAATATGGCATTGAGCATCCATCCCTTGTAACGGAACATGGTATTGAAATTACCCCATACTTTCGGGTCCTTCACCCCACAAGCCACCTTATCCTTAGCATCCCAGGTATAAGTCAGTGTATGGCCGTCCGCCTTACGGTAGATTTCCTTACCGTTGGCCGGATCGATCCCCAGCGATTGTACGGCGAAAATTGTATTCATGGATTGTCCTTCTTTGAAGAGGAAACTAGGATTCGAACCGTCGCTTTCCAATAATTCGTCGTTCAGAAATTCCAACGAATTGGAGATCTCCTTGATCTCGTTCTTATTGTAGAGCAGTGTCCCGCCGACCGACCAATAAATACCCCGTTCACCGCTCCGGACCAGATAGGCATTCAACGACAATTCTACCCCCCGGTTGAGTACCTTTCCGATGTTCGCTTTATAGCTCCCGAAACCGCCGGCAAGCGGCAAGGTAATGTCCGCCAGCATATCGTCCGTCAGTTTATTATACCAATCGATATTCACTTTCAAACGGTTGTTAAACATCCCCAACTCCACTCCGATATTCAGTTGCCCCGTCTTCTGCCAGCCCAGATCCGGATTACCGATCCCCAGCAGATAAGCACCTGCCTGACCGTTGTAATTCTGCCCGCTGAAATATTTAAAAGTACGCATAGCCTGGTAAGGCGAGAAATTCTGCGCTCCCGACGTACCGTAAGACAAGCGCAGACGGGCCGTATTCAGTGCCGTCCGGTCCCGGAGAAAATGCTCCTGATGGATATTCCAGCCGGCCCCTACCGACCAGAAAGGAGCATAACGGTTGTCCGACCCGAATTTGGAAGACCCTTCCAGCTTACCGGAGATATCCACAAAATAACGGCGGTCATAAGTATAGTTGATATTTACAATACCACCGGCACGCCTCGAAATTCCCTCATCACCATAAGACGAACCGTCTTTCTTATATGAAGCGGCCAATCCCATAAAATCCGAATTATCGTCCGGAATACCCTCGGCAAAGAAGGAATAATTCTCCGTTTTTTCCTGCGCCATGTTATAACCTAAACCTACGTACAACTGATGCAGGTCCCGGAAAGTTTTGTTATAATTCAGCGTAAAGTCGGCTTCATACTTAAAACTTTCGCCCGTACCCATCTCGTACGAACCGCGTCGCTTATAGTCGTCGCCTGTATACTTCAGGAAATCCGTATGACTGGCCGGTTTATATTCGTCCGAACGCGAATTCCGGGATGTCACACTAAACTTCCCGCGCACAATCAATTCCGGTAACACACTCCATTCCACTGCAAAATTATCGGTGATCTGTGTATATTTACTCTTGTCGATACTCGGCAGGTAAGCGTTGTAGAGCGGATTATACACCTTGTTACTATAATTATCCCCGTATGCCTCATTCGAGTAATTCCGGTCGTCCAGGGTCATCAGCAGATTACCGTCGTCATCGTAAGGTTTCCAGTAGGAATTGATCTTGGCAAAATCCGAAAACGTCCCGTAAGGAGAGTTCTGCGATTTATTCGTCGTCACCTGCAAATCGTTTTGGAAAGTCAGGTGCTTCAATCTATAAGACAAAAAGACATTGCCGTTCAGTGTATTCCTTTCCGACCCTTTCATAGCACCGGCAATATTTTTGTAGGCCAGGCCCACGGCATAACGAATTTCCTCTCGTCCCCCTTCCAGGCGCACGCTATGATTATGGCCTATGCCCGTACGCACCGGATATTTCAGCCAATACGTGTTTACCCCCCGTTCGGCAGCCAGCTTACGCGAATTATACAAGGATTCCAGGCTGTGCTGGTTACTCCCGGGACCGGTTTTGTAAGTATACAACCCCGCAGCTTTCTCATATTCCAGCTTCTCCTGCGCATCCAGAAGATTATAGCTCGTCAGGTCGGGTGCCTCGATCGCCAGACCTCCCTTATAAGTCAATTGCAATTTCCCCGCTTCGGGTTGGCGGGTCGTAATCACCACCACCCCGTTGGCACCACGCGTACCGTACATGGCTGTCGCACTCGCATCTTTTAGCAGAGTGATACTCTCCACCTGATTCTCATCAAGGTCCATCATCCGTTCAAGCGTAATCTCGAACCCATCCAAAATAAACAGCGGCATATTCGCCGATTGTGTAGCCTGTGACTCCGTCTGCAAATCCTTTACATTAGAGGTCATACTCGAATTTCCGCGGATCGTGATATCAGGCAAACTGTTCGGATCGGAACCTGCCGCCGGATTGTCGACAATATGGAAACTCGGGTCGATATTGCGGATCGAACTCAGGATATTCCGGTTACCCACCCGTTTCAGGTCCGACGAAGTGATGGTCGTAGCCGCCCCGGTATAGCTTTCCCGGGCTTTGGTAAACACACCGGTCACTACGACATCCTCGAGTTCATTGACGGCTTCCTGCATCACGACATTCACCACGGAACGTTTCCCCACCGCTTCCTTCTTCGTTTCCATCCCCACCATTGTAAAAAGCAGCACCGCTCCCTCCTGCAACGAAGTAAGCGAGTAGTTACCTTCCATATCCGTAGACGTCCCCAATGAAGTGCCTTCGATCAACACCGTCACCCCCGGTAACGCCTGTCCCCGGTTATCGGTCACCCGGCCGTTTACCGTACCCTGTTGCTGCTCCTGTATCCGTTTTTTCCGGATCACCACCGTTTCTCCCTCGATGGTATACTCCAGTCTCGTCTTCCGCCCGGTAAGCAGGCTATCGAGCGCCTGTTGCAGCGTCACCGACTGCAAATGCACGGAAATGTCCGTATAGGGCTGCAAGTCCTTGGAATTGAACAGGAAATTATAACGCGTCTGACTGCGCAATGCTTCGATCACATGGATCAAAGATGTTTTTTCAACCTTCAGGTTGACCCGGGGTGCCGTATTCTGCTGGGCGGTAGCCGGAAGATTCAACATTCCTCCCAGCAACAGGCAGAGCCACCATTTCAGGGCCATCCTTCCCAAGCAGGAAATTTGCCTTAGATAATTTTTTTTCATACGTTTGTAAAATTAAAAGTGATTGTTGAGCAATCGGCAATCCTGTACACGGGAGATGGAGTCAGCATCGCCCGTGTTTCTTAATCTATCGGAAGGTATCGCCTTTTGCGTAACCTTAAATTAAACTATTTCAATCGCTATCAGTCCCACCGGTATGCCGCTCCCCAAGCCAGACCTTTGTTCCTTGCCGTTCATAACGGATGTTCCATGCCTTGGAAAGCATATCCAGCGCCTCGTCAAGCGTCTGAGAACGGTTCATATAAATGTGTACCCGCGATTCCCGGAACAAGCTGTGGTCGTACATCATTTCCACATTATACCAACGTGCCAGTTCGTCGATCACCTGTTCCAACGAAGCGTCCTTGAATACGAACTCCCCATTTTTCCAAGCCAGTGTGGACATCAGGTCGGCCTTACCCACGATCAGCGCATGCGCTTCACCGACAGCGATCCGGCATTGTTCACCGGGTTGTAACACAACAGCCTCCTGGCACCTGGCCACTTCCACCTTCCCATGAACCAGGGTAGCCACAGCTTCCTCTCCCCCATACGCTTTCACATTGAACTGTGTACCCAATACCCGCACAGTTCCCTCGCGGAAATCCACCCAAAACGGGCGCTCTCTTTCCTTCGCCACCTCGAAATAAGCCTCGCCTTCCAGAAAGACCCTGCGTTCGCCGTCTCCGAAAGCCTCCGGAAACCACAGCCGCGTCTCTGCATTCAACATCACCCGTGTCCCGTCAGCCAGCACCATCCTATACTCCCCACCCCGCGGCACCATGATTTCGCCATAACGAACGGTATCTCCTCCCGTTCCGCTTTCCACCGCTTCCTGCCGGATCACTCCCTCCGTATCCACACGGAATCCGGGAATCGAACCGGACAACCTACCGGGCCCGAGTTCATGCCTGCTACCATCGGACAACAGCAACTGCACAGCCTGTATCCCCTGTTCCTGCCCATCCGGCATCATCCTGCCTTCACGCGTACCCGGCAACCATACGCTCCAACCGATCCCTACCGCCAAAAGCACACAAGCCGCCGCAGCAGCCCAACGGAAAATCATCCTGCGACGCCACATAGACACAGGCATCGTCTGCCAAATCCGCCGCATCCGCTGTTCTATTTCCCCATCGGGGATTCCCTCCCCGGCATAGAATCTCCGGGCATCTTCCACAAATCGCTTCTGTTCGGCCGACCCGCCCGCCCAGGCTTCCACTTCCTCCCTATCCTCCCGGGAAGCTTTTCCCATCATTACTTTTTTGATTTTATCTATTTCCATACCTCGTCATTAACTGTCTTTATAAGTAAAACAACCTTACACAAAAACAGGGGACAAGAAAAAGCATATTTTTTTAATTTTAGTAAAAATATGTCCGATAGCCCGAATCATTCAGAAAGAAATAAGATTCCACCAACCACACACAATAATACCTCCGGTCAACATTTTGAAGAATAATACGAAATCGCTGAATAACATTTGATCCGGAAATGGAATCCTTTAAATTTTACCCAAGACAGACCATAAGAAATACACCACAGGCAATGCCTCCCGTATAGCTTTGTTGGCCCTCTTGACATGGGTATGCACGGTGACTTCCGAAAGGTTCAGTTCTCTGGCAATCTCCTTGTAGCTCATATCCCTGAAAATCTTCATTTCAAGCACCTTGCGTTGTTGCTCCGGAAGTTTACGCAAGCAGTCCTGCACCTTTCCGAACAGGTCCTCTCCCTCTTCGTATTGCAGTGAACCCATATAAATCAAGGCTTCGGTAAGTTTTGTCCGGTTGGTATCTTCCACACGGAGATGCTTGTAATAATTCAGGCAGGAATTTTTCACCGAAGCATAAAGATAAGTACCCACCCGTGTATCCTCCGGCAGCGTTCCCAGAACAGACCAAAAATGCATAAACGTATCCTGCACCACATCCTCCGCCATCTCCGCATTCATAAGATAAGAGAAGGCAAAACGATATAACCGGGGTCCCATTTCCTTGAAAATCCGCTCAAAAGCCCGATGAGACCGTCGCCTTAAATCTCCTGCCAATTCTGCATATAAAACTTCATCACCGTCACCACTCATAGCACAGACGTTACTGAACTGCAATATTGGTTAAAATAATTTACATAAACAATCCCTCCCGGAATTTTTCAATCAGGGGGACGGGGCAATTGTGCGATTTTGTTATTTCAAATATTTTTCATAAATTTGGTAGATAATCCAATTTTTCTGTCTTATGTCCAGGCAAGCCCGTCAACGGTCAGCTACAGAGGTTTATCATGTTATTCAACGTGGTATAGATCGTATGGCTATTTTCTACGACGACGATGACCGGCAAATGTTTCTGAATCTCCTGAGTCAGCAAGTAAGCGAATCTTTCAAAGTGTACTGCTATTGTCTGATGGACAATCATTTCCATTTGATTGTAAAAAGCAACAAGCTTAGTTTCCATATTCATCATATTGCTTCGGTCTACGCAGGCTGGTTTAATCACAAACATGAACGGCGAGGCTATCTGTTTCAAGACCGTTTCAAAAGTGAAGCTATCGAGGAAGAAGGATATTTACTACGGTGTTTTCGTTATATTTTACATAATCCGTTGAAAGCCGGCCTGTGTAAAACAGTCTCCTCCTACAATTGGAGCAGTTATCATGCTTATTATAATGCCCATGATTCCTTCATCTGTTCCGAATTTTTACCCCTGTTCTTCGACCGGGAAGAAGATTTTGAAGCCTACATCTGTAGTGAAGATGATGGAAAATACATGGACATTGACAGAATGAACAACCTGACAGATAACGAAGTAAAACACCTAATAGAGAAAAAGTCTGCAGGTGATGATTTTGCAACCTTACCTATCAATGTCCAGAAAAAAATCATAAAAGAATTAAAGGAATATCCCTCTATAAGCCTGCGACAGTTAGCCAGGCTCACCGGAATTTCATTTCACACCATCCGAGGTCTGTAATCAGCGATCATGGGGACGGGGCAATTGTGCGAAAATTTCGCACAATTGCCCCGTCCCCATGATCGTTCTGATTTCCAAATCTATTTCCGCGGATTTCAACAACGGAGAAGTAAATTTTACCCGGATCGTCCCCTCGGTTTTTCCAGCTTGTATATAAGCCAATAAACGACCATGATATACCCGTTGTTTACGATCGGTATAATCACCCGTATCCTCATTATTCCCGGATTCAAGTCCGAGCAACCGGGCATCCCCCATCACCTGGCAAGTAATCTCATTATCGGCCAATACAACCGGATTCCCTTGTTCGTCTACAACTTGCAACCGGATTTGTGCAACCCCTTCTTGCGGCGTAATTACTACCGGGACAACTTCCTCTACCCTTAATGCATACGGACGTCCCGACGATCGAATGGCCTTCCTGACAACCTCTTCTCCTCCTGCATTCAATCCGATCACTTCCAACTTTCCCTCCGCATAGGGAATATCCCAATAGATGATACCGGTTTGCTGATCATATTTCTTTAGTTCCCCTATTCTTTCGCCGTTCAATTCCAAACGGGCCTTTTCCTGATTGGTATAACAGACCACCCGGATCAATTGCCCCGGTTCGTAATTCCAAACCGGCCAGGCATCCATCGAAGGAGCATCCGCGCGATTCCAAACAGGATAAGTCCCCAGATATGCCATCGGAGTATCCGACCATAAAGCTTGCCGGTAATACCCCCTCGGTTTCATCTCCCCACAAAAATCCAGTAATCCGGTATACAGTCCACGGGAAGGCCAACGTCCGGCTTCACCCAAATAATCGATACCGGTCCATAAAAATTGGCCGAAGATATGTTCATTATCCCTTACTGCCTTCCAAGCCTCCAAATCATGCCGGTTTTCACTGCCGAATATTACCCTTTCCGGATATTTCCGATGGTCTGAGAGGTAACGACTCTCTGTATAATTATATCCTGTTATATCCAATGCTTCCGGATATTCTGTCTCATTCGACATCGCCACTCCCGCAAGTCCTGCAGTCACAGGACGGGAACGGTCATATCGTTTGACTACTGCCGCCAGCCGTTTGGCTATCGCTCCTAAACGCATGGCATCCGGAGCCTCTTTTTTATACCCCCCATATATCGCCTGAGTAAAACCACCGCTTTCTTCTCCTCCCAATATCGGGTGGGAATAAGGATCGTTGGGATAATCTACTTCATTCCCGATACTCCACGCAAAAACCGACACATGGTTACGATCCCGGCGTACCATATCTGCCAAATCTTTTTCGCCCCATTCCTCGAAAAAATCATAACTTCCCTGTAATCCGGGAGTACCGACATTCCACCCCTCCAACCACTTCCGCTTCGGGAATTCCCATTCATCGAAAGCCTCGTTCAATACCAGCAGGCCCAATTCATCACACAGCTCATAAAGTGCAGGAGCCTGAGGATTATGGGTCGTCCGGATAGCATTACATCCCATCTCTTTCAATTTCAATAAGCGTGTCCTCCATACTTCTTCGGGGACCGCAGCTCCCAATACCCCGGCATCATGGTGGATACAGACTCCTTTGACCTTCATCCACCGCCCGTTCAGAGCGAACCCTTTATCCGGATCGAAAGTAAATGAACGAAAACCAGTAGTCGTCACGGTCTGGTCGATGACTTTACCTGCTTTGAAAACCGTAGTCTTCAACCGATAAAGCTCGGGATGTTCCAAATCCCATAACCGAGGACGAGTGACGTTCAACCTGCAAGTTGCAGTGGCTTTCTTCCCCTCTTCGACCGTTAATTTACGACTTTGTCTGGCCACTACTTTCTGCTCCGGAGAGATCAGCTCATTTTCCACCGTCAGATCAGCCTTTTGTGTCGTCTGATTTTCTAACTCGACAACCACATTCAAAATCGCTTTCCGGACCGACACTTGTTCAGGGTAAACATACACCCCCCATTGTACAATATGTACCGGATCGGCATATATCAACCACACATTCCGGTAAATACCCGAACCGGTATACCAACGGGAATCTGCACTCCGGCTATGGTCTACACGCACAGCAATTACATTGTCCGCCCCATACCTGATGTAAGGAGTCGCCTCCAGCATAAACGAAACATACCCATTCGGCCTCTTTCCCAGTAAATGACCGTTCACATAGATCTCACTCCGGTTATAAATCCCTTCAAAATAAAGAAAAACCTTTTCTTGCCGTTTATCTGCTGGAATCCGAACAACTTTACGATACCAGCCGATTCCTCCCGGCAAATAGCCGGTGGCACTGGCCAAATGAGGACTCATTCGCCCCTTGATACTCCAATCGTGAGGCAAGTCGACAGTCTGCCAATGCGCATCTTCATACTCCAGCTGTTTCGCCTCCTGAGGATCACTTAAAGTAAACTTCCATTGCCGGTTTATCTTTTCCGGATGTCCGAAAGAAACCTGAGCAGAAGCAGAGATCCACAACAGATGCGACAAAATAATTCCTAAAACAAATTTACACCCTTTTGTATTCATAACTTCACTCTTTTATTGAGGATCCACATCACAAATGACCCGAAGTGTTCCCCACTGTTTTTCTTGTTTCAATATTCTGATTTCTTCACGAAGCCTGTTTTTCACCCCCGAACAAGAGATTCCGTTTTCCAGCTTCAATAACAAAATCAGCCGATGATACCCACCGATTTTACTAATCTCCGGAACAGCAGGCCCACACACCCGTTTGCCCAGCTGCCCGCGCAAACGGACAGCCAGCCGGTTAGCGGCATTCCGTAAAGGTACCACCTCTTTATGTCTTAGTTCCACCTGAATCATCCGGCCGAAGGGAGGATATACAAACAACTCCCGTTCTGCAGCCAATTGCTCGAAAAACGTCCGGTAATTCCCATCGGTCAGCATGGTATACACTCTGTTTTTAACATCCGCCGCCTGAATAACCACTTTCCCCCGGTCACCTTTCCGTCCACTACGCCCGCTAACCTGCAACAACATACAATAAACCCGTTCCTCCGCCCTGAAATCCGGGAAATTGACCATACTATCGGCATCTATCACTCCGACCAGCTTAACATTTGCAAAATCCAGGCCTTTAGTGACCATTTGAGTCCCGATCAGGATATCGGTCTTCCCCTGTTCAAAATCTTCGATGACACTCCTGAAACGAGACTTACTACTCATCACGTCCAGGTCCATCCGGGCTACCCGGGCCTGCGGGAAAAGCCGTAATACTTCTTCCTCTATCCGCTCCGTTCCGGGTGTTCTTTCCCGGTAATGCCCCTCCCCGCAAACCGAACAACGGTCGCTCATCGACACCATAGCCCCGCAATAACGGCAAACGAGTACATGGCGCTGCTTATAATAGGTCAGACTCACATCACAATAACGGCATTTCGGGATTTCCCCGCAACGGTCACATTGTACATAGGAAGAATAACCTCTGCGATTCTGAAATAAAATAACCTGTTTGTGTTCGCTCAGCACTTTCTCCATCTCTTCCAGCAATAAGGGAGAGAAACTACCTTTCATCAGCTTTTTACGCCGGTATTCTCCCACATCGGCCAAACGAATTTCGGGCATCTGAATTCCACCATAACGGCTGTTCATCTGTACATACCCATATTTTCCGGTAAGCGCATGTTGAAAAGACTCGAAAGAAGGCGTCGCCGACCCTAACAGGACTCTGGCTTCCGACAATTTCCCCAGCATAACCGCAGCATCCCGGCCATTATAACGGGGTGCAGGTTCTTTTTGTTTGTAAGAAGCGTCATGTTCCTCATCCACAATAATCAATCCCAGATTCCGAAAAGGCAGAAAGATCGACGAACGGACTCCGAGTATCAATTGAAAAGGTTCGTCGCAACATTGCTTCCGCCACAATTCAGCGCGCATATTATCCGACATACCGGAATGATAAATTCCGATACGGTCACCGAAAACCCGTTGCAACCGTCTTACGATCTGTACGGTTAAAGCGATCTCGGGCAGCATATACAACACCTGCTGTCCCCGATTCAGATATTCCTGTATCAGACGAATATATACCTCCGTTTTCCCGGAAGAGGTCACCCCTTGCAACAAAACACAATCTTTTTCAAGGAAAAAATCCCGGATGCGCCCTAAAGCGCCCTGTTGTTCTGCATTGAGCTGCCAAGAACTTCCTCCGGCGTCTCCGTCTCCTCCCAACCGACTTATCTTTCTTTCTTCGACCTTCAAAATCGCTCTGTCACACAATCCTTTGAGTGTAGCGGCCGATTGTCCGGTCAAACGCAACCACTCCCCTTTTTCGATTTCAGTTTTACCCCATTCGATCCATCTGCAAAGCATAGCATATTGGGCCGGTGCTCTTTTCAAGCGATCCAACAACGCCCCCAATTCTTCCTCTGTATACTCTTTTGCCCAAGTGACGATACGCTCCTTTTTTTCCCGGAACAAGTCGTCCACTGTTTCTTTAATCTGGATGTAATTCCGGGCCAACAGATTTCTCACCAACGGAAGCCCGTTTTTAATTTTCAGATATTTCTCCGCTTCTTTCAGCGAAACATATTCGCCAGGCTGTAAAAATCGGAGTAAGATTTTTTCGTTCGTAGTCAACCCCGCATAATCCACTTCCTCCGTGGTACGGGTAATGCTGGTAAAACTCTCCAAACGGAAAGCCACCGGTAAAGCCGCCTTCATCACTTCGCCGGGAGTGGCCATATAGTACCCGCCGAGCCACAATAAAAACCTCAGGTGCAGAGCCGAAAACGAAACCTGTTTCTCGATGACATCCTCGATAGGCTTTACCTGATATCCGACAGGCGCCTGGTCATGTATACGACCGACCAAAGCGGTATACCGCTTGTTACCGGCAAACGACACCAATACCAATGTACCCTCGCGAACCTCGCTTTCCAGAGACACAGGCACCGTATAGGTATACATTCCTTCTACCGCCAGGGGCACGATGACATCAGCATATCGCATAAAAATATTTTAATACCATTTATTCACAAAATACCCGAATGAGAACTCATTCATCATGCAATAATAACAAAAATAACGGTAAGAAAGCGGGATGCTCCTACCGTTATTTCATTACCAAAACCAGATTCTATTAAATAGACAGAATCCGCACCAGATTCAATAATTCAGGATTCAGGTTTTTGGTATGCTTGATCGTTTTGTTAAAAGGAACATGAACAATCTCTTTATTCATGATTCCCAGCATAATGCTCTTCTGATCGTCCATCAAAGCATCGACAGCGGCAGCACCCAACTGACTGGCCAAAACCCGGTCGAACTGAGAAGGAGAACCGCCTCTCTGCATATGTCCCAATACAGACACCCGGATGTCATACTCGGGATGTTTCTGAGCCACCTTTTCAGCAATGCTGTAAGCCCCACCTGATTTTTCACCTTCAGCGACAATCACGATTCCACTGGAGGTTTTCGGATTATAATCTTTTTCAATAAAATGTTCCAAATCGGTCAAGTCCGTTTCCACTTCCGGCACCAACACAGCTTCGGCACCGGTGGCGATAGCGGTACGTAAAGCGATAAATCCGGCATCACGTCCCATCACTTCTACAAAGAAAAGCCGGTTGTGAGCACTCGCCGTATCTTTAATTTTATCGACAGCTTCCACTGCAGTGTTGACAGCCGTATCGTATCCGATCGTCGAATCGGTACCGTACAAGTCATTATCGATCGTTCCCGGAATACCTACCACCGGAATGTCATGTTCCTGAATCAATAGTTTAGCACCGGTAAAAGAACCATCTCCCCCGATCACCACCAAAGCATCGATTTTATGCTCTGCCAACATCTGAGCGGCTTTGGTACGTCCTTCCGGTGTACGGAATTCCATACTACGGGCAGATTTCAGAATCGTTCCTCCCCGCTGAATAATATTGCTTACATCATTGGATTTCAATCTTTTGATATCTCCCTCGATCAATCCCTGATAACCACCGAAGATACCATATGCTTCACAGCCATTAAAGATAGCTGTCCGGACTACAGCCCTAATGGCAGCATTCATTCCCGGAGCATCACCTCCTGAAGTCAGTACTCCAATTCTTTTTATTCTTCCCATAATTAAATCATGTAATTCATTTATTGTAGTTCTATTTTATGTCTTATTTCTTCCATCACCCATGCCGGTGTAGAGGTCGCCCCACTAATTCCGACACTTTGAGCATTCTCCAACATTTCCGGCTTTACATCCTCCGCCCTTTGCACCAAATAAGTCCGGGGATTCACTTCACAACAAGTAGCGAACAATTGCTTTCCGTTCGAACTCTTTTCGCCACTGACAAAGATGACAACATCATGTTTCTGTGCGAACTCTCTCAGCTGAGGTATACGATTGGCCACTTTCCGGCAAATCGTATCGTTCACCACCACCTGTGCCCCGCCTTTCTCTTTTAGCAAAGCTGCAATAGCCTGAAAACCTTCCAGACTTTTGGTCGTCTGTGAAAATAAAATCACCGGACGCGAAAAATCGATCTGCCGGATATCCTCGGGATTCTCGATCACCAAAGCCTCCCCATTCGTCTGTCCGACCAAGCCCACGACTTCGGCATGCCCGCGTTTTCCGTAGATGACCACCTGTCCACCCTGTTCCCGGGTTTGCTCATAAGCTTTCCGGATTCTTTTCTGCAAATTCAATACCACCGGACAAGAAGCATCGATCACTTCAACCTCATTCTTTTGAGCGATCTCGTATGACACCGGAGGTTCTCCATGTGCTCTGAACAATACCCGGCAATGTTGCAATCGTGCAAACTGCTCGTGTTCTATCGTTTTCAATCCACGTAGCCTCAAACGCTCTACCTCGAGGTCATTATGCACAATATCACCGATACAATACAACATCCCCCGCTCCAATTCCTGTTCCGCTTTGCGGATAGCATTCACTACCCCGAAACAAAAACCCGAATGTTCATCGATCTCCACTCTCATATTCTATCTTTCATTTATCCTCCTGCTTCTTCCTCCTTCTTCACCTATTACTTCATACTTCTTCCAACTCTCCTCCCCCGCTGCCAGCTTTTAGCCTTTAGCTCTCCCGTCTCTAGCAACCTTGAGCCTCCCAACCTATAGCTTATAGCCTATAGCTTTTTTAGCTCTCTTAGCACGCACAAAGATATAATAATTTTCAATAAATTATCTGTGTAAATAAATATGATTCAGCCTAAAAAAGTTGCAATCGATAGAAATCCCTTTTCATAAACCAAATTCTAAAATTTTGATTATTTTTGCAAAATACATACATCATATATAAATTTTTAACCATGAAAATTCTTAAAATATCCACTATTACAGTGGCTGTTCTCGTCGCAGTGTTCATTATCATCGCTTGTATTTTTTCGCCGATCGCCAAAAACTACATCAATAAACATAGTAAAGAGTTGATCGGGCGTCAGATCAACATCAAAGGACTCTACATAAACATTTTCACCGGCTATGCCCGTATCACCGATTTCCAATTATTAGAAGCCAACGATCTGGATACTTTCGTTTCTTTCGATACCCTCAGTGTGGATATGTCTCTACATCGTCTGTTAGCGAATGAAGTCAGAATCAACCACATTAGTCTGACCAATCCCAGCGTAAAGGTACTTCAGCAAGGCAGTGAGTTCAATTTCGACGATCTTTTGGCCCTCGGGTCAACGGATACGTTATCCGCCGATAGTCCTGCTGCCCAGCCGGTGGCTTCTTCTACTCTACAATCGCCGGCCTCCGACAGCCTTTCTCCGGCCTCTCCGGCCACAACTTCGGCAAATCCCCTTGCCATTGCCCTCTATAATATCAGCATACAGGGAGGTCATATCCTTTACAAAGATTTAGAGCGTAATTCGGTTTGGCAAATGGAAAATTTCGGACTTCAGATTCCGGGGGTTTATTTCAGTGGTCAAAATACCGATGTCGGCATCGCATTGAATTTCAATGACGGTGGACATTTGCAAACGGCTATCCAATACAACATGGAAGCAGGCAATTATCTATTGGATATCGACCTGACCAATTTCTCAATCGCTCCTATCCAACCTTACCTGACAGATTTCACCCGGATCAGTACAATCGGCGGAATCCTGAATACTCACCTTAACATCGAAGGTAACGCCGAACATGTAACCGAATTAGTGGTTCGTGGCAATCTGGGTATAAACCACCTGTCACTTGCAGACGCCAGTCACAAAGAAGTCTTGGCTACCGATAGCATTTATATCGATATGGAAACGATCAACCCCGGAAAAGCTATTTTTCATTTTAACACGATCGCTGTCAACGGTATCAAAACCGGTTTCGAACTCCGTAAAGACGGAAATACCATGAGCGACCTGTTCCTAGAAACTCCCGAAGATACCGTCCGGGGGGCGGCAGAACAAACTCCAGCTGCCGGACCTCAAACTACAGCAACAGCCCCCGATTTCAAAGTCAGCACCTTCCGGATCAATAATTCGCTTTTCACCTTCAAAGATCAGACCTTGCGTCACCCCTTCACTTTCAGTCTGGAAAATATCAATCTGGTTGCCGACCAACTGAGTCTCACTCAAGAAAATAAGGCCAAAGTCAGCAGTACCCTCAAAAATGGAGGGACCATTATTTTCAACTACGAAGGGAAATTAGACGATCTCAGCAATACAGATATCTTACTCAGTATCAATAATCTGGATTTAAAAACTTTCACTCCTTATAGCATGCAATATTTCGGTTATCCATTGCAAAAAGGGATCCTTTCTTTCAGCAGCGTGAACAATATCCGTAAGAGTATGCTGGACGGACGTAATAACCTGAATATAGCCAAATGTGAAGTCGGAAATAAACACAAAGATCCGAAACCCGATTATAACATCCCATTGAAAACAGCTTTATATCTGATCAAAGACAAAGACGATCTGATTCGAATGGATTTACCTGTAAAAGGAGACATCAACTCTCCTGAATTTTCTTACCGGAAAATCATTTTTAAGACCCTGACCAATTTATTGGTGAAAGTAGCCGTTTCTCCGGTTAACTTTCTGGCAAATTCCCTCGGTTTCTCTCCAGAAAAACTGAAAAATCTTCCATTCGAAGCAGTACAGAACGACTTTACTCCTGAACAATTGACTCAAATCAACCAATTAGCCGAAATTATAAAAGCCAAACCGGAGATGACCCTACTCCTGGAACAATTTGTCAATGTACAGCAAAGTAAGGTACAATTGGCCGATTTCTATGTAAAACGCAATTATTATCTACAGCAACACCCTGAGAAATCACAGACTACCCTGTTACCGATCGACTACAGTAAAATAATGGAAATAGATACGAAAGACATTCAATTTCTCAATTATGTCGGAACCCAGGTCAGTGAGGACAAAAAAACGGCTTATTTGGATGACCAACTTCTTTCACTGGCCGACTCGACTCAACTGAACCAACTGACCCACCAATTGATGGACAGACGCAACCAAGTCCTGAAAGAATACCTGCTCCGTCAGGAAGTCCCGGAAAAATGTATTCGTATTTCGACCGCAACTGCAGAAAAACTCGTTGCTTATAAAGGTAAGAACCAATATACCATCGGTTTGGTATTCGCAGGTGACGAACCCGATCCGGAATTAATTGCGGAAGAAACCGAAAATTAAACAATGACAAAAGTTTCAAGGGATACAAAAGTTTCAGAAATTGCTCCAACCGTTGTAACTTTTGTACCCCTTGAAATTGCTGTAACTACTAAAATGCCGTTTTTTATAAAGTTCATCATCCCTGCCAAGTATTTCGTTCATTAAACTTTTACTTCTATCAGACGCCCCTGCGGCCGTAACAAAACACCCGCAGGCCATCGGCTTTATACACTAAATTTATTGTCCCGATAAATTTATAATGAACGAATATGTAGCCCTATGGTCAACCGGATTTCCTGATCCGTATATTTGTTAGCCAAAGACTGGGCAGTGATACCATTTTCATTGTAAAAACAAGTTTCGTTTTTAGAATAACGGCGGGTATAAGAAAGATCCCCGAAGAACAAGCCTACATTCAATCCAATCCCTCCGGCATAGGTGTATATTTTATTGAAAGAAGCAACATCGTGTTTATACGGACTTTGTTGAAGTCCGTATCCTCCCCTAAGACTCACCCAACTGTTCACCCGGACCTCCATTCCGGCCCGAAGATTATGGGTAGGACGATAAAGAGACCTGATCGCCCGATTAATCGGATCATAATCGACACTCCGGGATAAAGTTTTTATTTTATCCTTTTCCCAGTCATCCTCATAACTGCCGTAAATCCACTTCGCAGGACGCTTGTACTTCGCAAAGCTATAATCGACATATTCATAATCCACATCCAACATCACGTGTTGCCCCAACACAAGTCCCCAACAAAGAAACGCTCTCCAGGGAGTCCGTACATTAGCCAGATACCGATAAGGATCATAATAGGTTCCATAAGCCCTATTGGATATTTCATACTCCTGTTTATCCCGTCCGACGGAAGGATCGGTAGGCGTAGTAAAATAAGTATGAACAGAATTTTCAAGTGTATACTCCATCGTAAACCAGGTCGGCAAATGAATAGCGGCCCCCAATCGAATAGCCGGTACCGGACGATAGATAAGCCCTAGTTTCAAATTGATCCCCGTACCTCTGGTGCGACGGTATTGCCGGAATTCATAAAAATCCAGAAGTGAAGGAGCATTTTCTTCTGCAATCTCGGAATAAAGAATACGTTGTTTATCATAGGTCCACTGTATACCGAGTACCGCTCCGAGGTATAATTTATCTTTATAATTCGTTCCTCCGGCAATTGAAAACTCGCCTAGGTAACCTTTTTCCCGGATCTCCTGATATTGATCGACCCATTCGGCTGTTTCTCCATCGGTTTCCAAAATAGAATGGTAACTTTCATTTTCGTCCTGATATAACAAATAGGTATCATAAAAGGGACCGGTTGTAAAAATATTCAATTCATCCGGTTTGTATCCCTGACTTTGCCAAACATAGACATCCGTCAGGGAAGTCGGGGAATGATACACCTGCTGCCGGGTATTTTGAATATTGTTCGAAAGATCAGTATACGAAAAGCCCAGGTTAAAACCTTTCCAATCACTTTTTTCATCCTTCACGTACCCTGACAGTACCCCTCCTACCGTTCCGATCAGATAAGAAGTTTTCCTTGCAGTCAGCTCCCCGGATTCATTCCCGGAGAAATTCAATACCGAAGTATAGGTAACACTAGATTTACGGAAAACCCCGACAGCGGCAGGATTCAGATTCCAGGAAGAAATATCTCCTCCCAAAGCTCCGAAAGCACCGCCCATAGCAGCTGCCCGAGCCGATCCTGCATAAGACAAACGGGAATAATTCAATATTTCCGTCTCCGTCTGAGCATAAATCATCTCCACTCCCAACAGCAGTTGTAAAAACAGTATAATTCTTCTCATAAACCGGTCGAACTAATAAATATTGCGACAAATTAATATTTTCAGCCAGGAAATCATTGCATTTCTTAAAATATTTTCCGCGTTTTATTTAATTTTAAGAGCAAACTAAAAACCTTGCCTCATGTAAACGTTTTAAGTTGCATTTTTATACCAAACGAATGGATATAATTGCAAATCGTCAATTTTATATGTAAAATCTGTTAAATCGTAAGTTAAAATCGATTTTTACTTCACCCTTTTAGGCTCTTTAGGTGTTTTATAGATGTAAATTTAATATAAAATTGAAGGTTGATATGAAGTGTAGATTTTTATTAACAGTAGGGGTGATTTTATGGAGTACCTGGAGCGGTTTTGCAATTGAAAAAACGACGGTAAGTCTGGATAATTTGGTCAAAACATTTGAACAAAATCCGGCAAACCCTCAAACGACCATGCAATTATTAAAAGAATTGAGTAAACAAGGGAAGTCGGGACAAGATATACTGAATCGTTATTTCAAAACCCAAAGTGAAGCCGATTACTTCAAAGATTACAATTGGATGATCGTACGGGATTATGTGAACGACATCAATGCACCTCAGCTCAAATATGTTTTTGAAAATCAAGATAAATTCATCCAGCATTTTTCCAAAGACGATGTTTTTCAGAAATTAGACAATGTGTTGGTAAACCATTTGGAACAACTCTATCTCCAGAATAAGGCAGATTACGAAAACCAAATGAAGCGGATTAAAGAAACCGGATACGAGCACTACGATGTTGTATTGGATTATTTCAATATCAAAGAACTACGGTTATCCGGAAATGCCGAAGATTATTTTTACAAAGCCCGGAAGTTATTTCGCTATTTCCCGGAAAACCGGAAGATGATCAAAGAAATCACTGCCGGAGCTCTGGAAATCATGAATGATGTTTCCCGCCTGAAAGTGATCCAATTATGGGCAGGAAAAACTGTCGAATCGAAGTCCGACTTCGACGCGATTTACAATTATGTCAAAATCTCCCAAAAATGCGGGTTCAACGACATTGCAAAAAAATATGCCAATATCGCCAATAACCTGGCTAACCAATCTCAAAATCAATTAATGAAACAACAGGCCAGTGAATTGATCAGGATGTTGAATTAAGATTCTGGCAATACAATTACAACGGTGCCAACAGTTTAAACGGGAACAAGGGTTTAAAACAGAGTGGCACCGTTTTTTATTTTCTATAGTTACAACGGTTAGACTTGACTTCTGAAATCTTTGTAACAGTGGAGATTTAATTGTTTGAAACGTAGGTTTATTTCGTTACTAATTCGTCTCCGGTGATCGGGATTGGAGACCCGGTCTGACGGTATAAAACCCGAAATCGGAATAGATAGAAAAAATTATACCTACGTTTAAATCCGTTTTATATCCTCTAGTCTTTCTTTGCGGAAGCTCTCCGGTCCAGGTGATTGTCCAAAGCATTTATTTCATACTTCGTCCTCTTTTTCCTAAAAATTTCCTCAATAATTATTAGCTTTGGAGATCTAACAATAAATAACATGAAGAATCTATTTTCCACCCTTATCCTGAGCCTTTTGGCCCTCGGCTGTACCCAACAACAGCCTGAGTCCCTGCGTTTAGCGACTTTCAATATCCGTTACGATAATTCGGGAGACGGTCCCAATAGCTGGCCACACCGCAAAGACAGTATATGTGCTTTTATCCACAGGGTCGATCCCGATATCATCGACATGCAGGAAGTCTTGCATCACCAGCTGGAAGTCTTGAAAACCGGCTTACCCGAATATACAGTTGTCGGAGTCGGCCGGGAAGATGGAAAAACAGCCGGAGAATATGCACCGATCTTCTTTAAACAAGCGAAATATACCCTATTGGACCAGAATACTTTCTGGCTTTGTGAAAAACCGGACAGTGTCGGAATGGTCGGTTGGGATGCCGCTTTGACCCGGATTGCAACCTGGGTAAAATTACAAGATAAGAAGACAGGACAAATCCTTATGGTAGTAAACACACATTTCGATCACATAGGTACCGAAGCCCGCCGGAACAGTGCCCTGCTGATTATCGAAAAAATTAAAGAAATCGTTGGGACTTCTCCCGCTATTCTCACCGGAGATTTTAATGTATCGGAAGACTGGGATGCCTATAAAACAATTACCAACAACGAATTTATTCTGAAAGATGCCCACAAAGTAGCCGGAAAACGGACAGGAGTGGATTTCACTTACCATAATTTCGGTAAAATACCGGCCGAAAAATGTGAAAAAATCGATTTTATCTTCGTTACCCCACAAATCCGGGTAATCAGTTCGTACATCCCTTTCTCACAACTCAACGACACCCTATTCTTATCCGACCATAACCCCGAAATCGTCGAATTGGAGATAAAATAGAGTTGCTGAGTTACTGAGTTGCTGAGTTGAAAGAGTTGGGTCTTCCCCTTTAACTTACTCTACAACTCAGTAACTCTATTAACTCTGCAACTCTACAACTCAATAACTCAGCAACTCTTTTCAACTCTTCTCCTCCAGCCCCTTTATCATTGTTTTAAACAACGGATCTTCTTCGCTCCAGCCACACGATTTTATCGTTCGGCGAATCGCCTGAAGTCCTTGTTTACATTGTGCAGGAGTACCCTTTCCGATAAGCATTCCATTTAATTGTAAAGTTGCATTAAAACGTTCATCAGGTATCAATTTCGAAAAATTACGCCTATACATTTTCAAAGCCTTTGTCAGATCATTGTCCACATAAGCACGGGTAAAGCCGATGATATCCAATAAATAATCCATCCTTTCCACACCCGATTTTTCAACAATCGAACGATATTCCTCTAAAGTTGCCGGATCTTCAGGGCGATTTTTAAAAATCATATCATTACAATGATTTCCAATCAGAGGCAACAGATCTCCCCATATTTTAGCATTCACTTCCTCTTTTCCTACGTTAGTCTCGAAATCGCTTTTATGTTTAAGCAAATACAGATACTCCGGAGATTTCATCTCCCGGACAAAACGCTTTACCAACGGCCAGGTAGTAGCCGAAGATTTCGACCGGTCGTCCAGAGTTTCCCAATATTCATGCAACACTTTTTGCATATCGTCTTTCATATAAGCATCCGAAAGCAATCCGATATATTCTATCATAAATTGCGGATTCCGTTCGCCTTGCCGGTAGCGGTGATTGAAAGCGAATAACGAATTTTCTCCACTCCCCAGCTGCACCTGTTTCAAAAACTCCCCGGCAGTCATGCCTCCTACCATTTTGTGTCTGACTTCGCCTGCTGCATCCAGAATAAAGAAAGTCGGATATACTTCCACTCCATATTTCCCGGCCAGTTCCTTCCCCTCTTCCTGCTCCATATCTTGCTTATAATTGACAAAACGGGTATTCATATACTCCCCGATATCTTTCCGGCTAAATACCTCCTTCAACATCTTCTTACAAGGTCCGCACCAACTGGTATAACAATCTATAAAAACCAGTTTATTCTCTTCCCGGGCTTTCTGAAATACCGCTTTGATCCCGGTTTCCTCAAAAACAACCTGACTCTGTACCGGTAAGGCCCCCAACAACAACACCGCAATCACACTTAATACACTTATTTTCATAACATTAAAATTCATTCTGACTATTCAGTGACTACTTCTGAAAGATAGTCGAGTACCTCTCCTCCCCTTAAATCCCGGCGGATAATATATCCTTCCGGATCGACCACAAACGAATCGGGCAATCCTCTCAGATTATAAGCATCTACCAAAGGACTTTTTTTCATTCCTTTCAGATCGGTCAGACAAAGCCATCCGATCTCCTCTCTCTTCATATCCCGAATCCATTGTTCACGTTCGGTATCCATCATCATCGTAATGAAAACAATATTCCGGTCCTTCAGTTGCTCATAAGCTTTCCGGATATGCGGAATTTCTTTTTTACACCAACCACACCAGGAAGCACTGAATTCTACGAATAAATATTTCCCTTTAAAATCAGCCAGCGTATAAGTTTTCCCCAAAGTATCGAATACCTGAAAATCGGGAAATACTTTCCCGGCAGTCAATAAGCGGTCATTCTCGGCAAACTGTTTCATCTGAGCGACATAGTAGGAATTACGGAAGGAAGAATCGAAACGTTCCACGATACGCTCCACCCGATCACCGGACATCGGGGAAGAATACTGACTGGCTAAATACGCTACCACCTCACTATGCGAAGCTTCCGGTTCTTTCTCAAATACACGGTCGATCAAAACCTGATATAGCGAGTCCCGCACCACACTCATCGAACGCACTTTTACCATATCCGCTTTGTAAAATGCCAGTTGAATAGAATCGGTCAGCACAGTTGCCTGCTTGTATTCGGGCAAACTTTTCAGGAACTGCTCACAAGCGATCAACTGTTCATTCAAAGGAGCATTCTCCACCTTTAAACTCCCCTTCATATCTTCCCGTTCACTATATACTTTCATTATAGTCGGTTGCAGAAATAACCTGACCATAGGCATAAAATTTGGCTGATATTCCGGTTTAACATCAAAAAACAGCATACCCAATTGGGGATCGTCCAACTTCCCTTTCAACTTATATTTTCCTTCCCGGATTTCACAACTGTCCAAGAGTAAATTCGAAGGAGGACAAGTGTACAACCTGACCCAGCCTTCGGGTAAACCTTTAATTTCACCCATAATCGTGATTATTCCGGGTTCACGATTTTCACAACCTGTTCCCCCCAATCCCAGGATCAGACTGAACAAGAGTATCCATTGATTCATTTTCATCATTCCGGTTACTATCGATTTCACAAAATTCGGACTTACTTATAATTCTCGCGGATCACTTGTATCGTTTCCTCCCCTCGGGTATTTTTCGAAACGATACGTCCGTCCCGGTCCAGAATAATCAGGCAAGGAATACCCCCCACATAATAATCATAGGCCATACCTCCTTTTTTCCACGACATGACATCCGACAAACATTTCCAGGGATGGTTTTCTTTCCTGACATCTTTTACCCAATCTTCCCTTTTCTTGTCCAGATACACGGAAACAATCTCAAAATCCTTTCCCTGCATTTCTTTGTAAACCGCTTCGATATAAGGGATCTCCACCTTACACCAATGACACCAGGAAGCCGTAAAATCAAGCAAAATCATCTTCCCTTTGAAATCCGACAAACGATATTTTTTTCCATTTACATCCTCAAGCGTAAATTCAGGTGCTATCTGTCCCACAGCCATAACCCTTTCCCGCCGAATCCGTTCCTGCATCCTTTCCAGATAGACAGACCATTCTATATCCGGAGCCAAACACTGCAAAGCGTTTTCCAACTCATCGACAGACAGGAATGAAAAATAACTATGAAGCGTATATACCATTGCTGTACTCTTCGGAGCAAAATCCAAGGCAAACAACTGATCCAAACAGGGCTTTACCATTCCGTCAAACTCGGTACACTTGATTTTATAGGCAACGGAATCTTCGGTACGTGACAAACTGTCCCGCTGCCATTGGATCTTTTTCAGATGCCGGAATACCTCTGCAGAATTGATTCTTTCCCATTCTGCCTGTACCCGGCTACCGGTAATCTCTGCATTCTCCAATTTTTTTTCCACCTCGGCTTTCACCCGAATCGGAGTATTTGCATTTTCGGCAAGTAAACGGAAAGAGTAAGTACCCCGCTTGTCGCATGCAGCATTGTCTATCGCCAGAAATGTCAGCTGTGTCGGATGTTCGATGGAAGAACGATAAGTGAAATGTCCATTTTTCACCTCAACTGTATCAACATCATAATCATCCAATGTCTCTGTCATAACACAGAAAAAGCCGTCCCCATACCCTTTCACCTCTCCCTCTACAACACATTCTTTTGCTTTGGGTGAAGTGCATGAAAAGCAGGCAGCAATAAAAATTGCTGCCCCATATATACAATTTTTCATTCGTCTGCTTATTTGAACAATTTGTTAATATACTCGATCATGGGTTCCCGGCGTAAATCCCTGGCCATGATTTTTCCTTCCGGATCAATCAGATAAATCATCGGAATCCCTTTCACATGGTAATTTTGGGCCACCGGACCACTATAGGCTTTCAAATCGGACACTACCGGCCAAGGCAGGTTATACTCTTTCACATCTTTCTCCCATTTTTCCCGATCCTCATCCATATTAACCGTAAACATTACAAAATTCTTGCCTTTGGTATTTTCGTAAACGGTCTTCAGATAGGGAATCTCCAGCTTACACCAGCCGCACCAGGAAGCACTGAATTCTATCAATACGTATTTTCCCCGGAAATCCGACAATTTATACACCTTCCCGTCAATATCCGATAACGTAAAATCGTATGCCGGCTGTCCGGGCTGCACTTTCTTCTCCTTTTCCCAATTGTCCCGGCACTCGGCCACAAATACATTGGAATTCAGGGAAGCATCGAATCCGGCCAATGCCTTACCCATTTTATCCAAATCCTCCGCAAAATACTCCCATACGTAATGGGGAGCCACCTGACTGGTCGCATAACCGGGCAAAGAAACGATATAATCGAACAACTTGTTATAAGCCTCCTGATAAAGGGGTGTCAATGAATCATATCTGGCGCGGTCGTCTTTAAAGGCTTTGCTCCGTTCATACCTGATCCGACCGAAATTCCGGAACACTTCTGCTCCGTTTTTCTCTATCCTCTGATATTCGTCATTTGTTTTACTGCCGGTGATTTCCACTTGTTTCAGATTATTATAGTCCCCTTTAACCTGTACCTGACTGTTATCCAAGAACATTCCGAAAGAACCCTGCAATTCTCCATCTTCCTTCACCACTACAAAAGCCACCCAATGCGGATCGGTAACTTTTCCCTTGAACACGGCCTTTCCGTCCTTCAACTGAATGGTATCCGTATACCAGGTCGTCGGATGCGGGATACGCTCACTTACATAAATCTGTTCGTTTTTTGCATTTTTCAAATCAATAGTCACTTCATAACCGTCCGGTTTGGAAGTACAGGAACAGATATAAAAAACTGTTACAATCAAAAATAAAAGATTTTTCATCTCTACGCTTATAAAATAATTAATAGGTATCCCACTGATAACCGATCTTATACTTCAAATCCACCACTTTCCCGAACCTGCCATAAAATTCCATGCCATCCACCACTTTTCCCCCGGCAACGACAGAGACATCCAATACCATAAAGTCACTCATCCCCGGATCTTCCGCATTTTCCAGCACAATCCCCAGGCGTTCGTAATTGGTCGGACAAACGGCAATATCCCGGATCGGACGTCCGAAATCATCCCGCAATGTCTTCACCGTATTATCTTTGTGGTTATACACATAAAGGGTATTGCCGGAAGCGATATAAACATACGGACGATTTTGGCAAAAAGCAAATTTTGTCTTTTCATCGATAATTTCGGGCTTTGGAAACACCTCTTCTCCTCTGGAATAGAATCCTTTGGGAGACTGCCATCCCCAAAACAAGAATTTCTGCACATAAATGGTATTGCCTGTATTAGACTTCAAAAATACGACATAATCGTCCTGAGGTGTATCAGTAGCAACCGCAGCTCCATCCAATACGGTTTTACCCATATCAGAAGGATTAAAAAACGATTCCGCAGTGTTATCATCACCGAATTTGTTCAGCGATCCATTACGGAATACCACATAACTGGAACTCAATTTATCAAAACCGATCACTTCATTGGAAAATAACAAATTTCCCCGGGTTGTCCATTGACTCAATTCGTAAGGGAAATCCCCCTGATAAGGAAAATTAGGGAAAAGTCCGTCCTGATACATCGCCCCATTAGAGGCTTCAACATACCGGACATACAATTTCCCGTTGCTGACCAGATAATCATAATTCGACACACAATTCATGCTCATCGGTTTGAAATCCGCCGGCATTCCTCCCACAAACTCCTCTTTGGTCGCCACCATTTTTTTCAAGCTGTTCCCATCCAACTCTACGGAATATTCCGGTCCTTTCTGGCAAGCCACAAACACCTGTCCCACATCTTCCGACCAAGGCGTCCAATGTTCGTATAATCCGACTGCACCGCCTGCCAGATCTGCATCATTGGCCAAACGATAAGCGTCTTCGTAAACGATCTTGTCATTCCTGACCAACGACAGCATAGAAGTCTCCCCCTGATCTGCCAACAACATCCACCCCCTTTCGTACACCGAAGATACAGTCACCCTGAACTGGGTGATGTATTCCACTCCGGTGTCCTCATCCGTAATCACAAACTCCGCATACATATTTGCTTTCACCGGAAGATCTTTCACCTGTTCGGTCAATTCAGCCTTATCGGAAACAGATATCCCGTCCACTTTCCAGGAATAGGTGTAATTTTCCAACTCTCCGTAAGTCCAGGTCACCGACGGGTGAATATCGAAATTTCCTCCGTCATATACCGTATAAAATTTTTCTATACCGGTCACCTCCGGGCCGGATATCCGGATATAGTCATAATGTCCCTTATCCTCATAGCATCCCTCGATCAGCCAGCCAATCGTCAGGATAAAAAATACTATCGATTTTTTCATATTATCTGCACTTTAAAAATTAACCTCTCATTGCTACTCTCATCGGGGTCCCATCTTCATCCGTAGTCGGGTGTTCCTGCAACCAATACTTGAACTTCAAAACATAAGCACGCATCTCCGAATAACTCATCGTCCCGCCATCCCGGTCCAAAGTCATATCGGACACTTTTGTCTCTTCCATAAATAACGTGTATTTTTTCGCCGACCAACTGCCCAATCCGTTCGTTTCATGCCAATCGTCCCACCATGCAGGCTGAGTCAATCTATTCGAAACAATCACCCTGTTTTTCCGGTAAGCGTTCATCCCCGGTTTGAAATCACCGTAGTCGGTCACTTCAAAAACCAATAACAGGTCTTTTGCTTTTACGTTATCGCTTTTGTTCAACTGAATTTCCAGGTATGCGACACTATCATTGGCCAACAAGACCTGTTCCTCATCCGGCATGACAAAATCCACACCGGCTTGGGCGGTACTCTCCTCAGCCCGATACCGGACACCAAACGTCCGGTTTTCTGTAGAAAGGTTGGCGATGCAATTCAATTTCAACTTCACCGTACCAGCCGACATCGTCTGGTCGTACGCAAAAGAGAAGACCGTGCTGTCTTTCGCCGCTTTGGCAAACTGGATGAAATTATCAGAAGAATAATCCGTCACATCCACTTCCGAACAGGAACATAAGATCCCAATAACTCCTATCAATAAGATTATGCTGTTTTTCATACGTTCAATATATTTAAACTTCGTCTACAATCATTCTCGTCTCGGCAAAACTTAAGCAAACCTGGCTTTGCTCTCGACTTAATTGTTTATTTCAGGTTCTTTATGTAATCTTCGGTACGGTTACCGAATTCCACTTCTGTAGCAGGCAACGGCAGGCAAAAAGTAGCAGGACTCACCTCTATCTCATCCAATCCGACCGGCAATCCCAAACGTTTGTACCAATAGAACATCTGCCCTTCGCCCAAAAATTCCCGACGAGCCTCTATAGTCAGTTCTTCCCGGAATTTTTCAGCTGAAATCGTAGCCGATATTTCCGCCCCGATTCCCCGGTTCAGCCTCAGCTCTTCCAACAAGGCAATGGCATTTTCCTTGTCCTGGTCAAAACCGCTTTCAGCCGCAATCAGGAACATTTCGGACAAACGGATCATCGGAATCTTCCCTCCTTTGTCGGATTTCACGTCGGCGTATTTGATAGATACCTCATAACCGGCCTTACCTGCCGTAACCAAATACTGACCTCTGAAATCATCTCCGGAAGGATAAAGTCTCGACACACCATCAATCTCATAGTCTGTAGTTGTACTGGCGTCATAGGAATACCACAAATCATGGATACCGGAATAGTTCAAAGCAAACAGCACCTCATTCTGCATAATGACATCCCGGGTCTTGACCGGAGCACTCAACGCACTCTCGGGAGTGAATTGGAAGTATCCGTCTCGTAAGGCCTGGATCACTTCATTGGCATAGGTATAGGCTTTCGGATCCCCCATATAATGGTACACTCTCGCCAACAACCCGGTCACTGCCCAATAATTCATCCGATAGGCACGCGCGGAAAGGAACACGTTATCCGCATCTGTCACATAATGGTTGTACATGTCCTTAAATTCGTCCTGTACCGCACGGTCTACCGGTTTCAGCAATATCCGGGCCGTATCCAGATCATGTATCAACGCCCGGACAATCTCAGTAGTTTTCTTCTGACGGTATATTTTATCCCCAAAATTATCCGCATAAGGTAAACAAAGGGCTTCTTTATCCACGTTCCACGAGGGAGCAAAGGCCCTCAGCAAGTCGAAATGCAAAAATGCCCTCAATGCCAACACCTCTCCATAAATCAAATTGTATTCTCCTTCCGGGAAAAATGACGGCGACTGCCCTTTCAAACGCTCCAACAGCACATTGCAATTGGCTATGGTATTGTAAGACTTCAACCATAGATTAGAAATCAAGTTTTGGGTGGTTCCATTGTTATAATGGTATTGGGAACATTCATACAAATTATGAGATTTGTCCCAAGAGGCATAATAATATTGGGCCAATACGTCCATAAAACCGAAAGTCATGTGAGTTCCATAGATAGAAGCGTCTGTCATGGCCGTATAAATACCATACACGGCACTTTCGTACCCTTCCGGAGTAGAAAACAGCTTGTCGGCATTGACCTGAGCTTGCGGGGTTACGTCCAACCAATTGTTACAACTGCTGGCAACGGTACAGACAAACAGGGTCACCGCTATTAATATCTTATTTTTCATAATTCTTCTTTCTTATATATTAACAAATCATATCAGAACTGTACCTGTAATCCAAAATTAAACGTCCGGGCAAAGGGATAATCCAACCCTCTCTCCCGCTTCACCGTAGAAATCCGGAACAGATCCTCCATCTGGAAAGTTAGTTTCATCCGTTCCATATACATCTTTTTAATCCATTTTTGAGGGAAAGAATAGGATAGAGACAACGACTTGAATTGCAATACATTTTCATCTTGTACAAACCGTGAAGTAACCTCCGTCCGGTCTCTGGAAGCAATGTCCTTAAAAAAGGTATGATCACCCGGTTTCTGCCATCTGCCTTTCAATACCCTTTCATCCACATTCCGGCTCAAATCAGCATCTTCTACCCGATCCACCAAAGTCTGGTTGTAGACCTGTCCGCCCAACTGATAGAGGAAGCTGACATTCAGGTTAAACCCTTTCCAGTCGGCATTCGCACCAAAAGAACCGGATACTTTCGGCTCGGTATCTCCACATACGACTTTGTTGGCCGCACTCCAATCGTATGTCAGATTGCCATTCAAGTCATAGAACAGTTCCTTACCGTTCATCGGATTGATACCCAACGACCTAACCGCATAAATAGCCGTCGTTGACTGCCCCTCTTTGAACTGCACCAACGGTTTGGCCGTTTCCAAGTCCTCACCCCACCCCTGCTCGTAATTATCCTGTTCGTCATCCACTTTCTTGTTGTAGGATTCCAAAGAATTGGAGATTTTTTTGATTATATTCTTGTTGTGTGCAATGGATCCGAATACGTTGACCACCACATCGTTTTTCCTTAACAGGTATGCTCTGGCGGAAATTTCAAACCCCTTGTTTTCCAATTCGCCTAAATTATCCCGATAGCTTTGAAACCCGGAGGAAAGCGGTAAGGTAATGCTGCTCACTAAATCTTTGGTCCGCTTGAGATAGTAGCTGGCGTTCACCGTAATCAAATCGTTCAGGAAACCGGTTTCTAAGTTGATATCGAGGGTTTTGGTCTTTTCCCACTGCAAATTGGCATTTCCCAATGTACTCATAATGGCTCCCAAACCTCCGGCATACCATTGTCCTTTATAGTAATTGTATACATCCTGAGCCTCATAGGGTTCGAAAGAGGCCTTGCCCAAGCTACCGATATTGGCGGAAACCTTAAAGCGGCTCATCACGCCCTTGCAGCTTTCCCAAAACGATTCGTTGTGGATATTCCAGCCGATACCCAAAGAACCGAAAGGTGCATATCTTTTATCGTTTCCGAATTTAGAAGAACCGTCCAGACGACCGGAGAAATCCAGCATATAAATGTTGTTGTAAGAGTAATTCACATTGAGGAAAGCACCGGCCAAACGCGACACCCCCTCCTCTCCGGACGGTACCTGATCTTTATAAGCGTTACCGAAAGAGATATAGTCCATATTCCCGGCCGGAAAACCAATGACGCTGTAAGATTCATTCTCATAACGGGATTCCTGCATATTGGCTCCTACCACCGCATTGACAAAATGATATCCGAACGCCTGGTTGTAGCTGAATACGGCATTCATCTCCAGATCGGAACTCTTCTGCCACATACTGTAAGCCTCTCCTTTTTTCAGAACTCCGTCTCCCTCTTGATAATCGTAAGTATTGTATTGGGCAGACCGCGGATCGGTAAATTGTTCCTGCTTGTCAGTGCGTTCGGAATAGGCAACCTTGGCTTTTAAGCGGAAATGATCATTGATAAACCAATCGAAATCAAAGTTATCCGTCCATGAGGTATAAGCCGTTTCATCCTTATGGTTCAGGGTCGCTTCATAAAGCGGATTCAGATAACGAGCCGTAGTCGCTACATGAGTGTCATAAGACTCTATCAATTTTCCCTCGTCATCATGCACTCTTTCATAAGGATTGGCTGCCGCATAATCGCGGAACGAACCATAGGGAGATTCTTTGGACTTGACTTTGTCCACGGTCAGTTTGTTCCGGAACAAAAGTTTATTATTCAAATTATAGGATAAAAGGAACCCCACCCCGAAACGATCACGGGAAGATTTTTTCATGACTCCCGGATTGGCCTGATAATTCAAATCGATACCATAGCGGATGCTTTTGTCTCCTCCCTCTACATACAGGGAGTGTTTATGGCCGACAGCCACTTCCAGCGGCTGGGACAACCAATAGGTATCCACCCCGCTTTTGACCCGTTTCAGACGATCGGCATAATCCATTCTCAACTTCTGTTGAGTATCCATATATTCGGATTCATAAAGTCCACCGGCCACCTCCGCTTCCAGCTTTTCCCTGGCATTCAACAGATGATAATCCGATAAATCAGGTGCACTGATAGCCACGTTCAGATTATAAGAAACCCTCAATTGGCCTTCCTGCGGAGCCTTGGTTGTCACGACCACCACTCCGTTGGCAGCTCTTGATCCGTAGATCGCTGTGGCAGAAGCGTCTTTCAAAATCGTCACACTCTCGATACGGTCCATATTCAAGTCGAAGATTTTCTCCACATCCACCTCATATCCGTCCAGAATAAAGGTTGGCAGGTTCGGATCATTTTTCAAATTGGCTTCCGACAGTCCTTCAGCACCAAATCCGGAATTTCCCCGAATCCGGAAATTCGGCATGGAGTTCGGATTAGACCCCATATCCACATTGTCTTTCAAACGGAAAGAGGGATCAAACACCTGTAAAGCACTGAGCAGGTTATTGGAAGAGACTTTTGCCAATTCATCCTTACTCACCACTACGGCATTTCCGGTAAAACTGTCCTTATTTTTAGTAAAATATCCATTTACCACCACTTCTTCCATTTCAGCCACATCTTCCTCCATCACAATATTCAGTACAGGCTGTTTCGTATATTTTACCTCCTGTTTTTTCATTCCGGTAAATGAGAACACCAGAACCATATTTTCCATCTCAGGCAACTGCATTTTAAACTTACCGTCTACATCGGTCGCCACCCCGATGGTAGTACCTTTAATAAAAACGGAAACACCCGGCAGCGGATTGCCTTCCTTGTCTTTAACGGTTCCCTGCAAATCGAGGGCAGTCTGAGGGAGAGCGCTACGGCGGTTGATGACGATGATCTGGTCCAGCAGTTCATAGCGCAAATCCGTCCCCTTCAAGCATTCATCCAAGACCTTGGAGATTTTTGCATCGGTCATCTCGATGGATACCGGTTTCAAGCCATTCAACTGTTCGTTATTATAAACGAAAGTATAACCGCACTGAGCTTCTATAAGTTGAAAGATCTCATGCAAAGCCGTCTCTTTCACCCGGATACTTACCGTGCCGGTTTGTGCGTAAGACATAGCCGATACCTGCATCATACCGGCCCAACAAAGAAATAAAATCAACTTCATTTTTCTCAAAAATTTTCCGGGAATACCCTCTTCCGGATACCACCTTTTTCGATTTTTTTTCATAAATTTGTTTTTAACAGATTAAACACCTTGTTGTTTAATTTAGCCACCGGAAAGGACCAGTTTCCGGTGGCTAGTCTTTTATTAAAATTATAATATTTGCTTTCCTCACGAAATATAGGGACGTTTATTCAGATACGATTACCGTTCGCCCAACCACACTAAAATGTACCAGGTGAGTACGTTCCAAAAATTTCAACACTTCATTAATCGTAGCATGCCGGGGAATATTGCCCGTAAAATGCAAATCTTTTACTGCCGCATTCTGGTAGAAAATTTCAAAATCATACCAACGAGACAAGATCGACATGACCTCTTCCAATCGTTTTTCACGAAATACAAATCTTCCATCCTTCCAGGCAATCTGCTCGTAGACATCCGATTTCACTATTTTCACCCCTCCCTGATCGACATTAGCTTCAAAACCGGGAGAAAGCGAATAAGCCTTACCGGCGACATTCAATTTTACCGCGCCCTCGACCAAAGTAGTCTTAACCGCCTCATCATAAGCATGTATATTAAATGAAGTACCTAAAACCACGACCTCCACCCGATCTACCTCTACCCGGAAAGGTTTAGCTTTATTTTTAGCCACTTCGAAATACGCTTCACCGGCCAACTTCACCCTTCTTTCATCGCCTACAAAAGTGTTCGGGAATTCGAGTTTCGAATCGGAATTCAACCACACTTTCGTACCATCCGGTAAAATCAGTTGATATTCTCCTCCCCTCGGCACCACGATCCAACTTTTTTCCACCGCTACTGCTTTATCGGCCAACGAATCACCGGGCAATATCATAACTCCATCTTTTTCCTCTTTTAAAACCATCCCCTCGATTCGTTTCTCCTGCTTGTTCCCGGTATTTCCCAAGGCAATCCGTTCACCGCTTTTCAACTCGATATAAGCTTGTTTATATCCCGGACAAATGGTATCCATAGAAATAGCGGCCAATGTCGATTCCTGAGGCTGTGACACCTGAGCCCTGAAATACAACCATACCCCCAGGCATAATCCGAAGAAAACAGCTGCATAACGCGCCACCCGAATATACCACAAACGACGGGAAGAGCCGATACCCGTCTTCCGGCAAATCACTTTCCAATCGGTTTCCTTTTCTTGCCGTTGCCGATATTCCAACTTTGCAAACAATATTTTTTTATCCCTGATTCGCTGAAAAGTTTCCCGATGTTTCGGCGATTCATCCAACCATACCCGCAATTCTTCCTCTTCGGCAACACTAAGGTTGTCTTCCAAATAATTTTTGATCAGGAAAATTTTACGCTCTATTTCATCGTAATTATTCATAACGTCACAGACTTTTAGCTCTTTTAACTATAATACAATTAAAAAGGCCAAGAGAATGACAAGGAAAGTAAAAAAAGAGAAAAAAATTATCACAGTCCCAACAAGACTGTGATAATGAAAAGATTATCTAATTTATTTTTTAATGTTTTTCGGGCCCTGGCTTTATGGGTTTTCACCGTATTCACAGAAATCTGCATGATTTCAGCAATTTCGAAATTATTTTTTCCCTCCATATGGAAATATACCACTTTCCTTTGTTCCTCGGGTAATTTTTCAATTTCTTGTGCAACAATACGATGTACTTCTTCTTCAATCACTGTATCTTCGAAACCCCCTTCTTCTTCCATTTGCAGATACTCCTGAATATATTTTTCCTCGACCCGTTTACTTTTCAAGTAGTTGAAACAGCGGTTACGAACCACTTGATAAAGAAACATTTTCAGGTGTAGTTCAGATTCTATAATCATCCGGCTGTTCCACAAAACAATAAAAGCTTCCTGAACGATATCATGCATTCTTGTCTCTTCTTTTATAATCCGCACCACCCAAAGACATAATGCATGATAATATTTCTCGTAGTATTGCCGAAAAATACGTTCATCTCCCTGTTTAAATAATGTGAACCGATCTTCTTTCTCCTCTACCATAAAATAAAACATCTTACGGCCTACGAAGATAGAACAATATTTTCAACAAACACGCTCTGTTTTTCAAATTTCCTTTTGCCTACTCGATCTTCAAATCCTGTAAAACCAATCGTTCTTCGTATTGAGGTTCGGTAAACACGATACGCAAAGCCTTGATCGGAACCGTACAGATCACTTCACTGTCCCCTTCGGCATCGAACCAGCCGGAACGTATAAAACGCTCTCCATCCGTAGATATTTCGACAATAGCATGGGTAATGATATAATGGCTGGTCTGGTAAGCTCCACTCTTAATCGTTATTTTACGGCAATCCAAAGGTTTTTCGAATTCGAACAAAACGGTATCCCCGTCTTTTACCCGCCGATTACTTCTGAAAAAAGTTTTTTCGTTTCCATCCGCCAGCAACTGGGCCGGACATTTCGGATGAGCATCGATAGTCGTCGTCACCTTCATCTCCGGATGCAAGTACTTTTCGATACCGACAGCAATACTTCCCCAATGCGGCGTAAAAAATGTCTTAAACCGATAGTTTTCAGGTTGTTCTGTCTTTATCTCACCGGTATACAACGGAGAGAAACAGGTTGGTTCGTTACCATCGGCCGTGTAACGAATCACTGCCCCAGAGTAAGGAGCCGCTGCGGTCAATACCCCGTTCTGATAAGTAACTTCCGGGAAAGGTACCCGAAAACGAATGCCTTTCTGATACAAGCGCATATAATGACTCCTATCCAGACGTCCCTTGAAATCGGTCCATTCTCTTTGCTCCTGGGGTGTCCATCCGATTTCTGCCGTAACGCACAAACGCGGGAACATCTGATATTCACAATGCCAGGCCGGACGATCCATCATTTCCGACCAGATCGCCCCTTCTACCCCCAGCACATTTTTTCTTTCAGCCGGTTTCAGGCTATCGGGAATCAAGGGATTAAAAGCATATGCTTTCTCTGTAGGCACCATCCCTGCCCAATAATGTCCGCGTTCCAGCGGGGTCTGTCCCATATCGAAATAACAGTATTCCCCAGGCATCATCACTACCGGTAATCCTTTCCGGGCAGCAGCGATACCATGGTCCAGTCCGATCCACGAGAAGACTACCGTACCCGACGGCAGTTCTCCTCCGTCCATAATCTCACTCCAGCCTCCCATTTTCTTCCCTGCAGCTTCGACTAATTCCGCTACCCGGTGGATAAAATAATTCTGTACCTCGGCAGGTTTCTCAAAATGCTTCTCTTTCATCAATCCGGTACACCGGCGACAGTTTTCCCAATACTCCATCTCCACTTCATCCCCTCCGATATGGATATATGGACAAGGAAACAAGCCTGCTACTTCTTTCAGGATATCCCCCAGGATTTCGTATCCCCGTTCATTGGCAGCACACCAGGAATTCTGCGACAATTCGTGCTTCCCGGGATCTATATAATCACAAAGAATTTCAGGATAAGCAGCAGCTACCGCCCGGCTGTGTCCCGGCACTTCGATTTCCGGCATAATCATCACCTGCCGTTTAGCAGCATAACCGACCACTTCCCGGATCTGTTCCTGCGTATAGAAACCGCCATAACGGTAGTATCCCGAACAAAAAGTAGGCTGTAACTTTTCGTTCGGTCCCCTCCATGCACCGGTACGGGTCAGCTCCGGATATTTTTTGATCTCTATCCGCCATCCCTCATCATCCGTCAAATGCCAGTGAAAGACGTTCATCTTGTGCATAGCCAGCCAATCGATACAGTTTTTAATAAAATCTACCGAATAAACCTGACGGCATACATCCAGTGAAAATCCACGCCATCCGAACCGGGGATAATCTTCAATTTGCACTCCGGGAACGGTCCAGCTTACCGGTTGTACTTCAGTCTGAAAGATTTCGACAGGAAGCAATTGCAACAACGTCTGGATGCCATAGAATATTCCTTTCTCCGAAGCCCCTTGTATACGCACCCCCTGCCCGGTAACTTCCAACCGATAGGCTTCTTCAGATAATTTCTTCAAGCTCTTATCGAGGCTTAAACGAATAGCCGGCTTGCTTTTTTCCGCTTTATTACTCACTGCTAAACGATACCCCATAGCCGGTTGAAGATAATCTGCCAACAACTCCCCACAAGTTTTCAAATCGTCATTCACCACAATGGAACAGGCGGAAGTGATATCGAACCGGCCATCGGTTTCTACTAATTTCACCGGCTTAGGTACGATATCGATGGCAGCCTCTACATGCCGCAAACTAACACAACCTAAAAACACGACTAACAGAAAAAGATTTCTTATCATAACATTCGAATTAAAGGTGATCATATATTGGATTCTGTTCTCTACATTCAGCATGCAGAAGATAAAAATAAAATATTAATTCTTGCTTATCTTTCAACAGTTCTCTCAATTCCCGCATGCCTTGCTTCAATAAAGTCTTTACTGTATTTACCGACACCCCCAATTCCTCGGCCGCCTCTTTATACATCTTCTCCTGCAACATAACCACCGTAACCACGAGACGGGTTTTATCGGGTAATTTTTCCAAGGCTCCCCGGATCAGTTCCACCGCGGAATCGTCCAAACGTTCGGCCTCTTCCAAAGCGATCTGATAATGAAGAAGATCCAGGCTTTTTACAGGTAATCTCTTCTTCTCGAGCCAGTTGATACAGGCATTTTTCACTACGGTAAACAAAAAAGTACCCAATGCCTCGGGAACGATACCGGCAAAGGTCTGTTTCGACCATAATTTTACCATTTGTTCCTGTACCAAATCTTCTGCACTCTGCAAATCATGCAAATACGATTCGGCAAATACCACTAAGGGTCTGTAATACCTTTCGAACAAGGCATCCATACCGAGCGGTTCTTTTTCCCGAAGTGTTTGCAATATCTTTGAATCTGACAACATGCCGGACATAAATGATGGACAAATATATATAATTTTAACTACAATTTATAATTTTAAAACTAGTGTAAAGTCCGATCCTGGTATAATTTATAGCAAAGCCATTGTTTCCGCTTTATTTTCCCAATAATATAAACTTAGTACAGATTTTGAAGATTAATTTTTACTTTTGCCGTAAACAAAACAGAAATATAAATGAAAACGATAATTTGTATGACGACACTTATCTTATCGATAACTTCGTGTAGCGAAAAGCAGGCCGGCAATCCTTTGCTGGAGCATTTCACTACCCCTCATCAAACCCCTCCTTTCGACCGCATCGAAACCCGGCATTACGAACCGGCTTTCGACCAGGCCATCGAGGAAGCCAAGCAAGAAATTAAAACGATTTCAACTTCGGCAGAAGCTCCGGACTTTGAAAATACCATTGTGGCGCTCGATCAGGCCGGAGAAAAACTGAGCACGATTTCTTCGATTTTTTTCAATCTAAACTCCGCCTGCACCAACGAAGAGATGCAACAGATCGCCCAACGGGTTTCGCCGAAACTCACTGAATACGGAAACAGTGTATACATGAATCCGGAACTTTTTGCACGGGTGAAAAAAGTATACGAATCCCGGGACCGGCAAAGTCTGACACCGGAACAATCTACTCTTCTGGAAGATACGTGGAAATCCTTTATTAAAGGAGGAGCCAACCTGGAAAGTGCAGCCCAGAAAAGATTTCAGGAAATAGCCATGGAGTTATCCCAACTGGGATTAAAATTCGACGAAAATACCCTGGCCGAAACCAACGGATTCACCCTCCACATTACCGACGAAAAAGATCTGTCAGGTCTTCCTGAAGGAGCGGTCGAAATGGCTGCGATGACGGCAAAAGAAAAAGAATTGGAAGGCTGGCTGTTCACTTTGCATGCCCCCAGTTACATTCCTTTTATGAAATATGCCGACAACCGGGAATTGCGGGAAAAAATGTACCGGGCTTATGCTTCAAGGGGAAACCGGGATAACCAATACGACAACAAAGAGGTGATCCGGAAGATGGTTACTCTCCGCCTGGAAAAAGCACAACTATTGGGCTATCCGACCTATGCCGAATACGTACTCACCGACCGGATGGCCCAAAACACGGAGACGGTGAATACCTTCCTCGGTCAGCTGCTGGCAGCTTCCCATCCTCATGCCCTGGCCGAAAAACAGGAAGTAGAAGAATTTGCCCGGCGTCAGGGATTTAAAGGCGAATTACAACGCTGGGATTGGGCCTATTATTCCAATAAATTGAAACAGGAAAAATACGCGCTCGACGACGAAATGCTAAAACCCTATTTCAAACTGGAAAATGTACAGCAGGGGGTATTCGGATTAGCCAACCAATTGTATGGCCTTACTTTTAAAGAAGTGGACAATATCGCCAAATACCATGAAGATGTAAAAACCTTCGAAGTATACGACCGGGACGGCCGTTTTCTTGCCGTCCTCTATACGGACTTTTTCCCACGCGAAAGCAAAGGCGGTGGTGCCTGGATGACCGAATTCAGAGGCCAGCATAAAAAAGACGGGCAGGACGTACGGCCGCTGGTTTCTCTGGTGATGAACTTTACCAAACCGACAGCCAGCAAACCTTCCCTACTGACCTTCGACGAAGTGACCACTTTCCTGCACGAGTTCGGACACTCCCTTCACGGGATGTTATCCCAATGTACTTATAATTCTACCGGAGGGACCAATGTCTACCGGGATTTTGTCGAGTTACCTTCTCAGATTATGGAAAATTGGGCACTTGAAAAAGAGTGGCTGGATACCTGGGCCGTACATTACCAGACCGGAGAGAAAATTCCCCAGGAATATATCACTAAGATCCACGAAGCAGCCAACTTCCAGAGTGGTTACCAAAACGACCGCCAATTGAGTTTCGGCCTGGTCGACATGGCCTGGCATTCGGTCACCTCTCCTGTCAACGGTTCTATCCAGGCATTCGAAAATCAGGCAATGGCTCCGACCGAATCCTTTCCGCCCGTAGACAGCAGCTGTTTTTCTACCGGTTTCGGCCATATCTTCGGAGGAGGTTATGCTGCCGGCTACTACAGCTATAAATGGGCGGAAGTGTTGGATGCAGATGCTTTCTCGGTTTTCAAACAACAAGGTATTTACGACCAGGCTACCGCCGAATCTTTCCGGAAAAATATCCTGGAAAAAGGCGGTTCCGAACACCCGATGATACTTTATAAACGCTTCCGGGGCCAGGAACCGACCATCGACGCATTGCTGGAACGAAGCGGACTGAAAAGTAAATCAGAATAGGACCTTCCACTCTAAAATCAAGTACAAACTTGCTAACAGCAATATAGATATCCGACAAAATAAATAAGTGAAACCAGTCTATCTGATTTCACTTATTTTCTAAAAGGGGATTCAGGTATTCGGGAGTTATTTCAGAAATAGTTACTTTTTTGCCTTGTTCTTTCAACCGTTGAATTTGCAGATTCGTCTTCTGCAAATTCTCCGATAAAGATCTGAAAACCCTTTCAGAAACCTGAATCTCCTGCGCATTTGTCAAATCACACACGTAGGCATCGTCCACCACTTTCACATGACTATAAAAACGATACAAAGCCACAAACATCTGAGCCGAATCTTCGGCAGTTACCGAAGCTTGAATTTGAGTCCCCGGAAGAAATTTCGACATATCGACGTCTAAAAACTTGTTTGTTTTGACGTATTGTTGGCGTAAATTGATCGAACTAGTCCTTTGCTTCTTATCCTGCTCATGCGAACACGATACAAACAAAACAAAACCAAGTAGATATCCTAAATAATTTCCCGACATTTTATAAAAATAGATTAAAACGTATCAATCAATTCTATTAGAGACAAAAAAGTCAATACGGTGCCCATGTCGCGACAAAACCTACATTTATATTACCCTCTCGTTCATAATATGAGGCATCAAATTTAAAAACCCACAGAAAAGGCAATTCATGCTCGGGAACGTCAACATAAAATGGAGTTCCCATCGTATGCCGATAAGGAGGTAAAACAATATACTCTTCACCCTTTTGCAATTGTAAACATTCATAGAATGCAATAACCGGAATAGAACTATTATTCCCTATCGACACACTAATATAATTATTTCCCCAAAAAGTAAAAGTTTTACTCCCTGACGGGACACCCATAATAGTGGTTCCGAACGAAGTCTCAACTCTTGCTGTACTCGTGGTAAAAGAACTTAAAATTAAAGAAATAGCAATGACACTAATCATCGATCTTAATTTCTGAATTGTACTTTTCATAATCCATTTGGTTTAGGGAATGATCTTCCTTCAAATAATAGAGGAGGAAGATCATTCAATGTAATAATAAATTATTTATTATTCTTCCTCATCATCTTCTACAGGAGGAGGTAAAGTTGCTTTGTACTCATTGTATTTCTGACGGAATTTATTTCCAGCTGCCTGTATATCCCAATTATATTTTTTAAAGAATTCGACAATAACTTTATATTTAGCAGTTCTGGCTATACTGTTGTCTAAATAATCCTTTTTGATGTTATCATAAGATTCCATAACTAAAAGACTAAGCCAATCTCCAAAATCTGTTGTAAATTTTCCAGAACCGGCTCCAGACAAGAATCCTCCGTTTTTACATAATTCATCGATTGCTTTATCATATTTTTCTTCATCACCGTCTTTTTGATATTGCTCTCTGATATTATCATAAGCTTCCCCATTATCATAAGCTTTTCCAGCCAATACAAATTCTTTGATCGGTTCATCGAAACGCTGAGCGATCATTGTCCCGAAATTTTTCCAAATCAAACCCGAAATCAGAGAATCCTGATAATAATAATCCGGGTTAGCCTCTTTAGTGACAGGCAAAGCTCCCTCCATTTGGTTCGGCCAACACAGTACAAACCGACTTCTTCCTAATTGTGCGTAATCAGCTGCCCACCAACTACCATTATAGGTTTTTACAAAAAATAATTCCAACGGGAAATAAGCTTTTGCAAACTCTTTGGAAACATTGCTCAATAAGGTCTGAGAAAAAATAATCGCATTTTCACGACAAGTATCATCGATCATTGTAGCTCCCATACGGTTATTAACATCTTCATACAAATAAGCATTGGTCACTTCATGCCAATCTGTGAAATCCATTCTCACCCAAAGGCCATAATCGTTATACATTTCTTTTACCCGCGCGTCAGCATCAGCAGCAGGGGAAAACATTTCCGGAATTCCCAGACTTTCAGAAGGTTTTAGGTCATCTTCATCGCTACAACTTACCAGACTGAAGGTAGCTAACATCACCATAATTTTAAATATACCATTCATTTTCATAATCGTTCGTTTTACAATTTAACTAATCTCTTGGATTCAAAGGCATATTCGGGCTGGCATTCTGTTCCGAAATCGGAATTTGCAAGACATACCGCAAATCGCCTTGTTTCAAAACATATTCTGTTCCATTTTTATAAGCATGCCTGATCTCCGGTTTTCCGAGACGCCTCAGATCAAACCAACGCAATCCTGCATCAAAAGCAGTTTCCAAGCGACGCTCCTCCAAAATTCGCTTCAATAAATCTTCATTTGTCTTAAAATCACTCTCTTTTAAAGCAACATAATCTTTCGTACGAATCCTGCTTTTCAGCAATTCGTTCAAATCAGCAATGGCTTTACCAGGCTCCGGTTTTTCTTTCTTCATATAAGCTTCTGCCCGAGTGACATACATCTCACTCAATTCAATACCGACATAATAACAAGGTGTCCCCTGATATCCATAAAAATGGTATACCGTCGGTCCTGTTGCTGCACTATTGGGATCTGTCAGATCGAGGAACGAATCAAATATATAACGACGATAATCGAGAATTGTATCATTACGACTACACAATTCAAGCAGAGAAGGATCCGGAGCCCCCATATAACTATCGTAATAAAACATATTCCCATTGGCTTTTCCACCTACCCAAAACAAAATTTCTTTAGTGTAATCGGTATCGGTGAAACCGTAATCTCCACCGAAAGCATACCGATTTCCTTCTTCATCGATATAAGATTGCAAATTGTTCATATCGAACAAAGATTTTGTATTCATCACATCTGTAGCAGCACTGATGGCTTTCTCCCACTCTCCCATAAATAAGTAGACCCGAGCTTTAAAAGCTTGCAATGAGGTGTAATTAAACCGATAATCGGATTTAGCCATTTTTCCTGACAACAGTGTAGTGGCATTATCTAAATCCTGATTAATCTGTTCCCACACCACCTTTACAGGTTCGCGCACATTATTTTGGGAGGTCGTCTGTACATCTTCTGCGGTCAAAGGCATAGGCACACCGGGTTTATCCATATTCTCGGGTGCATAATTTTCAGCATACAGGTTTATCAGATAAAAATAAGCATAAGCTCTCAAAGCATAGGCTTCTCCCTTCACAATTTCATACAATTCTTTTTCTGCTTCGGCAGGAATACGCTTCTCAAAATCATCCAATACCGAATTGGCATAAAAGATGGTTTTGTACAAAGTACCCCAATAAGGATCTGTTGTTGCCGTAGGCAACTCATGAGTAGAAGCCCAAACAAAAAAAGGTTCGTTAGATTTATCGATACCATACATTGTATTAAGGTTTGCATATACATTATCGGTTGAATATTCTGTCTTCATAAAAAATTCAGACTTGGGATAACCTCCGATAAGCAAGGATTCAAAATCCTCTATGGAAACAGGTATCATACTATTGACCGGTTTGATATCCAATAGATTATTACATCCTACAAAAGCCAGTAATAACGGAAATATCAAAATGGAATATAATAATTTTCTCATAATTACACGATTTTAAAATTGTAAGGATACTGAAAATGAATAAGAACGAGGTATTGGCAAATAAGTATTTCCAAAAGAAACATTAGCCGTACGTGCATCCGAATATTTCATCTGGGAACCCGTAGCTTCCGGATCCTGCCCTTTCAGTTTACGGTTATGCCAAGCATGCAGATTGTTTCCCTGAATCATGAAACGAATATTCTGAATCCCCTTAGCTCTCATCTTATCTGAAAATAAATCATAACTCAATGATAAGTTTTGCAAGCGGACAAAGTCACCTTTCACTGTTCTCAAATCGCTATTATCATACATCTTAGCATTATAAGGACTTCCTCCGGTTACTTCAGGCGCCCATTCATCTGTTTCCAATACGGGAACATCCGTATGAACTTCGTCTCCGGGTTTCCTCCAACGATTCGCCCATTCTTTAGACATATTTTTGGTAGGATCAGGGAAACCGAAAGCATATCCTTCACTCAGATTCCGTAAACGAATCACATTACCGAAACTACCGATGAATAAAGCCGACAAGGTGAAGTTTTTATAATAAAAGCTGTTGGTAAAACCTCCCTGTAAAAGCGGTTGGGTCGTTCCGGAATATTTTAACCCTTCCACTTTATTCATTCCATACAATACTTTTTCATCTTTATCATTATAAAAAGTCGCCCGTCCATCTTCATTCAGTCCGGCATAACGATAGGACCACAAACCGTTAATCGGTTTTCCGATAACAGCTGCCGACTCATAACTTGATCGGTTAGCATTCGTTAAAGTTCCTACTGTCGGTTTCGAATATACATCCGTCACTTCATTTTTATTGTATCCGAAATTCAAATTGGTCGTCCAACGGAACTGGTCTGTATCGATATTGATCGTATTGATAGAAAATTCTACCCCGCTATTTTTCATTGCCGCCCAATTGACAGAAACTGTATTAAAACCGGTAACCTGGGATACTTCTTTCGTACCTAACAAATCCACTCCTTTTTTATAGTAATATTCAAGAGTACCGTAGATTCTCCGTTTCAAAAATCCGAATTCCAAAGCAATATTGGATGTATAATTTTTTTCCCACTTCAAACCCGGATTTTTCGGGGCACTAATGGTCAGATAACCTTCGGGATTTATCCCATCGGAAGTAGCCACTCGAGTTATCAGATCAGAATAAGCCTGTGAAGCAACATTTCCCTGACTACCATAAGAGCCGCGCAAAGTAAGATAACTTAGCCATTCTTTATCTTTCAGGAAATTCTCTTCTTTCATCTGATAATTGAATCCCACCGACCACAAAGGTTGGAATAAATCGTTGGTTTTAATACCGAAACGATTAGAGCCATCCGTACGTGCATTGACACTAATTGTATAACGATTCATCAATGTATACCCTAACGCTCCAAAATAAGAAACAGCAGCTGTACGATCAAGATTTTCATTCCAATAAGGGGTACCTACATGTTTTATCAAGTCCCATTGCGGCACCATTTGATGTCCCCGTTCATGCGTATACCCATAAACGGTATTTTTCAATTCTTCCCGTTTAGAAGTACGGATTTCCGCACCGATCATAATATCGATCCGGTGGATATCTTTAATCATGGGCATATAAGAGAGCTGATTCCGGAAAGTAATCGAACTGGCATTTACATCATTATCTCCCCGATATCCTCCATCTTTCCAAATATACACCGGATAATATCCATCCAGCTGATATACGTTTTCTTTTCTTTGTCTTACAAAATAACTATCTGAGGTTGCAACATCCGTATCTCTTGTGTTTTGTTTGTTAAAAGAAAACAAACTGGTAAATATCAGATCGGGGAACAATCGCCACTCAAAATCCAAATTACCGGTCACTCCGAAATTCTTAGAGTTTCTCCAACCTTTATCCCGATTTTCCAAGAAATTGTATTTCACACCGTTATAATACATATAATTATAATCACCGTTTTCGTCATAAGCTTTTTGAGCACGGGTCGTATAAATAGCCCATTCATAAGGATTTTCCCATGAGTCAACAGCAAAAAAACTTTTATTATCCCGCATCGAAGCATTCAAAGAAGCACCTAAACGGATATTCTCCCTGAGGTAAGTATTCACCTTTACCAAACCGGTATAAACCTGCTGTCCTACTTCCTTGGCCGTATGTTGTTCGTCCATATAACTACCGGAGACATAAAAAGTAGTCTTTTCATTACCCCCCGAAATACTCAAGCTATGCCGATGAGTAATAGCATTTCGGAATAAATATTTAAACCAATCGGTATTCACCGTTTCCAGTTCCTTTACTTTATCTTCAAATTGGCTCCAGGTCAATTTACGATCGTGTACATCTACAAAATAGCGTTCAAAATCCGAGCAAGTACCGTATTCATTGGCTTTAGCAGAAGAAGTATTCAACACTCCTCTTTGGATCATCTCCATATTGACGTTGATCCGTTCCTTGGAATTCATCATATAAGCATCTTTCAGTTCCGGACGCATCCCTACATGTACACTCCCGTTATAGGTTATTCGGGTTTTACCCACATTTCCTTTCTTCGAAGTGATCACAATCACACCGTTAGCGGCCCGAGTACCGTAAATAGCAGTAGCAGCAGCATCTTTCAGTACGCTGATGGATTCGATATCGTCGACATTTACGCCGCCGATACCGGAAGCGATCAGGTTACGGTTAGTCAGTATATCATCCACCGTCGCGTCTACCGGATCATCCAGAATCACACCGTCTACCACCCACAAAGGCTGTACATTCCCGCTGATAGTCGACGTACCCCGGATTCGGATCTGAGGCACAGCACCCGGAGCTCCGGAAGTGCTCATAATGGTCATACCGGGTACTTGTCCTTGCAAAAGTTTATCGATATTCGGTTGATTCACCGTTTTCAGGGTTTCCATATCTACGGTAGTAATGGAAGAAGTCAGTTTCCGGCGCTCGATTTTCTGGTAACCGGTGACAACTACTTCATCCATTTCGCTCAGCTCTTCTTCGAGGACGACATCGAGTTCTTTTTGTCCGGCATAATTCACCTCCTTCGTTTTCATACCGATAAAAGAGAAGCTCAGGACCATTCCATCGATTTTAGGAATTTCTAATTTATAAGTCCCGTTTACATCAGTTGCAACTCCCAAAGAAGTTCCTTTCACAAGCACCGAAACACCCGGCAGGGGGTTACCGGCTTTATCCGTCACTTTCCCGGATAAGACTATACTGTTCTGCTGAGCAGCAGCGGCTTTAAAAATGGTGATAAACTCTGCATTTTTTTCGAAAGTCAATCCTTTATCCGCCAGAATTTCTCTCAACACATTGTCTAAAGTCACATTTTCAAAGGTAGCTTTCACCTTTGCATTTTTATCCAGCATATCGTCACTGTACATGACGATACAGCCGGTTTGCTTCCGGATTTCTTCGAACAGGTGCTTATAGGTCGTTTCTCCCAGTTTTACATTCACCCGATATTGTGAAAGTACACTGGCACGACCACCTAAAACAAATAAGCACACAAAAATTACGGTTAAACGCATAACTAAAAAAGTGTTTCGAAGCACATTTCCTATCGGTTTTGTGCCCATACAACGATTTTTTTCCATAAATTTGTAAACATATTTTTATTAAACATCAATCAGAGGGTCGGTTAGTGGTTACGACACCAGCCGGCTCTTTTTATCTTATCGGTTATAAACCCTGACCACATTTTCCTTGACTTCAAAGCGCACATCCGAAGTCTTCTCGATAAAGTCGAGCATAAACTGCAGGCTATTATTCCGTTTGATCGCTCCGGTAAATTTTTTCTGCCCGCTAGCTGCATGGATAAAAAAGAAATCCACATCATACCAGCGACTTAATTCGACAGCCAGATCCTCGAGTTTCATCCCTTCGAAATCGAAAAGGCCGTCTTTCCAGGAAGCGTAACGACCGGCATTTACCTCCCTGCAATTCATTTCTTTAGAGACATTGTCCACTTGTACTTGCTGCCCCGGTTTTATATATTGATTCCGGCCGGCAGCTTCCACCACAACAGCTCCTTTCAATAGGGTGATTTCAGTGTGTCGTTCGTCCGGATAGGCCATAACATTGAAGGAAGTTCCCAACACCGTTGTCTGTGCGTTAGGAGTATGCACGATAAAAGGCCGGAGCGAATCCTTTACCACCTCGAAAAAAGCTTCTCCGGTAATAAATACTTCCCGTTTGTCCGGTCCGAAAACAACCGGATATTTGATCTCGCTTTCGGCATTAATCCACACTTTCGTACCGTCGGACAAGGTCATAACGTATTCTCCGGCACGTGGAACACTTAACAAATGGTATTCCAACGCCTTTACTATAGTATCTTTAGCCCGGTACACTAAACCGGCCATCGAATCCCCGGTTACCTGTACAATTCCTAAATCCTTATCGACCGCACTCCCCGAGACCAGTTCGACCTGTTTTCCGTCTGCTAAAGTCAGGATTGCTTTTTTCTCCCCGCTATTTATTTGTTCAACAACCTTTTGTGGGCATACTTCCGGCTGTTTATCGGAATGCAACAGCCAATAAGCCCCGATACAAATCAAAAAAAGTGCAGCCACCCCGGACAATAGTTTTCTTTTTCTGAAAACTATCGTTTTTCTATCGTTTTGTCCCTTGACCTGCTTTATTGCCCGGGATACATCGATCTTCTTCCATTCCCCGGCATAATATAGCCGATAATAAACAGCACAATATTTCCGGTAAATTTCTAAATGCCCTTCATTCTCTTCCAGCCAGCAACGTACTGCCCGTTCCTGTTCATCCGTCGCCTTTCCCTGCAATAGCAATGGAATCAATGATATAATCTCTTCCTCTCCCATTAAAAACGATCAATTCTTTGGACGAAGAAAACGGATAAAACAGAATAAACGGATAAAACTGCCGGATGGTAAAATGAGGAACGTATTTTCGATATAAAAGATTGATCAAAAAGAATTTAAGATAGTGGGCTATAATCGGGAAAAGGAAGTATAAATCCAAAATAATATACGAACGATTCTCCATATTTTAACAATAAAAAACGATCGTTTTTTATTGTCTCTATAAGAGAAACAGATTTTTTGTAAAGAAGGGTGAATGAAGAAGATATTTTTTTCTATTTTTAGGAAATAGTACACAGTTATCAGAGATAACTTTTAGAAATATTATACGGTTCAGTAAATTTATAGGTAGATTTATTTCGTTGCTTATTCGTCTCCGGTGATCGGAATTGGCGACCCGGTCTTGATTTGAGAAATAACATTCTATCTGGAAATAATCCGGATGATCCGGTTTCTTATTGCTGTAAATTTCTGTTTGTTTTTCTTTGCCGGTTAGCTCTGCCGTTAGATGAAGGGTTTTATGCCGGAAGACCATTGGAGCGGGAACGAGTGTCCGGTTAGGGTTTCCGAACGCCCGACCGGTGGTGTCTGACGAACGCAGTGAGGAGTTCCGCCGGTCAGTGAAGGAAAGCCTTAACGGACCGGTCCAGGCGAACCGGTCTGACGGCATAAAAACCGAAATCGGAATAGAAAGAAAAAAATTAAACCTACATTTTTTAACTCATAAAATCAGGCAAAAACCAAACGATAGACTTTTACCTGCTTAAGATGCCTTGGTCCGATAACCGGCTACTTTTGCTTATGCTTTTGAAAGTGAATCCAGCAGCGTAATAATTTCCGTAGAAGACGGTCGGGGAGCATAGGCATCGATGATCTTCTGCTCTTTATCCACCAAAATAAAACGGGGAATATAAAACAACTGCCATCCCTCTGCCAACTCCATATCGACAGAATTATATTGTGTCAACGGACTATTTTTGTGAGCGATATAGCTTTCCCAGGCTTCTTTCTGCTCATCCCGGGAAATCTGTAAAAATTCGATATCCGGATATTTCTCACTCAGGGCTGTAAAAGCCGGTGACTCTTGTATACAAGGTCCACACCAGGTAGCCCATAAATCGATATAAATCAACTTACCTCTGAAATCACTCAATTTCTTCTCATTCCCATCCACATCCGTCATTTTAAAATCAGGTGCCGGTTGACCGGGTAATAAACGGGCCGCTTGTTCCAGCTTCTTTTGCAACTCTACAGCAAAATCGGCCTGTTGCATCCGATTACCGACCGTGCGGATATCGTCGACAACCTGTAAGTTCAGATCATGTCTTAAAGCCGATACCTTCTCAAACCCCTGATACAATTCCTCACAACGGGGACTCATCCGATAATCTTCAAAATAACTTCTGTATTCCGGATCTTCCCGGTAAAACAGAATATTCCGCACGACAGCCACCTCCAGAAAGCGGTCTTCGTTCAAGTAGTTCAATTTCTCTTTTACCTCAGACAAAGCTTCTGCGCGATAAGTCTTTTGTAACTCCCTGGTTTCCTCCCTGCTTTTCCCCCGAAATTCATCGGCATACGATGCATAATACAAATAACTATTGATCACATCGGCATAGATACGTCCTTTTTCCAACGCTTTAAATTCCTCAGATACATTTTGCAAAGCCTCCAGCTGTTTTTCCCTTACTTGCGCCAGCGAACCGATCAGTTTCCGGGTTTCACGGAAATCGGCCTTTACATTCGATCCCCCTTCCAGATAAGACCCTCCTTTGGGAAATAATCGCTCTTTCATATAGGTATTTGCCTCGGCACCCACTCCCTCAAAACGGGCCTGCCGGTTGTCGGTCGTGATATACATCTTCAGCTCATCGCCGGGAGTCAGGTAAAGCGTATTCCGGCTAATCGAGTAATATTCCGGTTTTTCCAATGGTAAAACCGTATCGAAATGTCCTTCCGCATCGGTATACAAGATGATATCACGGCTATCTCCTATCAAAGAAGCTGCGCCATCATACCGCATAATCACACCGGCACGTCCCATGTCGACCAATTGCCCGCTCAAGTGAACCGTATTCTTCACCGGTTGCTGACAACCGCAAAGACAGACAATCCCTAAAATTAATCCGTATTTCATAAATGCTGAGTTAAAACAGGAACAACGGATAAAACAGGCACAACGATAAAGAAAGTTTTTATCTGTTTTCACTGTTTTATCCGTTTTCACTAATTAACTGTCAAATAAACATAATATCTTTGATACTGCCAAATCCTTCGTGTACTTGTTCGGAAGGGAAAGTACCGTTCTTATCTACCCTACCCGAAGAGTTGAGGTTCAATACCACAAATTCGCCTTTTCCGTTCGGCAAATTGAAAGCAATCCCTAAGCTACGGAATACAGAATGTCCGTAATCCGAGAAAGTGTCGTTATAATCTGTCTCTCTTTTAGAACCGACGTCTTTCCGGGCAAAACGCATGATTTCTACCTTAGCAGTCGGATCCGGATGTTGATAAATCAGGGTCGAAGTACCGCCTGCCCCGAAATCCAGCCGATAGATTTTATTATCGACTGCATAAAACAGCAAACGGTTGAACGAGCAACTGGAAGCCATCGGCGTATTGACCTCTATACCCGAGGGCAATGGGAAAGCAGCATAGTAAGTGAAAGGATAATCCTCTTCATCGCTTCCCCACAACGGATAACCGTGAAATTCATATACATAAGCATAGTTGATCGTCTTATTGATCGTAAAAGCATAGGCAGCCACCCGGGCCTGAGGAGCTCTCATAGACGAACCATACCAATAACCGGTTCCCATATAGACCATCTCCTGATTGGCATCGATCTGATTCAAATCGATGCCGGGAATATTGTTTTCGTCCTTTTTCACAAAATCCATCGTACAATAATTCTCACTGGCCTCGTCGAAACTGGCATATTGCATATTCGAACTATTATCATTCCGGAAATGCAGGAAACGGTGGCCTTTGCTATCGTATACCAGAGAAGTCCAGCCGACACAAGTACCGTGTGTAATATTGTAATCTCCCAATACCTGGGGCGACGGATTCACCCGGTAAAGTTTGGATTCATAGGCAGATCCCTGAAACAACGATCCGTTGCAAATACAAATCCGGCCGTACATCTCACCTTCACAAGCACCTACTTTAGTCACATCGAAATACGGAGCATGATTCGGGAAAACATAACGCGGGACACTATCGTACAGCATAAATCCTTTATCCTGCATCAAAATTCCCGACTCTTCGGGATCATCGGTGAAGCAATAAAATAAAGTCGTCGGACTGTACTGGGGATTATAAAAAGCATTGAAATAGTTAGCAGATCCCAGGCGTACCGGTTTGCCTTTCAAATGTTGTCCTCTTTCTTTGAAATACACATCTTCGCTGACCTCCATCCGATCGCCGATATATTCCACCGCTCCCAGTCCTGTTTGTCCCTCTTTGGAATGTAACACCATCCAGGCCCCTTCATACGGTTTGGCTACTTTCAGTTTCACCGGAAACAGATAACTTGCTCCTGTTTGGGTGTCATGGATATAAAACCGGAGATAATGATTGTAAGAGAATTTTTTATCGGCCGGATCGATCCTGATAGCGACTGTATCGGCTGTGCTGACCAGATCACCTTTAAACTGATCCGAAGCACTATTATAATACCATTCGAATTTCAGATTGGTCGTATCGGTTGCTAAAGACTGCCTGATTTCCGGACGGATCACAAAAACCGTATCGACTTTACGTACACCGTAAGTTTCTTCCAACTTCACTGCGACTTCGTTGATTGTCTTATAATCGTAATTTCCTTCATCGTCGTAACAACCGATCGCCAGAGACGATAAAAGAAACAGAAATATATAAAATAAAAATCTACTTCTCATAATTCATAAAATTTAAGCGGGATCAAAACTGATTAAATTACCATTTTCATCTTTCAGGTGATTATCCGGATTCATCGTGTTATAATATTCCAAAGCTTCCACCAATTGCGGTTTGTAGCGATTGATATACCCCGGTCCATAGGTCAGGATACTCAGGTTCATCATTTTAAGGGTCATAATCATAAACCGGGCTTTATTTTCACTGTACGGTCCGAGATAAGGGGCTATATAATTTTCCCAATCCCCCTCATATAATCCCAGCATATCGAGTGTGACCTCATCGGTAATGGTCAACTCATAATGCCGTAAAGTATCGATTCCTTCGGCTACATCCGAATTGGCATAATCGAAAACCAGATCGGCCTTATACTCTTTATGCCGTTCTGCCGGACGATTTACTACCACTTTTAAAATAGCCCGGTAAGCCGAATCTTCGATCACATAAGGATTTAAAAAGCTAACTTCGGCTTCCGGCCAACCTCCGACAGGAACCGATTTCAAAGAAACTTTCAAAGGTTGGCCGGCCGGTGCTCCCAATAACCTGATCCGAACCGTCATCGTATCACAGGAAATAGAATCTCCTTTCAGATTTTCTCCGAAATTCAGGGAAGCAGCCAAAGTGGTAGGGTCGTAAGTGTCGCTTCCATTCTTGTCCACACCGACAAAACTAACACGTGGAATATCGTTAAATTCCAGCATATCTGCATAATGGCAACCGGTAAACAGCCAGGAACCCAGCAGGAATCCTAAAATATATTTCAAACAAGTATTCATATTCTCTTTCATTTTATTTATCCACTTTACCAAATTCTACTTCATTATCAGGAATAGAGAAACGATAGTTAGCTTCCGTCATATCGATTTTCAACGGACAATCCTGGAAAGTTTTATAAGCATGCCGTTTGTAATAATACCACAACTGACCTTCTGCATAAAATTCTTTCCGATACTCTTTCATGATATTATATTCCCGGTCATCTTTACTTTTATAGACGACATCGTCACAACCCCTGGCGGCTCTTACCTGCGACAACCAGTTGGCAGAAACCTTATCATCGCTTTCACACTCGGCCAGGATATAGTACATCTCCGACAAACGTATTAAAGGAACCGTATTCTGTACAGCACTCGAAAAAGCCCCTTTCTGCTGATATTTCAGAGAAACAGCCGATTTGGCTTCAAACGAAAATCCCTGTCCTTCGCGGTAACGCATATCATTGGCTCCATCTACACTTACATCGAACATTTTGTCCACCCGTGATCTATCCTGCAAATAATAGAAAGTACTGGAAGGAGAAACCTTAAAATCGACCTCTACCTGGTCATCGAAATCAGGTACACTGATCGAAAAGAGCAATTCGGTAGAAAAAATCCGGTCGGTAGAATTATCCATCACCAAAGCGAAATAATTATTTCCTTCTTTGTCCTTCCCATCGATCACCGCCTTGGCCATACGTGCAGCATTCTCTTTATCGCCCTTCCACAAATATACCCGGGCGGCCAAAGCCTTCACAGCGTACTGATTCATCCGCTTGAAACGGTATCTCAGGAAATCGTCCAATCCCAAAGTTTCGGTCGTAAAGCCGGAAGGGAATTCGATATACATGGGGTCTTTAACCAATAAAGCTTCGGCAGCTTCGATATCTCTGAGTATAAATCCGATCACTTCTTCTGCGGTACTGAACGACTTTTCTTCCCGGTTAAATTCCGTACGATAGGGCAGAGACAACGACGAAGGACCTGCCTGGGTATCGTAGATCGGCCCGTAAAGTCGCAACAGATCGAAATAAACAAAAGCCCGTAATCCCAAAGCTTCCCCTTTCATGATTTCATAATAATCGGGAGTAGTGAGTACCTCTTTATTCTTATCGATCCACGTCAGGAAATTATTGATATTGGCAATGACTTTATACATATTTTTCCAGATCGAATTGACATATCCTTCGGTCTTTACCGAGGGAAATTTATACCAGTCATTATCGGCAAATTTCAATTCGGGGATATCGGAACCTCCTCCCGGCTCATAGCGCTGCGCCAGAATATCCGTAATCCCGTAAGATAACTCTCTGCCATAAAGATCTTTACTGGCCAGAAGTAAATAAATACCTGTCAGATTTTCTTTGAATCCTTGTTCCGTACTGAAGAGGACATCCTCTTCAACCGCCGTCTTGGGTTTAACATCCAACCAATCCTTACAAGCCACTTGCAGCGAAGCAAGTATAAGCAAGAAACCGTATATTGCTATTTTCTTCATAATCGTTTATATTAAAATACCAGACTTAATGACATAGATACCTGACGGGAGAAAGGATAATCGATACCTCTTTCCATTTTAATCGTAGACAAGCGGACTAAATCTTCCAGATACAGGGCAACCGAAGCACTGCTCAAGCCTACTTTCCGGATAAAATCATGGTACCGCCTTTCAAACCGGTAGGAAACATTCAATGTTGAAAGGGTAAATTCATTGTTGTCCATCACGAAACGGGAACTGGCTTTGGTACTTTGTCCGTTGACATCTGTCGTCACCCCTTTGAAGAAAGTTTTATCACCCGGTTTTTTCCAGCGGTCGGTAAAAGCACGTTCGTCCACATTCATCCGCAAATTGGCATTCTCGACTTTCTCGATCAACGTGTAATTGTACATCTGTCCACCGAATTTATAGCCACCGATCAAACTCACACTCAATCCCTTCCAGTTGAAGTTGGCTGAAAGTGTTCCTTGCAGTGTAGGTTCGGTATCTCCCAGAGGTACCTGATCGAGGGCATTCCAGTCGAAAGTACGTTTTCCATCGCGGGTCAGCAGAATTTCCCTACCCGAGGTCGGATCGATCCCGAGCGAACGTACCCCCCAGATGATCGACTGAGAATATCCCTCTACATATTTAGGCAACGGCCGGGAAGTCACTTTCTCGGCAGCTTCGGCATTCCGAACCTTCAAAGCATTGGAAATCCGGGCAATCCGGTTATCGTTGTGGCTACCGTTCAACACGATATTAAAGTTCATCTGTTTTTTCAGATTATTGTAAGGCATAATCCGAAGGGTCAGCTCATACCCTTTATTATCGATGTCTCCCAGATTATCCTTGATCGTCTCGAATCCGATAGAAGGAGCTAAAGTGAAATCGAGCAGGGTATTTTTAGTAAACTTCTTATAATATTCCACCCGGCCACTGACAAATCCCCGGAAGAAATTAAAATCCAAGCCCACGTTCCAGTTACGGGTCTGTTGCCATTTCAAATCGGGATTTCCCATAGACATCAATACCGAACCGGCGACATCCGAACTATGATACAGTTTCATCATACCGTCGTAAGAATACATCTGTAAAGACTGGTAAGGCGAAAAGCCCTGTGATCCAGTGATCCCGTAAGTTCCGCGCAATACAAACTCATCGACGAAACCGAGGCTCTTGATGAAATTTTCTTTATCCATATTCCAACGTACACCGGCCGACCAGAAAGGAGCGAAACGGTTGTTACGTCCGAATTCCGACGAACCGTCGATACGGATACTACCGTCGACTGCATACCGTTGTTTATAAGAGTAGTTTACCGTACTCACAAAACCGATCGAACGGTTCGTTCCTTCGTCTCCCGAGGTTGTCGTCGGTTCGTTCCCCAGGAACACTTCATCCATCTTATCGTTGGGAAAACCCTTGACATTTACACCGGCAGCATGGGTGTAACGCTCGTCGATATCATAACGGGCAAAAACAGACACCAGATGATCACTATTGAATACCTTATTATAACTGGCTGTCAAACTGACATTATAATTGGTACCTTTGTTATGTGTCCAGTTATAGCTACCCCGGTCTTCCACAGCTAAACCTTCGAAATCGGTATGGCTGGACGGTTTGAACTGTTCCAGATCTTCTTCGGTTTTCGTCAAGGTGATATCGGCAGAAATACGCAGACTCTCGATCGGAGTATATTCGGCCCGGAAAGAGTTTCTCACCTGAAACTGTTTGTTCTGATCTTTCTGATGAAACTGAATATTATACATCGGATTCATCGTCGGAGTACTATAACCTCCGATATAACTGACGTACCCATCTGTAGAATAAACATGATTATCCAGCACTTTCGAAATAGCCCCGTTCTCGTCGTAAATCCGGTAATAAGGGTTCAGCATGGTATAAGTCTGAAAAGTTCCATACGGAGAGGTCCGGTCACCTACTGTAAAATCGATACTCAATTGATTGGATACCAATAATTTGTTAGTACGATAACGCAGGTCTATACTACCGCTCTTCGTATCTACCCCTGTCCCCTTCATCACTCCGGGAGCTTGATTTATACCGAAATACAATTTATAACGCAGGGTATTATCACCACCTTCCAGGTTAAAACTATGCCGGTGATTAAAAGCCGTCCGCACCGGTTGAGCGATCCAGTCGGTATTTACCCCCCGTTGTACATCGAGATACTTAGCCAGATAGAAATTCTGCAAATTACTGGCATTAGAAGCCGTATAGCGTTCGTCGTAATATCCGGCCTGACGTTCGAGTTCGAGCTTATCTGCCGCATTCAGCAGATGATAAACACTTAAATCAGGAGTCTGATATTTATAATTGCCGGAATAAGAGAACCGTAATTTTCCTTTTTCAGGAGCTTTGGTTTCTACCACAACCACTCCGTTGGAAGCCCTGGAACCATAGACAACCATGGCGGCAGCATCTTTCAGGATCGTAATACTTTCGATCCGGTCAGGGTCCAAATCGATGATCGTACTGATACCCACTCCGATAATACCGTCCAATACAAATAGAGGCTGGTTGGGACGGGTGTCGATATCTCCACGCATGATCACCACGTCCTCTCCGTCATAATTGCCCATATTAGCCTGTCCACGCATTTCGAAATCGGGTAAAGCATTGGGGTTGGATCCGGCAACGTTACTGACATTCATGCGGAATCCCGGATCGATCATACTCAAAGCACGTAAAACATTGTTGGAGGTCAGTTTTTTGATTTCTTCACCCGTAACCGTAGTGGCCGACCCGGTAAAACCTTCTTTTTTCCGTTCGAAAATACCGGTAACGACCACTTCGTCCATCACTTTGGCATCTTCTTCCATCACAATATTGATCTCTTTTTGATTTTTCAGGGCCACCTCCTGAGTTTTCATCCCCACAAATGAAAATACCAATACGATATCTTTTTGTTCGGGAATAGTCAGTTTAAACAGACCGTCGGCATCCGTAGCGACTCCTACCGTCGTCCCCTTGATAAAGACCGACACTCCCGGTACCGTATTCCCCTGAGTATCCTTTACCTTACCGGTAATTGTCCTTGCCTCGGTAGCTTGGGGTAAGACAGCTTTCATGATCGTGATAAATTCGGCATTTTTCTCATATCGTAATCCTTTACCTGCCAGGACAACATCCAATACCTGTTCGAGCGATTCATCACTGAAGTCAGCCTTGACCCGTTCGTTTTTATCCAGCATATCGTCACTGTACATCACAATACAACCGGTCTGTTTTCGGATCTCTTCAAACAGCTGCTTGAATGTAGTATCCCCTAACTTCATACTGAGCCGATACTGGGATAAACCGGTGGCATGTCCACCCACAATAAAACAAAACATGAAGAATACTGTTAAACGCATAACTAAAAAAGTTTTCCAGAGTCCGATTTTCCTATACATGGACCCATACAATCGTTTTTTTTCCATAAATTTGTAAACATTGTATATTAAACAATCATCTATTGATTATACACACTCACCGTTTTTCCATTCACTTCGAAACGGACATTAGAAGTTTTCTCCACAAAATCCAGCATAAACCGCAGGGTATTGTTCTTTTTAATAGCACCGGTAAATCGTTTTTCAGCCGCCGATTGATTAGCAAAGAAAAAATCGACGTCATACCAACGGCTCAACTGGACACACAATTGATCGAGAGTCATCCGGTCGAAATCAAAAACACCTTCTTTCCAGGAAGTGAAAAAAGCCGTATTTACCTGCCGGTTTTCTATATTCAGAGAGGTATTGTCAACCAGAACCTGATAGCCCGGAGTAATCCGGCAAGCCGATTTACCGGTTTCGACATTCACGCAACCGGTAACCAGCGTAATCTCTGTCCGTTCTTCTCCGGCATAGGCCATCACGTTAAAAGAAGTACCCAATACAGTGGTATGTGTATGAGGGGTATGCACAATAAAAGGACGGGCAGAATCCTTCACAACTTCGAAAAAAGCTTCCCCGGTAATAAATACTTCTCTTTTGCCTCTATCGAAAACCACCGGATATTTCATCTCGGTTTCTGAATTCAGCCATACTTTCGTACCGTCCGATAGTGTCATAATGTATTCTCCGGCACGTGGTACACTCAGTTGATGGTATTCCAAAGGTGTTTTCGAAGAATCTTTCACCTGATATACCAACCCGACCAGCGAATCTTCTATGGCTGTGACAGTCCCCAGGTCCATATTTACCTGATGGTCCGCTTTCAATTCCACCTGACGCCCATCCGCCAAAGTCAGTAAAGCTTTTTTCTCTCCCGATTTTACATCTTTTACGATTATTCTTTCGGGTATAACCGAATCCTCCCGGTGTATAAAATAAGAAATACACAAACCGGCCACCAGTATCGCCGCCACTCCCGAAACCCAAGCTGTAAGCCGTAATCGGACGGATTTCTTTTCCAAACCCGACCTGATTTTAGAACTAGCCGCAACAGGATCGATATCCGTCCACCGGCACGCATAATGCAGTTTGTAATATGTAGCGCAGAGCTCTTTGTATAAGACCGGATTCCCCTCGTCCTCCTCCAACCAACGGGAAACTTCTTTTTCCTGCTCTTTACTCGCTTTCCCCCCTAATAACAAAGGAAGAAGTCGTATGATCTCTTCTATCTCCATTAAAAACGTTCGTTTCTTTTGGCTGGAATCCGCTACAAGAAAATGGACAAATGAAAATTGAAAACAGACAATGATTGGAAGCCCCTGCTTCCATTAAAAAATGAATAAGGAAAGTGGAATGAAAAATAAAAACAAGAATATACTCACTGATTATCAGAAGAATATAATAAATATTCCAAGTACTGTATTACCTTGCCACTTAACCAAGCGTTCCGCAAGGGCTAACGACTTTATAAACTTTATGAACTTTACAAACTTTCAACTAATTTAATCGAACGTTTTTGTTTTCGTAAAGAGAAACAGATTTTAAGAAAAAAAGGGTGAAAGAAAGCAGAACTTTTTTTCTTTTTTTTAAGAATAATTGAATTAACGCCGCAAACTGATCTTTTTCTCCTTTCTGCACACCGTACCATCATTCAATACTCCTTCCAGGATAAAAGTACAGTGGTCACAGGCATCATCCATAAAAAAGCGGACATGAGTAGGTTCGAAAGTTTTCAGCTTAATATTGGGATTCCAGTAAACGGTGGGACGTATATCCGTCGAATCGGCCATGGCCAGACGGACCGAGTCGACATCGTAACGGGGAATATAAAAATCTACCGGCTTCTGATACCCTAGCGGTCTGAATACAGATAAGCCTCTCTGTTTTAGCCGTTCCGGCCGGTAATCGAAATTTTCTGTAAATATCAACGCTCCATCCGGGGCTTCCTGCCCAAAATAAAAATAAGACATTCTTTCATCCAACAGGCTGATACTTAAAAACTGTTCCGGATTCATCATCATAATCCGGTCGAATTCTTCCGGAAAATCATTCAATACCAAATGTAGTTTTTTGCCCCGGTAAGTGATTTCCTCCCCGATCACCATAACACCGGGAATTTCCATAAGGGCCGTACGCATATCTTTCTGTTTCATAGCAGCCAACCGGGCAGAATCCAGCATATACCGGGCCGAAGCATCATAGAAAGAATAATTTTTTTTCGGAGGAGTCCTCCTGACCAAAGCTTCGTCGAGCACATATACTTTCACGCCATGGTCGTAATAAAAATCACGGCCGAATTGCTTATAAAACTCATCTTCTCCGTTCGCTTGCCGACGTTCATACGGAATTTGAATCTCAGGCGCCAGATATACTTCCGAATCGATAATCACTTCTACCCCTTTTCTCCCTTTACTATTTCTGGCCTGTACAATGAAACCGGTATTCTCGGGGAAAGAAATTCTTTCCACCAAAAAATGCCCTGTGCTATCCGCCTGCAATACATCGAACTGCATATTTGTCGACAGCAAAGTCAATTGTGCATCTTTTGCCTCTTTTCCCCAGAAGTTTTTTACTCTCCCCGAAATAGTCTGTCCGCGTTCCATATAATAATCGAGTTGTTCAAACTCTCCGGCAGCGACAGCACCGACATCGAAACGAGTCCATCCCTGTGTCAGCAGCAAAAGATCCAGACAACGGTCCGTAGCCCGGTTTACCTCCCGGAAATAAAAGCCCGGATCTTCGATATACCCTTTCAGATCGGAATTCAGCAGCAGTTCAGAAACAATATTGTCCTGCAGGGAATCGCGCAACACGGCAGCATCGTCCGTCACAGACAGCGAAAAACGCCCCTCCCTCAGCGAATCACTGCTTAAAATAAGTTCAACATCGACCGCTTCCCGGCTCATATATCCGTCCCGATCCGTTCCGATACGAAGATCCGTTTTTTCCGGATGACGGATAAAACATAACCTTTGGCTATAGATCCGGCAACGATAATCCATAAGACACAAATGCAATATTCCCTCCGGGAAATTAACGGCCGACAGTTTTCCATGCAACTTTCCCTCCAGGGGAGTACACACTAGTAATTGCCCCCGGGTATGGGCTATCAGATACAGACTATCCGGCAATACCGCCTGTTCTCCTCCGATCACCCGATAAGACAGTTCACGGCCATTTTGCCGGATACTCAAAGCTATACCGGACCGGTTCTCTTCGGGCAGAAAAAATTTTTTTTCCAGTCCCTGAGCAGACTTCACCTTCACGTAATACGTTTTCCCACTTTCCAACGGACTGTTCAACCATCCCATACCATGATGAATACTCCGGACAATATCCACGATACTATCCCGTTCGTCATACAGATAGCCTTCCACATCAACAGATAACCCATCTTTACCGATCGCTTTAAAAGCGACGGTTTGCCTTGTCCCCGGAATAAACTCCCCGCCTTCAGGAAAAAACGACACAGCATAATCGAGCGTATCGGCAGGCAAATGAATAGTCCGGCTGAATTCATAAGGAATACCGTTCGAAAAACGAATCCGGACATCCGAAGGATCTGCCAACTCCCCTATATTAATCCTGACCTTTCCGGATTCATCCGTTCGCCGGCGGTGTACTTTGCCCTCTTTGCCCTTACCGATCAACTGATAATCGACAGCCAGCTTCCGGTAAGGTTCCTTCCGGGAATTCGACAGCCGGACAACCGCATATTTTTCTCCTTGCTCTTCCTGGTAAGTGACTCCGGTCAACACCTTCGAATCCGACGGATTGATTAAATGGATTCTCTTTTCATAAATATAGTCTTCCCCCAGATTCTGCATCCAGTAAGAATAACTCCGCAAAAAATATTCCCCCTGACGAATATCCTCCGGTACCTTTAAATAGCCGGCAAAAACAGAATCGATCAAGGCCAGCTTCACCTTTTTAAGCACCGAATCCCGGCGGTTGACCAGATCGACATACACGAAACGGCTATAAGGAGAAGGCCGGTGGGTAGCCGCATCGACCAGAAAAGCCCGGAACCGGATCGTATCTCCGGCATGATAAGATGGACGGTCGGTATGCAACCAAACCTTTTCCTGCATTCTGGCCTGTCGTAAAACCATAAAGTTGTGAACGACCCGGGTAAAAAAATCCGGATTGTCCGAAGCTGTGAATCCGACGATACAACAACTTACCACCAGCCAGAATAAAAAACGTTTCATGTCATAGAAATATTTCCGGTTCCCGTCGGGTACTGAAATTCTTAAACAACAGATCGGTATAAGGAGTCTCGAACAAACGCGCCTCATTAGGACATTGCTTTACACACGCACAACACTTTATACAACGCCCGGCATCGCTGACGATCTCTTCTTCCAAACGAATAGCCTGCACCGGACAAATCCCGATACAAAATCCGCATTGCGTGCATAATTCAGCTACCGTCTCAGGAGTCTGAGGGGTTTTGGGACCTTTTACTTTATAGGGGAAATTTCCTTTTACCACGATAGGGGCCACTTCATCCAAAGTCTGAAAACGGTTCAATAACCGCCCTACTTGCTCACCGAAAGCCCGCGCTTTCTGTAAATCCGGATTATCCGGCCTTCCTCCGGCTATCGGCCGGTCGGGTCTGCTATAAGAATGTTCACCGATAAAAGCAGCGCCGGCAACAGGCACAAACCCGTGAGCCACACACCAATCCCTCAATTCCAGCAAAGCATCGTCGTAATCCCGGTTACCATAAACGACCACCGCAACGGCAGGTGAATCCTGTCCGTAAATGCCTTCCATCCGCTCCAAAGCTGTTTCTGCGATACGTCCCCCATATACCGGAACGACAATCACCGTGATTCCGGAATGAATCGTGAGGTTTTCCTCCGGTTTTTCATAAGTCAGATCGGTTTCCGAAACGTGCCCGGTTCCCAGACCTTGCAAAACGGTCTCACCAATCATATGAGAAGAATGAGTCGGAGAAAAACAAATGAGATGTGCGTAATCGTAAGTCATAGAATAAAATGTTGATTTTTCTTTTGCAAAAATAACATTAGTTACCATTTCTCCAAACGGAACCGATGAAAACCTGACATTTTTTCCAAAGGCTCAAGGACTTGCAGAGAGAATAATCAGTTTGTAGATAAATGTATGACATTTTATGGAATTTACACTACTTTTGTGGACTTAATCATACGAAATCTATCTTGGCAGATCTGTTTCCCAATTATACCGAAGAAAAACAAAGCATCCGCAAGTTCTTCAGGAGCTATGTTTACCCGGCTATGTTCAACATGGTGGTCATGGCCTTGTACAACATAGTCGACCGGATATTCATCGGGCAGGGAGCCGGCGCTTTGGCTATCTGCGGACTGGCCCTGACGCTTCCTTGTGTTTCTTTGTTGAGTACCGTCGGCACCCTGACCGGAGTCGGAGCTGCTGCCCGCATTTCCACTTCGATTTCTTTAGGCAACCGTTCCCTGGCCTGCCGTATCCTGGGAAATGCCACTGTATTGAATATCCTGTTATCTACGATTCTGATCGTTTACTCCCTGTATCATCTGGACTTTATCCTGGATATCTTCGGAGGAAGCGGGCAAACTATCCCCTATGCCCGTAAATACATGTCCATTCTGATCCCGGCCAGCTTGCTGACGAATCTGAATTTCACCTATTGCCATGCCATCCGTGCCTCCGGTTTTTCCCGCAAATCGATGACCATCGTCTTCGCAGGAGTGATTGCCAATATTATCCTGGACCCGATCTTCATTTTCGGTTTCGGCCTGGGCATTGAAGGAGCAGCCATTGCAACAGCCATATCTATGTGTATCAGCTCAGTATTGGTGATCCGTCATTTCAGAAGTCCGTCCAATATCCTGAAACTCCAAAGTAAATGTTTCTCTCCCCGGTTTCCGATCTTAGTTTCCATCGTCGGAATCGGTATGGCCGCTTTTATCATGAACATCACCACAGGTATGGTGAATATTATTATGAACCGCTATCTGGAAAACAACGGAGGAGATTACGCTATCGGAGCCTATGGGATCATCAGTAGTTATTCCATCCAGGTCTCTATGTTGCTCATGGGAATATGCCAGGGCATGCAGTCTGTCATCGGTTATTTTTATGCAGCGGGCCATCGGCAGATGACGCTCCATATCCTGCGGAAAGCCATCCGTACGGGAAGTCTGATCGCCTGTTGCGGCTTTATAATCGGCGAAGCATTCGCTCCCTGGTTGGTCAAAGCCTTTACTTCCGATCCGACTCTGCTACAACTCAGCGAAGAGGGGCTGCGGTATACTTTTCTCGCCATGCCCCTGTTAGGGTTTCAACTGATCGTCACCAGTTATTTCCAGTCGATCCGGCAGGCACCTAAAGCCATCACCATGAATATTTCCCGTCAATTCTTATTTCTGATCCCGGCCCTGGGACTGTTTTCACACTGGTGGGGACTGACAGGCATCTGGCTGGCCATCCCCTTCGCCGACCTGATGGCCACACTGATCGCCCTCTTTTTCTTATGGCGGACCAACCGGAAAGCGGATTAATGGATCAGTTCGTATACATTCATTTCCTCCCCCACTACCCAAACCAGATCGCCGGCTTCGAACACCGTATCGGCATCCGGATTTCTTAACGAAGCCGTTCCCCGTTCCACACCCACTACGACACATTTGTGTTTGTCCCGGATTCCGGAATCCCGGATACTCTTCCCGTTAAAAGGAGAATCTTCGGTGACCACAAACTGTTTCAGGCATACTTCGCTCTGTGTCAGGTCTGAATCCATCGGTGGCAAGGTCATGGACTGCAGTTTATTCCCAAAACGTTCCAGCTGCTCGTCACTACCGATCACCTGCACCCGGTCTTGTGGAAACAAGCGTTCTTTACCACCCGGAATATTGATACAACTCTGTCCCCTGAAAACAGCGACGACCATCACCCCGAAGCGACTTCCCAAAGCCAGATCGGCCAACGTATATCCGGCCCACAACGATTCGGACGGAATTATAAAATCGGCCATATGTAAATCCCGTGACAGCAGATGCCCGGCAAATTTCGGAGGCACCTGTGTTCCGGCATGCCGGGCATACACCTCTCTTACCCGGAAATTCCGCAAAAAATGCCGTTCGATCTGGATAGACTGCTTTTTCAGGTAACGGGAATAAAACATCCCGGCCACCAACACGCAAGCCACTCCCAGCAACAAAGCGATAGAAGCTTTAAAAAGCGACACAATCACTACCATGACATACAATATCGCTATCACGAAACGGAATATGACCAGCGACACCAAATAAGCCCGGCTGAAATAACCATCGTTCCACAAAGACTGAAATTCGGCCGAATGGTTTTTCTTGGCTACGATAGCCCGCAAAAAAGGGGCGATCAATAACAAAATCAGAACGGCACACAACAACCCTCCCCAAAAACCGGGCAGCGATCCCCGGATCAAGGGCACCAGAAATTGAAACGAGAGAATCAGAATAGCGATGATGATCACCGAATAAATTACCATTATCCGGATCAGCGAGGTCAGTAAACGCTTCCAGTTACTTTCATGATTGACCACCCGGGTACCGGAAGTATAATGCTCGATAAAACGCTTCCATTTCCGTGGCAAATGTTTTTCGACATAAGGATAAGCCGGCTCGGCAGCCCGGATCATATAAGGAGTCAGAAAAGTCGTTATGACGGCTACAGCGATCACGATCGGGTACAAAAAATTACTGGTCACGTGCATCGTCATGCCCAAGCCGGCGATAATAAAAGCGAACTCCCCGATCTGCGTCAGACAAAATCCCGACTGCAAAGCCGTCTTCAGCGGTTGACCGGCCAATACCACTCCCAGGGTACCGAATACCGACTGTCCGATCAAAACGGTAAGCGTAATAATCACAATCGGCCAGATATATTGGGCGATCATCCCCGGATCGACCATCATCCCCACTGAAACAAAAAATATCGCGGCAAACAAATCTTTCACCGGTTTCACCAAACGTTCTATTTTTTCCGCTTCGATCGTCTCGGCCAGAATAGACCCCATCACGAAAGCCCCCAAAGCAGAAGAGAAACCGACGGCTGTAGCGAACACTACCATCAGGAAACACAAACCGAGAGAGACGATCAGCAAGGTCTCGTCGCCCATCAGCAAACGGGTACGCCTGAAAAAAGTAGGAATAATATAAATCCCGGTCAGGAACCACAACAGCAAAAAGAACAAGAGTTTCCCGATACTATACACCATTTCCATCCCTTCGAAATTCTTACTGACAGCCATCGTAGAAAGCATCACCATCAAGACGATAGCGACCAGGTCCTCGATGACTAAAATTCCGAACACCAGCCCCGTAAAACGTTGTGTCCGTAATCCCAAATCCTCGAAAGCCTTATAGATAATCGAAGTCGACGACATGGCCAGCATACCTCCCAGAAAGATACTGTCCATCTGTTTCCACCCCATCGCTACCCCGACGATAAAACCCAAAACCACCATACCCACAATGATAGTCAGGGCAGCGATGATAGCAGGACCTCCTACCTTCATTAACTTTTTAAAACTGAATTCCAATCCCAAAGCAAACAACAGGAATACCACCCCGATATCTGCCCAGGTCTGAATATTTCCGCTGTCGATAACCGTCGGGGTTAACGTGATATGCGGTCCGGCAAGAATACCGGCCACGATATACCCCAATACCGACGGTTGTTTCAGACGCTTGAATATCAGGGTCATCAATCCGGCTGAAGCCAGTATAAGAGCCAGATCCGTAATTAATGTAGGTAAGTGTGACATAAACCACGTAATTTGGCCACAAAATTAGCATTTAAACCCTAATTCCGTTCACTTGATCGTCCGCTTATTGAGGAATTCCATAAATTTATCTTTCGAGGAATCTGCTATCGGAATATAAGTCTTTCCGAAAACGATCCGGTTTCGCTCGATGACAGTGATCCGATTCAGATTGACGATAAAAGAACGGTGTACCCGGCAAAAAGAAGCCGGCAACATCTCTTCAAGCGATTTCATACTGATAAGCGAAACGATAGGCGAAGTCACCCCTTCGAGGTATATTTTTACATAATCTTTCAAACCCTCGATATAACAAATTTTAGCCAATTCGACCTTGACCAGTTTATAATCCGATTTTACAAAAATACAATCCTCTTCCAGACTGTCCCCCTGCGTTTCACGGGTTTTCTCAAACCAATTCAACGCCTTGTTAGCGGCCTTTAAAAATTCAGGATAGCTGACCGGCTTCAATAAATAGTCCAGCGCATCCACCCGGAAACCTTCCAAAGCATACTGTTCGAAGGCGGTTGTAAAAATCACTTTGATCTGTTTATCCAACACCCGGGACAATTCCAACCCATTCAGTTCAGGCATCTGGATATCGAGGAAGATCAGATCCACCGCCTCTTCGCGTAACACCTGCAACACCTCCAAAGCATTCGAACAACGGGCAACCAATTTCAAAAAAGGTGTCCGCTTGACGTAACTCTCCATCAAATCCAAAGCCAATGGCTCATCATCGACTATCAAACAATTCAGTTCCATCCGTTTCAACTTCCGATCTTCAATTGGGCGACAAATTCATTTCCCTCCCGTTCCGTCCGCAAATCATATTTTCCGGGATACAATAAATCCAGCCGTTTTTTTAAATTTTCCAGGCCGATCCCCGATCCGCTCCGGTCGATTTCTTTCTTGGGAAAATAACTGTTTTCAATGTAACAGCAGATTCCCGAATTTTCCAACCAACTGAAACGGATATGAATAAAAGAAGGCTCCGTGGGGCTCACTCCGTGTTTAAAAGCGTTTTCGATCAAAGTGATAAACAACAACGGAGCGACCAGCACACCTTTCCCATCGTCCGGCAAATCGACCTTCAACTCTACATTTCCCGACAACCTCAGACTCATCAACTCGATATAACTCTTCATGAAATTCAATTCATGATCGAGCGATACGAATTTCTGATTGTCTTCATACAGCACATGCCGCAACAGCCGGCTCAGATCATGGACGGCAAACTGGGCCCGGTCAGGATCGATAGCGATCAGGGAATAAATATTATTGAGGGTATTGAACAGGAAATGAGGGTTCAGCTGGCTTTTCAGATTCTGCAATTCCGCTTCGGAACGGGCATTTTCCAATTCTTTTTTTTCTTGTTCGAGGATATACCAGTTTTCGGTCATCCGGATAGCGACACTCAGAGCCGACACCAAAGCCATCATCACTCCATCCCGGATAATAAAAACACTCCGTGGAGGAAAAGGTCTCGAATGCCTCGGTCCCTCATTGACAAAATGAATAAAATAATACTCCTGCCATCCATGTAAACATAAGCTCAGCAACACAAAAAGGAATAAATTGACAATAATAAATACCAATAACCTTTTCCGGAACAACAAGCGATCGATAAAAATAAAATAATTGGCATAAAATACAGTAATAAAAGCGATGGGAACACCGACATACCCCAGAAATTTAACCCAGGTCATCGGATTTCCCTCTTTCCAGGTGAAAAAAAGAGGGAAGCCGAATACCAATCCCCAGCCGATCACCTGGATCAGAAACTTCAAAATTTTATTCTTGTCACTCATATTACAAAGATAAAGATTTATTTGTTTATTTACCGGATCAACCGGTAAATAAACTACTCATACCGGATCGCTTCGATCGGATCGAGATTAGAAGCTTTCTGTGCCGGATACCAACCGAAGAAGATTCCCGTCACCGTACAGACCACAAACGACAGTACAACAGAATACAGCTGCACATATACCGGCCATCCCGCAACCAACTTGACCACCCACGAGGCTCCGATACCGAACACCACACCGATCAATCCACCGGTCACACTGATCAGAATCGCCTCGATCAGGAACTGGGCCAGAATATCCCGCCCCTTCGCTCCGATAGACATTCTCAGTCCGATTTCCCGGGTACGTTCGGTTACCGACACATACATGATGTTCATAATCCCGATACCGCCGACCAGTAAAGAGATCCCCGCAATACACGCCAACAACATCGTCATCATGTCCGTTGTGGAATTCATCATCGAGCTCAGTTCTTGTTGGGAACGGATGTTAAAATCATCGTCATCCGATTCTTTCAGCCTGTGATTCCTGCGCAGGATACTCGCAATCTCCTCTTCTGCCAGTTCGGTCTGATCTTCAGAAAGCGCCGAACAGAATATACTTTGTAAATGGGTGATGGCCAGGATACGTTTCTGGACGGTTGTATAAGGTGCTAAGATAAGATCATCCTGGTCCATCCCCATTGTATTATAACCTTTCGATGTCAGGACTCCGATAATACGGAAAGGTATTTTTCCGAAGCGGATAATTTGCCCCACCGGATTTTCCCCATTGGTAAACAGATTATCCACGATCGTTTTCCCGACGACACAGACTTTCGCCGATCCGAGAATATCCTCCTCCGTAAACATATCCCCTTCCGCCAGGGTATATTTACGAATTTCAAGATAATCCGGATTTATCCCATAGATACTGGTCGGATAATTATTGGATCCGTAGATCGCTTGTCCACTGCTACTCACCGATGGCGAACAAGCCGAAACATAACGGGTTTCATCGACAATCGCCTGATAATCGTCCAGTTTCAGACTTTGCATGGCAGCCGGATCTTGCCGTACCCCTCCCCGCATATCCGCACCCGGATGAATCATGATCATATTAGAACCCATCTCCGCGATCTGAGCACGGATACTCCGCTTAGATCCCTGACCGATAGCCAGCATGGTAATCACCGAAGCGACACCGATAATGATCCCCAACATCGTCAGAAATCCCCGCATCTTATTATTTCCCAGGGCCCGCAAAGCAATCCTGAATAAATTCGCAAAATTCATTGTATTTCGATTTAATTAATCCTCATTCTTCGGTAAAGCGGCCAGCGTCTCTTTGGCCGAAGCAATCTTTTCATTCCGGGTATCCTGAATCACCCGCCCATCCTTCAACACGATAGTCCGGCTGCTATACGCCGATAATTCGGGATTATGGGTGACAAAAACAATAGTCCTTCCCCGGGCATACAATTCCTGAAACAACGTCAGAATCTCGAAAGAAGTACGGGTATCCAGGTTTCCCGTAGCCTCATCGGCCAAAATCAATACCGGATCGTTCACCAACGCCCGGGCTATAGCCACCCGTTGCTGCTGTCCTCCGGACATCTGATTCGACTTATGATACAACCGGTCATGTAACCCTACCGAATCGAGCGCTTCTATCGCCCGTCTTTCCCGTTCCTTAGCCGAAACCGCCGGATTATACATCAACGGAAGCTCGACATTCTCGATCGAAGTAGTCTTCGGAAGCAGGTTATAAGACTGGAATACAAAACCGATCTTATGATTCCTCAGCTCCGCCCGCTCATTCTTTCCCATCTGCCGGACCGAATACCCGTCCAGCCAATACTCCCCGGCTGTCGGCGTATCCAGACACCCCAGCACATTCAGTAAAGTAGATTTCCCCGATCCGCTGGTCCCCATGATCGTCACGAATTCTCCCGGCTGAATAGCAAAGGATACCCCCCGCAAAGCATGTACCGTCTCATTTCCTACCAGAAAATCACGCTTGATATCTTTTAATTCAATTATAGCATTCATTGTGTGTGAGTTATTGAGTTGCTGAGTTGCTGAGTTATTGAGTTGCTGAGTTATTGAGTTACTGAGTTGCTGAGTTATTGAGTTGCTGAGTTATTGAGTTACTGAGTTGCTGAGTTATTGAGTTGCTGAGTTATTGAGTTACTGAGTTATTGAGTTACTGAGTTGCTGAGTTATTGAGTTACTGAGTTGCTGAGTTATTGAGTTACTAAGTTACTAAGTTGCTGAGTTAATGAGTTACTAAGTTCCTCTACTTTCTAAATCATCGATTTACCTTCTCCACCAATTTCCCGCAACTCCCCCTTATCTCCTCCTCCCCATCTTTTAGCCTATAGCTTCCAGCCTATAGCCTTTTACATTTTACTTCTTACTCTTCTTATCTTGTCCCGGTGGTTTCGGCATAAAGGGACTGGATTCTGTTTCTCCGGGTTGCGGAGTTCCCATCGCTTTTTTACCGGATTGTTCCATCGCCACGACAATCTCGTCTCCCTCAGCGAGACCACCGGTGATCTCCAGGAGTGAAGTCGTCGCAGTAGCCGTCTGTACTTCTTTTTCTTCCAACGTTTGTCCATTCTTCACCCACACTGTTTTCTGTAAGGCAGAATTATCCACATGGATCGGTTTCAGTACGATTCCATTAGCTTCGGCCAAAGCCTGATCGGGCATAAATTTCAATGCTTTGGGAGGAATAGTCAATACGTTATTCTTCTCCAGTGTATAAATCGACACGGTAGCCGTCAATCCCGGTTTCAGTTTCAGATCCGGATTAGGTGCACTGATCACCACTTCGTAGGTCACCACATTCGATTCCACGGTAGCCTCCAGCCGTACCTGAGTCACAACCCCTTCGAACGCATCGTTCCGGTAGGCATCTACGGTAAAGGTAACCCGCTGTCCTTCGCGTATTTCGCCGATATCGGCCTCGTCCACGTCTGCAATCACCTGCATCTCCGTCAAATCTTTAGCAATGGTAAACAAAGTCGGAGTTTCGAATCCGGCAGCCACCGTCTGTCCTTCTTCCACTTCCCTACTGATAACGACACCGTCTATCGGACTGGTAATCACGGCATACCCCAAATTTCTTCTCACCTTTACAATATCGGCTTTCGACTTTTCGTAGGTACTTTTAGCCTTTTCATAATTATACGTCGCCTCTTCATAATCGCTGTCGCTGATCAGTTGCTTTTCGAACAGCACTTTACTGCGGGCATAATTTTTTTGCTGATACTCGTATTCTGCTTTGGCATTCGCCAGCTGAGCCTCCTGCGATTCCAGTTCTGCCTGTAAGGTCACCTTATCCATCTCGGCAATCAGCTGCCCTTTTTTCACAACACTATTGTAGTCGACATAGATACGGTCGATGATACCCGAAACCTGCGTACCGACATCCACCTTGGTCACCGGCTCTACCGTCCCTGTCGCCACTACGACATCCGTCATCGAATTACGGGTCACTTTTTCAGTCTGAAAACTGATTTTCCCTTTTGAAGAAGTACCCATAAAGAAATATCCGCACAAGGCCAGAACTACGATAGCTCCCCCGATCGTTATTAATTTCCCTTTTTTCATATATTCTTTTTTATATTGTCATACAATCACTTGGTTCTCACATACCTCTATCATTGGATACTGATCTCTATACCCTGATAGAAATTCAACAATTGCTGATTCAGGATCGCCATATATTTGGCTTGTATCAACTCGAGCCGGGCAGCCAGCAAGTTGTTTTTCTCCGTCATCAATTCTACCGTATTTTTTGCTTTCAGGAAAAACTGCTCCTGAGTAAGCTCGAAAGACAATTCTGTAGCGGTCAGATTCTCCCGGGCCGAACGGAAACGGTTCTGCGCCGATACCGCATCCTGATAAACCGTCTCTACCGATTTCAGTAATTCTTTCTGTACGTTCTCATAATTGAGTTGGGCATTCTCGATATTCAGTTTAGCCAGATTGACCGCCGTCTTAGTCGAACGTTTATTAAAAATCGGTATATTCAGCGTCAAACCGATATTTTCACTCCAATTGTGTTTCGTCTGCGTCCCGAACCCCGTGCCGATACCCGAAGCATGACTGGTTCCTAAACCGGCAGACAAGGTAACGTCAGGTAAATATCCCGCCCACGCTTTCTCCTTCTCCAGATTCGCTACCCGGATATTCAATTGGTTGTATTTCACTTCCGGCATGATTCCCAGCGAAGTCAGGTAAACACTCTCTTTAGACGGTAAAACGACCAACACGCTTTCATCTGTCAATTGCGGAATAGCCAGTTCCATCTGGTCGTTCACCCCTAATTCGAGCAATTGTTTCAATTCCAGCTGAGCGTTTGCGAGCGTTGTCCGGGCTACAACCAACTGATATTTATCGGTGGCATACTGAGCTTCCAGCTGAGCGAGATCGGCTTTCGATAATGCTCCAGCCTCCAATAAAGCTTTGCCACGATCCCGCTGGGCTTTGGAAACTTCTACCGTCCCTTCGTTAATTTTCACCGCTTCGTCAGCATACAATACCTGGACAAATGCTTGGGTAATCGCCAGTTCGATGTTATTTTCAGATTCCTTGATCGTCAACCCCTGCACCTCATTTTGCAGGTCCATCTGTTGTACGTTCTTCCGGATTTTTCCTCCTTCGAACAGAGATACGGAAGAATTCAGGTTATAACTTCCGGAATACGAATTTTTATCACCGGCTTCGGGACGGGGACGGTTCACATAATTGTGAGCCGTTGTAAAAGAAAGAGAAGGCAGCCGGTCCGCTTTAGCCTGCTTCGTATTTTCTAAACTTTCTTCCCATGCGATCCGACTTTGCCGAATCTGAATATTATGTGCCCGGGCATAATTAATGCAGGATTTCAAATCCCACACAGCCGGTTTTTCCTGAGCCATCACCGGGGCGGACAACACGACCAGTCCCAGGACTATCCCTTTCCAATATGCATTCATAATGTATCTTTTAAGTTCATTTTCACGTTACAAATGTATTTTCTGTTCTCCCCCCCTACAATTTAAATATATACATTCCCCCTTTTTCACGACGAATCCCCCGATTCACCCGATAATTATTTTAGCATTTACATATTTTCACATTAATATTGGCATCTTTTTTGTTAGCAAAGGGGCAATACATCTATTTCAATTAAAATCTGTTACTATGAAACCGATATACAGCCTGTTTATTATGCTATCCTTTGCCGGACAGTTGCGTGCACAAAACGATACCACCGAATTATTTCCTTACGGAGATATGAATCAGTGGATGGTACGGGTAGTCGACGAATCCCTTGTTATCGGAGGAAATACAAAATATCTGTATGAGATCACACCGGGCGATACGCTGAAAAACAACACCCCTTATAAGAATAGTATATCTCCGTGGGCTACGTCGACCGTCATGGCTAAAGTCAGCGGAGTGGTGAAAGCCAGTGTAACCGTATTCCCGGAGAAAAGGGATTCCGGTTATTGTGCCCGGCTCGAAACCCGTATGGAACGCGTCAAAGTGCTTGGATTGATCAATATATCGGTATTAGCCACCGGAACGATATTTGTCGGTGAAGTGATGGAACCCGTGCGGGACACTAAAAATCCGCAAAGCAAACTCAATAACAATATTCCTTTCACGAAACGACCGAAAGCCCTGGAATTCGATTATAAAGTAGAGCCGGGCGGGAAACAGATCAAAGCGACAGGTTTCAGCCGTATCGTCGATATCCCGGAACAGAATAATGCCGAAGCCAGCCTATTGCTGCAATACCGCTGGGAAGACGAAAAAGGGAATCTGTTTGCCAAACGCGTCGGCACAGCCTACGAACGTTATGACCAGGAAGTAAAAGAATGGCAAAACGGCCATCGGATAGAAATCCATTACGGAGATATTACCGGAAAGGATTTTTACCAGCCTTATATGGACCTGGTAAAAGGTGAATCGACACAATATGCCGCCAATAGCCAGGGGAAGATCGTCCCCATCCAGGAGATCGGCTGGGCCTCTCCCGACACTACTCCCACCCACATTATCCTCCGTTTCTCCTCCGGCCATGGCGGAGCCTACATCGGTGCCCCGGACGCCAAATTCTGGATCGATAATGTAAAACTGGTTTACTAAAATATCAAAAGCACATAATAACTACAAAGTTATATTAAAACCCGGCTTTAACCGATTAAATTCTTAGCATCCCGTACCATCATTTTAGCAAACCGGGCCGAAGCTCCGGGTTGCCCTAAACGGCGGATCACCTCATCGTAATTCCGGAGCATTTTCTCCCGGTCACGTTCGCTGTACAGGATACGGGAGAGCTCGTTGAGGATATTTCTTTCGGTCAGCCGGTGCATCATCAGCTCTTTGACGACTTCCCCACCGAAAATCAGGTTGACTAACGAAATATAGTCTACTTTAACGAAGGTCTTGAACAAATAATAACTCAACCTACCTCCTTCGCCATTGTAACAAACCACTTGGGGAATACGCAGTAAAGCCGTTTCCAGGGTCGCCGTACCCGAGGTAACCAGAGCCGCTTTCGCCTGACTCAACAAACGATAAGTCTGCCCATACAAAATACGGACCTCCCGTCCCTTCAGGTAAGGAGCATAATCGGCATCCGACATCGAAGGAGCCCCGGCGATCACAAACTGATAATCGGGGAAATGATCCACCATCCGAAGCATTGCCGGCAGCACATAACGCAGCTCCTGGCTCCGGCTGCCGGCCAGTAAAGCGATGATCGGTTTATCCGGTAAATCGTTCGCTTTTATAAACCCGGCAAAAGTCTCCTCCCGGTAAGGCCGGGCATCGATCGCATCCACCAGCGGATTACCTCCGTATTCCACCGTATAATGATAGCGCCCGTAAAAATCCGTTTCAAAAGGAAAAATCGTATACATCCGGTCGACATACCGCTTGATCTTTTTCACGCGCCCGGTATTCCAGGCCCACAACTTCGGCGAAATGTAATAAAATACTTTCAAACCGATCCCTTTGGCAAACCGGGCAATACGCAGGTTGAAACCGGCATAATCCACCAGGATCACCACGTCCGGCTTCCAACTCCGGATATCCTCACAACACAAGCGGATATTGGCCTTGATCTTACCGAGATTCTTCAATACGGTCAGAAATCCCATGATAGCCGTATCTTTGTAATGCCGGACGATCTCCGCTCCTGCCTCACGCATCAGGTCCCCGCCCCAACCCCGGATGTCGGCTTCCGGATCTTCAGCCCGTAACCCCCGGATTAAATTCGACGCATGCAAATCGCCCGATGCTTCCCCTGCTATAATATAATAACGCATAAAAGGTAAAGGTTAAAAGTAAAAAATAAAAACTCAACAGTACTGTACAAAGATAGCAAATTACAAGCCAAATCATTACTTTTGCAAGCGATTATAGAAATTTAATAGCAGTCGGTACAAATATGAATATTGCAGGGAAGAAAGTCGCTTATATCACCTTGGGTTGTAAACTGAACTTTTCAGAAACGTCTACCATCAGGCACAGCCTTGAAAAAGAAGGCACTGAAACCGTAGCCGATAAAGAAGGCGCCGATATCTTTGTGATCAATACCTGTAGCGTGACCGATATGGCCGAAAAAAAAGGCCGGCAGTTGATCCGTAAAATTATTCACCACAACCCGGGCGCCTATATCGTAGTTGTCGGATGTTATGCCCAGCTCAGAGCGAAAGAAATCATGGCTATCGACGGAGTGAGCCTGGTATTGGGGGCCGGAGAAAAATTCAATGTCGCCCACTACCTGCAACACCTCGAAGAACAGGAAAAGCAAGAACCTCACTCGTGTGATATTTTCAAAATCAGCAATTTCGACCTGGCCTACTCTTTCGGCGACCGTACCCGTTGTTTCCTGAAAATCCAGGACGGTTGCGACTATTTCTGTACTTATTGCACCATTCCTTTTGCCCGCGGAAGAAGCCGGAGTGCCAGTCTGCCGCGGATCCTCGACGCTCTCCGCGAGGTGGCCGGCAAAGGGATCCAGGAAGTGATACTCACCGGTGTCAATACCGGCGATTTCGGCCGGGGCACGGATATGAATTTCTTACAACTATTGCAACAACTCGACCGCCAGGAAGAGATTGCCAGGTTCAGGATTTCTTCTATCGAGCCCAACCTGCTGACCGACGAAATCATTGAATTTGTAGCAACCTCCAAGCGCTTCATGCCCCATTTCCATATCCCCTTGCAATCGGGTAGCGACGAAGTGTTGAAGCTCATGCACCGGCGTTATGACCGGGAATTATTCGCCGGTAAGATCCGCACCATCCGCCACCTGCTACCGGATGCTTTTATCGGCGTCGATGTCATAGCCGGCATGCGGGGTGAAACCGAAGCCTGTTTCGAAGACGCCCTCCGGTTCATCGAGACGCTCGACATTTCACGGCTTCACGTATTCCCTTATTCCGAACGCCAGGGAACCAAAGCGCTGGATATCCCCCTGACCGTTCCTCAGGAAGAAAAACACCGGCGGGTAAACCGGCTGATTTCCGTATCACAAAAAAAATTAACCGCTTTCTATCACCGGTTCGAAGGGGAAACCCGTCCTGTATTGTTCGAAGACAACAAAATCGGACAGTATATCTGCGGATTCACAGACAATTATATCAAAGTAAAACTCCCCTACGATGCCGGATTAGCCAACCGGATTATTCCCATCCGGCTAGAAAAAGGGCTCTTTTGTGAAGACGAATAAACAACTCATAATAAAGTGATTAACCCCATACACAAAAGGCACATACTTATTGTGTCTAATTAACAATATTTAATTTGAAGCGTTCACAATTAGTATTACCTTTGTGTAAGAATCAATTTCATAGTTTGTTTCTGTTTAGGGTTAGTAATTTAAGTCGTCAATTCATGGCGACTTAATTTTTTTATTTCATCCGATATACCTATTTTTGTTATAAATACTTTTTAACTTTGTATCAAAAATATAAACATCGATTGTTAAGTAATCAGCAATTTACTTTTTAATTAAAGCAACGAACCTAATGCAAGTTTTAATTACCGGAAGTGCCGGATTTATCGGTTACCACCTCGCAAAAGCTCTTGCCCGGCAAGGCATAGCCACTTATGGCATCGACTCGATAAACAGTTATTACGACGTATCCCTGAAAAAAGCCCGTTTAAAAGCATGCGGAATCGATCTTTCCCGTCAAGAACAGGAATACCGCTCTACCCTTTACCCCAATTATACGTTCAGGCAAATGGACCTCTGTGACAAACCTGCCCTCGACGCACTTTTCGCTTCCCGGACCTTCGATACGGTAATCAACCTGGCTGCACAAGCCGGAGTACGTTATAGCCTCGAACATCCGGAGACCTACATCGACAGCAATGTGTCGGGTTTTCTGCATATATTGGAAGGCTGCCGCCACCATCATATTCCCCGTCTGATTTTCGCTTCTTCGTCATCGGTATATGGCAATTCGACCGAAGTACCGTTCCGCGAAGATGCGCGGGCCGATCATCCGGTCAGTATCTACGCCGCCACCAAAAAGAGTAACGAACTGATGGCCTATACCTACTCCCGGCTCTACGGCCTCCAGACTGTCGGACTACGCTTTTTCACCGTTTATGGTCCCTGGGGACGCCCGGACATGGCACCGATGCTTTTCGGCCGATCTATCCTGGAAGATAAACCGATCCGGATATTCAACGAGGGACGTTTATCCCGGGATTTCACATATATCGACGATATTATCGCCGGGATCGTCACAATACTCGACCACCCGGGCTTAGTGCGGGAAGATGTCCCGGGAGTACCGGCCGTCATCTATAACATCGGTCACGGTTCTCCGGTTCAGCTCATGGATTTTATCGGACTCCTGGAACAACATCTGGGTAAAACCGCCCGGAAAGAATTCGTCGGCATGCAACCCGGAGATGTGTATCAGACCTGGGCAGACACCACCAAACTCCATACCGATTATAATTACAGGGCCACCACCTCACTCGGGAAAGGAATCGAACAGTTTGCCCTCTGGTTCAAAAAAATGAAAACTTATGGATTATAATATATTCAAATCGCCCCTACGTCACTTTATCAAAGCAAAGATAAACGGTGGGGCCGTCTTGCTTTTCGTTGCCGCAGCCGCAATGATCATAGCTAATACACCCTTACGCGAAACCTACGATGCCTTTTTTGCCAAAGAGGTCATTTTGCAATTCGGAGACATCAACCTCTTTCACGTCCACGGAAGGAATATGACCTTCATGTCCCTGATCAACGATGCGCTGATGGCAATCTTCTTCTTCTCCGTCGGTCTGGAAATCAAACGGGAGATCCTGGTCGGCGAACTCTCTTCACCCCGCAAAGCTTTACTTCCGGTTGTCGCAGCTTGCGGAGGAATGCTCGTCCCCATCCTCATCTTTTCCCTGATTTGCCCCGAAAGCCCTGCCAGCCGGGGAGCCGCCATCCCGATGGCCACGGATATCGCTTTCTCATTGGGAGTATTATCCTTACTAGGGAAACGCATCCCCCTGAGCCTGAAAATCTTCCTGACCACTTTCGCCGTAGTAGACGATATCGGTGGCATCATTGTCATCGGAGCCTTTTACAGCAGTAATCTGATCCTGGAATACTTGCTTTGGGCATTAGGGATTATTTTCATTCTGTGGATAGGCGGTAAAGCCGGAATCAACAGCAAGCTGTTTTATATCTTCTTCGGCATCGTCGTGTGGTACTTATTCCTGAATTCGGGGATTCATCCGACCATCGCCGGTGTCATCGGAGCCTTCACCGTCCCGGCACGTCCCAAGCTGAACATCTACAAATATGTCGGAGAAATCCGGGCCAGCTTGCAAAAGCTTCCCGAAACCGCCGACATGGCCAATAATAAATACATGCTGAGCAACTCGGAACGCGCTATCCTCCGTCATGTCGAATCGGTCTCCGACAAAGTGATCAGTCCCTTGCAATCGATGGACGATAACCTGCATCCCCTGGTCAACTACGTGGTGATGCCTCTCTTTGCCTTCGCCAACGCCAGCATCTCTTTCGAACATTTCACCCTGGCCGATATCGAAGGAGTGACACTCAGCGTATTCATCGCCCTCGTCCTGGGCAAACTGCTCGGCATCTTCTCATTTACATGGCTGGCCGTGAAAAGCAAATTACTGAACATGCCGGAACACATGGATGCCCGTAGCCTTCTCGGTGTATCCATGTTGGGCGGAATCGGCTTCACCGTCTCCCTGTTTATCGCCAACCTCTCCTATGCCGGGCTCCCCGACATCGGTCCTACCCTGCTCAACCAAGCCAAATTAGGTATCATCAGCGGTTCCGTATTCGCCGGTCTCGCCGGTTACCTGTTGCTAAAACATTTCTATAAAAATCCCCGGAACCGATAAATCTATCGGTTCAGATAAAATTTTGTATATCAATCTATTAAAACAAAACAACTAAATCACAACGATCACCCCAATGACCAATTACAAAAAAACTCTTATTATTTTGTTTTTTTTCAAAATTCATTCTATCTTCGCATCCGCATTGGAGAGGTGGCAGAGTGGTCGATCGCGGCGGTCTTGAAAACCGTTGACTGTCACAGGTCCGGGGGTTCGAATCCCTCCCTCTCCGCTGAAAATCAAAGAGTTAGCTAAAACTGACTCTTTTTTATTTGTGGCAAATTGAAGGGGAAAAGGTATTTTGAGGTAAAATCTGGGCTCGCCCGGATAGTGTACCCCAAAGTGTGTAAATCCCAGTAATTTTTATTTTTGTAATGACGAATTTCAAAAATGAATTATTATGGAATTTACACAGGAACAAATCCCGGAAATAATTCTCCGGTTGAAACTCTCCGATTTTCAGTCCTTAGCAATCATGGCTTGTAAACGCCTGTTGTACAGAAGTAAATTTACACACTTAGGGAAACACGATCTTATTTTTTGTCCAACAAGGGTAAATATGCCCCATACCCCTGGGCTTCCATGTCCTCTTTGGGAATAAAACGCAGAGAAGCGCTGTTGATACAATAGCGTAATCCGCCCCGGTCTTTCGGACCGTCGTTAAACACATGTCCGAGATGAGCATCACCAGTCTTGCTGCGTACTTCAGTCCGGCGCATACCATGGGAAGTGTCGGTCTTTTCATCGATCAGCCCCTGGTCGATAGGTTTGGAAAAACTCGGCCATCCGCAACCCGAATCGAACTTATCGGCCGATATAAAAAGCGGTTCACCCGTTGTGATATCTACATAAATCCCTTCCCGGTATTCGTTCCAATAGGCATTTTGAAAGGGCGGTTCCGTGGCATTTTTCCGGGTAACGGCATATTGTTCGGGGGATAATGTTTTTTTCAGGGTCGCATCGTCCTGACGGCGGTAAACCGTCTGCGGGGGTTTCATCCCTTCACTGGCCGGCCGGAGATTGGCCTGACGGGCAAGCCCGAACAGAGCCGGATCGATATGACAATATCCACCGGGATTCTTGTCCAGATAATCCTGGTGATAACCTTCGGCCGGATAAAAATTGTCCAAAGGTTTTACTTCTATCGCCAAAGGACGATCGTATCGTTTCGACAGTTCGTCCACGGCCCGGACGATCACCTCACGGTCAGCAGGGTCCGTATAATAAATCCCGGTACGGTATTGAGTCCCGCGATCGTTGCCTTGTTTATTCAGGCTAGTGGGGTCTATGGTTTTAAAATAAAGGCCGAGCAACAGAGGTAATCCCACTTCGGCCGGATCATAAACCACCTTCACAGCCTCGGCAGCCCCGGTCCGTCCGCTACATACCTGCCGGTAATCCGGATCGGCAACGGTACTGTTTGCATAACCGACCTGAGTGGCTTCCACTCCCCGGATCTGTTTCATAAAATGCTCTGTTCTCCAAAAGCATCCCCCTGCCAGATAAATTTCTTTCTGATTTTCCATAGTCGTCAATTCCTGCGTTTTACCCTTACCTGCCTTACTCTGACCTGTACATCCGAAAGCTGCAAATAAGGCTAGACAAATCATCATCGTATTCTTCATCATCTTCCTTTCCCCAAGGGGTATTAACCGATAATATATCGTAACCGCCCCCCACAAAGTTTCAAAAACATATTAAAACTCCTCCTTTTACCTCCGAATCCTTCTTTTATTTTCCCCAGGACTTCGAAACAGGCCTTGTTAAAGATTTGCACCGGATACCGGAATCCCCATCGGCACGACAATCCGCAAATTCTACGATACGGCGGACCGATTCGCCGGGGACAACGGGATCTCCGGCATAGGATCAACCGACATTTGCCAGGGCTACCAAACGACTCTCCGGCCGAAATTCGGCCAAATAGAAAGGATAGGAATATTGCCCCAGCAGACTGCTTGCCTGCTCCATAAAAGCAGGGGCATCGTAAAGCAGCAAATCGATGTATAAATTATCGCGCCCCATAGTTCCTCCCAATAAGATTCCGATCTCACGGCCGGATCCCTTTTTACCGAGTACTTCTGCCGTCAACCGGTCTTCGATCTCATAGCGGAGTTTCAACATCCCGGAACGATCGGCTTCTCCCACCGGCATCACCAAAAATACCGCCTTGCTCCCGCATGCAGCCAACTTATCGGCATTCTCCGTCTCCCCATTGAAATAATCCTGCAGAAGATCGGAAAAACAGGTGGTCCCGATGACCATATCATAACGTAAATCCTTAACGGTATCGAATTCCATTCTATAAACACTATAACGCTCGTCAGGACGGGTAAGAATCTCTTTTTTAGCTTCTTCGAGCGCTACGGTCATACAAGCTTCCAGCCTGGTAAGGGGAAACATGCCTGCTTCCATCCCATCCGCCTTGTCGACATTACCGATATAGATATGCGACAGCGCCTCACCGATCGTCAGCTCCATCATGATATAAAAAGCATTGTAACAAGAATTATCGTCGAGAGAACAAAGTTGTTCATCATAAAAACGGATATCGAAATAATTCTGGTCTTCCTTATATTTCAATCCTACCATCACCTCATCCAACTGCACGTCTTTACCGTACATCTGAAATCCGAAACTCTCCCCATGAGTGCCCTGCATGCAAGGAAAGAAATGCCATTTTCCGCGGAACTGCTCCGGCATCTGCTCCACCAACCAGGGCAACAGATAAAAGAGATAGTTCTTCCCTTCGATGGTGAAGGTAAATTCATAATCACCACCGAGATTAAAATTCAGCTCGCCGGAGATCAGCTGTACTCCTCCGGAAATAAAATCCACCATTTTATCCACATCCTCCTCTCCCCGTTTTTCAATCATAGCAGCCAACCGGGGTTCATTGTCCGCAAACCATTGCCAGAATTCAGCCGTACGCTGCCGGAAGGTCTTGCCCCCGGTCATCGCTTCAGGGGTCGTCAGGCGGGCATTCAGTTTCTTTACTTTTCCCCCGGGTGTCAGCTCTTCGTCACACCATCCCAAAAACATACGGGCATCCTGATCGTCAGGGGTGAGCCGCAATACCTGTTCGAACCTTTCTTTAGCCTGCCCGAACCGATCACTATAGTAATATGCATACCCCAGACGGTAATGCCACAAGGGATCGTGCTGCCCTTCCGCTTCCACGGTCAATAACACTTCAGCAGCCGTCTCGTAATCTTCCAGGTTGTTCAAAGCCCTGGCCAATTGCCCGGTCAAATCGTAATCACGTTCTTCTTCAGGAAGAGCCAGTATGGCATCTACTATTTTCTGAAATTCATCGTCTTCGTGCCACCGGGCCAATTGCTTCAAAAATTTTTTATCCATATCGTTCCGTGTATCATGCCAAAACAGTCGGAAATATCGAATCACCCCGGCAAAAGTTTTACAGGAAATTCGGCCGCCACAACTCTTCAGCTTGTTTTTAATATTTTGTATAACCAGCACCTATCCTGTCGTCCCAGATAAACACTTGTCGATAAATATAAAAAACAAATCTGAAAAATCGCAGGCTTCACTACAATTTATTGCACGACCTCCCGGGACCACCGTGATTTTATAAAATATGGAGTAATTTATTTGAAACTATTCGATAGGATACAAAAGTTGCAGCTATAATCTATTTACTTTCAAATCCTTCCGGTCTATATAATTTTTATAACGGAAAGCGGGCAGTCCCAAAGCCATTCCGGCATATATTTTTCCATCGATCCCCAATTTCTTTTCCAATGTCCCTTTTTTATCCTGCTCTATGGCCGAGCAGACAAATCCGGTATAAAACTGGCTTACTCCCAGACACTCAGCCATCAGCGAGGCATTCTGATAAGCCAGATTGGCATCCTGATAACCGAAACGGCTGGTCCGGGGAGCATGGATGAACACAACCGCTTTGGCTTTTCGCAGGATGAGATCGTTTCCTTTGGTATCCTCCCGCAACAAGCGTTCGAATACAGGGATATACCGGAAAGCATCGGGCATAAACCATTTTACCAAAGGAGTCAATAAAGGATGCTGCATCTTTTTGAGTGCATTTTTGAATACTCCTAAAGTAAATCCGGTGATTTCCCGTAACCGGACCGGATCGGTAACTACTGTAAAACCGATCTGCTGGGCATTGCTTGCGGTAGGAGCACGGTGAGCAGCCTCCAGGATCTGTTGTAGCAACTCTTCGGGGACAGACTGAGCGGTGAAGGCCCGGTTGGAGCGCCTGGCTTTACACAACAGCATCATCTGAGCAGGTGCCGGGTAATCGGAGTAATCGAATTCGTGTACCTTCCCGGCAGGAAATCCGGAATGTTCTACTGCACCGGTAGGGCAAACGGCCACACAGTGTCCGCATACGATACAATTTTGCCATTCTTTCACTTCCACTTCCCCGGCAGCCTTTGCTTGCTGCAGAATCATCGAAGGACAAACCCTGACGCATTTGCCACAACGGATACATTTTTCCTGATCGATTTTTAATGTCAATTCCATCACGTGTTATTTATAAAGTTTAGCCCCCTGCCGAACTATCACAGTTTTTGACATACGGGACAATAGTATACCGTACCGCCGAGATATGTTTCGCGGATAATCTCATGTAGCCTGCCGGCCGATAATGGTAGATTCGGGTATTTCTATCATGGAGTTCGGATTAGGATAATGAAACCGATCCCCGGTTTACTCCGGACGATTGCCGGAAGCATATTCTCCGGGGCAGATATCCATCACTTCCCGTTCGGGTTGCAGCAAAGCCTTCTCATAGCGACAAGGCCAGTGTACTTCGGCACTCAATTGCCCGTCTTTGAGTCCACCGATGGTCTCCCCCGGTTTTACAGGAGCATCGTGCCCGAAGAGATAGCCGACGGCACGATAAGCATGATCTACCACATCGTTGGGATCGAGGCCGTGGAAATGATATTGTACATCGGGTAAACCGACAGCATATAGCCCTAAGGAATCTACCATCATATCCTCCGTACCCTGGATATTGAAAAAACGGATATTCACTCCAAAATACAGAAAACGGTCATCTCCCCGGTACGGATTATTCAGCAACTGTTGCCGGGTAAGCAGTTTACCGCTAGCCGGGATCCATACTCCCACACAATCATCGAATAGCTCCAAAGCAATTTCCAGCCAGCGGGCGAGCATACGGCAACGAAGCTTGTATTCCAATCCGGCAGCCAGGAAATCGGAAAGCATCAGTTTATACTTACAACTGTCCAGCAATTTTTCCCCATCCGGACAATCCCACAACTGGGAACGTTGCATCCGGTCGACAGAAGCCGGATCGAAAGGAGTGAAATCGGCCATCAATACCTGAGCCGGAATAACCTTTTTATCTTTTTTGTATTCTACCGGAAAATCAGCGATGGCAAAAGTAGCCAACGAATGATCGACATCCGCTACCAGATCGACCTGCCCGAATTCTTTCTGCAACCTACCGAGGATTTTTTTCCCTTCCGGCCGTTTCCCCTTTTCCCGAAATAACAAATGCATTTGATACAATGCCTGAAATGTTCCTTTTTCCTCCAGGTTTTGCCGGAGTACTTCCTGCCCGTTATCCGATGTTCCCATAATGATGTGCTTGATATTTCCGCCAAAGATATAAAATCTGTCCGGTCTTTTTCATCCTTTATTCCGCATTCTTCACCTGGTTTATCCGTTCCCTTACTTTTGCCCAGGCCGGTGTACCGAAGAGGCAGCTTTCACGCATCGTGTCGTACATTACCCTAAACCGTGACATAGGAATGGTAAAGCTCAGGATATCCGCTTCAAACCAAGGCCGTACCGAAGGATCGAAGAACCCCAGAAAAGTTCGTTTCCCTCCCATCCGGTTTTCCAGAACGGCCTGGGTCACGACAGAACAACAACCCGATCCGAACATAGCCATTACCGTATCCGGACTATTATTATCGAAATAAGCCCAGGTAGTCAAACCCGACAATATATCCGGTGTAGCTAAAAACAAGATGCCTTCCAAGCCGTCGAAATGCTCTACCCGATCGATCCGGGCAAAATGCAAATATTTTTTCTCTGCGCGGGGAATCCCCAACTCATCGACAAATTCCTTTACCATTCCGGGAGTTTTCTTGTATTTCTCCTTTAACGACACAAAACCCGGAACATGTTCGGGCATCGGAGCAAATCCGGTATAAAACTTTCCTCCCCCACATCCGATGACTTCCGCATTCAAACTAATCGTATTGCCGGCACGAACCTCTTGCATACCTTTAAAAAAACACCCGCCGATCTTTTCGGTATGCCCGGTCTCTTCGTCGGAATACCAAAATACAACCGGCAGTCCGGCCGCTTCGCCGAAAGCTTCCCGATAATTTTCTATAAACTTTTCAATTTCCATTTTTGCCGTTTTATTGTTTATGTCAAATATACGCATTATATTGGTCCCAAAACGAAATAGGGATGAAAAATAAATCTTCATTTACCGTCCGGCAGGAACGCGAAGCAGAGTTCCCGGCTATTTACGAGCTTATCCGGACAGCTTTCGCAACAGCAGAAGTCAGCGACGGAGACGAGCAGGATTTTGCAAACCGTCTGCGCATCCATGGGAATTATATTCCCGAACTAGCCCTGGTCGCGGAATGCCAAGGGAAATTAATCGGCCATATTATGCTGACCCGGACCGTAGTCACCCAAGATGACGGCACTCCATACGAAGCTTTGATGATAGCGCCCTTATCCGTCATTTTGGACTACCGTAATCAGGGTGTCGGATCGGCCTTGCTCAAAGAAGGCTTACGACTTGCCCAAAGTATGGGTTACCGGGCAGCTTTTCTTTGCGGCAATCCGGCCTACTACGGACGTTTCGGTTTCAAAGCGATCGGAGAATACGGTATCCGGCAAACCGGTCTGCCGGAAGAATTAGCGCCCTATTTTATGGTCCACGAACTGATTCCGGGTAGCCTGAAATCTGTCCATGGCACAATCGATCTTCATGCTTAACCTCAAAACGATTATTTACGATGTTTTCCAAACTATTTTTTTGCCTGATTTTCCTCACTGCGCTGACACCGCTTTACAGCCAGGAACCACTCGCCCAACAGTTAAAATCTATTATTGAAAATAAAAAAGCCACCGTCGGAATCGCCGTATTATACAACGGTAAAATCCTGGTAACCGTAAACGACAAAGCCGGATATCCGATGATGAGTACGTTCAAGTTTCCCCTGGCATTAGCCGTGCTGGAACGTCTGGATAAGCAAGGGCTTCCGTTGGAGACCGAGTTATTTATCAGTAAACCGGACTTGCATCCGGATACCTACAGTCCGCTCCGGGAAGCCCGCCCGGAAGGCAATTTTAAGATAACTATCGGGGAACTGCTGAAATACAGTGTCGCCCTGAGTGACAACAATGCTTGTGACATCCTGATCGATTATCTGGGAGGCACAAGTGCCCTACAAAAATATGTCCGCCGTCAGGGTATCAAACAAATGAAAATCACAGCTACCGAGGACCGGATGCATAAGTCCGACGACCCCTACCTGAATCATACCCGTCCCTCTTCGGCTGTCCGTTTGCTGGAAAAATTCATACAGCAGGAACTGTTATCGCCTGTTTATCAAAAATTTCTCGAAAATACGATGATAGCGACTTCCACCGGCAGCGACAAACTAAAAGGTCTTTTACCGGCCGAAACGATTATCGGCCATAAAACCGGGAGCTCCGACCGGGACAGTACAGGCATGAAAGCCGGAGACAACGATATGGGATTTGTCTATCTTCCCCATGGCGGCGATCATTATACAATTGCCGTTTTTATAACCGATTCGATGGAAGACGACAAAACCAATGCCGCCATAATCGCCCAAATTTCAAAGGCAGTATACGATTATATAAACGAAATATCTTCGTAAGGTGTATCGTAAAACCCTGTCTTTCCGTAAAACCGACATATCTAACTCAAATGTTATCATTATGGAAGACAAAAAAACTCAGTTGACAAACGAAGCCGGGATACCTGTCGGAGACAATCAGAACAGCCGCACAGCCGGTCCCCGGGGCCCTGAACTACTCGAAAATGTGTGGCTACTCGAAAAACTGGCCCATTTCAACCGTGAACGAATACCGGAACGTATCGTGCATGCCAAAGGATGTGGTGCTTTCGGTACTTTCACTGTCACGAACGATATTACCCGTTACACCAAAGCGGCTATTTTTTCTAAAGTAGGGAAAAAGACCGATCTGTTCGCCCGCTTTTCGACGGTTGCAGGGGAGCGGGGAGCAGCCGATACAGAGCGTGATGTACGCGGATTTGCACTGAAATTCTATACCGACGAAGGCAATTGGGATCTGGTGGGAAATAATACGCCGGTATTTTTTGTCCGGGATCCCCTGAAATTTCCGGATTTTATCCATACCCAAAAACGGGACCCTAAGACCAACCTACGCAGCAACACAGCGATGTGGGACTTTTGGAGCCTGACCCCGGAATCCCTTCATCAGGTGATGATCCTGATGAGCGACCGTGGTATCCCCCGGAATATGCGGCAGCAACACGGTTTCGGAAGCCATACCTACAGTTTTTACAATGCCGGAGACAAACGGGTGTGGGTGAAATTTCATATGATCTCACAACAGGGAATCGCTAATTATACCAATGAAGAAGCCGAACAGATCGTGGCCAAAGACCGGGAACATTCACAACGGGATTTATTCGAGCATATCGAAAAAGGAGATTTTCCTAAATGGAAAATGTGTGTTCAGATTATGCCCGAAGAAGAAGCCAAAACCTATCGTTTCAATCCTTTCGATCTGACCAAAGTATGGAGCCACAAAGATTATCCGTTAATCGAAGTAGGCCTGATAGAACTGAACCGGAATCCGGAAAACTATTTTGCCGATGTAGAACAATCGGCTTTCAATCCGGCCAATGCAGTTCCCGGAATAGGCTTCTCTCCCGACCGGATGCTCCAGGGCCGGTTATTCGCATATGGCGATGCCCACCGCTACCGTTTGGGTGTAAATGCCGATAGTATCCCGGTCAATCGCTCTCATTGTCCGGTGCATAATTATCACCGGGACGGGCATATGCGTGTCGACGGCAATACAGGTGCCAGCGTCAACTACGAACCGAATAGTTTCAACGGTCCGGTATCCGACACGAAATACAATTATCCCCCCCTGGAACTGGAAAACGCTGCCGGCCATTATCCCCAGGACAACGATTTCTACACCCAACCGGGAGATTTATACCGCCTGTTGCCGGCAGACGAAAAAGACCGCCTGACTTCTAATTTCACTACCGCAACAGCCGATGTTCCCGAACCGATCCGGATCCGGGCTATCGCCCGTTTTTATCAGGCAGATGAACATTGCGGTAAAGAAATGGCCCGGAAAACCCAGACCGATCTCAAGAAAATACTGGAAGAGGTCAAACGCCAGCAAGCCCTGGAAAGCAGGTAAAAATTCCACGAAGACAATGGTTGAAACGGCAGCCCACCCATAACCGCCAATTCTGGCCAGCCGTTTCAACCGTTTTACCTCTTGTCACCGTTTTTAATCATTGAAAAATCGTATTTTCCTTGTACATTTGTGCCCGGTTCAGTTCAGGTGAAATGACAAACATGAAAGAAGCTTTTTTTAAACTCCATCTATCCGTTCTGCTCGCGGGGGCTACGGGCATTTTCGGGCGGCTGATTTCGCTCAATGAAGGTTTATTGGTCTGGTACCGGATGTTGCTGGCAGGTCTGCTGTTCGCCCTACTATCGGCAGTCCGGAGACGCTTTCCCCGGATAGGCTGGAAAGAAGTTTTCAAGATCGGTGGCATCGGGATATTATTAGGACTGCATTGGGTATTCTTTTATGGGAGTATCAAAGCTTCCAACATCTCCATCGGTGTAGTCTGCTTTTCACTGGTCAGTTTTTTCACGGCTTTTCTGGAACCCTGGATCAACCGTCACCGCATCTCTGTCAAAGAAGTACTTTTCAGCCTGCTTACCCTACTGGGTATAGCTTTGATTTTCCATCTGGACACCCGTTACCGTCAGGGTATCCTCTTAGGGATCACCTCTTCGGTCCTGGCCGCCTTGTTTACGATTACGAATAAGAAAGTAGCTGCCGGCCACGATGCCAGTACGATGCTCTTGTATGAAATGTCCGGCGGATTTGTCGGTCTGAGCTGTCTTTTACCTTTTTATCTCCGCTATTTTCCGGTAGAAACGATCTTCCCGGACGTCTCCGGCCTGATCTATCTGATCCTATTGGCTTCCGTTTGTACCATCGGTTTATACCTACTGCAAATACAGGTCTTAAAAGTAGTATCGGCCTTTACGGTCAACCTGACATATAATCTCGAACCCGTATACAGCATTATCCTGGCTATGCTTTTCTTCCACGAAGCCCGGGAGTTGAACGGGGCTTTTTACATCGGTTTGGGCCTCATTGTCTTGTCGGTATTATTACAAACTTTTGCCGTATTCCTGCCCCGGCCGGACAAAGCCGTTTCTTCTTAATCATTTTTCCCGGTACAGCGCGATCAAACGGGAAACGGCATATTGTTCCAGTTCCTCTTCCGGTACCTGTAAAAAGCGCTGCATCGCCGGAGAAAAACGTTCTACTTCGATCTCATAAAAACGGGCGTAAATAATGCGGTGTGAAAGTACATGTTTGGGCATGATGAAACTTCGGAGTATCTGTATTTCTCCTGCCTCTTGCATCAATTCCAGATAGGCCGGGGTTTGTTGCAATACCTCCAAGTCGGTTTCCTGCCCGGTTTCGATCAACGGATATTCGTACAAATTTTGCCAAATATCTTTCGCTTCGCGACGGGCCAGCAAATTCACACCCCTGCAATGGATATGCAAATAATTGAAATAACGGGGCTTAACGACTGCTTTTCCTGCTTTCACCGGTAATTTTTCAACTCGGCCGGAAGCCAGTGCCACACAATTTTCCCGTAACGGACAATATAAACAAACGGGGACTTTCGGCGTACATTGTATGGCTCCGAAATCCATAATCGCCTGATTGTAAAGGTCCGGATGACGCCGGTCGAGCAGTTCGGCAGCCAACCCGGAAAACACTTTCTTCCCTGCGTTACTGTCGATAGGGGTATCGATACCGAAGATCCGGGCCAATACCCGGTAAACATTCCCATCCACGACAGCATAGGGCAATTTCCAGGCAAACGAGCAAATAGCCGCCGCCGTATATTCCCCGATCCCTTTCAGGGTAAGTACATCGGAATAGTTGCGGGGAAACTCCCCGCCGAATTTTTCCACAATTTCCTTTGCCGCTGCATGAAGATTACGGGCACGGCTGTAATATCCCAGGCCCTGCCAATATTTCATCACCTCATCTCCGGGTGCTTCCGCTAATGCCCGTACATCGGGAAAACGCAACATGAAACGGTTGAAATACTCCAATCCCTGCACCACCCGTGTCTGCTGAAGGATAATCTCCGAAATCCATATCCGATAAGGATCGGTGGTTTCCCGCCAGGGTAATTCCCTTTTATTTTCTGCATACCAATGAATTAAAGTCGCTGCTATATCCACCATTCCAATTTTATACTGTTTATCAAGTTACTCCGGAATCAGGGAAGTCTAGTCAGGTGAGAATAAGATCGGTAACCTCTGCCCGGGTAAATTCCACCAGATCGGCCGGCGCAATCCTGATCTGTAATCCCCGCATCCCTGCACTGATGTAGATATACCCGAAATCCATGCAAGTAGTATGAATAAAAGTGGGCAAAGCCTTTTTCATTCCGACCGGAGAGCATCCTCCCCGGATATACCCGGTTGCCGGTAACAGTTCTTTCATATGGATCATCGCCGCACTTTTATTGCCGGAAACTTTTGCCGCCAGTTTCAAATCGACTTCGGCATCTCCGGGGACAACACAAACGAACAAGCCGTTTTTATCTCCGCGCAATACCAGTGTTTTAAATACCTGGGCGATATTTTCTCCCAGTTGTTCCGCCACATGGGTGGCTGCCAGATTATTTTCGTCTACTTCATAAGGTACCAGCTCGTAAGCGATCTTTGCTTTATCGAGCAAACGGGCAGCATTGGTCTTATTTATTTTCGCCGTCATATATTTTACACAGTTTTTTCAAGCGAGCCTCAAAAATTCCTTTCCCATATCCAGTCCATTTGTCCAGGATCTTCCCGTCAGGACCGATAACCACAAATTTCGGGATCCCGTCAAAACCATACGAAGCGATCAATCCTCCTTCTCCCTTAAAATCACACAACTGTATTCCTTTCAGATCCCGGATAGCCTCTTTCCACCCTTTTTCCGAAACCTCCAGGCTTATGCTGATCACGTGCAAACTATCCCGGAATTTTTCCGCCAACTCTTCCAATTCGGGTTGTGCCATCAAACAAGGACCACATCCCCGGCTCCAGAAATCCAATAAAATATATTTTCCCAGATAGTCCGACAAGTGATGCTCTCCGCCTTCGCGATCGAAGAGGAGGCCGTCTGCCAACCGATCTCCCACCTCACAGATTTTCACCGGATAAAGATAAATGTGGATTTCATTCCCCCGGGCAGTAGTTTTGAGTGCCGGATCCAGGCGCAAATAAAGCTTTTCAACCCTTTCCCGAAGTCCTGGCGGACATTGGGGTGAACGCAGTTTTCGCGCATGCTCATACAATCTTTCCAGTCCGACTTCCGACAAAACGGCCTGTTCTTCCAAAATTTTCAGGTCGGCTTCCGCTTTAAGGGCAGACAAAGAGTCGAACAAACGGGTCACGGGATAATCCTTCATCTTCGGATGCTTACTATACTGATCCTTATATTCCGCCACATATTCATCCTCTTTATCGAACCTTACCCGCTCATATTCGCGGGTGATGCGGGCGGAGTTTTTCACAAACCGATTCTCTTCCTGCTGTTGCCTCAACTTACTTTTGACTTTCCAAAGGGCGACACAAGGTTCATCCCCTTCTATTTTAGTCAGCGGTTCACCGACCCAAAATGAGAGATTACCATATAATGCCGAATCCCCCTCAACAAAAACCGACATCCGTAACGGCACCTCTTCCAGCTTTCCCCGAAATGAAAACCGTCCGTCTTTCAGGGTATCGCTCCCGATAACCTTCCCCATATTCCCAGCCCACACTAACAGTTGCACCACCGTATTTCCGGCCGCATTCCGCACTTTTCCTTCGATTCTGTATTCTTTTTGTCCGACGGCAGCCAACGTAACCAGAAGAAACAAAAACACACTACATTTTTTCATCGTCTTTGTATTTTATCAGTCAAACAAAAATAGAATAAATAAGTTGAAAGTCGGCAAAATTTAAGCAGTTTATAAAACATATACCCAAAAAGTATCAACAATAAACAAAAAAATGTCAATGCCTGCAAAAAAAAGAAGGTCTTCTCTTGTATAATTTTATTTCCTTTTTACATTTGTCAGTGTGGTCAAAAAAAGACATCTTTTAAAAATATTATACGATGAAACAAGCCTTAACTTTTACTCCTCCTATCCTCTCGTCAACCGAGAGTAAATTGAACGTGGAAGCTTTCGATGCGAGCGTGGAAGCTTTTGAAAATCACGAGTATCTGAAATCATTTTATGCCTTATTGGATTATATCAACGGAGATTTCCGGACGAAATACGGCAATGTACAGGGAAACGAATTTCATATTCCCCACGGTTCTATTATCGTAAACATCAAATTGGACGAGGAAAAACTCAGTATCACCGCTCCTTTTGTCGCTCTTCCTGAAAAAGGGCGGATACCCTTACTCCGTCAGGTGGCAGGACTCAATTTCAACGCCATGGATCTGGCAACGATCTATTTGCGGGATAACCGCCTTTCGTTTGAATACAGCTGTCCGATCCAATTGATCAACCCTTACAAAATCTATTATATCCTGCAGGAAATATGCTGTACGGGAGACAAATACGACGATGAATTCGAGACTAAATTCGGGGCACAACGTATCTATGAGCCTAAAACGACCCCTTACGATACAGCAAGCCTGGAGAATATATACCAAGCCGTGCAAATCAGTTGCAAAGAGTGCCTGGATGCCGTAAAATATTTCGAGCCTTCACGCAAATACGGTTATATCTGGAACATAATCGACACGACCCTGATGAAATTCATGTATTTCGCCCAACCTCAGGGTCAGCTGCTCAACGATATGCAAAAGGCAATCCGGGAAATGGACCGCGAAGATATACCGCTGCCCGAAATCACAGCCCAGGGAAAAGCAGTCATCGAAAAACTACAAAAAATGACCCAAGAAGAACTGGCGGAAGATCTTTATTTTGTCGAGACTTTTATCCCGAACAAACGTCGTTCCAACCTACAAAACATTCAGGAAAATTTCGAGGACAGTTACAAAAAGATTTCCGGTTATATGGAATCGGGTGATTATATGACCGCTTGTGTCATGATGCTTTATAAATTCTACGAGATGTATTACTATAACAATTTGCAGGAGGATGTCAACCAAGTGGTTGTAAAAGCTTTGCAAAAGAGTTCTGCCCAACCGTGGGATGAGGCTGCTCCTGTACTCTATAAAGCGATGGAAGCGATCATGGAGGATGAACTCGACGAAGAGGAGGAGGAAGAGGAAGGCACCGTCGACATGAACGAATATATGAAAAACGTGCAGGCCATGCAGCAACAAATGATGCAAAACATGCAACAAATGATGCAGGGCAACGGTATGCAAAACTATCTGCAACAAGTGCAAGTATTACAGCAACAATTGGCCAGTGGCCAGATCAGTGCAGAAGAATATACCGCCAAAGTACAACAATTGGCAGCCCAGAATTTCGGTAACTAATCAACTCAAAAACAAAACATTATGGATCAAAATATATTTCAAACCGTATATAAAGTCAATCATGCCGGGGGATCAGGCAGCTGTTTTTACCTGAAAAAACACGATCTTTTCGTCACCAATTATCATGTCGTAGAAGGATTTCGTCAGGTAGCCCTGGAAGATAACCAAAAGAACCGTTATTTAGCGAATATTGTGCTGGTCAATCCGATACTCGACATCGCTTTATTATTGGCAGAGGGCGATTTTACCGCTTTACCGGAAATCAGCCTGGCCTGTACCGAAGTCACGCTGGGCCAAAAAATCAACGTAGCCGGTTATCCCTTCGGGATGCCGTTTACAGCGACCGAAGGAACCGTCTCGTCTCCCAAACAACTGATGGACGACAGTTATTATATCCAAACGGATGCAGCTGTCAATCCGGGTAATAGCGGTGGTCCGATGTTCAACCAAAATGGCGAAGTAGTGGCAATCACAACCAGCAAACTGACCAATGCCGATAATATGGGATTCGGCATTCCCATAGCCTCCTTGTGTACTTTACTCGAACAGATTTCAGAACTCGACCGCAATAATTTCAATATACAATGTAACAGTTGTGAGGAATTTATATCCGAAGAAGACGAATATTGCCCCTCATGCGGGGAGAAATTACCGGAAAATATTTTCCAGCAGCGAGGCCTTACCGAACTGGCAGCATTTTGTGAAAAAGCCATCGAAAACATGGGTATCAATCCGGTGTTGGCACGTGTCGGCTATGAAAGCTGGACTTTCCATAAAGGCAGCTCCGAGATCCGGATGTTCGTATACCAGCGTTCGTATCTGTTCTGTACTTCTCCGCTGAACAACCTACCGAAGAAAAACCTGGAGCCGGTACTGACTTATCTGTTGAGTGCAGAAGATATCAAACCTTATCAACTCGGACTGGACGGGAATCAGATTTACCTTTCTTACCGCATTCATATCTCGGATATCTTCTCTGATTTTGCAGAAGAAATTCAAAAGAATATCACCGATATGGCTTTCAAAGCCGATGAAATGGACAACTATCTGGCCGATACTTTCGGCTGTGAATTCTCGGAATACGCAAAGAAAGATGCTATTTAAAGCATAATTAAAAACAACAAATAAAGTCCATAAAGCCAGCGGCCGCTGGCTTTATGGACTTTATTCCTCAATTCGGCCACACGGTATACCACGCCCCCAACATCATCGTGGAGAAAGTGAGAGAAACGGCTTTCCAATCATAGAAAACTCCTGAATAAAGTGTACCTTTGCACATCGGATAGAGATAATCAGGTATGTATTGGACACTTTTTCTGACATTTGTAAAAATCGGGATGTTCACCATCGGCGGTGGATATGCCATGATCCCCTTGATTGAACGTGAAGTCGTTAACCGCGGTTGGCTAGACAAGCAGGATTTTATGGATTTATTCGCCATGACACAGTCTTTACCAGGTATCTTTGCTGTCAATATCTCTATTTTTGTAGGCTACAAACTCAAGAAAGTAACGGGTAGTATCGTTTGTGCCGGCGGAACCATACTCCCCTCCTTTTGTATCATATTGGCCATCGCTCTGTTTTTCAATCATTTTCAGGACAATATCTGGGTGATGAAAATATTCAACGGTATCCGGCCGGCTGTCGTTGCCCTGATCCTGGTTCCCTGCATCTCAGCAGCCCGGTCGCTTCATTTAAAATGGGTAGAATTGATTTTACCGGCTATCGGAGCCGTATTGATATGGAAATGCGGAGTATCTCCGGCATATATTGTTTTGGCCGGTATTATCGGAGGATTGATTTATACCTTCTGGATCAAAGGAAAAATGAAACAGGGGAACGGAGAGTAGAGAGTGAGAAAGAGGACGGAGAAATCAAGGAAAAATAGTATACAGTACTCTAAATGAAATACGACACATGATTTATTGGCAATTGCTCGGTGTTTATTTAAAAATCGGAATCTTTGGATTCGGCGGAGGATATGCCATGCTCTCCCTGATCCAATATGAAGTGGTAGATAAATATCACTGGTTGACTTTACAAGAGTTTACAGATGTAGTGGCTATCTCACAAATGACCCCCGGCCCGATCGGAATCAATAGCGCTACTTATATCGGCTACACCGCCACTGGAAGTGTCTGGGGGTCGGTGATCGCCACCTTTGCCGTCTGTCTGCCCTCTTTTTTACTGGTATTGTTGATTTCATTTTTCTATGCCAAATTCAAAAACAACAAATATGTCGCCGCCGCCTTTACCGGTTTACGCCCCATGACTGTCGGGCTGATCGGAGCTGCTGCCCTCTTATTGATGAATAAAGAAAACTTTATCGATTATAAAAGTATCCTGATCTTCGCCGGCGCTTTTCTACTTACCTGGAAATATAAAATACATCCTATCCTCATGATCTGCCTCGCAGGAGTGGCGGGGTTGGTGATTTATTGGTAAAAGGCAAAAGCCAGAGGCGAAAGGCTAGAGGCGAAAAGCGAAAGGGAAAGGAGAAACCGGAAAAGGAGAGAAATTAAAAAAACAGAAAAAGCGGTTTATTATGGAAAAAGCACATTTGACACTTTATACGGTAATCGGATCCCCTCAGCATATTTTGACTGGAATACAGTCTTTATTTGCACCGGTAATCCAGTCGGTCGATACCGAAGCAGACCAGATCAGAGTAACTCTTCAGGATGACAGCCTACTCGTATTCCACCTTTCCCATGTCCGGGAAAAGGCCGGATTTATAGAGATGCACATCGAAGGAATGGCCAATTATTTCGCCCAGGCAGCCACCAGTAACCCGGCATTGAAAGAAAACGTGCTGCGCCAGATCCGCTGTTTCAATTGTGTTGTAGGGATCGTATTCGAAACCGACGATAACAACGACCGCACCCGTTATCTCATCAATACCCTTTTCGACCTGGCCCATCAGGTGAAGGGATATCTGCTTTATCCCAATATGCACTTGTACGATGGAGAAGGCAAGCTGGTATTTTCACGGGAAGGGGAAAGTGAACTGACTGAATTTACTCCGATCGCCCATGCGGACCTGCTGGACGGCGACAGGCCGGAAGAAACTTCTGCCGACCGGGAACGCAGGGAACGTTCTGTCGCTCTGCTGCAAACACAGGGGATTCCTTATCTGGAAACACTGAAAAGTGAAGTGCCGGAAACCGAAGTACACCTCAAAAGCAGGGAAGAAATGATGCAACGTGCCGCTACTCTGTTTGCTGTTGCGGTATATTCGGAAGTGATGTTGTCCGAAAACCCGGACCGGAACGAAGCGCTGACCTATTTCAATAAAATGGATGAAATTTATGGAATACAGTCTTGGCTGACACCGGCAGAAGCGGCCTATATTTCCAACCCGGACCCGACCGGGCAAGAGTGCATCCAATTCGTATGGCGTTATGAAAACTGCGCCGTACTGTTGTGGGCAGCCGGTATTGTCGAAGAACTGCCTTATCCTTCCGAGATCTGCGATGTGCCTGTCATTGCAGCCATCTTCTGGCAACACAAAAGTATCGGCGACCTGCTCGGCCAGGGAATCGCCAGAAGCACAACGGAAATTCTCGACCAAGCGGACCTGACCTACCGATACGACTGGGCTTGTGTAGATGCACATATTCACAAGCAAGAAGCACCGGCCCGGCTGGACGGCGGAATCGTCATGGAACGCCATTATACCTTCAACTGGATAACAGGAGCCAACAAGGGGGCAGCCTGGGACGATATTCAACCCAATACTTAAATATTTCTGAAAGAATCTATCGCTATTTTGTGAAGGAAAAGTCAAATCTGTTAAATAATCCATTCAACACTAAACTCTTTTTATAAAATCTGGTCTGAGGTTTTAGTTAGGGCAAAGTTGAAAAACACAAAATACAATAGATAAACTATGAATGTAAGAATCCTGATCTCAGCAATGCTTTGTTTTTTGCTGATAGGTTATGGAGTGAAGCTCCAGGCAGAACCGACCGAATCGTTACCGGTAGAGGCCGGTGTTATCCGGGGGAAAGTAATCGATGCTAAAACCCGTGAACCGATGCAATTTGTCAATATCAGTGTGCGGAAAGCCGGCACCACCGTACCCCTGAAAGGCATGGTGACCGATGAAACCGGCACTTTCCATATCGCCCAGTTGCCGGAAGGGAGTTATACACTTTCGATCTCTTTTATCGGTTATAAAACAATCGAAAAGCCCTTTACCCTCTCCAAACAGATACCGGGAGTCAATTTCCGGAACCTGCTATTGCAAGAGGACAGCCAATTGCTCGGCGAAGTCAAAGTCACCGGCCAACGTTCCCAAATGAAATTCGATATCGATAAAAAAGTATTCAATGTCGATCAAAATATCTCTTCTACGGGAGGAACGGCCAGTGATGTCCTGACCAATATTCCCTCTGTCGAAGTCGATAACGAAGGCGAAGTATCCTTACGGGGAAGCAGTGATGTCACCGTATGGATCAACGGCCGGGCTTCCGGGCTTTCGGCCGACAACCGGGCACAAATCCTGGAACAATTACCGGCAGAAAGTATCGAACGGATCGAAGTAATCACCAATCCCTCGGCCAAATTCAGTCCCGAAGGAACTTCCGGTATCATTAATATCGTATTGAAAGAAGACCGCAGAGCAGGTTACTACGGTAGCCTGCAAGCCGGAGTCGACACCCGCGGCGGCTGGAATGCCAGTGGCAATGTCAACTACAGCAGTAATAAAACGGAGATGTATGCCGGAGTGGGCTACCGGGAACGGAAAAGAGACGGCGGTGGTTTCTCCAACCGGACCAATACGGATGCTTCGGGTAATCCGGTATCTTTCCTCAATCAGACTTCCGACAATGACGGCCATGGCGGACAAACTTTCGTCCGTGCCGGCCTGACCTGGCATCTGACCCAGTCCGACCATCTGAATCTCGGCGCTTTCGGAATGTTCGGAACCCGTAAACAAACCAATACAATCAACTATTTAAGCGATATCCCCAATTCTTTTCTCTCCAGTGAGCGTATTTCCGATTCGGACAATCCGATGAAAGGAGGCAATGTCGAACTCGGTTATAAACACGATTTCAGTAAAACCAGTAATCTGGATGTAGTAGCTTCGTGGAACACCTGGAATATGGATCAAAAGAGTACCTATCTCCAAAGTTCTGTTTTTGAAAATGAAGAAACCACACACAGTTATCAGTGGCAAAAGAATAAAATGCAATCCCACAATTGGGAGTTACAGGCCGATTATGTCAATGCATTCAACGAATTCAACAAGATCGAAGCTGGATATAAAGGTACTTTTTCCCGCCAGGAAAGCCCGGTAGAGACCAAGAGCGGCGAAACGGCCGAAGACGCCCGGCCCGACGAACAACTTTACAACCGTTTCTATTACGATCAGGATATCCATGCCCTTTATGCGACTTATTCGGGACGTTTCGGTAATTTCGGCTACCAAGCCGGATTACGGGGCGAATATTCCCATACCGATACGCGTTCCCTTGCCTATGGACAGGAAAAAGGCGAAGTCTCTCCCTATAAAGACGACTATTTCAGCATTTTCCCCAGTGTGTTCTTAACTTACACCCTGCCTGCCCAAAATGAAATCCAGTTGAATTACAGCCGACGGATCAACCGTCCCTGGGGGCATCAGCTGAACCCCTTCCTGAATATCACCGACTCTACCAATATCTCTTTCGGTAACCCCTATCTGACTCCGCAATATTCCAATTCGATGGAACTGAATTATATCAAAAACTGGGAGGCACACACGCTCTCCGTTTCTGCCTATTACCGCAATACCGACGATGTCATCCAGCGTATCAGTTACCTGGAAGACAATATCATGAAAAGTACGTTCGAAAATGTGGCTGAAACCCAATCTGCAGGTGTAGAAATCGTAGGAAAAAACCATTTGTTCTCTATATTGGATCTGACCACGACAGTTAACTTATATTACAACAAACTCGACGGTTTCTCTTATCTGCCGGCGGGTGCGGATCAACCGGTGACCGGTAAGAGCAATGAGGATTTTTCATGGAATGCCAAGATAATCGCTAACCTTATCCTCCCGGCTTCTTTCTCTCTCCAACTGACCGGTAATTATAATTCCCGTCAATTGATCGCACAGGGATATAGAAAATCGAATTACAGTCTGGATGCAGGAATCCGCAAAGCTTTTCTCAACCGGAAATTGAGTCTGAGCATCAATGGACGTGATCTGTTCAATTCCCGGAAATGGAAAACCGAAACTTCAGGGACCGGTTTCCGCCAATATGCTTCAAACTGGCGGACAGGATGCACGATAGGCTTTACCCTGACCTACAGCTTCGGAAATATGAAGGCCGGAAAAAACAAAACCCAACGTCCCGATCACGACGAAAATAACCAGATGATGAACGAGATGGAGGAATTTTAAAGGTAAAAGGCTAAAAGCTATAAGCTAAAGGCTAAAGGTAAAAAGTAAAAGTAAAGAACGATATAATATAAGTTTCCTCTTAGTTTATGACCTTTCGCTTCTCGCCTTTTGCTCCTAGCTTATAGCCTATAGCTTTTAGCCTATAGCTTATAGCCTATAGCTTATAGCCTATAGCTTATAGCCTATATTAGCCTATAGCTTTTAGCCTTTTACTTTTTACCTTTTCATTATAACAATCCCTTCTTCCCGGCTGTAATCGCTATTTTTAATGATCAGACGGTCGTTATAATACATTTCCCGGACGGAAACCTCGATCCCGTCTCCCCCGACAGCTGCACCGGAAGTAAATTTGAAAAGTACCCGGACGGTATCTACATCGTTCCGGTCGAACCTGACATAAAACCGACTGGGAGTGACCCCAATGTTTCCCGGGACGGAAGTTCGCCAATAGTACAATCCTTTTTCATGATCATAGCCTACGCTATTGTGTTTATAATTGTATTCTCCCGATCGGTCAGGAACAAAATCCGTCGGAATCACTTCGGGGTCGCCGGGGACCTCCATTCCCGTCAGGGGCAGGACAGCCCCCGCCTTTAAACGGAGTACGCTTTTCCCTTCCGCATCTACAAAATAAAATTTCCAGGGATTAGCCAACCAAAAAGCATCCCCTTTTAAGGGAGGATTTTCCCGGGTCTCATCCTTACAGGCAAACAGGCACACCAGCGATAATAGAAACAAACATCCAACATTTCTCATCCGCTCTCCGTCTATTTTTGTTGCCAACGTTTCAGTGCGGGGAAAAATTGTCTCATTTCTGCCAAGGCTTGTTCCCTGGTCCTGGGAACATCGGCCTCCCGGTTGAATTCGTCCAAAAACTGCAGGCAGTGCCCGATCATTTCCTCCATGGTGTAATCCTGGGTAAAAGCACCTTTTTGATAACAATAACAACAATATTTTTCGTTCAAACTCCCGTCGGCATTCATACCCCATTGGTCTTCGGCCTGCAGGGGCATACCACAACTCTGGCAAAATTTCATTTCCATCCTTCTTTATTTAAATTTGTATAAAACAAAGATAAATAATTTTATTCAGGAAATAAGTCAGAATCAGACATGCTGAAATTTCCGGCTGGCACGGAGCATATGCCGCATAATGCTGACTAACTCCTGTGACTCCTGCAACAAATTCAGGTATACCAAAGACAATTTAACACTACTGTTCTCTTCCTGCATTCTTTCGATACGCATTTTATGCAAACGGGATAAACAGGTTTTCAACTCTTCCCCTTCGGCAAGTACCAAATCGGCCTCTTCATAATTTCCTTTGTCAATAATATCTTTTGTCCGTTCGAGCAAACTTTTCAGCATATCCCGGATCGGTACGAATTCTTCGGCACACTCTGCCGGTAAGGGGTTAAAATTGTTATCCACATGTTCTTTACAGGGCTCACACATCCGTTTAAGGCAATACATCATCTGCTCGCTACTATTGCTTCCCAAGTGGAACCAGGTATTCTTTTCAATGGCCACATTCCTATCGATCCGCCGCATACCGAGTGTTTCTTTCCGCCGTATTTTCTTCAAAATATCTTTTTCGTCATTGGTAGAAGAAACGGCCTTTCGCAGGCTTTTCAGATCTTCCCGTATAAATCCATCCGTCATCTGTCCATAAGTATTGGCGGCAAAATCCAGTACTTTCACCAGATTTTCCCTCACATGCTGACGGAGCAAATTCCAAACGACCGCCTTATCTTTAGAGGAAAGCATCTGTTGAAAAACATCGTCCTGTTTTTCACTCTTCATCTTTTTCCGGTATTTGTTATTACTGCGGATCAAGATAAAAGCCGCCACCCCGATCATAATAACCATGGCCGTCATGCCACCAAAATACATGATCATAGTTACAAAAAAGCAGATGATAAATGCAGCTCCTGCAGTAATAAACCAACCACCGATCACCGAGAGCACACCGGTCACCCGGAATACGGCACTCTCCCTTCCCCAGGCCCGATCGGCCAGCGAACTCCCCATAGCCACCATAAAAGCGACATAAGTCGTTGACAAAGGCAATTTTAAGGAAGTACCTAATGCGATCAACAAACCGGCCAATACCAGGTTTACCGAAGCCCTGACCAAATCGAAAGCCGCTCCGTTAGCCAGGATCGCCTCATCTTTGTTAAACCGGCTATCCAACCATACCTTGACCTTCTCCGGAATAATCTTCGAAATGTTATTCCCTAAAGTAGTCATCGAACGTACCAGACTCCGCGCAATAGCCGAAGAACCGAACATCTCGTTTCCATCATCCTGACGCGAAAGATCGACAGAAGTCTTGATTACATTTTGGGCTTTTTTGGAAGTAATCAGAGAAATAACCATAATCACTCCGGATAAAAATAAAAAGATAAACGGTGTTTTCGCAGGCTCATTTAAAGCTCCCATAAGGTAGTCATTAGCCACCCCGTTTCCATTTGCCATAAAATCGGTATAACTGGAAAAACCGGCTAAAGGAACACCCACAAAATTAACCAGGTCGTTACCTGCAAAAGCCATGGCCAAAGCAAAAGTACCCAACAAAACGATCACCTTGAAGACATTCACTTTACACCAATGCAGAATTTGCATGAGCACGGTGAAGAAAACAAAACACCCACCGACAATAGTCAAAGTATTGTCTTTTACCCACAACTTATGAGCATCTGTCATAAAAGAAGCATCTTTTATTCCTTTGATCAGCATAAAATAAATAATGGCCGTCACAGCAATCCCGCCGAACAAGCCAATCGTCCATTTTAGTTTAGTAGTATAATTAAAGGTAAAGATAATCCGCGACAAGTATTGCACCAGCGTTCCGAAAAAGAAAGCGATAGCCACCGATAGGAAAATACCTAAAATAACGGTCAATGCTTTCTCGGTATTCAGCAATTCGGCAAAAGTCAGAGACTCGGGACCGGCAGCAATTTTCAGCATAGCCAAAGCAAAAGTACCTCCCAGCAGCTCAAATACCATCGAGACAGTCGTCGATGTCGGCATCCCCAAGGTATTGAAGATATCCAGCAACACCACATCGGTCACCATGACCGCCAGAAAGATACACATCAGTTCATTGAAATGAAAAGCTTCCGGCCGGAATATACCGTGACGGGCAATTTCCATCATCCCGTTACTCATGGTTGCTCCACAAAAAATACCGACAGCAGCAATCAGAATAATCGTTTTAAACGAGGCAGCCTTGGCACCGATAGCCGAATTCAAGAAGTTTACGGCGTCATTACTGACCCCTACAGTTAAGTCGAAGATCGCGAGGAGAAAAAGGAAAATAACAATTCCCAGATAAATTGATTCCATTCTTTAGGTTTTACTTACAGCCGCAAAAATAGAAGGGAGTTGTTACAGGTTTATTTCAAAATTGTTACAAAATTGTTACGACAAAAGAAAAGAAGTTGAAAAGTGGCTGATTCACTGAATTGAAGGGTTATTGTGGTACTGGGAGAGGGAGTAAAAAAAGAAACAAAAAATCCTTCTGTTCTGACAATCCCTGACAGATTTACTATTTTTGCATGTAAATTCATTGGAAGATGTTTTCAAAAAATATTGCGATCACCGATACGACAGACGGATTGCCCAATCCCCGGCGGATATGGGCAGTGATAGCAGCTTCGCTGGCGTTAATCATGTCGGTGTTGGATGCTAATATTGTCAATGTAGTACTTCCGACTCTTTCGCGTGAATTCGGGACTTCTCCCTCGACCACGATTTGGGTGATGAATGCTTATCAGCTGGCTATTACGGTGTCCTTATTGTCTTTTTCTTCGCCAGGAGATATCTACGGCTATCATAAAGTTTTTCTTTCGGGAGTCGCCGTTTTTTGTGTCACATCGCTGATCTGTGTCTTATCGACTTCTTTTTGGATGCTGACTGTAGCCCGGGTGCTCCAGGGGTTCGGAGCGTCGGCCATCACAAGTGTGAATACGGCACAACTCCGGACCATTTATCCCCGGAAATACTTAGGACGCGGCTTGGGGATCAGTGCGATGGTCGTTGCCGTATCGGCTGTCGCAGGCCCTTCTGTTGCGAGTATCATCCTTTCGTTAGGTAGCTGGCAATGGCTTTTTGCGATCAATATCCCCCTCGGCCTGCTGGCTTTGATAATGGGCCTGATCTATCTCCCCCACCGCGAGAAGAAGCAAAACCGGAAATTCGATAAAACCAGTGCCCTCGCCAATGCCCTTACTTTCGGACTGCTCATTTACTCGATGGAAGGATTCGCACATCATGAAAATGCCTATTTACTTGCAGCCCAAATCTTCTTGTTATTTATCGTCGGTTATTATTATATCCGCCGTCAATTACATCAGGACTTTCCGTTATTACCGGTAGATTTGTTGAAAATACCTATTTTTTCCCTATCGGTATGTACATCGATTTGCTCGTTCACAGCCCAGATGCTGGCTTTGGTATCTCTCCCGTTCTTCTTACAAAATACGTTAGGACGCACGGAGGTAGCTACCGGTTTATTACTGACTCCCTGGCCCGTAGCGACTTTGTTCACGGCTCCTCTGGCAGGGTATCTGGTAGAACGCATACATGCCGGAATTTTAGGAAGTATCGGGATGCTGATTTTTGCTACCGGCCTTTTCCTGCTGACTGTATTGCCGGCTATTCCTACCGATGGGGCGATCATCTGGCGTATGATCGTTTGTGGAATCGGTTTCGGACTTTTTCAGACTCCCAATAACAGTACAATCATGGCCTCCGCCCCCATCCAGCGCAGTGGAGGGGCAAGCGGGATGATCGGTACGGCCCGGCTTTTAGGGCAAACCCTGGGAGCAACCCTTGTGGCCCTATTGTTCAGTTTCGCTATGCACGACAAAGGAACTACGGTGTGCCTGTGGGCCGGAGCGATATTCGCCTTAATAGCCGCTGTCGTGAGTTGTTTCCGCCTCTCTCAGCAAATGCCCCTGAAACACACCGATCGGGAATAAAACACAGGCAGTTATATACATATTTACACTTATAAACGTACAGTTAGGGTAAACCGTATATAATATCCAAACATAAATTTATAGCCGATAAGAAGCAAAAAATGATTTTAATACTATCTTTGTTCACCTACCTAAAGAAAAAAAGATGAAAGCAATTTACAAATACGACGGACCATTAGGCACATACGCCCTGGAAGAGCAAAACGGATTACTTACCCGCCTATGGCTCGGCGACCGGATGGCCTTGCTTCCCGGAGAGACCGAAATAAGTGAAACCCCTCTATTAAAAGAGGCCCACCGACAGCTAACCGCCTATTTTGCCCGGGAACAAAAACAATTCGACCTTCCTATTGCGCCGGAAGGAACACCTTTTCAACTCAAAATCTGGAAATTATTACAGGAGATTCCTTATGGCACCACGATCACCTATGGTGAACTGGCACGCAGAAGCGGAGATATAAAAGCCAGCCGGGCGGTAGGTATGGCCAACAGCCGTAATCCCCTGCCAATCCTGATTCCCTGCCACCGGGTGATCGGAAGTGGCGGTAAGCTGACCGGATATACCGGAGGACTGAACATAAAAATCGGTTTGCTGCAAATCGAAGGAGCGCTCGACCTTTCTTTATGGCCGGAATCTCCGAACTACTGAGATATTTTACAGTTGTTTTGTATATTTTTACACTCATTCTTATCAAAAATCCAAAATCAGCCATTATCTTTGTTCAAATCACAAAAAAACACATCATGAAACATTTATTTCTATTATTTCTTTTGATCCCTGTGACACTTTTTGCACAGGTCGACAAAAAATATTTAGCCGGTGCTGTGCCTGTTGTCGATGACAGAGTTGTTTTCACCGAAGAACTGAACCTCCCGGGACGTTCTCAAAATGACATATTCGCCACTTTGTTACAATGGGCGACTACCCGTTTTATAACCACCGAAGAGCTGCAAAGCCGGATACTTTACTCCGACCAGGATAAAGGACAAATCGCCTGTATGGGACAGGAATACCTGGTATTCACCAATAAAGCTCTATCGCTCGACCGGGCTGTAATCAATTACCAAATGTTCATCACCTGCAAACCGGGGAAATGCGAATTAAAAGTTACCGCTATCCGTTATCAGTATAACCGGGGCACTGCCGGTCAGGAAATAATTCCGGCCGAAGAGCAGATTACCGATCAGCATACACTGAATAAAACGCAGACTAAACTGATCAAGTCTACCGGGAAATTCCGGATCCATACCATCGATCTGGTAGATAAATTATTTGCCGATGCAGCAGCGGCTGTCGGAGCGACACAGGCAAGTGCTCCCGTCGCCACCCAAACACCGGCCGTACCCCGGGTTCCTGTCACTTCGACTACCGTACAAGCACCGGACAATACCATTACGCCGGCCAACCTGGAAGGTTACCGTCAGATCAGTCCCGATAAAATCCCCGGAAATATCTATAAAATGTTGTCGGAAAACTGGATGCTGATCACAGCCGGTAATGACGCCCAATACAATATGATGACTGCCAGCTGGGGCGGCCTGGGACATATGTACAACAAACCGGTTGCTTTCTGCTTTATCAACCCGACGCGGTACACCTATCAGCTGATGGAAAACAACGACACTTACACCTTGAGTTTCTACACCGAAACGTATCGGGACATCCTCAACTATTGCGGTACAAACAGTGGAAGAGACAAAGACAAAGTGAAAGAAGCCGGCCTGACACCTATCACAACCCCTTCGGGCAGTAAGGCATTCTCAGAAGCCTGGATGATTATCGAATGCCGTAAAATGGTTTCTCAATCGCTGATCCCTGAAGCATTACACGATTCCCAGGCCAAAGAAAAATGGGGAACGCAATTACACAAAATGTATATCGGAGAAATTCTGAATGTCTGGGTTAAATAACAACGAATTCCGGCTTCATCAATTCAGTGTTGAAGTCTGTGATATTATCCGACAAATTCCCGCCGGCAAGGTACTGACCTATGGTCAGATTGCCCGTCTGGCGGGATTTTCAAATTATTCCCGTTGGGTGGGTAAAGTCCTGTCACACCATCCGGGCACAGCGGCCCTACCTTGTCATCGGGTGGTCAACAGCCAAGGACGGACAGCTCCTCACTGGCCCGGACAAAAAAGCTTACTTGCCGCAGAAGGAATCACTTTTCAACCGAATGGTCGTGTCGATCTGAAACGGCATCTCTGGTTGTCTATTCCTTCTTAGCTTTTTTTCCCGCCCGGAATATCAGGTGTTCCAATATCAATACCGTAATGCCCCCCATGACAAATCCATTTCCCACGATAGGCCGGATCAGAGCAGGAATACTATTCAATGCTTCGTCGGGAGCAAAAGACAATAATAAAGCGACCATCAATGAAAACCCGACCACAATCCCTCCGTCGAAACCGTCGACCGCCTTTTCCCGGATCATCATTTGCATACCGGCCGACAACTGCGAAGCCATCAGATAAAGCAAAACCGCCCCCATAACCACTCCGGGAATGGCATTCAGACATTCGATAAAACCCGGAAAAAATGCACAGACAACCAATCCGATACCGGCCGGTATCAGCGGGAAACGGGAAGCACAACCTGTTGCAGCGATAATCCCCGGACTCATAGAATAATCTACCGGTCCGACAATCCCTAATGCCCCCGATACCACATTAGCCAAACCCGTGATGCCCACTCCGCGGGTAGTACGGCGTTCCATATGATCGGCACCGATCATCCGGCCTACGGCCTGAATAGAACCCAATTCGTTTACAATCAGCGCAATAAAACAAAAAAAGAAAGATAATACCGCTCCCAAATCGAATTTCCAGGGCCATAATCCGAAATACCCCTCATGCCCGGCTTGTATCCCTCCTGTTTCGGGGAATCCCATCACACTATAATACACCATACTTCCAACCAGAATCCCACCCAAAACCACAATGGATTTCCAAATTCCTTTCAATAATTTATTGGCCAAAATCATTGCCAAAGCCAATAACAAAGCAAAAAACAAATGGAACAAGACAAACGAATTTCCTGCAAAAATCAAACGGAGGATCACCGGGGACAGGGTAAAAGCAATCAGACACAGAATCACAACAATGATCCGGGGAGTAAATACGGCTTGTAAACGGGACAATAAACCGGAAAAAGCCAGCAAAGTGAGTATTCCACCTCCGATCATCAGCGAAGTATAGATACCTTCGACCCCTATCGAAACCGTCGAAAGAATCCCGATCAGTAACACCGAAGCCGGTCCGATGACTAAAGGCAGCCGATGTCCCCACAACATCTGGACAATCATAGCCAATCCCATGATTCCGAACAGCTTCTGCATATAAAAAATCTGTTCGACCTGATCCGTGTAATGCAAACGGGCTACAATAATCCCGATAATTACCACACAAGGAATAGAAACAATCCACCATTGCAGTCCATACATCAACATCGGGAAAAATCCCGGCCTATCGTTCAAATTAAATTTCATCCTACAAAAAATAAAAATTACCGTCTGTAAATTTACTATTTAAAACCCACAATAACAACAAAAGTATCCCCCACTCTGTATCATCGCCCGGAAACATTAAGAAGATGAAATTTTCATTTTGAAGTATATCCGTATTTACCGGAAAAAAGTCCCGGACATCGCCATTGGCCGGACTAAAAAACAATCGGGCTGTAATAAACAGACATAACATACAAAAGAAAAAATTGCGATCTTTGCACTGTTTTTTCAGAGAAGCAATATGGAACTAAAGACTATTCTAAAAAGATACCCGGTCTTCATCCTCGGGCTGTATTTCCTGTCCCTGGGTATTGTGCTGATCGTACGTTCTGCACTGGGGACTACCCCCATTTCCAGTATAAACTATGTCCTCAGCATCAACAGTGCGCTTTCGCTGGGCACGTGGACCTTTCTTTTCAACCTGCTGCTGATCGCCGGGCAATTCTGGCTCATCCGGGACCGCTACAGCCGCCGGGACATCCTCGAAATCCTGCTGCAGATTCCTTTCTCTTTCCTGTTTGCAGCCTTCATCGACTTTAATATGATGTTCACCGGACAGTTACATCCTGGCAGTTATGGACTGTCGGTCGCCCTGCTCCTGACCGGATGTGTCGTGCAATCCATCGGCGTCGTGCTCGAAATCAAGCCCCGGGTGGCTATGATGAGTGCCGAAGCCTTCGTAAAATATGCTTCCCAGCGTTACAACCGGGAATTCGGAAAATTCAAAGTCTGCTTCGACATCACTTTAGTCACCCTGGCCGCAGTCCTCTCCTTCCTCCTCAGCCAACGCATCGAGGGCATACGCGAAGGATCGCTCATCGCCGCCTGTATCACCGGCTACATCGTCACTTTCCTCAACCGCCGGATCATCACCCGCAAAACACTTTACAATCTGCTGCCCATCCTTCAAAAAAAGACCTCCCGGAACGGATGATGTTGCCTTCCCCACCCCCTACAAGCCCCGGGAAAGACAGCATTTCAAATGACCGCCAGTTTCCGTATACTTCAACCAATAGCTCCAGGGAGATGAAACTTTGCGTCTTTTCGCATTCACAGCTAGTTTTCAGTTTTCAAAACCCGGAACACCCGGATTATACCGCTTAAAACAACGAAGGCCGCCACTTCCATGACAGCCTTACGTTTAGATCCTTATTTCTTCCTTTCAGGGTAACCTCTTTAAACCATTTCAGGACTATCTTTTCGCTTGGCCTCACTCCTTTTCTTATTTCATAACAATAACCAGCTAAATAACCTTCACTTCTACAATCCATTCATCTGAAAATGCCCATTCAGCAAAAACACTGCTTCCATAAACCTTTTGCAAGGCATTAGAATCCCAAAATCCTCATCAAGTATACAGCTTTCATACCTCATTTTAGTTAATACAATGTTTTCTTATCACAATTCACTAAGATTATAAACCAATATAAACGAAGTTTAATCTCAAAGCAGAAATTTCATTATTTTTGCATCGGCAATTAGATACAAATAATTATTTATCAATGTATTACATAGGATAACACCACAAGTATTTTCTGATTATTTCTGCATTCAAACCTCCAAACTATGACGAAAGCAAGTTTAACAATAGAGTTCATAATGACACTTCTCACACTTACATAGTACGAATCTGTGTAAAACATTTTACGACCTATAATTCAATAGATTATAATATCAATTTAACACTTGTTCTGTCGCAAAAAAGATGTTTTTGGCTACAAAATCAATCTAGATGAGACAGGAAACAGTAGTTAACTGCTTGCAGCCTTAAAGTAGCGAGCTCTATTTTTCTTTTGGTCAGCAACTTTATTCAGGGATTTATAAGTAGATATTTTGTAAAAAAATCAGAAAATGGTTGTAGCACTATAACCATTTCTATGATTTTTTTGTATTTTTGCATTGTTTAGTGATAAATATAAATCCGTATGAAATATCTTAATATAAAGAAGGCACTGGCAGCATGGCAGAATTTGCAGCCGCTGTCGGAAAAGGATAGGGAGAGACTTAGCCGCCGTTTTACTGTAGATTTCAACTACAACAGTAATCATATTGAAGGTAATACATTGACTTATGGACAGACAGAAATACTGTTGCTTTTCGGTAAGGTGATTGGGGAAGCTGATGTGCGTGATGTACAAGAAATGACCGCAAGTAATGTTGGATTGCGGATGATGACAGAAGAAGCTATTGTGAAAGGAATGCCATTAACGCAGAATTTTATCCGGACATTGCATAAGACCATATTACGAGAGGATTACACAGTGTATCATAATTTGCCCGGTGAAATGCAAACAAGTTATGTGATTCATGCCGGACAGTACAAGACACGTCCTAACAGTGTCATTACACGATATGGAGACCGATTTGAATATGCCTCACCGGAAGAAACGCCGGGACTGATGGGAGACTTGGTGGATTGGTATAATGCTGCAGAACAAGAAGGGAAACTCTCACCTGTGGAGTTGGCTGCACTGTATCATTACCGTTATATACGCATTCATCCTTTTGAGGACGGTAACGGACGTATTGCCCGATTGATGGTGAATTTTATTTTAACTCGTCACGATTATCCGATGGTTGTGGTTCGTAGCCGCAAAAAGAACGAATATCTGGAAGCTTTGCATCAGGCAGATCTTGAAGTGGGTCCTGTACCGAGCGATGGAGCCCATGCAGATATTAAAGATATCCGTCCTTTCTTGAGATATTTCAATGACCTGATGGCTACCGAAATCTATAATGATGTGTTGTTTGTGAGTGAAAGGAATGAGAATGTATGGTGGTATGACGGAGAACGGATTGCATTCAGGACACCTAATTATACGAAGATACTGAACGCTATGCGGACACAATCGACTTTGACGCTGGCGGACATGAAAGAGGAAACTGGCATCAGCGTGACAGCTATACAGAAATTGTTGAATCAGCTGATTTCCAAGAAGTATGTAGAACGCGGAGAGAAGGATGGCAGCTGGAGAGTGTTTGTGACACAATAAAAGAATATATTTATAAACAGATATTCAGGAATGGGTAAATTTAAAGATATAGATGTCGTTGATGCTATCAAAGCGATGAAGACGCATATCGAAAATGGCAGGATGAGCCTTTTGGTAGGGGCTGGCGCATCGTGTTGTGCATGCGAGCTTTATCAAGACTGGTATGGCTTGATAAAAGATATGGTGGCTTTCCTTTATGCCGACGAATTGAAAGCGAAAGGTGTCAAGGTGGAGCAGGATAAGCAGTTCTACTGTCATTATACGATAGAAAAAGGCGGAGAAAACGCAGAGAAAGAGATTGAAAAAATTATCAGGAACATTATTGAGCGCGAAGGCGTACTTCGGATTCCAGCCCAGTTTGAGAAACGGACGGGGCTGAGAGAGTCAGTAGAGGCTTACATCGAATCGCATACGCCGCAACTTAGCAACGATAATACTGCAACCCTGTTTGGCAAGTCGATGTCGCTCGGCATAAGTACGAATTTTCTGGCCTCTATGCTCAAGGTTAATTGGAATGCCATTTTTACAACAAACTATGATAATTTGTTGGAGCACGTGGCTATGATGAATGGGATGCAAAAGTTTAATGCAAGCAATCGTGCTGCCGATTTATCGCTTCGCAACATGCGTGAGATGATAGTCAAACTTCATGGCAGCATAGACTTCGAACATGAATCGAGCAGCTTTGACTGTGACAAGCACAGGAAATATATCATTACTCAAGAAGATTATGACGATTATCCAGCCAAGCACGAGGCTTTCATGCAACTGATGAGAATCTCGCTGTTGAAGGATTGCTTGTGTATTGTCGGTTTCTCCGGTAAGGATGCCAACTTTATTGCCTGGATAAATTGGGTGCGTGAAATCATTGAGATGAATTCTCAAAACAATACTCAGGATTATCCGCAAGCAAAAGATATTAAAGTGTTTTTTATTGATGCGAGAGGTGACGAACAGGACGACGCCACACGCCAGTATTTTGAGAATCACCGTATATACAGAGTTCTGCTGACGGAAGGCAAAGTAATGGAATTGATAGGAGCGGAGGTTTCTAGTAATGATGACCCGGAACGTGGAAGTAAACTGTTTAAGGCGTTCTTTGATTATCTGAAAGCAGGTGATGAAGACAGCCGCTCTTGGCAGGAAGACTATGTAGATGAAACTATAAAAGAACAGAGCAATGAGCAGCAACGGCTTATAACGAAGAGCGAGGATGCGGAAAAGGAAGAAAAAGATGAATTGCCCGGTGTGGAAAAGCAGAACGAACAGCATATCCTTCACGATACTTTCAGTCTTTGGGCAAAAGCTTATACACTCACGGGCAAACATATGCTCGATGTTGATATTGACGAGAGTGCTGCCAACCGGTTGATACGCTACAATGCTTATCTGAGGCTTGTGCGGGGAACTCACTATCAGTCCCATTTCATTGATGCGATGGTTAGAAGGCAAGAAATAGGCGAACTTGAAGCCCAAATGGCGTTGATGGCTTTGGAACAGATGCAGGAGGACTATGAGAACGAAGAGCTTGACCTTATTGGCAAGATTGAAAAGGTGCTGCAAAATGATGCGGAACTGGAGCGTGTGAAGAGGCTGAAGAATCGCCACCTCACGCTTGTCTCTCCACTTGCTCCGGTAGAAGGAGACTCTGACATGGCTGTCTATGAACGTTGTGTAAGGCTCGCTTTCACCTTTGAATTCGGCCAACTAAACGAGGCGTTAAAAGCTTGGCAACCGTCGGAAGACTTTATCATGAAGAAACTTATGCTTCTTAGTCTGGTGGACGGAAAGGCTATCGACGGGATTCTGTCGCAATCTTTATTGGATAAGATACATCCGTCTATAGAACGGTTCAGGGCTACACAACTGGCTAATATTTTGTCGGGAAGCATACGGGGAACATATTCGGTGGATGAGTTTACCGACTTGTCTCAACATAGTATATTTTCGCTTAGAGATTGGTACTTTGGCAGTTTGATTCAACCCAAAGAGAGAATCTATACTTATGGGAATGAGGCTAATGAAGACAAGAATATCAGAGTGGAGGATGCTGTGAGGTGTCTGAATTTTATGTTGGAAACTCCGTTAATGCCACAAATAAATATGTGGAGTATTGTCTCGACCGTACAGTGGTATAAGGTTGTCCATGCACTGTTCGAAAAATATCCTTATCCGGTGCTCTTCTATAGTTCGACAGTGAATGACTCGAATACACTAAAACGAATAGGACAGGACTTTGCCTACAGCGAGGTGTTGCATGACCGGTTGCCGGAATTTGTGGTGCAAATGTTCCATCTGATAATGGACGAGAAACAACCTATATTATATTGGACATTTCATAATATCTGTCTTCTTCTCTGCGAGATGATTAAGGCAGTACCTCCTTCGTACTGGGATACATTTATTTTGAAGCTGTGGAAGGAACATTATCTGCCTCAATTTGACAAGACGCATAAGTCTGATGTCATCTACAAGCTTATATGCGCAGGCTTATCGTGTACTATGAATGAAGAGTTGGCGGCTACAGTTATCAATGATTGCCTGAAAGTGGTCAGAGTGAACGGCAAGTATGATATTGTGCAGGATTTATTCTATTATCTAAGGATTAAGCATAGCAGGAAAGTTTCCGCTACAGTGAGACTAGCATTGACAGAATTTATCAGCAAGATAGACAATGGTAAGGATTTCATATTGTTGGGCAATCTTTATCGGATAATCAACAAGTCTCAATATAAAGCTATTGCGAAGAAGATTCCGGCACTGATTTCGTCTTTGGGGATAACTACATCGTCTGTAAACGGATTGATTTACTATGCCAAGTCGGATAAAAAGGCTTTCGCTATAGTGAAGAAGGCTCTGCTGAAGTCTGGCTTGTTATGGGAAAATGGAATTATAGGGAAAAGGTTTACACCAGCCGATTATATTCCAATTGTAGACCTCGACAGTACATTGAAATGGACAGACGATGAGGTGCATGCCGTGTATGAAAAATTAAAGGCAAGCGCGGAACCGTTATTACAGCGTGTCGATGGGAATGGCTTAGAGAGGATGATGCATTACGAAGAACTGGTGTATGAGATGATACGTTTTATTGACCAGCATCAGCAGGAACTCGCGGGGGAAGAAGGGTTTGATGGACTGTATAGTGCACTCGAAGAGAAGTATAAGTTGCTGACCGATTATGCAGACTTGGACAAATCTATTTTCTCTGATATTGATAGCGAGATGGAGGCTTGCCTGGACGCGCTTGCTGCGAAGGTCAAGAAAGAGGGCATCTACCATCATATTGCTCATATTAATGTGCTGGTAACACGGCTTCTTTGCCGAAATAGGCATTCTTATAGAAAGGTTCTGGACTATATGCAGTATTATGTGCGTTACTACCTGAATACTGTGGAAGACTTGAATCTGATACCACAGCTTTCGCTTCTGATAGACAAACTTACGTTGAACGAGTTCAGAAGTCTTGAACAGAATGTGATTTTATGTGCAGAATTATCAATTCTTATGGCAGAGAAACTCCATAAACTCGGAGTCAAAAGTCAAGGTGTTGATTATTGGATGAATTTGAAAAACGACAGATACTTCAACTGGTCGATATGTGATGATGTGGAAGCTTAAAACGCTATTTTGTAGACATTACAATATAAAGTCGGCAATAAATATACTTTTCAATCGACTTTATATACCGCACTGTAAATTCAGTCATTAAACTTGAAGATATATACAATAAACAAACTAAACCTATTTTTCTTTCGTACCGCTATTGAAGTTTCTGCAGAATACATAGAAACAACAACCATGTACCACTCACAAGGCAGAGTATGACACAATGAAAATGATATTATGTATTTGCTTTTATTTTCTTTTGGACAGCATATTTTTGTCCCCCGTTTGTCCCTCAAAGGCATTTTGACACATAAACATATATTGATTATCAGTATATTACACAATCAAAATACATTTCACATCGGTAAATGCGAATCCGATAGTTGCGCTTTCTATTCAGCAATCAATTAAAGGTAAACTGAAAATAAGCTATTTAAAAATAATTATAAAACAGCCATTCCCGTTGTAATGAAAACCGATATAATACCTTATCAAAAAATGACAGCAGAAGCCATATTATATAAAGAAAACGATCCCCTTCTGCGATATGCTATTTATAAAGCATACAAATATCGATGTGCATACACAGGTAAATTTCTTTATGATTACTCATCCATGCATCTTGATCATATTATACCACAGAATACTGCCCCTGAAGTACTTCAGGAAAAAATACGGAAATATCATTTAGCAGACGATTTCACTATTGATAGTCTGGAAAATATTTTACCAACCAAATCTTTGCATAATAACAGTCAGAAAAACCGACATCCGTTCAGTGAACCTGCCGAACGATTTTTTTTGGAATATGCACAACGTGGAAAATGGAAAATCGAACGAGAATATAAAATCTTGAAAAAACAATTTGAACTTTCAAAATTGAAAGTATTTGCTGAAGCTCAACTTGTGGAATTCAATTTATTACCTCCGGAGGTATACAAGGCAAGCAGGAAAGTTACAAACTCGCTTTCAATACATAATCATTTCTGGCGGTCAACAGAAAATATAGCACTTAATGGTTTCCTGCCCTCGAAATTGAAGGAAGAGGGAAGTTGTGTTATTTCTTTTTGTAACCGGACAATCATGATCACCCTGGATCATAAGACCATTCTTCAACTCATAAACAAACTGGAAACATATTCTCTGAATGATATTATACTTCGGGGACATTCCTATCAGAACACGAAGACATTCGTAGTACTAGGTAACAATGCAGTCCATTTAGAAAATGCAGTTTATGAAGAATTGCTCGATATTCTTCAGGATTATTTAAAAGTGTATTCGGAAGAATACAGCAAATTCCAAAAGTATATCGGGGCAGAAAATTTTTCTTTTTACAAAGATACCAATGATTATATGTTATTGGAAACAAGCCGGGAGAATTGGCGTAAGTTAATCCAATACGCCAGGAAATTCGATACAGAGCAAGGAACAACATCAGAATATTGTTTCAATTCCAATGATCATCATCTTTTAGCCATTTCAGCACAAAACAATATAAAGTTCTGCATGTTTCAGTGTTCTGATGTAAATGTATGGTTTCATTGGATTACAATTTTATTGATTACAAACTATCGCATAATTAAACCGGACTAAAGTCAAAAAATAAGGAATATTATCCACTGGCATTGAATGAATAAGTTTTCCGATATCCTCTGCAAATTTTATATCAGGAATTTGAGGAATAATTTGCTGCAATTCATTCAGAAAAATCATTCGGGAATTAGTTTCCAATATCTTATTCACTTGATTCCTCCTTGTCATGTTACTTTTTTTATCCCCAAGTACATAGGTATGTAACATTTGAGCAATTTCCCGGGATTTTTCCCACAAATCTTCATTATTCAACATAGCTAATATCCAAATTATGTAAGTATAAAAATTAATTCGTTTTTCTTCATTTTCAGCGTCATATACCGGAATCTTTCCTTTCATCATATATTCTTTCAGGCCTTTGGGTTCTAATGCCGACACTCCAATCATCCCCATCTGGCATGAACGTAAAAATCCATAGGCTGTACCGAACAAATGCTCTGCTTTTTTTGCATTCCTCATACCGAATAATTTGATATAAAGCTCCACGGTCCTTCGGATTTCAGTCAACACAAAAGGAATAAAACCGACCGTGATGTTGGTTTGTCCCAAACTATACACATACCCCATCATCCGTACATCCTTGATCTCCCGTGCAATTGCCATCAGAACATCGGTCCAGCTCCGGGTAACCACTTCATAACCGTCCTCTTTTGCAGCAAAAGGCTGGAAACCGATCAAAGGTTCATCCTCTATAAAATGATCACTAAAATAATGAGCCAACCACTGTCCGTTCCAGGTATTGATCTGGTTTCCCCTTAATCCCTGCATTCGTTCCAGATATTCCCGGTAAATCCGCCACCCTTCAAAGAGGGCCATTAAAATCTGTTCCTGCTCAAAAAGAATAGACAAGCCTCCCTGAACTCCTACCCCAAAACCACTTCCAATCCAGGACAAATAAACATCTTCGCGGGATACGGGTAATTTCAGATTCGTGATCTGTCCGGAAGTAGTCGCAGTCGAATCCAAAGAGGGGAAACCGATAGCAATACTGGCATCTGCCTCATCCCTTTCAATCTTTTCCTGCAAAATCCTTAACTTTTCCCGTCTTTCAGCAGCCGTAAGACATTTTCCTTTCTTTATTCCCTGTACAAAAGGTGAATTGGTCACCCATTGCATATACTTTTCATGATCGAAAAACAAAGGGAAATACTGTTCCGTAAAAAAAGTTTTTGCATCGTAATGAGTTCCAAACTTCCGGTTATATGCCAGAAGAAATTTTCTACCTATAGTCGCAGCTATCATTTTAATAATCCTTCCTGATTAATTTCACATTTCGTATAAACAAATAAATCAGCCGACAAACCAATCTCTTTAAATTACAGTTTATTTCCTGTACCCACTCCCCATCCTGTCACTCAACAATCCCAATTCTTCCGAATAGGCCCGGTCGGGAATCACAAACGGATGTATCCCAACTGCTAATTGCCGCAATCCTTTTGAACGGATACTCCGAAAACTGACCGGGATTTCCAGTTCCAACCGTTTCTCAGAGTTTCCCTGTTCATAAACCATGCAATCAGATTCACATATACAAGCAACAGAATCGATCTCCAGCCTTTCCAGCAATACCGATTTCGAATAATGATCCAGCTCAAAAATCTTCCACGCTCCTTCCCGGAATGCAACATTCATTTCTATATCTACAAAATGACAACCATTTGGGGGATAAACTTCATCCAATAACTCCTGTATCTGTCTTTCTTTCAACAATTTTCCATCCGGCAATACGGCATAACTCTTTTTCAGAATGTCCGCATCATATGGAAAAACGTCCTTCTTCCCTATTAGCGGTTGTATGACATAAATCGGTTTATAAGTCCTGCAAGCCGGTTCAACCCTTAACCGGTTGATTCTTCCCAAGCGCTGAAGCAGTGCATCCAGTGCCGCACATTCCGTAACCATCAGGTCAAAATTGATGTCGAGACTGACTTCTACAACCTGGGTAGACACCACAATACAGGCTTCTTTGCCAACGTTCATCTCCTTCAATAATTTTGCTTCCAACAATGCCCTGCACCCGCGTTTAAACCGGCCATGTATCAGCATTTTACTCACTCCTGCATATTTTTCGGCAATCCTTCCATACAATGCCTGAGCCCTTTTCACCTGATTGCATACAATCAAAACCTTCCGACCTTTTGCAATGGCTTCGTTTATCGCCTCCTCCGTTTCTTCAAAGCTCTTTACCTTATAAATCACATGACGGTCAAAACTATCCAGTTCCTCCGGGGACAATCTTACCTCATACACTTCCTTTTCCCCACCTAAAAGTTGGATAATTTTCTGATATAATACCGTAGGCATTGTTGCTGTCCCGATATGCACCCGGCATCCCAAATGTACCAGCACTTCCACCAGTTTCAGTACGATAGCCTGCATCACGTCCGAATAAGTATGTATTTCATCCAATATGACATCACAACCTTTCAGATCGATGACCATCGCTTCATACCCCTTTCCTCCGAATACAACAGACGCGATCTGATGAGGAGTCATTACCTTCACAGAAGCTCCGGTCATCCGTTGCAGAATTCTTTCTTCCGGTTCCTGCCCCGCCCATTTTATACAAGACACAGCATGCAACAAAGTGACAAAAGCATCTGTCCCCTGCAAATCCTGCCTTACCCGCTCATACATCGCATTGATGGAAGCCTGGAAAGGCAAAATATAAAATACCCTTCCCCTGCAACGTCTGAAAAGGAAAGAGGTCTTTCCTGATCCGGTGGATGCTACAACCATCGTATGCCGGCGTCCATCCCGCGCATCCCTTAAAGACAACGGATAAAGTGGATCAGGGTTATCATAGCACGATAAATCGGGGATCACAAACAGTCTGGGTAAAACGGCTTCCACGTCTTCACCATAAGCCGAACCCAGCCAGTCGGCTGCCAGCATAAGCCCTTTCCATTCAGAACATCCCAACTTCCGTTTCCGGCAATAAGCAACCGCCTCTTCATAATTTCTCCTGGCTTCTTCAAGCCCGATCTTATGAACGACAAGACCTAACTCCTGCAAAATACCCAAAGCATCTTCACTCCACTGTTCGAATCCCCGGGCATGTAGCTCAAAATTATTGTCTTCCCAATCTTCCATATCCAATAAGCCCAAATTCCGCTTATCCCCGGAAAGCGATTTATGATGGGCAATAACCATCTCCAGCACAAACGGACGTTCTGCTTTCTCCACCAGCGAAAGGAAAAACAAAGAGGCAATCTCATGCCGGAATCTGAAAGGAAAAGGATAGGTTGCATTTTGCCGTAGAAAGTTTTGAAACAAGATGCTTGCTTTCCCAATATCGTGCAATAATGCCCCCAACCGCGCAATCCTCGGATCCAAACCCATCCATCCGGCAATATACACCGCACAGATAGCCGTTTGTCTCAGATGCATAGCCAAGGAAACAGCCCCCCGCATTTCACTTTTTGCCCATATATGATCATAGCTACCCATCATCCGGCAATTACAGGTTTCCCACTGACTTCCAGCCATCCGTACATCGGCTCACTTTCGGCGAAACGATTAAAACCGACCAAAAAAGAATGTTCCGTTTGACCAAAACGAAGCTCAAAACCCGGTAACCGACCAAATTCTGCTTCACTCAGCTCTTCCACCTTCTCATCCGGTAACAACAAATCCTCATTCCGGCAAAGACAGATATGTTGTTCTGCTGCCCTTCCGGCCTCTTCCTTTGTTGGAAATGCCAGTGTCAAAACCGGATTAACCATCACTCCCCGATCCAGAATCGACTGTTCACGGACCATCAATTTCTGTGTCTTCTTGATCTTCCAGCCCCTCGTTTGCGTACGTTCCTGCTGCACACTAATTGCATCATAAGTCAGCTTATGACGCAAAACCACAGCTACTTCCAGCTTCTGGCGAATCCCCTCGATAATCGAAGGGGTCAGAAATTGCTGACTAAAGGTTTTGCTATCCCGGACCGCACACCAGGGTTTGATAAATCCGAAAGGCCCCCTATATCTTACTATATAATAACCCATACTCAATAAATCGATCCAAAACCGGCTCCGGTACTATTTCCAATCCCGGTCGCCCATGCAAATACTTTAGTTTCCGGCTTCCCCTGAATACGCACAGGGCACCAGCTTGTCCGGTTACCGATTCCGTTATAATAAATGGTTTTTATTTTTTTCTTAGGATATTCCATAGCAAAAGAAATCTTCAGCGTTCGGTCATCAGGCAGACCGGCAACCTGCATTTTATGCCTCAGCGTTTCCTCCAATAAATTTCCTGCAACAGTATCCTCATAAGTGTAATGTTTATTGCTCCCGTCTTCCAACCGTCTTTGAATAAAAACCGGACTCCCTATTTTAAAAAACTCACAATTTGAAAGATCAGGATCTGGCTGAATACTGACATCCGTCACGATCAAACCTTCGAACATAACCGGATCCTCCAGAATCGTCCGTACAATCTGCCTGATCCGGTCGGGATCATGAAAACTGATAAAAAACCTTGCCCCGTTATCGAAAACGATTCCGTTAGTAGTCGTACTTCCTCCCATCAGCCACGAAAAAGAGTGCATTGCAAGCTTTCCATGAATATCATTCGGCCCGAGCCATTTATGCAATGTCCCCACTAACTTCGGTTGATAATTAAAGGGAATGCACATTTGTGAAGGAGTTGTTTTAAGATTTATTCTCATAATTTCAGAATTTTAATGGACAAATATATAAAAAACTTCCAATGTAGGTGTTAGTTTTATTATGCAAAAAAATTATAGACAATTTAAATAAATGAAGTTATGAAATGAACACTTGTTCTTTTAAAGTCTAACCATTACTTTTGAGTCCTCTTAATTGTACTGACACAGAATTGAAAAATGTATGTGACAGGTTTATTATGTCTTAAATTGTACTCTTATAGAATTGAAATAGCGCAGCGCCCTATATTTTCTGACGATCTGGATTATTTTAATAGAATTCAATAAAATTGAAAGATCGCATACACTAATTTTGTCCCTGGGTCAAAATAGTTTAAATTGAACTGTTATAGAATTGAAATACCATAGGAATAATCTGCTTCTCCTTGAAACGCTAAGATTGAATCGCACTAAATAGAATAAAATTTTCCCTATAAAAAAACATTCATTAAAACATCTTACAAATTTCTCTCTACCCGTACAAATAATTCCATCTAATTTTTTCCTTTCCTCTTCCATTTTCACAAAAATTATCTTAACTTGCCGGAACAAGATCCTAAATTGCGTTCATTATGCCGGAACATCCTTTATTGAACTTTTTTGATCAGTTAAAGATCGATAATACCTACGAATTGTTCTTTCCTAAAAAGGAACAAGGACTGGTAATTATCTGGCTGTATGAAAAAATCAAAAACAAGACTTTTCCCAACGGGATATTCAAAGAGGCAGATATTCAGCAGGCTTTTCAGGAAATCAGTTTGCTGAGCAGGGAAAAAATTGAAAGGAATCCCTGGGATCACTACAACAGCCACATCATGGCTTTACAGGAATTTTTCCTGATCTACAACGAGGAGGACCAGACCTACAAGCTCCGGGATTATGCGGAACACATCTGCAAAAAGATATATACCATTCTCTCCAACCGGTTTAATCCGACAATCATCGAGATCACTTGTATGGATCTGGCCGCCAAATTGAATAGCATTGGCAGTCCGACAGACTTGCAAAACTGGCTGGATGTCCACTTAGATAAATCCAAATTTGTATTAAAAGAGCAGATCGATTTTCTCCAGCAACAGATCGACACCACCATACAGGCTCTCCGGGATAAAGCCAAACTCAAGGATTGCACTTTGACCGATACCCTGAAACAGGTAGAAGAGGACCTGGATAAAATCCGGCAACAAAACAAGGAACTGAGAGGAGCTTTCCGCGAAACCAAGAAGATTAAAAACGGCCTGCTGGACCATCCTTTCCGGGACAGCAGTGACGAAACAGACGAAAAGACCGCTGAAGCAATCGACTATTTCGAAGAAATCCGGGTGTCGCTCGATATGGTAGATTCCCGCATCGACCGCTTGCAACCCAAAATCAAACAGTTTTTCAATGCTCTCAATCGCCCGTTGTTCAATACCCGGGTGAGCAAGTTCCTGAACTTCCTGCTGAACCGTTCTTCCATACAGAACAACCAACTCGTTCTACCGGAACCGGTACACCCTTTTGTCACGCATATTCCAACCACCACTTTCACGGTCATTCAGCGGCAGACAGAACTGTTTCCGGTGCATACCAGCCAAAGCAACACCTACACCGAAGATCCGCAAAAAAGAGACAAGGCATTCAATGCCGAGCGTATAAAACTGAAACAGCAAAACCTGGCAGGTCTGTGGATTTCGCGCATCCGGGACCAAAGGAAATACCGGAAAGATATCCATTTATCGAAATCGTTTTTCCGGATTCTCGACGAAAATCAGGAAGATATACAACTGGGGCTGATTGTCATCTATCAGCTCATCAAAGCATTTGACAAAGACGAAAACTGGCGGGTAGAAATCCATCCCGATGAGTTGGTTTCCATGCCCGGACATTCATTTGTAATACACGACATATGGCTGAAACAGAAATAAACAACCGATTCGATTTCCTCGAAGCACCGGAAGGCAAAGAACTATTTGCCCGGATCGATTTTGCCCTGAAAGACGGCATGCACATACAAAACCGGACGAAACAAAGCGAATGGTATTATTACCTCTGCCAATACGAGGATACCCTGAAACAGTATTATCAGGATTTTTTCGGTCTTTCCCTGGAAAGCGGGGACGGCGGATTCGGAAAGTATTTTTACCTGAATTTTTATCCGGAAGCCCGCATAGGGATTCCCCCGGACCACCGTAAAACCATGCCCAACGAATTTATCATCGTCGGATTTCTGCTCTATACCCTTTATTTTACAGACTATAACATCGAGCTCAACTCGCTGGAACAGTTCAAACGGCTGGTAAGGGTGGAATATCCCGATTTTAAGGCAGGTCTGAACCTGACTTTAGCCAAAACGAAACAGATGAAAGCCACTCAGCGCAATGACGAGAAAATCGACCAGTGCATCCAAAGTGCCTTTGCCGAATTCAACCGCATCGGCTGGATAGAACTCGAAGGGGACCGTTTTGAAATCCTCCCCGCCTTCCAGCGGCTTGCCCTGATTTATAGCGACCAGATCAACGACATCGATAACCTGCTCAAACAAGCACTCGAAAAATGAAAAATTATCCACGCATTTATAGCCTGTCTACCCTAGGATTGATCCACCATTACGAGAATGATTACCTGTTCCACAATATGCGGACGGATTTCGTCGGTGACAGCGGCTCCGGCAAAAGCATCATTGCCGATCTGCTGCAACTCATTTTTGTCGGCTCCGAAATGTTTGAATCAGCTACCCGGACGATGGACGAAAAAAGGGAACTGGACGGACTGGTGCTGCGTACTCCCCATAAGGGAATCGACATCGGCTATGCTTTCCTGAACATTGAAATCCAGTCCCGGCACTACATCGTCATCGGTTGTTACCTGGAAAGCAACAGCAAACGCACCAAACCTTTCATCATACAGGGAAGCAGCGATCCCAAGGCCAATCTGTTGCCCATCGGCCAGCCTTTGCAAACCAAAGATTTTAAACGGGAAGGCAATATTTGCCCTTTGGATGATTTGCTAAGCCAGATGGAAGAAAAAGGATTGTTTCTGTCCTATTGGGAGACGGTTAAACCCTATCACCGGATTCTTTACACTCACGATATTTTACCGCTCGATCTGGCTTCCAATGAAAAAACGCTGAAGGACTATGCCAGCGTGATCCGTTCATTTTCAAGGGGCAAAACCATAGACACCTCCAACAGCAATAACCTGAAACAGTTTATTTTCGGAACAGAAAAGATAAAGGAAAACCGGAAGAAATACGAAGATGCCCTGAAAGACTTTACGGACACGATCTTCAATTATAATCAAAACCTGAATACCATCAAAATCCTGACCGACAAAGAAAAAGCCCTTTCTACTCTATACGGACATCTGAAAAACCGGCAAATCACCGAACAGGAATACCGTCAGGAAGAAATTCTGGACCTCCGCCAACAAACGTCCCAACTGAGCAAACAGTTACACGACAATCTGACCCACTATCTGACTGCCCGGCAAAATTTCGGTAAACTAATGGAGCAGGCTGACAAAGACATTGCTAAAGCCCGGGAAGAGGAACCCCTTATCGAACAACAAACAAAACGGGCACTGGAAGATTACACCCTTCAAAGCTATGAAAATAAAATACTGGAGAAAGCCATCACCCTGCAAAAACAAACCGGACTGACCGACCTTCGCGAGTTAACCCGCTTTTACACTCAATATCAGCAGTCCTGGAAACGCCATACCCTGTTAACCACCTTTGAGAAAGAGCTGCAACAAAAGGATTTGCTCGACAGTTTTCTGCATTCTGAATGGACAAAAGGATACGAGGCGGGATTACAAGCTTTTCTCCAACATACCGAAGCTCTGCGGAATGAACTTGAAATCGGGCAATCGCTTCAGCAATTCAGTGACCTGGATAATCCGGATTCCCTGGCCCGATGGGCATTATCCCTTCATCGTCCGCTAAACCGTGCCGAAGAAAGTCTGATTATCCACTTTCAGGACCTGAAGCGGCATAAACCCATTTCTCCTAAAGCCCGCAACCGTTACTTGCCTCATCCGGAGGAATTATTCAATCATCCAACCTTGGAACAGGAAGAACACGGCTTCTGGATCAATCTCCAGGGTGTCCGCGAATTTGTCAGTTACTCCTCTCATCCGGTTTTCAATACGGATGACCAAAGCCGGATTGAAGATTATTTCAGGCAATATTCCACGGATTTGAAAAAACGCATGGAGCGTATTACCCAGGAACTACGTCAGCAAATGCGATTGAAAGAGCATCTTTCTTCCTTATCCAATCTGAATGAAATCCTGACGCTTTATCAGTCTGCCGAGCCCCAAAATGAATTCCGGGAAATCCCGGCCCTTCATATTCTCCAAAACGAATTCGACCATTATATCCGGAATCTGCAACGGCAATCCAGTATCGAAAAAGAGTATCAGCAAGCCTGCCGGCTTTACAAAGATTACGAAAGCAGACAAACTGAAATCAAAACGCTATTAAATAAACTGGCTCCCAAAGTTGAAAGATTCAGAGAAGAGTTAAAAAATTCAGAATCAAGCACAAATTTACCCCCAATTGCACGAAAACTCTCCGCGACAGCCAGCCCGGAAGAATATGAGCTTAGTTTCTATTTGGACGCCGACGATAAAAATGAATGCTTTCAGGACGAATACAACCTGACATTCCGGGAAAACCTCCTCTTATATCCCCGAATCTTAACCGACTGGGAAAGTTTACAAAGAATAGAAGAAGAACTAAAAGTCAAACAGAACGCCTACCCAGCTGATTTTCCGCCGTTACCCGACTGGGATATTTCCCGGACTGCACCTGCCCGGACAGCCGAAAAAAAGGAGGCATTCCATAAAGCGGATACCGTCTATATCACCCAGTTTGATTTCATTGTCGATACCTATTTGTCTTCACAGAGCTATAAATTTCAGACTTTCCGGGATTTCCGGGAACTCAGTATGAACCTGTTACCCGAAATCTTCCAGGGCGAAGAACCTCTGGAAAACGAAGTCATCGAAGCCATTGAAAAACAATTGAAACGGATCAACGACAAAAACCGGGAACTCAACGACAAGAAAATAGAAAAAATCAGCCGCATTCTCGAAGATGTATGGAATCAGATCAGCCAGCAACGCGAGCTAGTCCGCCGGATCAACCGTTTTTTCCATTCGGGCGAAAAAACCATCACCGGAAACAACCGTCTGAACCTGGAATGTACCAACTCCACCCTGTTTCCACCCGAATGGCTCAACAAATTCCAGGACAGCACCGGTACTCAGTTCGACCTTTTTAATCCCAGCATCAAAGACAAACTGGTAGACGATATTTCCATCGGCGAAAAACTGATCCATGCCTTCCAGGAATTGACGCACAGCAAGAAGGAAAAAGTCCGGATCGACGACCTGCTCAATCCGAACAATTATCTGGAACTCAAATTAATCATGCACAACGACAAAGGCAAGTCGAACAAAGGTAGCACCGGACAGACCTATGCAGCCATCGCCCTCCTCTGTATCGCCCGGCTGACGATCATCGGTAACCAGAAACAAGGGAAAGCCAATACAGGTCTCCGTTTTATGCCCATCGATGAAGCCGAAGGACTCGGGACCAATTTCGACCTGCTCTACGACATCGCCCAGGAATTCGATTACCAGATCATCAGCTTTTCCATCAACCCGATCGGGCGTTATCAGGAAAACGAACGTTTCATCTATATCCTGCACGAAAATCCGGACACCGACGACGAAGTCAACTATTCCCCGATGGCCATTTTCAGCCGGGAAGATATCCAGGAAGATTTGATCACTTGGTTCGATGCCTATGAATAACAGTCAGATCAAATGGCGCATTCTCAAAGCCCTGAATGCCCTGTACGAAAATGGGAAAACCCCTTCTACGATCCTTTCAGATGGTTTTGTAGATTATTTGACGCACACCCGCCGCTTGCTCCGGCGAAAGCTCAGCAATGCCAATTATCTGGAACCTTGTAACGGTTTCGCCGCATACTACGAAAAGAATTTTAAAACCGATTTTCAAAATGCCGAACAATTCCTGAGCGCAGCAGGCCTGGAACACGATGCCCGCCGATCCTACACGCTCAACGACATCAACACCCTGCAATTCATTGCCGCAAACAAATCCGAATTGCAGCAATCCCTCACCACTCTCCGGACTTTCTCATCCCGGGTTTTCACCTACGGTGGTTCCAAATACCTGGAAACTCACCGGAGCCTGCTCGAAGCCGTCTATCAACTATTGGAAATCGAGCAATTTCCGGCAGAGGACCCTAAAATCCTGCAATGGCGCTTTGTAGTCGACTGTCCCGACGCCCGAAACATCGTCCTCTGCGAAAACCTCAACTTTCTGAAAACACCCCGTATCGCCCGCGACAACCACATCGAACTCTGGTATGTCGGTGGTAACAACATCAGTAACATCGATTATATCCCCGACCATAAACTCACCCTCCCCCTTTACTACTCTTGCGACTGGGATTACGACGGCCTGAAAATCTACGAACGCCTGCAAGACCGTTTCGCCCGGAAATCGAAATCCATCACCCTGCTCTACCCTTCCCCCATCCTGCGCAAATCCGTCGATTCCCCGGAACACAACAGCCGCTGGAAACACGACCAGCCCTTTTCCGGCCTGATCCGATCCGCCTACAGCCAGGAAGCCATTTCGCTCATCCAGGATTTGATCGCCCAGGACGAATGGGTGGAAGAAGAGACCTGTGAGTTGATCGAAATGGTGAAGCTGACTTAACTCACCCTTTCATCAACTCCTCTAATGTCACCACAAACGGCCGGGCTGACATTCTCCCTCCTTTATATCCGGACATATCTCCAAACAAGACAACACTAATTCTATATAATGACATGTTAAGATATATTGCTTTACTTCTTACATTTCGAGTACTAAAATTAATACATTTGCAACAGTTTGATATCAAAACATTAATTCTTTGCTCATGACTGATTTTGACAAATATAACCTCACGGAAGAATCTCTGTTTACTCTTCTGTCACTTTCTACTCAAATAACACAGGCATTTGAATCAATATTTGATCAAGAAGACATTCTAAATTCTGAATTCGAAATTTCACAATTTAATTATCACCATCTTCTCAACGATACCATTCACGATGCCCTTGCTTCACAGATTATAATCAAAGCTATTTCATTTATTGATGAGTGGAACAATTATTTCGGCGTAAAGACAGAAACTAAAGATCAGGAAACCATATTACAAATAAAATCCCTGACAAAACCGGCTTATTCCGCTTTAATGGCTTGGAAAGAAATGAATTCTTACAGAAATCAAGCATTAGCACACAATCACAGAGATAAATACCAAAAAAATATCTACCTGCAAAATAAAAAATTCGATGCACCGCAGACGGATGATGAACTATTGTTAGTAGCCTTTTGTATTCATAAAATGAGTCAGGTCACTTCTCTATTTTTCCAGGATGAAATAATTAAAATCATAAATATCCTTGAGAAAATCATACAAGAAAATAAAAACAAGAATAAAGGAAGGTATGAATTTAATAACAAATGTATCCAAAAAATCAAATCTATTGATAAAGATATCACAAATTCATTTATTCATTATAACTTTACAAACACCTTATTAGATACATTACGAAAAAATAATTCGAATATTTGAGAACCCTATGACCGACGTTCATTCCCAAGAAACCCGGAGCTATAATATGTCCCGGATCAAGGCAAAAGACACCAAGCCAGAGCTTCTTGTCCGGAAATACCTCTTTTGTAAAGGTTTCCGTTACCGGGTAAATGCGAAAGACCTGCCCGGTAAACCGGACATCGTCCTTCCTAAATACAAAACGGTCATCTTTATTCATGGCTGTTTTTGGCACGGCCACGAAGGGTGCAAATATTTTGTCATCCCAAAGACACGTACAGAATGGTGGACTGAAAAAATCCGGAAAAACAAGGAACGGGATCAGCAGGAACACGAAGCCCTCCGAAAAACGGGGTGGAATATTATAACAGTGTGGGAATGTCAGCTTAAACCAAGGAAAAGAGAGCAGACTCTGGAAGGTATCCTGCTTTTATTGCAAAAAATATATCTTGATCTACAAAAAAAACCTATTATCACACCCTATACACCTCCGGCAACAGAGTTTCCGATAGTTGCAGAACCGCCATCGCCTTACGGAGATGATTAATTTTGTTTTTCCTTAACAAAAGAAGTAAAACCCGATAAAGTCATAATTCTGGACTGAAATTCTTTATCGAAAGAATTCAGATATTGAGCAGGAACCACCAGGCAGACATTTTCATGATACATTTCTGAAAGCTGATTTCTGGAAATACCCTGTTGTAAAGTAAACAAATGTTTTACCGGAACATTATCAGCTTCATTCAATACCTGTCTCCATCGATCTTTACAAGTTGTTTTGGCTCCTAAACACACTAATTTATCTTTCGGAAAACTTTTATCATGATATTCCCTCCCACCCGGAAATATGAAATCCGGTTTTTTATTATCCTCCGTTACAACCTGAGCTTCGAAACGCAAATCCGCACAAGTAAAAATCCGTGCCAAATGATGTTCCAATGATTTTCCCGCTCTGCTCTTCCGGCGATTTAAAAGGGTATTGGAAAAAGCTATCAATTCGTCCATACTTTCAAACGGAGTTCTAAGCCTATCCCCATAAAACTTTGTTTCGAATGCTTTAAACAACTTATATTCCGCATCTATCCATTGCAGTAACCATTTATCAGCTTCTTTGTTGATCATTTCATCAGATAAACCATAAGACCGGATAACACATTCTCTGGCACAATCAGACATCATAGACGTAGGAGGAAAATCAAAATATTGGTTTATAAAGTCATGGAACAGGACTTTAATCTGAACCTCCGGTTCATAGAAATTTCTTTTTTCTATCAACCGGTTTGTCTGGTCAGGTGAAATACTAAAAGAAGCCAGAAAATCTTCAATATCCTCATCCGCTGACAAGATAAATCCTGAATAATCATCCGAATCTATCTGACAAATTATAATAAGATCTCCAACATTGTCCTCCTGAAAAAAAGGGAAATTCTTTCCCAAACGGGTTAACCGATACTCATTACGTGTACCGCTGCCATAATAAATAAAACGACTAACAGTCTCAAAATCATTCTGCCATCTGATTTTTATAAAACGATCCTTATTAGTCCCCTTTATTCCCGGAGCATCAAACATCAGCGGCCAACAATTTTTAGGAATATAAAAACCTGCCTGATGAGCACCGGTAACCCCGACGTCATTAGCCGATATAAATTTACAAAAAGCATATCGGGCCTTATTTACAGCAGTAATGGCATAGCCTGTCATTTCATTCATCCGGGTGGTAATTTAAAAGGGATTCTGTAATTTTACCGGCAACAGCCGTGATCAAAGGTACTACGACCGAGTTTCCACATTGTTTATAGGCTTGTATTTCGGATACAGCGTCAATAATGTATTTATCCTCATATCCCATCAACCGGGCACACTCACGAGGTGTCAGACGACGCGGATTTTTCCCTTCTTCCTGCGGAATCAGAATTTCAGCTCCATCCTTATAATACCTTGCACTTAAGGTCCGCGCAATTCCATTCTTATCTACCAAACCAAATCCGAAACCATTTCCTTTTGCTTTGTGTTTCTCTGCATACATTTTCAGATAAGTCCACAATTTATCGGATAAAGTATATTTCTTTTCAACTTCAGGATCAAGTATTTCAGCAATACAAGCCACCGAATCTGGTTTTTCGGGAAATGAAAAATTTTCTTTACCGTGAAAATATCTGTTATCAAAACCGACGATTATAATACGCTCCCGGTGCTGAGGTACATATCCCTGACCATCTAAAACCTTATAATAAATGGAATAATCCAGTTCCCGAAGAGTCCCCTCAATAACTTTAAATGTATTTCCCTTATCGTGAGATAACAGATTTTTCACATTTTCAAGGAAAAAAGCCTTCGGACGCTTACGGCGGATTATTTCTGCCACATCAAAAAAAAGCGTTCCCTGCGTTTTATCCAGAAAACCGGTTGCTCTTCCCAGACTATTCTTCTTCGACACCCCTGCAATAGAAAAAGGCTGACAAGGGAAACCGGCACAAAGAATATCAAAGCCATCGGGAATATACTTTTTCGTTTCCTCTTTGGTTATATCCCCGAAAGGTATTTCCCCAAAATTAGCAAAATAAGTTTTCTGGGCATACTTATTCCATTCCGAAGAATAAACACACCGCCCGCCATGTTTCTGCATAGCCAAACGGAATCCCCCCATACCGGCAAACAAATCTATAAAAGTAAACCGGGGATTTTCCGGAACCGGATAGGGTATATCAAAGACATCCCGGAACAAACCATACTGCCGTGCATCTTCAGCCACCTGATCCGGATTTACCAAATCAGGAAAGAAATATTGAACCAGATGCTTTATCTCTGCAATTCCATCCTCTTTATAAGTATCCTCTGCGTGAGTATTCTGATTATGCAAATAATGGGTTACCACCGCCAATTGATTTTCCAGCGATTCAGGACCATAAATTTTTACACATACACGTTGTCCGGTTATATCTCCGATGAATATTTTCTCCGGAAACTCCAGTATATTCCCCACCGATTTATCTTTCTTCATTATCACAAATAACAGTCAGTTTATTACTGACAAAGATAAACTTTTAGTACGGAAAACTAAAACCGGAAGCTGTAATCAACAATAAAATTCAGAAAAAAACTTTCCCCTCTTTCTCAGACAATCCTTTCCTCAAAAACAATGCATTCCTTTACGATTTTCTGTGTCTCCAAAGAAGTTACAACACTTTCATCGGTAATAAGAGATAAGATTCTTTTTCGTTCAAAAACCAGAATATTTTCTCCAAAACAATGATGTTCAAAAAACTTAGACTTTTGGTAATCTACCAAAGAATAGGGAATAAAAAGAGCATAGGAAATTTTATTCAGATACATTCGCAGAAAACGATTGTATTGTTTAGTTTCCGATAATTTATGAGGCCAGTTTTTTCTACAGGCACACTGACCAAAAACTGAAATATAATTTCCTACATCATCTGGAAACAAGCCCCAGACAGCCAGATCACCACCTAAATACTGAGTACCTTTAGGAGAAGTGGTCTCAATATATTCCTCGTCAACTTCCACCTTCATTTCTTTAGTCAGCTGCTTTACTTTAGCCCTGGCATATCCATGAAATGCCGATTGCTTTCCTAAAGGCTTGACAATAGCATGAGAAAGTAAATAATTTTTTAAAACAATAACAGACAACTGTTCAAATTCCTGGGTAATATCACCTGTAAACTGCTTAAAGACATTTAAATTGGAAGATATTACCAACTAACGATAAATCGTCTTTTAATCTAAAACAACCTCCCTGGCAAGTAAAAGCATAATCCTCACCAAAGATTTGTCAGAATGGTCATACTTCACAGAATTGATTTATGCAAAAAAAATTATTGTAAAGCAATAATCAAAATCCAATAAAACACAGAAACAGACAAAAAGAAAAACCGCGATGGCTATTAGCGGCCATCGCGGCAAGGTTTTCTCTGTTGCTACCCTTCTTCCCTACTTCCGGAAGCAGCCGTTTCGGCAGCAGGCTCCACCACTATCGTGTATATCCCCGGCAACACAAAGCTACGTCCCAGGTTCCACACCCGGAGGTCGGCCCTGTATGTGCCCACTGGGATCGTATGATCCTTCGCGATCCGGAACACCCCGGTCAATACCACCTCTACCTGCGAGGCGATCACGGCCTCCACTTCCCGGCCCGAGTCATCACGCAAGGCTGCCAGTTCGTAATATATGGGAAAAGTACCGATCACCCCCTGTATCTTCTCCGATTGATAGGGGATTGAATCCCGGCTGTCCGGAGCAAGGGCAATCCGGAGCGTATCGGTGACATACCCGGCTTCGCCCGTTTCCAGATATCCCTTGGTGATATCATCGCAACTGTAAAACCCGATCCCTGCCAGGATCAGCATTCCTAATATTCCTATTTTCATAATATATTCTTTTATCATTTGAATTTTAACCGAATTTCCCTTCAACGTCCTCCTGTCCTCTCCTCACCACCGTCTACCACCGGGTCGGCCATCTGAAAGGTGGTCGACAACGAATGCACCACGGCATTATCGGTCATGATATCCCCCGAGGCCACGTGCCCCGTATGACCCGATTCCAGGAAGTGGAAACCGATGCCGTCCGCTCCGATGTCCGGCATCCCCTGCCAGCTGCCTTTCACCCGGTACACCCGCAAATCCAGACCGTTCAGGGTTTCAAAAACCGTTCCCCCTTCCAGCGTACCCTGCACCTCATAAGGGAAATCCATCCGCACATGCCGTCCTGCAATTACATACGACAACAGAATCTCCCGGCACAACGCATCCGGCATATCCGCCACCGAGCGGTAAACCTGCTCCCCCTCCCCGTCCGTCGTGCGCAAAAGGAACTGCACGATACTCAGATTCGTCAGGCCGAACACCGTCATCTGCGGACAATCCGGGTCTTTGCCGTCGAACAGGTCCGCCAACCCGGCCTTCCGGATCATGATCACCAGCGAGTCCCAGTTGCCGTGCCCCGCCTGCATATATTCCCAGGCCGTGCCGTCGTAAACCCCGTTAGCCAGACCTGTATCGTGGAACGTATCTTTTTCACAACCGCCTGTTCCGCAAGCGATGACGAACATTATTCCTATCATATAATTTTTCATATTCCATATATTTTTTATTGTTTTCCCGCCGGGAAGGCATCCCCCGGCAGGAAAACACAGATTATAAATCGACGGCTCAAAACTTTCCTACCCAGTAAGCCGTCTGTTTCACCTTCGGGTTATTGTTCATCGCATCCAGAGATACCGGCAGGAACAAAGCCCCGGCCGCCACATCCGTTTCCGTCAGATCACGGAAGCCCCCTTTCAGCAGGTTATAGGTGTGATTGCGCATATAATCGAAATACCGCACCCCCGTCTGAAACAGCAACTCCCTGTCGCGTTCCAGCTGTATCGCCCGCCGGAGATCACCCTCCGCCTCCGAATAACCGGCCACGCCCGCACGGCGGCGGACAACATCCAGGTCGGCAACGGCCCCTTCCCGGTCACCCGTCGCCGCTTTCATCTCCGCCCTCAGCAGCAGGATATCCGGCAGGCGGATCAGGATATCGTTCGCTAACAGCGTACGCGGCGTACCGTCATAAATTCCGCCCGAGTAGTATTCCACCTCCCGCCACATCCGAACATAGGCAGCTCCTTGTGTCACAGACACCGGCTCTTCCTTCATCCGGAAGAAATCGGCAAAATAGGCCTGTAAGCGCAGATCCTCCGGCGTATAAAGGCTTTCCACCGTCTCGTTGCGGATAAAGAATTTACGCCGCGAAGCAGGGGTCGTCCCTTTCAACACCGGCCATTTTTCGACCGTCCCCCCGATATAGCTCCCGAAATCCTTATACTCCCCCCGGCTGTCGTCATAGCACACCTCGAAGATCCCTTCCTCCGAATTTCCGGGAAGCACCTCCGTACATACCTCCTCCGGGCTGGCCACCAGACGGTAATTCGGGTCCCCGATCACCTTCCCGGCAGCTTCGATCCCCAGCGCATAATATTCCGGTTCCTGCCCGTAGCCCGCTATCCACGCATACACCCCGGCCAATATGGCATACGCCGTCCCCCGCCCCGGGATCTGACGGGCCGTAAGTGGTTTACCCTCCGGATCCTTCAACTGATCCGCAGGAGGCAGGTATTCCGCTGCCAGCAGCAGGTCCGCCACGATATGCCCGGCGATCTCCCGCCAGGGCGTACGCCCCTTCTCCGAGATATCCTCGTATTCCAGCACCAGCGGCGCATCCCCCCACAACCGGATAATCTGGAAATACAGGCAGGCACGGATACACAGCGCCTGACCCATATAAAAACGGTAACGCTCCTCCGGCAGACCGGCCCGGTAAAGATTACCGATCACCAGATTGGCCGCGCTCACGGCCTTATATTCGTACATCCAGCTGAACTCCACGGCTGTAGCCGTATAGCCCGAAAGGTTATGCTCATTGGCCTCCCGCCAACGGGCAAGGCCGAAATTATCCAGCAGCAGACCGCGGTCGCGGTAGTCCTGCGTAAAACTCCCCATCACCTCACGGAACTGGGCGTGCATGCCGTAAACCGCTGCTTCCACATCCGCTTCGCTACGGAAATGGTTCGCTACCGTCGTATTATTCTCCGACAACTGCGTCAGGAAACTGTCACATCCCGACAGGAGGAATAAAGCCAGTCCTGCAATATATCCGATCATCTGTTTTCTCATCGTTTAAAAATTTAAGGTTAGTCCGATTGTAAAGCGGCGCGACAGCGGATAAGCGTTGTAATTGTCCACACCCGTATACGGGTCCACCGTCTCCGGGTCGCCGCCCCGGTAGTCCGTCAGCGTAAAAAGGTTCTCACCGCTTATGAAGATCCGCGCACCGAAACCCGTCGCTTTCCGCACCGCCTCCGGCAGCGTATACCCCACCGTCACCGCCTGCAGTTTCAGGTAGCTGATCCGCTGAGCGTTCGAGGCCAGGTTGGTGGCGAAATTATACAGCCCGTTCTCCATCCGGTTGGCCGGATAAGGCGCACCGTCGCCCGGATGCTCCCAGAACAGCCCGTCGAGACTACCCGTCAGATAAGGACGCGCCATATCCGCCGGGTTCAGCGCAAGGTAAGTACCCAGAGAAGCCCCCCGGGCAGCATCCAGTACCCACTTGCGGCAAACGAAATTGAACAGCACGGTCACATCCAGCCCCTTCCACATCAGGTCCGTGGAAATACCGCCCTGAAACTGTGGCAGGGGGGAACCGATATATATACGGTCCTCCGCCAGCGTACCGTAATTATAAATCTGACCATTGCCGTCCACGTCCGTGATGATCCGGTCGCCCGCCCGGTAGTAGGCACTCCCCTCTCCGCGGAGGTATTTCTTCACCCCGTCCTCATAATAAGAAGGCACGTCGCTCTGGCTATCGTAAATCCCGCGGTCGTCGAAGGCATAAATCCCGTAAAGCGGCAGCCCGATCACCGAAAGGTTGTTCGCAAAGCGGGCCGCCGTATTCTGGAAATCGCGCCCGTTCAAACTCTTAGCCAGCCGGTTCCGGTTCCTGCTTACATTGAACGACAGGTTCCACTGCCAGGTCCTCCCGCGCACCAGTTCACCCTTCACCTCCAGCTCCACGCCCTCGTTGTCGATGCCGTACATATTCCGCCACGGGGCCAGGAAACCCGTATGCGTGCCGGGAGTCGGGGGATTGTACAGCAACCCGCGCGTCCGTTTCAGGTAATAATCAAAAGTGAGGCCGATGCGATTGTCCAGCAACCCGAGGTCCAGCCCCGCATCGTATTCCGTTGTCTTTTCCCAGGTCAGGCCGCTGTTCGAGACACCTGCCCACCATTCGGGGACCACAGTCGGATACCCCAAATAGGGAGCGCCCTGATCCAGTTCGCCCTGTGCCAGATAGGGATATTCGAAGATACGGCCCGTACGCCCTTGCGAGAAGCGCAGCTTACCGTAATTCAGCCAAGGTTTCAGCGCCAGCATAAACGGCTCCTCCGTAAACGTCCACCCCACAAAATACGAAGGGAACCAGCCCCAACGCACATCCTCGCCGAAGGTCGACGAAGCATCGCGCCGCAGGGTGAAGCCCGCATAATACCGCTCCCTGTAATTGTAGTTCAGGCGGCCGAACAGGCCCACCATCGTCTTTTTCTCATAATCCGAATAATAATCCTTCAGGTCGAGCCGGGCCTCCGCATCGTACACCTGCGAGTACCAAGGGGCGTAATGGATGGTGTTCGAGGCAGCCCCGAGCGCCTTGCCCGTGTTGTTGTTCATCTCGTCCTGCTGAACGGAAAAACCGAGCAGCAGGTCGACCGTATGGCTGCTGCCAAACGTCCGGCGGTAGGTCAGCAGGTTCTCGTTGAGCACCATCAGATGGCGGGCGATCGTGCCGCTGCTATAGGTTTTACCGTATTCGTTCACCTCCTTCGGCAGGAAAACGTTCTGGTTGTTCTGGAGATAATCGACCGCCACGCCCGATTTCAGTGCCAGGCCGTCGGCGATCTCATACGTCAGGTCGAAGGAAGTGCGCAGCTTGTAGCTGTCGTTCTTCTCCCTGGTGCTCTCATAGCGGCGGGTCAGCTCGCCGAAATAAGGCGTTCCGGGACCGGGCAGCACCGTCGAGGTGAAAAGAAAGTCCGGCAGCGTGGAATAAGCCGTCGGCGCCGGATTGAAGGCATCCACCCCTTTGCGCGAGCGGTTGTTGTCGGTATAGGCCAGGTAGAAGCGGAAATTGCCGTAAAGGTGGTGCGCAGGCTTGAAGGCCAGGTTCGAAAAGGCCGAAAAGCGGCGGTTGCCCGTACCCCGCACCGTTCCCGCCTCATCGTAAAAGCCCAGGCCGACGGAATAGGCGATTCCCTCCGCCCCGCCCCGGACCTGGATATTCGCATTCGTGGCATGGGCGGGGCGCAGGTAATATGCCATCAGGTCGGTGGAATTGTTATAGAAAGGGTTCAGGCTGTCCTGATACACGGTCATGTCCGCGCCGTTGCCTTCGTTCCAGAAATAATCGTAAGGCTTGCCCAGGGCGTAGCCTTCCGGATAGCGGTAGGAATCCGTCTCACGGTCGTAGTACACCCCGGCATAGCGTCTCATCGCTTCGAGCCGGGCACGCCGCTCGGCATTCCCGCCGATCCGCTCCGGCAGCAGGGGCTGCAGGATAAAGGTGTGGCTGACATTGGCCGAGAGCAGGGGGTGCTGGTTGTAGCGGCCCTTTTTCGTCGTGATGATCACCACCCCGTTGGCTGCCCGCGAGCCGTAGATTGACGCTGGC